>Ga0209297_1001696_pt1 | contig 12661 bp, 18 predicted proteins | sample S_130805_MF_Meta_FD_187322 | JGI IMG/M metagenome (GOLD analysis project Ga0209297, IMG submission 187322) | Freshwater microbial communities from Lake Simoncouche, Canada to study carbon cycling - S_130805_MF_MetaG (SPAdes) (version 2) | ecosystem: Environmental > Aquatic > Freshwater > Lake ... | reverse complement strand
CGATGTTGTATTTGGCAACAATACAAATGGAAGTGTGGCACTTGTCTGCAATGACTTTGAAGTCACCAAATCTGATACACTGTACATCGGAAACTTTGAGATGTATCCAAACTATTTGAGCGGTGGTGCAGTTACAACCGTATCAGCAAACTACTCGGCAACAAAAGATGATAGATTGTTTTTGGTTGATACCACAAGCGGAAGCAAGACAATTACCTTACCTGATCCAGCCGGTTTAAGTGGTAAACAATTTGCAATTAAAAAAATAACTTCCGCAAATTCTGTGATAGTTGCTACGACAGGAACGGCAAAGATAGACGGAGGAGATACACATACAATGATTTTACAATGGGCATCACACATCTTTGAAACAGATGGCGTAGACTACTTCATAATAGCACAAAAATAATGGCAATCAAATCAACAGTAGAACTAGAAGTCAAATCAAATGTCAAAGGCTTCAAAGGCGAACTTCGTCAACTTACACTCGAAGCGCAAAACGCAGTCAAAGAGTTTGGTGCATTCTCGCCTCAAGCAGTAGAAGCAGAGAAGAAAGTCGCACTTCTTAGAGACAGAATCGAAGACTTCAACGATAGGGTAAAAGCGGTAAATCCTGACAAGTTTGCACAAGTTCAAACGGTAGTTCAAGGTGTCGCTCGTGGTTTTCAGGCCGCCCAAGGTGCGATGGCACTCTTTGGCTCTGAGTCAGAAGACTTGCAAAAGACGATGGTCAAACTGCAAGGTGCGATGGCTCTTGCTGACGGACTAGAAGGACTTGGAAAAATACAACAACAATTTACAGCAATTTTCAGTAGCGTAGTAGACGGCGCAAAGAAAGCATTTGCCGCAATCAAAGCGGGCATTGGCTCAACAGGCATAGGTTTACTTGTCATTGCTCTAGGTTCTATCGTTGCATATTGGGATGAAATCAAATACGCTATCATGGGCGTATCTGAAGAAACCAAAAAAGCAAAAGCAGAGCAAGACAAATACAATAAAAGTATCAAAGAATTAAATCGTGAAAGAGAGATACTTCTTTATGGCGAGTTAGCAGGTAAGAAATCAGAGTTACTAGATATCGAAAGTGAAACAAATCGCTTATACGAACAACAAGCAAAGATACAAGAACGCTTAAAAGTAATTGCTCAAAGTAGAGCGTTGGCAGGTGTAGGACATGGCAAAGAAGAAGAGGCTAGATTAAGAACAGCATATAACAACGCTCAATTAAGACTTGAGCAACTTACGAATGATGAAATCAGAACTCGTAACGCAATTACAAAAATAGAAGAACAAGACCAAGCAAAGAAAAAAGCGTTAGCCGATAAACTTCAAGAAGATAGAAAAACTGCAGAAGAGAAAAGACTCAGAGAAGTTAAGAGTGAGAAAGAGCGAGAGAACGCAATGATTCTAGAGTTGTATGGTATTCGTACTAAGAAACTATATCAAGCGCAAGAACTAGATAAAAAGGCTTTACAAGAAAGAATTACTTCTCAGGCTACTCTCGAAGAACTTTCTTATCAAAAGCAATACTCAAATCAAGAGAAATTAACTCTATTTGCAAAAGTCAATCATAGCGAACTTATTGCTTCTACTATTGCATACTTTAATACCATTACAGAACTCGCTGACGCATTCGCAGGTAAAGATGAAGAATCACAGCGTAGAGCGTTTGAAATAGGCAAAGCAATGAGATATGCTTCTACCGTATTAAGTACTATTGAGGGTGTTCAAGGCGCTTATACAACAGCACAAAAGTCACCAATTACCGCCGCTTTTCCTGCATATCCTTATGTTCAAGCAACTGCGGCCGCTTTGTTTGGTGTTGCTCAACTTGCTAAAATTCAAAAGACAAAGTTCAACGCAACTAGCGCACCTAGTCAATCAAGTGGCGCAGGAGTGACACAAATGGGCGCACCTCGTACGACATCATCAACTCTACAAAATGGTGGTAACAACTTGACAAATCAGAATCGAGTATATGTCACAGAAGGCGATATCACACGAACGCAGAATCGAGTGAATGACTTGCAAAAAGTATCAGTAGTCAAATAACGCTATTTTCATAAGATGAACTTACCTATCTATCGACTAGACATCAACGAATTTGACGATGAAACAGGCATCGACTTTGTATCGCTTGTAGAATCACCTGCAGTTGAGCGTGACTTTCAAGCGTTTAATCAACAATTTGTACAACCAAATAGCAATGAAACTCAAGACGAGTTCATGTCTAGATGTATTAAGTTTGTTATAGATGAAGGTAAAGACAGCGAACAAGCAGTCGCAATCTGTGCTTCAATGTGGGATGCTTCAAAGTTTGCAAAAATCTCGTACGATTGGGATGGTGTAGGCTCAACAGCAAAAGGCAAACAGATGATAATTGACTCAATCACTAAAGGTGATGAAGTATACATCATATCTGCTCGTGATTCAAAAGACAATATCAAGATTGACATCGCTCAAGACCATATATTTGCAACAGGTTCAAACGAAGCAAAAATTGCTAAAGTAAAAGAACTAGGTATCTCTAAGCACTTTGACAACAATCCTGATGTAGTGAAAGCACTAGCGTCTATTGGTGAAAAGTTTCGCATGAACTTCGCAATTCAAGACGAAGAGAAGCGCATCGTCAGTGGTGTTGCTATGATTGCAGATATGCCTATCTATCGTAGAGACGCAGTTCGTGGCGAGTACTATGTAGTATTTGACAAAGAGTCTATCTTTAAGATTGCTAAGAAATGGGCGAGAAGCAATAAGTATGACGCAGTCAATCAACATCACGAAACACCTATCAATGATGGTGTATCATTATTCGAGTCTTATCTAGTAGATAGAGAGCGTGGTGTAATGTCACCAAAAGGATATGAAGATGTAGCAAACGGCTCATGGTTTGTCTCTTATCTCATCGACAACGAAGATGTATGGCAACGAGTAAAGTCAGGCGAGTTCAAAGGTTTCTCTGTCGAAGGTGTCTTTGACTTTGTCTCTGAATTAAGCGAAGATTTGAAAGTCATTGAAGAACTCAAGAGAGTCTTATCTCAATGGGATGGAAAGTAAAATTGCAACACTAACAAAAAATATATATTCAATTATGATGAACGCAAAAGACACTTTGAAACAAGTCCGAGTATTATTGGGATTTGATGAAGAAACAAAAGTAGAGTTCGCAACTGCGACTTTAACTGACGGAACAATTATTTCATGGGAAGGCGACCTAGCAATAGGTACTGCTATCATGGTACAAACTGCTGACGGAGATATTTCTGCACCTGATGCGACTCACGAACTAGAAGACGGAACTCTTATCACTACTAGTGGTGGTGTAGTTACTGAAATCGTAGAACCTGCAGAAACTGAAACCGTAGCAAATCCAAATCCTACAGAGATGGAAGAATTTGCAACTATCTCTAGATTCAATGAAGTAGTAGAATCTTTAGAAAGTAAAATCTCTGATTTGAACAAAGCAATCGAAAGTCTTATCGTTGAGAGAGCATCTCACAAAGAAGCGATGAGTAAAGTGATTGACTTGTGTGAGAAGATGATTGACTTGCCTTCAGTAGAGCCTACCAAAAAACCACATACTCCAACAAAACAAGAGACTCAATTCGAGAACTTGAAAAAATTCGCAAACTCACTAAAAAAATAAAATAAAAAAACTATGTCATTCGTTGTCTCCTCTCTAGCGAACTACACCAACGAGCAGTCTACTGACTTATTGGTTAAAGCGTTGTTCGGTTCAAAAACCGCTTCAACTTTGCAAAACGCAGGTCAAGTACAAGTAGGTGTAAAATCTGCTAGTGCCTTGAACTTGTTAGCGTCTACCGTTTATTTCCAAGCCGATGGTTGTGGTTATACTCCTAGTGGTGCTACTACTTTCACTCAGCGTACAATCACCGTAGGTGCTGTAAAAGTTGCTGAAACTTTGTGTCCTAAAACTCTTGAAGCAAAATGGATGCAAACTCAAATCATGGCAGGTTCTCCTACAATGATTCCTTTTGAAGAGCAAATCGGTGCTGAGAAATCTGCCGTTATCGCTGAAAATATCGAGATTGCTATGTGGCAAGGTGATACTGCAAGTGGTAACCCTAACATCAATCGCTTTGATGGTTTTGGTAAAATTATTGCCGCCGCTTCTCCTACTTTAGGAAACGCAAACCCTACTACTTTCACAACCGTAACAAACGCAAACATTGACGATATCATCGACCAAATGTATGGTGCTTTACCTTCTCGTGTTGCTTCTATGACTGACTTAGTTTGTTTCTTGGGTATCGACGCATTTAAATTGATGTTGGTAAACTTGAAGAACGCCAATTTGTTTCATTATGTTGCCGATGCTCCACAAACTATGGAGTTGGTTTATCCCGGTACTAATGTAAAGTTAATCGCTGTTGGTGGTTTGAACGGAACAAACAAATTGTTCATGGGTTCTTTGTCAAACTTCTTCGTAGGTACTGACTTAGCAAATGAAGAAGAATCATACAAATTGTGGTACTCTGAAGACAACGATGAAGTTCGTTTTATGACTACTTTCAAGTATGGTGTTCAAGTTGCTTATCCTGCTGAAGTAGTTTATTTCACCCTTTAATTTGATATAGGATGCCTTGTTTATTAACTTCAGGATTCACTCTCGACTGCAAAGAAGCAGTAGGAGGAGTAAAGAGCATCCACCTAATCAGTTGGGTGACTTCAAAGTTCACCGCAGTTAGTGGCGAAATTACTGCCACAACCGTCGTGAGTGGTGATGTTTACACATACGAACTACCAAAAGGTACTGCTTCTTTGACAAACACTACAAATATCAGTGTCGAGAATGGTACATCTTTCAATCAAGCCGATGTTGCTTTCAAGTTGCGTAGACTTGCTACTACTAAGAGAAACGAGATGAAACTTCTTGCTCAAGGTCGTTGCTATGCTATCGTAAAGACAAACAACGATGAGTATTGGTTGCTAGGTAAAGAGTATGGATGTGATGTTACTGCAATGGTCTCAAACACAGGAACTGCAATGGGCGATTCTACAGGTTACGAAGTGACTTTGACTGCTATGGAAGCAGAAGCGCCATTTAAACTTGCGTCTAGTGTTGTGACTACTCTTGGAATTTAGTATATTTGAATTTCATATCTGTTTAAGAAGAGAGCGACTTTCGAGTCGCTCTTTTTTGTTACATTCTTTTTGACTTGCTATTTATCTAAGATGCTCACAATTAACAAAGCACAGACGAAGTATTGGTATTTGACTCTCACTGAGAAAGCAAGTGCGTCTTCATATGTATTTACATTCACGCATCGCACAACAAACACAATCGTCACTAGAACTTTGACAGATGTATCGATTCATAAAGAGCGATATAATCAATTTTTATTCATTGAAGGTACTACTGCTACACTTCTTGAAGGCGAACACGCTTACAGCGTCTCTACAAGCGGTGGAACACTTTGTGAAATCGGAATCCTAAAAGTTGAAACCACATCAAGCGTAACACAATACACTCCAAACTTAACTGAAAAAATACATACAATATGAGTAGTTCAAATGAATTTATGGCGGGTTTTACTGGATGTAAAGTCGTATCAAACACAAGTGCCAACACGGGTGCATTTCGTGGATTTATCGTCAATGCTGATGCCGTAGTAAGTGCAATACTTGATAAGTCAGGTGCATCACTTCTATCGTCTATCGGTTTGAGTGGCGTGACATTAAAGCAAGGAATCTATATTGCGGTAAGCGAGGACAATTACATCTCTTCAATTACTCTGACTTCGGGTTCAGTTGTAATGTACAACATATGATTCGAGTAGGCGTTTCGGTTGGGTCGTTTGTTGCTTCAGGCGGCGGTGCGTCTTTTGACGCAGACGCTCAAGCATTCTTTGATAGGGTAACGGCTGCGGGTGGAACATTGTCAGAAACCGAAAAGAACGCAACCAATCAACTTGTGTTGGATATGAAAAGTGCGGGTATTTGGACACCTATGAAAGCCATTTATCCAATGGTTGGAGCAAGTGCGGCAGCGTGTGCGCAGAATTTAAAATCGTCAAGTTTTACAGGTACTTTTACAAGCGGTTGGACTTTTGCGAGTACTGGTGTAACGCCGAATGGAACGAGTGCGTATATGAATACTAATTTTAATCCAAGCGTACAATTAAGCGGAACATCAGCACACGCAAGTTTGTACCCAAGAACTTCTTTAACGGGTGGTTATGGTATTCAAGGCGATTTTTCGTCAAGAATGGATATCATTTTATTTTCGGGAACTCTTTATTCCGCGATTGGAACAACAGGACAAACAAGTTACACTGGCTCTCCTTATCGCTCTTTAATCATTGGAAGTCGTACAAGTTCCACATCGAATAAATTATACATGGGTGGAACATTAAGAAACACACAAACCGCAGTTAGTGTTATTTTGCCAAATTACACTTATTGGATAGGTGCAGTAAATTTGAATACTTTTTATAGTTCAAATCAATGTGCCTTTGCTTCACTTGGTGACGGATTAGACGACACACAAGCATCGAACTTTTACACCGCAGTACAAGCGTTTCAAACCACCCTTTCTAGAGCCATAGCCACTTGATAATATGCTTACACTGTTGTATATTTGTATTATGGGAAATAAATGGTCAACAACGAAACCATTGGATGCTAACTATATTGTGAGCAACTATGGTAAGAAAACCGTACAGCAAATTGCAACTGATTTAAACGCAACCACAGACAGAGTTCGCAGGGTGTTAAAAATGCAAGGCGTACCAATGATGGGCAAATCCGAAATGTATGCCAATATCAAGCAATTGAAGTTTGATTACGAAGATGCTTTGTGCGAGGATTACAAAAACGGGGCAACTCAATTGGCATTGGTAAAAAAATATAATATAGGTGCTGAAAAAGTGATATTGCTTTTGGAACGAAATGGTATTGACCGATTGAAAGGCAAGGGCAGTGTAATGGCAAAAGTTTGGGCAGATGGAAAACGCAAGCCAAGAAATTGCAATAAGGGAGGAACTCAAGACATTCACAACGCCTTGTTTGGTAGATGGAAATCAAATGCTAAATCAAGAAATTACCCATTCACTGTGAGTATAGAATATTTGCAGAGCGTTTTAGAATTACAAAATTACAAATGTGCTTTGACTGGCTCACAATTACTTTGCCCTAAAACATACAATGAAAAGCGTGAAATGACATCTAACCCTTATTTAGTATCTTTGGACAGAATACAGAATGACTTGGGTTATGAAGAAGGCAACGTTCAATTCGTTTGTGTATGGGCAAACAAAGCACGGGGAAGTTATGATAACGAAATATTTAAACAAATAATAAATAATCTTAAAACAATATGATAGGATATATCTTAACCGAATCAGAATACGCCCAAGTGCAAGGGCAGTATTACACCGAATACCAATTTTTTAATTGCGTAGCGGACATCAATGGTGTTTGGTACTTATTTCTCTCACAGGAGGATAAAGCCGAGATATTGGGTACTGCATACGATTGGATTCTTGACCTACCCGAATCCGAGTATGTTCCACCAGTTCCACCACCATTCCCTACTAAATAATGAAACACTTTGACAATGATACAACGGCAGCCATCGCAACGGCTATTTCTGGCAGTTCAGCAGTTCTGCACTTTGCAAATACTTGGCAACCTTTGTTTGCACTTGTCTTGGCTATTGTTGGTATTGTTTCGGGCTTGTTTGCGATTCGTTACTATGCGAAGAAAATCGATAAACTAGATGATAGATAGAATCTTCAAGAATTGGAAAACTACAACGCTAGGACTATCGATTCTAGTGTCTTGTTTTGTTCTCGTATTTCTTGAGAAGACTACTTTGAGCGATGTGTCTATTTTCTTAGGTGGTGGATTTATGATGCTCTTTATCAAAGACAAAAAAGAATAAACGCTATTTAGAAGTAATGATATTCCAAAGACTCAATTTTCACGACAATACTCTACCTAAGTTCACAGAGAACAAGTCGAAAGATATATACAATTTTGGTACTGACAACTTATATCCTGAGTTGTTGATTGATTTGTTTTCTAAATCACCTAAACATAACGCAATCGTCAGTGCAAAAGCGTCATTCGTTGCAGGTATTGGAACTATTGTCATAGCATCTACGACAGAAGACAAAGCAAAAGCAGAAGCGAAACTCGCATCGATTAATACTTATGAATCATACGAAGAAGTTAAGCAGAAAATCGCTTACGACTTAGAGTTGTTCAATGGCTTTGCAGTAGAAGTAATTTGGAATAAGTCAAAGACTGCTATCGCTGAGTTATATCACATACCATTCAAAAATGTTCGTTGCGGTCTAGAAGGCAACTACTATTATAGCGAAGATTGGGCAAATCGTAGAGAAGAGATTTGTGAGTATGTGCCATTCAATGCAAATACTAGAGAGTCAAAGCAGTTGTTCTACTACAAAATGTACAGACCGGGAGAAGGTATTTATCCTTTACCTGACTATGTAGGTGCAATGAAGTACATCGAGATTGATACTGAGATTGCGAATTGGCATTTAAACTCAATCAAGAACGGATTCTCTGCTCAAACGCATATCCAATTATTCAAAGGTATTCCAACACCTGAAGAGGCTCGTCAAACTGCTCGTAGATTCAAAGAGAACTATCAAGGTACTGATAACGCAGGTGGCTTGATTATTCAATACAACGACCCACAAGAGCGTGAGTCAATCATATCTAATTTACAACCTAGCGACTTTGACAAGCAATTTGACATTTTGAACAAAACGGTTCAAGAAGAGATATTTGTAGGTCACAAAGTAAACTCACCAATGTTGTTTGGTGTTCGTGTTGAAGGTCAACTAGGAGGTCGCTCTGAGTTAATAGAAGCATACGAGATGTTTCAACAAGCGTATGTAGAGCCTCGTCAAGAGAAAATGGATGAGCAAATGACTTATCTATTCTCTTTCATCGTGCCTGTGACTTTAGAGAGCATCAACAAACCACCTCTTGGTCTTGACTATCTTGACTTATTCACACGAGGTCTTATATCAAACGAAGAAGCAAGACAAGAACTAGGTTTACCTTTACTTTCTCAAGTGAAAATTCAATCAAACTTGAACGATGCTATAAACTCATTGAGTCCTCTAGTAGCGAACAATGTATTGAGTAACATGACAATCAATGAGAAGAGACAACTTGCAGGCTTAGCACCTATCGCAAATGGCGATGTTTTAGAAAGTGCATCACCTCTTGCACTAAGTAAAGACAATCCTTTTGGATGGAACGATAAGCGTGACTTAGAAGTATTTGCACAATATGGTGAAGATGCTTCTCTTTTTGAGCGTGTTGACATGAACTTTGCAGACGCTATTGAGAGCGCAGTTCTTAACATCTTAAAAGAAAATAAAGGCATCACTATTGGTGAAGTTGTAAACATCGTAAACGCTGACTTGACAAAAGTGTCTAAAGCGATAGACAACTTGACAAAGAACGGCTTTATTCAACCAATCGAAGGCGGTCTTGCAATCACAGACAAAGGCGCAAATGAAATTAAGACACTACAAACTGAGTTGCTAGTTCGCTATCAATACGAGAAACGACCTGACACGCAAGGTGACATTCTGATTGATACATCTCGTGAGTTTTGTAAGTCAGTAGTAGACGCAAATCGTGTATACTCAAAAGAAGATATCAATATGATGTCTAGTGTTCTAGGATATGATGTATGGAAGCGTCGTGGTGGATGGTACACAATACCTGATTCTTCACCTGCAGTGCATAGACCTTCTTGTCGTCACATTTGGGCATCTAAAATTGTAAGGAGAATCAAGAAATGACAAACTTTGTATATTTCATCTCGACTACATACCTCAAAGACAACACACCTGTCAACGAGAATGTAGACGACAAACTCTTAAAGACATCTATTAAAGAGTCTCAAGAGATTTATATTCGCGATATCATCGGCAGTGGCTTGTATAACGAACTATTGACACAAGCATTTGCTAGTACACTCACACAACTCAATACAACGCTTCTAGACACATATGTTGCGCCTTGCTTGAAGTATTATACTTTGACAGAAGCGATGCTACCTATGACTTTTAAATTGATGAACAAAAGCGTAGCGTCTAGAGAGAGTGATAACGCTAGAGCGATAAGTGTAGAAGAGATGACTCTCATCGAAGGTCGTTATCGTGACAAAGCAGAATACTATGCAAATCGTTTGAGAGATTATTTGAGAGCAAATACAAATTCATATCCATTATTCTTAAATCCCGGCTCTACATTTGATACTATTAGACCAAAGAACACATCTTTTCAAGGAGGCATCTATCTACCATCTTCATATGACGAATGTAATTGGGGGCTTGATTTGCCCGACACGCACAAATAAGTGGCAAAAAAACAACGAAGCAAAACTTCAAAAATTCTTGAATGACTTTAAACCAAATAATAGCAAAAATCCAAGCACAAGCCGAAAGCCATAAAATGGTTGGAAAGTTTGCTTGTGGTGCTGAGTACAATCTAGCAGTCGATGAGGTTAAGTTCTATCCTCTTGTATGGTTAGTACCTGATGGCTTTGATTTTTCTACGCAAGAATCACTCGTGACTTATCGCTTTGCTATGTTAGTATTTGACAGAGTATTTGAAAGCGAATCAAACACGATAGAAGTTTTGAGCGATACAGCGCAAATCATGATTGACTTGATTGCTATGATTGAACTTGCAATCTTTACAGACAATTTGAATCTCGTTGTCTCTTCGACAGCAGAGCCTTTTTATGACGCAAAAACTGATATAGTAGCAGGATATGGACTCCAATTCACGATACAATCACCTTACACTAGCGATACTTGCGTTGTGCCTGTTTAGTATCATTTATGGTTTGATGACTTACGAGCCATTGAAGCGTGAAGAGATACGAATAGATACGATAAAATACTTAAACGATACGATTGAGAAGATTCGTATCAAGAAACAATACATAAAAAAGTCTATTCATAGTTATGACACGATATATCTTGACACTTATTCTCGTGACTTGCGTGGACTTACAAGCGCAATCGATTTGCATAGATACATCGACTCTCTCGAATGCGAATCATTATCTCGTTGAAGGCGCAAAAGCAAGACGCAAAGTTCTTGACTACAAAAAACTAGTTTTATTAGATTCGATAGAGATATCAAAACTTGACTCTATTCAAACGATTCAAGCGAATGTGATACATTCTACTCAAAAACAAATTGATGCTCTTAGAGAGCGTGAGAATGCGCTTAAATCAAGAGTAAAGACATGGCGTCTTGTGTCGTTGTCTCTGTTGCTAGTAATTTTTGGACTTTACATATGAAAATAAACAATGTCATAAAGATTGAGAAGAAGTTTGAAGAGACGAAAGTGCTACTTATTTCTGATTTGCATTGGGATAATCCAAAATGCGATAGAGACTTACTCAAGAAACATCTTGAAGAAGCACTCAAAGGTGAGCATGATGTACTAATAAACGGCGATTTGTTCTGTTTAATGCAAGGCGCATATGACCCACGGAAAAGCAAAAGTGACATACGAGTTGAACACAATGTAGCAAACTACTTTGACGCTATTATCGAAACTGCTGTTGAGTGGTTTACACCTTACGCTAATCTCATCAAGTTTGTAGGCTATGGGAACCACGAGACCAACATTCTTAAAAGACAAGAGACAGACATCATAGAGCGTTTTGTGACTCTTCTCAACTACAAATGCAAATCAGATATCAAAGTCGGTGGATATGGTGGGTGGATTCGTTATTCTTTTCGCAACTCAGAAACAGACCCTAGTACATCGTACAAGATTAAATATATGCACGGATTTGGAGGCGGAGGAGCGGTAACACGAGGAACAATACAACACAATCGTATGAGTGTAAATGTTGAGAACGCTGACGCAATTTGGATGGGTCATGTTCACGAAGACTATGAGATGACATATAGCGTAGAATACTTGAACGACCAAGATACCGTTTCTCTTCGCGATATCTTAATGATTCGTACTTCTGCGTACAAAGAAGAATACGGAGATGGCTCAAAAGGTTGGCACATTGAACGAGGTGCATCGCCTAAGCCTGTTGGCGGTCGTTGGTTAATCATGAAACCTTACAGAGCAAAAAATCAAAGTCGTAAAGTTCACGGATATACTCACAAGACATTATGAAAATCAAAGTAGATATCGTCTATGAAGAAAAAAACGAAGACTCTTTTCAAGAGTTAGGCATAGACGCTGAAATAATAGAATACATCGAAGAAGGTATCATCGATTTAAATCAAGTAGTAGCGTGTTCAAACTATCACGAACACACACAAGTCTTCACTCTTGGTGGTCATACTTTCATTATAGACTTTGAATACGAAAAATTCGCTAGACTATGGATGAAAGTGCAATAAATCCGTCACACTACAAAGGCGAGATAGAAGCAATAGACGCTATTCGTTCATCTATGACTCGTGAAGCGTTCTTTGGCTATCTAAAAGGCAATGTCTTAAAGTACATTTGGCGCTTTGAGAAGAAGAACAAACTCGAAGACTTAAAAAAAGCAAATTGGTATCTTAATAAACTCACTCATGAATACGAAACAAGTATCGTTTAAAGGCTTCTACAATGCAGAGCAACCAAAGAAACAAGTATATCTACATCACACAGCAGGTG
>Ga0209297_1001685_pt1 | contig 12705 bp, 16 predicted proteins | sample S_130805_MF_Meta_FD_187322 | JGI IMG/M metagenome (GOLD analysis project Ga0209297, IMG submission 187322) | Freshwater microbial communities from Lake Simoncouche, Canada to study carbon cycling - S_130805_MF_MetaG (SPAdes) (version 2) | ecosystem: Environmental > Aquatic > Freshwater > Lake ... | reverse complement strand
TGAGCGATGTGCACACGCTCTTTGGGTAGTGGTGATAGTTGAGCGGGCTTGGGTATGCGCCGCGCTCGATGGTGAGATCGTGTACGAAAATGTCAACGTCGTTGGTGGTCATACCTGGCTGCACGTACTCGCCGGCAAGTCGCAAGATATCGGTGGCCATATCGCACGCGTAACGCATGCGCTCGATGACGTCGGGAGTCTTGACGCGAGGTTCGTTCCAACGCGGAACTTCACCGGTGTCGGCGTACGGAGGCTTGACGATGTTTGCGGGGACGGTGCGCATGGGGGAGATGATGCCTGGCGAGATGCGACCTTCGAGTCCTTTATGGCAGCGCTTGTACTTACGGCCTGAACCACACCAGCAGTCGTCGTTGGACTGGGGGAGAACCGCCGGAGCCTTGGCCCGCGTCCGAGGGGTTGACTCTGAACCGTTCATCGCCCAACACTCTACCAACCCCTCACTTTCCGCCACTTTGGAATTTGGCTACCGCCTAGCGGCAAGCAAATTCCAAAGTGGTGAGTTATTGCCGGGGAAGGGGATGGGTCAAATGACCTATTCATCGTCAAGGCGCCGTGGAGCAAATTACTTCGCACACATCAATGGGCAGTCAGTCCATCGACATCGTGAAAGCGGAGGAGCCAGTGAGTCAAGGAGTCATCAGTCAGCCGGGCAGCGCCTATCGGCAACGCCTTTCCGGAATGGGCACCTCGCTCACCGCCGGCCTTCAACGCAAAGGAGTCCGCATCCCCGAATTCGCGATCGGACTTCTGATTGTCAGCATCTGCATCATCGGCGCTTTCATGTGGCAAAACTCAGGTGCCGAAGGAACCCAGGTTCTCGTCAGTTCACGAGCGCTCAAGCGGGGTCACGAAATTCAGGCCTCTGACTTGAGCAGCGTCACTCTCACTAGTAGTGACGACATTGCCCTCCTGGATACTTCGACTGCAACTGACGTCATCGGCATGCGCATCACGACCGACATAGTTGCCGGGACTCCATTGACTCCTTCGCAACTCATCTCGCTCAACCCACTTTCGAAAACAGAAGGTCTCGCTGGCATCACCGTGACCAAGTCACAGGCCCCAGCCAACCTCGCAGCGGGAGACGACGTGCAAGTCATCGCGGTCGACTCTCAATCAGACGGAACCAATCTCACCACGTCGCTCGCCGTAAAAGTTCAGATTTGGGAAATTTCGGAACCCGATGAACTCAGTGGTGATCGTTCGGTCACGCTGCGAATCACAATCGCTTCGGCCAACGAACTCATCGGCCACGACGAACTTCATCTCGTGAAAGTCGTGAACTGACATGAGCATCATTGTCACGGGAACTACTGGCGGGCTTACCGATCTAGGAACTATCTCATTACATCTCGCCACACTATGGCCACGGCCCGTCACCGTTATTGAGGCTGATCCTGATGGTGGTCGACTCGCGGCCCGTCACAATTGGGAACTCCGACCTGGCCTTGCCGAACTTGCGGCCCATGTGCGCACTCCAGCAACGTCAACACTCGATCCACAAACATTGCGACGCACGTATCGCAATGATGTGAGCGTTGTTGTCGCTCCACCGTCGGCCGAACAAGTCATTGCAGCACTCGCAATCATTGCCCCACATACTCAAACGCTTGATCAGATACTTGGAACTGATGTCATCATCAACGTTGGACGTGTTCGCCCAAATACTCCCGCGTCAGAAATCATGCGGGCCGCCAACTCACGATTGCTGATTAGTCGTACTGATCTCGACGATGTCGTCGCTCTTGTTCATCGCCAGCCTCTTTTGAAAGAACTAGGTGAATGGCAAGTGCTAGCTGCGGGTGGTCGTTACAAGATTGATGAACTCGCGAAAGCGATCGAGTGGCCAGTCATTGCCGACCTATTGCCATCTGATCGTCGCAGTAGTGCTGCTTTAAAAATGACTATTGCGAAACTAGCAACTACTCAACATCCCATTGATCTCGCAGATCGGGCTGTTGCCTAATGAATGCCGTTGATACCTCATTAGCATTACAGGATCTCACTGCGCAAATCACCACGGCGCTTATTGATTTGCGCCAACAGCGACGCAGCGCCGGAAATGATCTCACGTCCGAAGAAGAAATAGAAACTGCCCGCGAAACGGCTCGACGCTTCTTTGATCAGCGAGTCACCCAGTCGCTTCTGACCGGAAGCGACACACCCTCGTTTGATGATGAAACATCAATCACCAAAAGCGCCATTGATGCGGTACTTGGATTTGGTCCATTACAACGTCTACTAGATGATCCCGCAATCACTGATATTCATGTTCGTGGAACCGCACCAGTATGGGTGAAGCACACTGATGGCTCGCGACACGAAATTGACCCAATTGTCTCGACCGACGACGAGCTGATTCGCCTTGTTCGAAATGTTGCATCACGATCGCGTAATGGTGAACGTCGCTTTGATGCAGCATCAGCCGAATGCAATTTGTGCCTTGATGACGGGAGTCGGCTCTTTGCCGTTATGGATATCTCACAGCAACCATCCCTCGTGATTCGCAAACACCAGTTTCACTTGTCGTCACTTGAAGAGTTGACACGTAGTGGCCTGATGACTTCTAACGTTCGGAGCTTCTTGCGCGCCGCAGTTCTTGCGAAGCGCAACATCATTGTGGCTGGAGGCACCGGAAGCGGAAAGACAACTTTGCTCCGCGCGCTCATGAATGAAATTCCCTTTCACGAACGCATCATCACCATCGAAGATGCTTTTGAGTTGGGTCTGGCGCGGTTCTCTCAACTGCACCCCGATCATGATGCGCTGCAATCACGAACCGCCAACATTGAAGGTCACGGAGCGATTCCCCTTGCTGATCTCACTCGTATGGCGTTACGCATGGATCCCGATCGGGTCGTGGTGGGCGAAGTACGAGGAGCCGAAGCATTCCCGATGTTGATGGCAATGAGCCAAGGCAATAACGGCTCAATGTGTACATTGCATGCCGACTCGACTCGCTCAGCATTCTCAAAACTTGCCGCCTACGTATCAATGGCGAACACCGGGTTACCCATTGACGTTGTGAACCTCTTGTTGGCACACGCGTTACACCTTGTCGTTCACATTGAACTTGTGAATGGCCAACGCCGGATTAGCAGCATTCGAGAAGTTGTTGATAGCGACGGCTCACGAATCGTCTCAAACGAACTTTTTGTTGCGAACGGATCAGGTCTCGCTGAAGCTGCGTACCCCATGACTTCCGACCTACGCGACTTGTTGGCTTCTCATGGTTACGACGACGCAGTCAACGCCCCATTGCAAACAGCGGGTGTCTGGCGATGAGTTTCGTGATTCGGCTTCTTCTCGGTTTAGGTCTGGCTACGGGCACGCTCCTTGTCCTGGCCGGTATGCGCGGGGTCGTGGTGATGTCTTCGGGTCAAGGCTCACTGCGACCTTCGCGTCGCACGATTGACGACACAAAGCTTGTTGAAGCACTTGCCGTCTGGACCGAACAATTGCGAGACACAATTGCTGGAGCTCGCGGACTGGAGCAAGCCCTCACGGTTACCGCGACTACAGCACCGTTGGCGATTCGGCCAGCGGTCCAACAACTGTCAGCGCAGTTGGGCTTCACCCATTTGCCAGATGCTGTTCGCAACTTTGCTTCAGAAGTAGATCATCCCCTCGCCGACTTTGTGGCAGCTGCATTGATCACGGCATCAGAGAATCAAGTGCGCGATATGGGCTCGCTGCTCAGTCATCTGGCCGATTGTTGTCGAGACGATGTTCGTATGCGCACACGAATCTGGGTGGCACGGGCTCGTATTCGGAGCGCGGTGCGAATTATCGGATTCGTTGTTGTCGCTTTTGTCGCTGGATTGGTGGCTTTCAATCCGACCTATCTCGCACCGTATACAACACCTTCGGGAATGTTTGCACTAGCCGTTGTGATTGCAATGTTCGCGGCTTCATCAGTTCTTCTGCAGCGACTTGGTCGATTCAGTGCGCCGACGCGATTCATTGCCCGCCGAAGCGATGGAGCAGCATCATGATTCTCTGGAGCATCGGAGTTGGCATGGGCATCATTCTGATTCGGCAGTCTCTTCGTCGCCCAGCATTGGCGAATGTGCTGCCTAAATACGGTTACGGGCTGAACGCCAAGCAGTCGCCATACGAAAGACTTCGCCACTTCATTGAACAGAGATTTGCAGTCTCGCCAACCGATTTGGCAGTCTGTCAAAGCTCGGTCGCACGAATAACCACCGAACGATTGATGTATGCGTCAATATGTGGGGCGATCCCCTTGGTGATGTATGTCGCGATAACCGTCGCTGGCTCATCAATGCCGCTACCGATTCTGTTGATGACATCGGCTGCACTGGCGGTCACTGGGTTTATGTTGCCCATCTTGCAATTACGCTCGCGAGCCAAAGTGAAACGTCGCGAAATTCGGACCTCCCTCTCGGCGTACTTGGATCTTGTGTCAATCATGCTGGCCGGTGGCGCCGGAATTGAATCGGCGTTAGTTGCAGCTTCTCGAGTTGGTGATGGACCAACTTTTCGTTTGATTGCTGACTCGCTTGATGTCGCACGTGCGACGCGACGCTCACCTTGGGAGATCTTGGCGAATGAAGGTGAACGAATAGGAATTGAAGAACTACCCGAACTCGCTGCGACCGTGAAACTCGGTGGCGAACAAGGTGCGCGCATGACGGCCTCACTTGTTGCCAAAGCGTCATCAATGCGTGCCAAGCAACTAGCTGAAGTTGAAGCAGATGCAAATGCCGCAACCGAACGAATGGGTTTGCCAATGGTGCTTTTGTTCATGGGCTTCCTGGTGTTACTTGGTTATCCAGCAATGCAAATGATTAGCGCCGGGTTCGGGTCTTAAACACATCTCAACAACAAACAAGGAGAAAGAAAATGGAACACTTCAAGCAATTATGGCAGTACTACAACATTCGGATGCAGGCTTCGCGAGAGGGCGATCGTGATCGTGGAGAAGTCAGCGCAACGACAGTTGTTTTGGCCGCAGCACTCATCGCACTTGCGATTTCAGTTGGCGTGATTGTCTCGGGCAAGGTTCGTGACAAAGCCAATGGTTTGAACCTGGGCTGATGTGTCGAGACAACGGCGAGACCAAGGTGAAGTGTCGGCGCAGGTGGTGCTGGTGATTCCTGTCATCATTCTGCTATTGATGTTGGCGATACAGGCGGGCTTGTATTTCCACGCATCAAGTATCGCTGGTGCTGCTGCGGCTGAAGGCGCCGCAGCAGCATCGGTGGCACGAGTTTCAAGTGAAGTCGCGGCACGGCGTGCTCAGCAAGCGGCAGAGACGTTGGTGATTGAAGCGGGCGGGCATACAACCTCAGCAGCGTTGGTCGCCGTGAATACAGAAACCGTCACCATCACAGTTGAAGCACAAGTTCTGCGCATTATTCCGTTCTTTCCTAGTTCGGTAAGACGAACAGTTATTGAACCTCGTGAACGTTTCACAACAGAGTTGTCTCGATGAAAAGAGACCGCGGAAGCGTCGCGACGGAAATGGTTTTGCTCACGCCGCTTCTGATCATCATGTTGATGTTCGTGGTGCATGCTGGACGCGCTGGTCAGGGCATGAATCAACTGAAGCATGCTGCCGATCAAGGTGCGCGCGCTGCTTCGTTGGTGTCGCAGCCACGCATGAGTTCAGTGGCGCAGCAAGCGGTTGTGGACGATCTCTCGACAAGCGGTTTGTCGTGCATGAGTCCGCGTGTGGGCACACGCTTTGTCCAGTCTTCAATGTCATCTTCAGTAACAGTCACAGTAAGTTGCCAGACCTCGAACGAAGGTTTGTCGCTATTGGGTGCGCACACCGTAAGCATGGCTGCGTCATCTACTGAAGTCATTGATCGTTATCGAGCGGGTGGCTGATATGAAAAGCGAACGTGATCGTGGCGTCGTGACGGCATTTGTTCTTGGTTTGGCAATGTGCTTCATGGTGACTGCGGGCATAGCCGTTGACGGCGGTCGCATTGTTGCGGCGCGGGTTGAAGCTGCTGACCATGCCGAGAACGCCGCGCGAGTTGGAGCGCAACAAGTGACATTGCTTCGGCTGGGCTGGCGGCTACTTGATCCGTTCAAAGCCAAGCGCGCAGCTGAAGAGTATTTGAGTCAGCATGGAGTGACTGGACAAATAACAGTCGGTCTACGAACTGTCACCGTGACGGTTAGGTTGACGCAGCAAACAACATTGCTGCGGTTGGTCGGAATTAGTAGTCGCACAGTGACCGCATCTCGGACTGCGGAACTGGTTGAGTCATGATGACCAGCGAATTTCGCATCGTCATTGTCGCAGCGATCATCGCCTTGCTGTGTCTTTTATACATCGGAGCAACGGTTGTAGTTGCGGCGGTACAGATTGCCGGAAATGGAATTGCCGTCCAATCACATCGCCGGTCCTGGCGAACCAGGATGGCGAAGTACCTCTTAGTCATTACGCCATTTGCATCAATTGCGTTGTCGCTCAATCAACGACAAGTATCGGCCCAAGCGGTACAGCTAGACATAACCCATGATGACGTATGTGGTGCCCCAAAAATTTTTGAATCGAGCAACTCAACGCGAACGGTTGGTTTGGTGTCTACCGCAGTTGGCGCGGGTTTACTTCTTCGTCTGCGTAGTAAACGTCGTCAAGCAGAGCGTTGTGATGAATCTGTTGAAAGTCATGCGCTTGAAGTTGAAGCTCAACTCGCCGCAACTAATGATGACCTGGCTGTCGCACGACTTGACTTAACGTTACGTTCGTTACAGCTAACTCAGGTCAAAGATTTGCGGATGGTGATTACGTCAACGGAGTCAATCAAGTGTGAGTTCGTGTGTGCTGTTCAAGCCGATGCACCATGGACCCAGTTATCAAGCCGAGTGATTGAATTACCCCAGTCGGTCGAGCTTGAAACCTTGGTCTTGTTTGCTCACAACAATGAAAAAGTCCCACTGCTCTTTCCGGTGGGTGGCACAAACGCGGGCGAAGTGTGGATCAACCTTGATGTTGTGCAGACATTTGGTGTTGAGGCCGAATGTGAGGACGCTGACAAGGTGTGGACTGGTCTTGTGCAATCATTGTCATTGTCCCCGTTTGCCCAAGATGTGTCGGTAGTAGGTGAAAGTTCAACCGTTCTACCAGGTCGTCGTTTGGTGATTGCACGGGATCGTCCTGAAGAGTTGGCGAAAGCTTTGTTTACCGAAGAATCGGCGGCAGTGATGTTGCTTGACGACGCGCCGGAACTTCGCAATTACCCTGCGTTGTATCGTGGTCCGATCATCGAAGGTGAAAGTGGAATGCGATACATCGATGGCTCATGGATCCTGTGTCCAAGTGGAGTCGGCGTGACTCCGGTTGGTTGCACCGCCGACGAAATTGATCTCATCAAATCGTTGATCGGCGAAGGTGATGAAATTGAGACGTGGCCGATTGAAAGGTGGATTGACACAACCCAACACCCAGTTATTGAGAAAGCGATTCCGCCATACACATTCTTGGCGTCGGTGCTTGGGCGGCCTGAAGTGCGACATCTGTGTGGCAAACGCGTTGAGTTTGAAAAGAGCAAGAGCGAAGAGTTGGTGATGTGGTTGGCCATGCATCCATCGCAGCAACGTCGGTCGTCGGCTCGCACCGATATGTGGCATGCCCCCATTAAAGATGCGACGTTTTCAAATATCACTTCAGATGTGAGGCGAAGTTTGACGGTGGCTGAACTTCCTCCCGAAGGTTCGCAATGGTTGGGGGTGACCCTGACTGACGAGTTGCCGTTGCACGTGGGCATCGTGAGTGATGTCGACATTTTGCGATCGTGCGTCGATCATGCTCGGCGGTGGCCCGAGGACGGCGGGGTTGAGGTCTTGCGACATGGGCTTGGACTGGTCCGAGGGGTGCCGTTTGAAACGTGTCTATATATATGGTGTGATTCGACAGGTCTGGCGACCGACGCGGCGGTCTCGGTCGTGCGCGCCGCCCAGATGATGGCCGAGATGTGTACCGAGGTCGGCGACCTTGATGGCGTCTATTGGGCGACGGCCAAAGGGTTACTCGCTGTGCCAGGTCACGAGGATTTGGTGGCCCAGCGCATGCGACTTCATGGCGAACGTGATGATCAGGCTGCTTTACGCGCCGAGTGGCTGGGATATTGCCGTGCCTTGGCCAATGACGATTGGGGCGACGCCTCGCCAAGCCGAAAGATGGTCGAACTCTGGCGCGAACTGACTCAAGAGGCTGACGATGGTAAGACAAAGGGATACAATGCAATACATGTCTGAAGTAGCTTCTTCTGTTCAACGCAGTTTTAGATTGTCGGCGACCACGAGTCAGTTGCTTGATCGCCGAGTTGGTGAATCGGGCGAATCGCGAAATGCCATGGTTGATCGTCTGTTGAACGAATCATTGCGTCTCGAAAAGCATCCATTTGTTCGATTCATCACCGGGGCAGCGGGGCGTCGTGAACCGCACATTCTGGGAACTCGTTGGAAGGTCCGACAAATCATTGTCACTCTCAAAGGAGAAAAGGGCCAACTCGATTCAGTCATTAAAGGTTTTGACCTCACCGAACTACAAGTTCGAGCAGCGGTTTCGTATTATGCCGATTTCAGTGATGAGATAGAAGCAGAAATTGAACGCAACTCTGTAGACGCCGAACAACAAAGAGTTCGTTGGGAACGCGAACAATCTGTCATCGGCTGAAGCACCATCTGTGAGAATTTTTCTGGATCATCACTACCCCAACACGTTGATTAAAGCCTTACGCGATTCTGGAATTGATGCAGTGAATGCACTTGAAGTTGGGATGCAGTCGTCAACTGATGAAGAGATTCTTGAATATTGTCGACAAGAACATTTCACAGTGTTAACGAATAACCATGGTGACTTCGCCCAGATCGCGCGTTACTGGTCAATATCAAACCGAAATCATTGCGGAATTATCTATACGTCAGACCATTCGTTGCCTCGAACGGTTGCCAACGCAAGTCAAATTGCTCACCGAATCAAGGTGTTGATTGCGACAATTCCACCCGGATCTGACTTACAAGATCAGCAACGATGGCTTTGAACTAGTGCTATAGGTCGTCTTCAATTGATAGTTGGCCGGCTTCGAGTTCGGGAATGCCCTGATTTTTGCGAAGCTTTTCGATTTCGCGAACCGGAACGTTCAACTTCTTGAATCGGGTTCCACCAGTGGATATTGATTCGAGTTCGTCGTGAAGCTTGGCATAGGACTTACTCACTTGGTCAACGGCGCCGGTGTACTTTTCAAATTCTTTTCCGAATTGATTTACTCGCTGCATGATGGTTGCTGCCGTTTGTTCGGTATGAAAACTGTCGGCAGCCTGACGAATCACAACAAGGAATGCATACAAAGTGAGTGGCGAACACAAAACCACTTTGCGATCTAATGCATCATCAATCAGGCTCGGGCTTGCTTCATGAACAAAACCGCTAATGCTTTCATTAGGCACAAACATCAATACATAATCAATCGTGTTGTCGTTTGACTTGTCGACGTAATCGCGTTTTGCGAGAGTGTCAACATGTCCTTTCACTGCGGCTAAGAAGGCCAACTTGGCTTGAGCCTTCAGCGCATCGCTCTCGGCATTGATGTATTCGGCATATTTATCTAACGGAAACTTGACGTCCATATACAAAACACGATCAGGAGGCATCTTGAAGGTGTAGTCGGGCTTTCCGCCACCGTTGATAATTTCTTGCTTTTCGTAGTTGATGCCTTCAATGAATCCGGCTTTGCGCAACATGTCTTCGGCCAGACGCTCGCCCCATTGACCACGTGCTTGAGAACTTGAAAGAACATCATTCAGATTTTCGGTGCGCTTTGAAAGCACAGAAACTGCTTGTTCCATATTTCCGTATTGGGTTGCGCTACTTTCTCGCAAGGTGTTGAGTGCATCGTCAATCTTTTTCAACTGACCAGCGACTTCGCTTTTCACACCCAACATTGTTGAGTTGATGACATCGGCACGCGCACCTAGTTGATCGTTGCTGGCTTTAGTGATGAGATCGGTGGCCATACGAATGGACTCTTCACGGTCATTGCGAGCCTGGCTTGAAATTTGAAGTAGTGCTGCGTTCAAAGCATCGGCCACAGTGTTCGACAGGTCGGCTTTGAGTGCCGTCGGGTCTATTTGCGGGACTGGCGTAACGACCGAAGTAGGTTCGGTGACCTGGGGTCGCAGACCACTTTGAATTGATCGGCCGACAACGATCACGGCAACGAGCACAACCAGCAACACGGCGATTAAAACGATTTCCATGGTCAGATCTTCTCATGTGGGTGTTGCACGAAAGGGATTACTAGATCAATACCGAGTGGATTCAACTCGGGAGTTTCGTCAGTACGTATGCCGGCCAGGGTTTTGGCCAATTCGGGATGACCTTCCAACAGATATTCAACACAACCCACAAATGCTCGATGGGCCTGGGGCATTCCCCACAGGTGGAGGGCGCGGCCGCATTTATAGAGCCGTACGGCGTAGTGGTCGGCGCGGGTGGGGTCGATGACCTGGCCAGTGACGAGGTCGTATCCCAAACCGATGGCGAATAACTGAGCGTTCTCGAGCACTGCATGAAGAAACTCTGGGTGATTGCGCAATTCGGCAATGGCCGGTGCGACGTTGTAACGATCACCGTGGCGATCGGAGGTGATGTCAATCGGAAATGCCCACCAGTCGAAGTGCTCGCCCGAACCCCAAAAATTGCGCCATTGACTTTGGGTGATCCAATCTTTGAACAGACTGGTCTGCAAAGTGGTTTGGCGGATGAGTTGCGCGGTTCCGATAAAGATCATCAAGGCTCCAGTCGTTCGTGGACCATTAGGTGTCCATGAGATGAACGAATTAAGCATTGATTATTGTGCGGTGCCTTAGTTTTGTCAGCGAATAGATCACACTGTTTTCAAAAACGGGGCTACTGATATATAGATAGGTATAATTTGCACGTGGCGGAAAATCAAATACCCGAAAAAGTCCTACAAAAGATCGACCCGAATCGTCGTAAGTTCATTTTGGGAATTTTGGCAGCCGGGATCACCGCCCCAACAGTGGCCTCATTCGTGACGGGTAAGGCCCAGAAAACGTCGGTGAGGCGCAACGCCATTCGCCCCGCTTCGATTATTGATGCGAGCGGCAATTTCAATATTTCGTATACGGATATCCTCGGCAACGCTATTGGCGATTATTCAGCGAATTCGCTCTATAACGACATCAGCGGAAATTTTTTGCGTGATGCCAGCGGAAATTTCGCCCTTGACCCAAGTGGCAATCTGCAGTGCGGCACGAGCGGCAACGTGCTGTTAGATGGCAGCGGCAACATTTTGATGAACCCCGACTTGAGCGGAAATGTATGGCAGCTAAATCCCAGCGGTAATTGGGCTTACGACCTCAGTTCGAACAGTGTGAACATTCCACTTCAAGATGCGAGCGGAAATGTATACGGAGGTTGGCTGCAATTAGACCCGAGTGGTAACGCATTCACCGACCCGTTCTTTATCTACGACTCAAATGGTGTGTATCTCCCTTATGGGAGTCCACAGCTGCAGGCTGTTGCTTGTGTTGTGAGCGCGAACCACCTTCGTCGGGCCCAAAATGTACCCTCGACTAACACTTCGACAACTGTCCCAAGCACGACGACGGTGCCGGTTACGCCCGTTACTCCGAATGGGACCATCCCAGCTACGAAGTAAGTAACCAAAATGTATGTAAAAGTTACACATTATTGTAAGGAACCACTACAATTATTGTCATGGCGGAAAATCAGTTACCTGAAGAAGTTGTACAAAAACTTGACCCGAATCGACGCAAGTTCATTTTGGGAATTCTGGCAGCCGGAATTACGGCTCCGAGCGTGGCTTCGTTTGTGATGGGCAAGGCCAACAAGTCGACGATTATCGGTAACCCGATTCGTCCGGCATCTTTGATTGACGGTAGCGGTAACTTCAATTTTAGCTATTCCTACAGTGGCAACTCGTACTCATACTCGTCAGCGAATTATTTGTACAACAACATCAGCGGAAACTTCCTGCGCGACGCCAGTGGAAACTTTCTACTTGACCCGAGTGGAAACCTGTTATGCGGAACTAGCGGGAACATCTTGCTCGATATGAGTGGAAATGCCATCCCAGACCCAAGCGGCAACCTTGCTTACCTAGCTAACCCTAGTGGAAATTGGGTTTATGACTACAGCTCTAACAGCTTGAGTATTCCGCTGCGCGACCCAAGTGGAAATGCTTACTACAACGCCTTCAAGATGGAGCCGAGCGGAAATCATTTCAAAGCCAACATATCTCACGACTCAAACGGCAATTATGACCCCTCCGGGAATCCGCAGGGCCTCGCCTGTGTGGTGAGTGCAAACCACCTTCGGCAGGTCCAGGTTGTACCAACAACGTCAACGGTCGCGCCGACAACCACGTCGACGGTTGCGCCGACAACCACGTCGACGGTTGCGCCGACAACCACGTCAACGGTTGCGCCGACAACGACGTCAACGGTTGCACGGTCGACAACTACGTCGACGGTCGCACCAACAACGACTAACCCTGGCGTCAATCAAAATGGATCGGGATCTTCGGTCACGACAACAACTGTGCCGGTCACACCAATTACTCCTAATGGGACTATCCCTGCGACGAGATGAGTCGTTCACAACCGCTGATTGCGGCTGCGATCATTGTCAAAAATGAGGCAGAGCACCTACAG
>Ga0209297_1001681_pt1 | contig 12744 bp, 15 predicted proteins | sample S_130805_MF_Meta_FD_187322 | JGI IMG/M metagenome (GOLD analysis project Ga0209297, IMG submission 187322) | Freshwater microbial communities from Lake Simoncouche, Canada to study carbon cycling - S_130805_MF_MetaG (SPAdes) (version 2) | ecosystem: Environmental > Aquatic > Freshwater > Lake ... | reverse complement strand
TAGATATATATGAATTCAAACTAAAAATCTAACAATATAATTTAAAAAATCATTAATATCTATAATTATATAAATGGTTTCAGAAAAAGCAAAAATGAATAAATTGAAAAAACTAGACAAACTAGTCGATGATATCCACGGAGAAGGATTTTTCTCTGATATGGCTAGTAAAGTAAAAAGAATTATAAATCCTGTTTTAACATCTATGGGAATATATTCAACCGATATAGGAATTGATAAACCAAAGAAAGAAGATGAACCAAGTGATACATTAACAAATCAACCAGCAAAACAGGGATATCTAGAAACTCTATTACAAGGTAGAAACAATTATCCTCCACCAGCCAGAAAAATCCTCGCTCAATATGGGGATATGAGAATAACAAAAGCCGAAGTTATCAGACAACCTATTATGGCTATAACACCAGCAATATTTAACGTTGCGTCATTCGGAGCATTTCAAGAAACACTAGATAAACAGCCATATGATACCCTATTCCATTTAAGGTCTGTTTTTACTCTTGAAGGCGGGGCAAAAGTTCAAGTTGAGAAATCTGAGGTTATCCATATAGGAACTAAAATCCATCAAATCAAAGGACAACAAGAAAAAGAAGTTCAACTTCCTACAGAACCACTAACTATAAATCAACTACTAGACGGAGCCAAGGATATTTTAAAAACAAATATGTTTTCCTATGACGCATTCAAAAACAATTGTCAGGATTTCCAGTTAGCAATATATAGAGGTGCAAATCTACTAAGTCCAGAACTAGAAACATTTATTAAACAGGATGTATCTGAAATAGCATCAGAAAGCCCATTCCTTTCAAAGTTAGCAAATGCTATAACCGGAATAGGTGGTAAATTTAATGAACTAATTCACGGAGCAGGTATAAACAAGAAACATAATAAAACTCATTTAGTTCAATCTATCCTATTTGATAAAAAGAAATGGAAAGTTAATGAAGCAGTTGAATGGCTACAGGATAACAACTATATAAGTCCTAAAGTTGATACAACCAGCCATTATCTAAGATTCAGGCAATTAGATCCAAAAGACTATCCTAAACCTCATTGGCATTACACAACTCATAGATTAGGAAATGGTATTGATTTAATTATCCTTTATAGACAATCAGATAAAGAATTGCCGATAACAACTGTTAAAGGAATGAGTAAGAAACAAATACACTCTATAATGACAGGTTCAGGTGATTTAATACATATAGATTTGGGTAATGCAGCGGGAAAATCAAAAAATACTATGGAAGGCGGAGCCATAACAAATGCTCAAATGAATCAAATATTAACTTTAGGATTAGATGAAGCTGATGTTGATAAAATATTGAGGGCAGAAACTAATACACAGCCACCACGAGCAAGAGCGCCTAGAATCCATATTCACAATCCACCAGCACCCCAACAAAAACAAGGGGATGATTTTGCAACTCAATATATGAAATTAAAAATGCTGAAAGATGCTACTAAATATCGCCGTCCAATAGGAATTCCAGTAAAACCAAAACGTAAATATAGAAGAAAAACAGATGAAGAGAAGACTCAGTTATACAGGGAGAAATTGGCAAGATTAACAAAGAAGGCAACTACTAAAAGAACTAAGAGGAAAATTAAGGGTGGTGTATTAGAAGATGCTCCACAAACACAATGGGATGAAAGGATGGGAGTTGCAAAACCCTTTTCAAATATGAGAGATACAACAAAACAGATGGAGTCATATAGACCATTAGATATGAAATTAACATCTCAAAATGTAATGTTAAATAATCTCAAAAAATCAGACCTTGAAGATTTAGGAAGATTAAAGACAGAAGCAAAACGTTCAATGTATGACAGAGAAGCAGCCATACAGAAAATTAAGGCAATTACTAAAGGAAGAGTAAAATCAGAAGTTAAAAAGGTTAAAACTGCTAAACCTAGAAATCTAAAGACTAGAGGTTCTCCACAAGCAAAGATAGAAGCATTAGAAAAACTAAAGAAGCCTATTAAACAGGAGTCTAAGGACACCTATTTAATGCCAAGAAAAAAAAGAACTAAGAAAATAACTTTATAATGTATATATGGTAAATACTATTTTTTATAAAATATTTCTAAATGAAAATCCACAAGAATTTTATATAGGTTCTTGTTTAGATTTAACTAGAAGAAAATCACAGCATAAAAAAAATACTACTAATAAAGTCAGAACTCAATACTGGAATAATTTATATTTCTTTATACGTCTTAAAGGTGGATGGGATAAGATGACAATGATAAAAATTTATGAGTATGATTGTCAAACCAAAGATGAAAGAAATCAATACGAACAAGCATTAATAGACCTACTAAGACCTACTTTAAATTCTGTAAACGTTATATTAGAAAAAAATAAACCAGATTTAACAGAAATAATAAATAGACTTAAGGATTTAAATCTATAATTATATATATAATGGAAGAAACAAAACAAGTTGAAATGACTCCTAATATTAATCATTATGCAGGCGATTCATCATTTATGATTGATAAAGTAGAATATTCCGAACCTTCAGAATATGAAAAAAAGATGTTAGAAGGGACAAGAAACCCCAAGGAACAATTAGAAGCAGAAGAGAAAGAAGAACCTATACACATAAACGAAAGAAAAATGTTTATAGATATGATTAAAGTTATTGCCCTAGTTGAAACAGGACATACTCCCTTAGATAATCCTAGTAATTTCTATAACAAAGAAAAACAAGAAGTTATAAAGGCTATGGAAAAACTCCTAGATCATCCTAAAGAAAAACTACAAGAGCAATTTAATGAAATATGTGATAAACATCTTTTCCATCCTAAAGCGGATTATTCTCAATATCCTATAGTTCCACAACATTGAAATTCAAAATTTCAAATTATCAATGGTCTAGCGACCACTAAACAATTTTTTATATTGATAATCATATAAAAAATTAGCAATATTATAAACAATATATGAGCGGACAAAGAAATAAAAAACCATCTGATGTTGTAAAAGCAAGACAAGAATATTTAGATAATCTAAGTCTAGAAGTTCAATTGAATGACGCTAATGAACAAGTAGTCACCCAATATAAAGAAACAGGACAAGTTCCTCCAATTTCACAAATGAAAGATACAAGAACTACATCGCAAAAATTGGCAGATATAGAAAAACTAAAAATCAGTCTTATTAAAGACCTCGAACCTATAGCAGACCCACAATTTGCTCAACAAATTGTTGGGCGTTTAGTTCAAAGTCCTCTAAATATAGATAATAGACTATTAATATTTGCAGCCCAACGCATTGATGATATAGTTAAAAATCTTCAAAAGACATATAAATACGGCATCAAAGGAGATGCTAATGATGCCGAAATGTTTGTATCATTTGTTAATAAAATGTATTCTGATAAAAATAATTTAACTATTAATACAAAGGCATTTTTAAATAGGATGGGAACAACTGAAAAATCTAATCAAAGTGCAGTCGCTAATCAACATAGTAATTTAGTCTCAATGGATGCAGATTTCAATAGTTTAAGAACACAATTAATAAGACAAATGCCGAGAGTTATCGCTCCAGCAATGGCTATAGAACTTCGGCAATTGATAGAAACTATAAAACGTAAATTTGAAGCATTGATTAATATTATGCCTGTCAATGCAAGATTATTTGATGCTATTGAAAAATTATTAATTAGTGAAGAAGGAACTACTGGCTATAATATATTTAATAACAATTATGATAGGTGGTTATATTTTGTAAATCACAATATACCTAATTTAGATTACGCCAAGGTATTGATATCTGATTTATATAATTATGTAAAGGCAAATAATTATGATTATGACAAGATTATGAATATACTGACCCGCCTAGATGATGTTTTGGCAATTGATATGGATGAATTACGAGCATTAGAGCCTATAAGTACAAGATTAAAGAAATTATCCCAAGAACAAGAATATAGACCTGATGTATTAGAACAACCGATTGGTCAACCAGCTACACAGGCAGAATTGGCGAGTCTATTGGCTCGAACTCGATATAATTTAGGATTAGACCCTGCAGCACTAGCTCATAATGGGCTAATAGCAGCAATGCCGCCAGCAGAAGTGCTAAAATTAGCCGCATTAGGAGCCCAGTTAGGGCCATATGTCGGTTCTGTTAATATTAGGGACATACCTAAAGTATCAACTATACACGGTAAAACATTTGATTTATTAGCTAATAATGGTATAGCAGGAAGAGGTATTAGCACTCGAACAAGTTCAAATGCTAATGGTATAAACGCAATTGATGGGTCTAGAAGACCAACTAAATCAACTAGGGAATCATTTGGACAAGGCTTTAGTCTCTGGGATACTCCAAATCCAGAAGTCGATTTAATGCCGAGAGATAAAATTAAATATCGAATGGTAGGCAAAGGACTACCTAGAGCAGACTATAGCCAGGGAATAGACCCAAGTCCTAGATATATTAAATTTGGAAGGTATATGATAAACAATAAAAAATTAAATGATAATGTTCTTTCTCTCCGTAGGTCTAAAGGTTCTACTATCGCTACTATTCCCGCTACTAAAATGACATCTGAATTAGGTGGAGTAATTAAAAAGATTGTAGGCGGAGGAGTTCCAAGTTTTGATGAACTAAACGCCCTTACAGATGCAGAGAAACGATATCTTTTTAAAGTCAGTCAAGAAGCCGATATATATGATAAAATTAAAATACCTACACCTTCTAAAGATGAAGAGGAAAAGGATATTCACGCTTTTAATGTTATGAAAGGCGAGATACTAGCAGGTAATAACTCAAAGGAATTAGTAGCCAAATTTAAAGCCCTTCTGAATAAATTATCTAAAAACAATATCCTTCCTAAATCACAAGTCAGGGAAATCCTAGAGGAACTCCTCGAATTAGGATATTAACGCTTAACAATAGAACGAGTTCTATCATTAACCGCTCCTGCTCTGCGACGGAGTTTAATGGATATTAATATAAAAAAATATCAATATACATTTCTATATATATGGCAGGCATTTACAATTATCATCCTAATATAGCACATCCAGGGGCTTTTATACATAACCAGATGGCAAGTCAGCAGGCTCCTTTTTTCTTTGGTGGTTCTCAAGTTCCTAATAATCTAAATTTAGAGGAACAATACGAACAACCTCACGGAATGGAAGGACAAGGATTTAAAAAGACTACTCATTCATTATTTCGAAGACGAGGAAATTTAATCCCAAGTTCTCAAATACGTAAATAACGCTTAACAATAGAACTCGTTCTATCATTAACCGCTCCTGCTCTGCGACGGAGTTCAAAGGATATAAATAATAATATAAAAATTTAGATATAGTATATTTATATATACGATGTTTATTCTAGTTCTCAATCAAAGTAATATAACCCCAGACGGCCAAAACTCAGAGTTAGTTTATAGATTTCCTAATTCAGTAGTATTCAAAGATAAATATATAGCGGTTTCATCAATTGCTATGTTTTACAGTTGGTTCAATATTGTCGATACTGCAAGTAATAATACTTTATCATATACTTGGACTAATGCAGCGGGAAACACTACGACATATACAATAACAATTCCTAATGGTTTATATCAGATATCAGAAATTAATTCTCTGATTCAATTCACCTGTATTAATAATGGAACATTTTGGACTGTAGGAGGAGTTAATTTTTATCCTTTTGAAATCCTTGTTAATGCTGCTAGATATGCAGTTCAATTGAATACTTATAAAATCCCTACAACTGCCCCCGCTGGTGCGGTTTTACCTTCTAACTTTCCAGGATGGCCTAATTTCGTCCAAAATTCTCAAGTTTCATTTCCAGCTCAATTTAATTTAATAGTTGGATATCCTGCTGGTTTTATTTCAAATGCAAATTTTAATAATGGTTATGTTCCTCCTGTTTCATCAACAGTTAATGATAATTTTGTTTCTAAATCATCGTCAGGAACTCTTTCATATCTATCGTCATTTGCTCCACAAGTCCAGCCTAATAATAATGTTCTATTCTCAATTTCAAATATTAATAACCCTTACTCTCAGCCATCTAGTATTATTTACTCTCTATGTCCCACTGTATCAGTCGGACAACAGATTAATGAAACACCTCCAAATTTTATGTGGAATAAACTAATAGACGGAACATATAATGAATTACGATTACAACTACTAGGAACTGATAAACGCAGACTACAAATCAATGACCCTAATATGACTATCCTATTGGCGATCAGAGATAAAATTGATATTGGTAATCTTTAACAATAGAAATTAAAATTTCCATCATTAAAGCCTCCTGCGCTGCGACGGAGTTCAAAGGTTATTTATTTATATAAATGGATAAAAAAAATAATTTAAAATATTAGTCATAAGTATAATATATATATGGATACAAATATTAATGAAACATATTTAAATAAATTATTCGACGACCTAGTTCAGGAAAGAAATACAGTTCAATTGGAATTTAAAAATGATAAAGAGTTATGTCATACATCTAGACTAACTAATCAATTATCTACTCTGACAAGTCTGATTAATCAGGTTATTAAATATAGAAACCTAAAACAAAAAATTAAAATGACTTCATTGTAATCTAATTTAAAAATATACGTATATTATATTCTATATGGTTTATAATATTATTCGTCATCATTCTCTTCCTTTTCGTTCTCAAACTATGAAAGGAGGTGGTAAACATACTTCAGGGCAGGGAATGGGTTCCCTACTACTTAATAAGGGTGGTCCTGGTTCAGCATCTTCCTATATTGATATAGATGATTATATTGATACTACTGGAAGAAATCCCTATAAAACTGCTAAGGGACAAGGATTAGAAAAACTATCTGGCAAACTATCTAAACTACAGATTGAACCCAGTTCAACAATAAAAAGGAAAAATATCACGATGTAAACAGGAGTTTATATATAAACACCTATTTAATCTGCTGATGTATTAATTTAATTTAAAGTTTTAGACATTATCTAATACTATATAATGTGTGATAAACTCGTCTATGATTTAGCCCAAGAGGTTGAAGGTTCTCCTTCCGTATTCATCCGTAAAGACTGGATTAATATTTTGGATAACCAGAACCAATCTTATATCGCCAATCAATCTGTTCTTGATACTTCTCAACTTTCTAACTCTAACAAATGGATGTCTTACCGTGAAGCCTATTTCTCTGTTCCTCTTACTATTACTATGGCTACTCAAAATCAAACAGTTAGTGGTGCTACAGCAGTTGGAGGTGCGACGGTTCCAGCAGATGGTGTTAATTTATTCACTCCCGAAGTATCAGGTTTTTCAGCCGATTCAGCAATTGGACTTAAAAATTGGTATGGTAATATTATTCATTCCTTTACTTTGGATTATAACGGAACAACTATTATTCAACAAACACCATTTGTTAATATGTGGAATACCTTTAAACTTATGACATCTCTGTCTTATCAAGACATCCTTACACAAGGATGCACTATTGGTTTTTATCCAGATGATTGTGAAACGTGGGAAATGTATCAATCAACTGGTTCAGATGCAACTATAGTAACTTCTCGTCTTTCTACTCCAGCAGCACCAGCCGCTAATGCGCTACAAATTCAATATATTCCCGGAACTGGGGTTTGTAATAATACCAATATGAAAACTCTTGATACTAAATTAACTAGTACATTTCAACAATTTAAATCTGGTTGTGGTAATGATGGATTTATAGAAAGATGTAAATGGATATCATTTGATAGGTCAGGTGTTGCAGGTAGAAATGCATCAGCTGCTCTTTATGGTAATTTGCTAGGTGGTGGTAGTGCTAATGCTTTAGACGCTTCATCAAGTCTTAGAAATCTATGGAAGGGTTATATATTCCAAAAACAAAACCAAACCGTAAGTGCTTTCAATCAAACTGCAGCTGGTGTTTTACAATATTCTATAGTGGCAACTATTTATCTTAAACATATTCATTCTTTCTTTAATATGATACCATTACTCAAAGGTGCGTTTATGAAGATGACAATGAACTTGAATAATGTTTCCTGCACTGTATTATGTGGTAGTAGTGTTAATGCTGCTGGTGTTGGTGCGCAAGTGGTTTCAACTGATTTCCAAGTCTGTAGTAGAGTTCAAAGTGCTTTAGGTGGTTCAAATATGTTAATGTTGGCATCTAATAATATAGCTGTTCCTGCTGGAACAGGTGTTGCAGGACCAGGCGCATTACTTGCGGCGAATATTCCACAACAAATTAATGGTTCAGGAAACTTAAATTTACTGCAACAAATTACTACAAATGCGGCAGGATTTGCAAGTGTTTCTAAACCATACCTTCTAAATTTGTCAGTAGGTTCTACTTGTCTTGATGCGACATTAACTAATATAGCAGGTGTTATCGGTGCCCCTTTATCGAGGTCTATTTATCTATACATTCCTGCTTATACATTTAATCCTACATTCGAACAAGCATATTTGTCATCGCCTGTAAAACAAATTAAATATACTGATATATATCAGTATCAAGTTCTAAGTATAGATGGTAGTAATGGTCAAATTAATAACTTACTTACTAATGGTATCTCAAACGTGAAATCTGTTTTAGTTCTACCATTCTATTCACCACGTGGCGATGCTACTTTACCATTAGTTGGTGCTGGTGGAGTATCTCTAAGTCAGAATACTGGTTTTACTGCTGGTCAGCCAGTTTGGGCGTCTCCTTTTGATACTGCTGGATGTGGAACAACTAGTCCTTTGTCTCACCTTACAAACTTTAATGTTCAAGTATCTGGTCAGAACGCTATCTATAACTTACAGAAATATAACTTTGAACAATTCAATAATCAACTTTATGGACAAAATGCGGTTAATGGTGGTTTGACTGATGGTATCACTTCATCACTTATTAGTCGTCAAGAATTTGATCTTGCTTATTGTTATTACTATGTTAATATTGAACGTATGTTGCCCGTCGAACAATCTGTTCCCAAGTCTATCCAACTTATCGGAACTAATCAGTCATCAAAATCAATGGATTATATTTGTTTCATTGAATATGGTACTGAAGTAAGTATTGACGCATTGACTGGGTCACGTGTCTAGTGTCTTTATAAAAAATCTATTTAAGAATTTGATTATATATATAATTATATAATGGAAACAGAATTTGAATTTATTAAAGGATATGAAAACCTTTACAAGATTAATAAAAATGGCGATATATATAGTTGTTGTTATCGCAAAAATATGAAACCACAGACAACAGTAGATGGATATTTATGGGTTAAATTAAAAAAGGAAGAAGGAACTTATAAGGGTAGAATACATAGATTATTAGCCCTTCAATATATCCCTAATCCTGATAATCTTGAGTTTGTCGATCATATAGACCGTAATAAATTAAATAATGATTTATCAAATTTACGATGGGTTGATAGAACTACAAATAATAGAAATAAGACTAATTATAAAGATAATTTAACCCCCGAACAACTAAAAGCCAGAAAAGCAAGAACACGAGAACGAGCAAGGATATGGGCTGAGAAGAAAAGAAGAGAATTAGGATGTGAATTAACACCTTCTAAAATAGGAAAAGGAAGAAAAATCAATATTCTTATTTAATAGGATATAAAGATAAGATGCTTATTTATTAGTATATAATGCATATTTTAACAGTTGACGCTTCTAAAGCACAGGCTCGCAAATTAGCAAGAGGACAAGCAGTTCGTATTAAACAAGGAACAGGATTTAATCTTATAGTTCATCCTACTACATTCAGATTGGCAACCAGAGCATTTAATAAGGGTAAAGGTGCTCAAATTAAATTATCATCTGAAGAACTACAAGCAAATAAAGAAGTTGAGGGAAAGCCTGAAATGATGGAAGACCACGAAGAATTACACGGCGAGATGGTTGGTAAAGGTTTCTTTGATTTTATTACTAAGCCATTATCAAAAGGTTATAGAGCAGTAAAAAATTTAGTTAAAAATCCTGATGTAATGAAGGTTCTTAAAGGTGTTGGTAAATATGGATTAGGTAAATTAACAGATGTTGCGGCGACTGCTGCTTCTGCTGCTCCTATTCCTATTCCTGGTGCTAATATGTTATTATCTAGGGGAGTAAGAAATCTAGGAAAACTAGGAGAAAAAGCAATCGATGACCCATCTAGTATAGGAGGAGTTAAAGGTGCAACAAAGACCCTATTGACAGGTAAAGGTATGCATCGAGGTTGTGGGCTTAGTGGAATCGCTGCATTGCGCGCCGCAAATAAGGGAACAGCAGATGCAAACGCTGGTAATGCTCATTATACATCTGAAGGTATTAAATCACGTAAACCAATAACTCCATCTTGGCACGATAACCCATTCGCTCCCCGTTCTAGAGGTATGGGTGTTGCTATCGTCGGACACGGTGGCGGAATGCTTGGAATGCATCAAGGTTGGTATCCTCCTGCTTTAGTTTCTCAACCATTCAGTGCAAACTATCAGATGTCTCATTTCCTTCCTGTTCCTTATCAACATTTTAATCGCTCAATGGAAGTTGATGACGCTGGTAGTGAATCAGATGAGGAAATGCACGGACATGGATTTAGACATCATAGAGGCCGAGGATTTGGACTTTATGCCTAATTTTATTTTCATTTAAAAAGATAGATACTATATATATTATATAATGTCTCTTACTGATAAACAAATTAAAACCTTAGCGAAACGTATGGATATACCATTTGGAGGTGTATTTTTTAAAGATGAAATCCCTAAACCAGAATTTAACAAAACATATTTTATAAATATGGAGGATAGTGTAGATGAAACAGGACAAATGAATCCTGGAACACATTGGGTATGTTTTCAAGTGAATAAGTATCCGTCAGGCGAAGAAGCACCGATTTATTTCGATTCTTACGGACAGCCTCCTCCTCAAAATGTTAAAAAATCAGTATCTCAGATTACTAAAAAACATCTTCCGCATACTACTAAGGATATCCAGAGTTTAATGAATAATGCTTGTGGGTATTATTGTTTAGCATTCGCTCATTATATCAATTCATCGAAACATCGCTCAGGGTCTTTATATCCTGATGTTCACGACTTTGTAGATATGTTTGACGACTTAAATAAGGATGTTGATTTTAAAAAGAATGAATTCATATTGAAACACTTTTTCCGTTCATCTGACCCATCCAAGAGGAAAGAAATAGATGTCTTAGACACTAACCATATATCAAAAGATAACGAGAAAGGAGGAATCGATATGATGCAAATCCCAATATCGATAAACCAAATGAAAAAGTAAGTCTATATATAAACAAGTTAAAGATAACTATATATATAATCCTATATGGAAACTCCTATAGAACCAGTAGTAAAATATTCATCTTATACAGAGGCGCAAAAGAAAGCAACTAATAAATATCGAGTTGCTAACAAGGAAAAAATCAATGAAACCCGTAAAGCATATTACAAAAAGAGAAAGGAAAACGATAAGGAATTTATCGAATACAAAAGGACAAAAGCTAGGGAATATTATCACCGAAAGAAACAAGAAGCCGAACACGCTAAACAAAACGCTAAACTAGAATGCGAAGAACAAGAACGTAAAGAATTAATGGAAGCTATTAACAAGGCAGAAGCTGAACGAGTAGCTAAAGAAAAAATTGAAGCTGATAAAAAGATTGTTGATGAACCAGTTATTAAAAAGGTTATCAAATCTAAAAAGGTTTCACAAAAGAAGTCGCTTTAATCTCATATCCTCTATCTTCCCATATTATATCCTGCAATGCTTTTTTAAACATATCCTCCATAATATGGGAAGTATTTAAATAACATCCTCTAGTCTCATTTGAGGTTATAGAATCATATATTATTTTATCACCTGATACAATCCATTCACAGTGTTTCTTTTCAGGATTATACATTGGTACATTATCATTAAATGTATCTTCACCCATATTCCAAACGGTTTGGCTTATTCTAAAGGTCAGATTACATCCAAATGGGATTTTCCATTCATCTATAAATCTAGTTCTAAAATATTCTGTCAATCTAGTGTTTGTATATTCTCCATCCATAAATATATAGTTTGAGATATATAGATTGGCGAATATATGTTGAAGACTAAAGGGGAAATTTATTTTCTTTAAATCTCCAGTTGAGATATCAAGAGTATCTATATATAGCAATGTAATCTCTTGGTATTTTGGTTTATTTAGTTTTTTATTTAAGGCTTCTACTCCTAACCATTCGCTTATATATAAACCTTTTTTCATTTCTGTATCCATATAATATATATAGTAGTTATCTATTTATATATATTTATTTAAAATCATATTGCTATATATCCTTATATGTATAGACTAAGTCCAAGTAAAACAAAATTCAAAAAATATGATGTCATTACACCAGATAATAAAAAAATTAGTTTTGGTGATAATCGATATTCTGATTTTACACAACACCACGACGAAGATAGAAAAAATAGATATTTAATCAGACATCACAAGACAGAAGACTGGAATGATTTAGATAGTGCTGGTTGTTGGTCTAGATGGATATTATGGAATCAGACAACTATATTAAAATCTATTGATGATATGGAAAAGAAATTTAAAATTCATATTGTCTTCCATTAATATAAAAAATGTGGTGGGGGGGTGGGGTGATTTTGTAATCATACCAGAATACCCATATAATTATATAATAATATTTTGTCCCTAAATCTTGGTTTTTCCT
>Ga0209297_1001679_pt1 | contig 12749 bp, 17 predicted proteins | sample S_130805_MF_Meta_FD_187322 | JGI IMG/M metagenome (GOLD analysis project Ga0209297, IMG submission 187322) | Freshwater microbial communities from Lake Simoncouche, Canada to study carbon cycling - S_130805_MF_MetaG (SPAdes) (version 2) | ecosystem: Environmental > Aquatic > Freshwater > Lake ... | reverse complement strand
GTTACGGATATCTAGCAAGTCAGCCTCTGAACGGTTAACTAGCTCTCCAACTGTATGAATGCCTTCGCGCTTCAAGCAGTTGTATGAACGAACTGTGAGATCAAGATCTTCAATAGGAAGGGCCATATCGGCGGCGAGTGCTGCATCCATAACAGATGGTCCCATCTCGATACCTTCAGCGCTCATATTAAGTTCGCGTGCAAGACCGAAGAGCTCAACTAATGTACGTCCAGCTGATGCAACTGCATCGCGTGGCTTCATTGATGACTTGGTCTCAACATCTACAACAAGGCGATCAAAGTCAGTGCGCTGTTCAACGCGTGTGGCTTCAACCTTGTATGTAACCTTTAATACTGGTGAATAGATTGAGTCAACTGGAATGCGTCCGATCTCTGCACCTGCCTGCTTGTTCTGAACTGCGGTGACATAACCACGGCCGCGCTCGACGGTAAGTTCGATCTCAAGAGATCCCTTGCCGTTAAGTGTTGCTAAGTGAAGCTCTGGATTATGTACTTCAACGCCAGTTGGAACAGCGATATCGGCACCAGTAACTGGGCCGGCACCTGACTTGCGGATGTAGACGACGCTTGGCTCATCGTTATCGGATGAGAGCACCAAGTTCTTGATGTTCAAAACGATATCGGTGAGATCTTCCTTGACGCCTTCAAGAGTTGTGAACTCATGGAGTGCACCGGCTACGCGAATGCTTGTAACTGCTGCACCTGGAATAGATGAAAGCAATGTACGACGCATGCTGTTGCCAAGTGTGTATCCAAAGCCAGGCTCCAGCGGTTCAATGATGAACCGTGAACGGGACTCAGAAACTACTTCTTCACTGAGGGTGGGACGTTGTGCAATTAGCACTGCTGCTCCTCTTCATTTCGGGGAAATCCACTATTTGATCTCCACATTTTTACTACTGCCTGCATGCCCGGGAGGGCTTTTTTAAAAATTACTTAGAGTAAAGCTCAACGATTAGCTGCTCTTGAACTTGGGTATCGATAACTGCACGAGCAGGAATGCCGTGAACGATGATGCGCATCTGCGAACCAACGATCTCCATCCAAGCCGGTACTGCCTTCTCGCCTAGTTCAGCACTTGCCACGATAAATGGTGTGAGATCGAGCGACTTTGGAAGAACATCGATGATGTCCATTGGAGTCACACGGAATGAAGGAATGTTTACCTTCTTGCCATTTACAAGGAAGTGACCGTGACGCACCAACTGGCGTGCCATGTCGCGGCTCTTTGCAAAGCCTGCGCGGAATACAACGTTGTCAAGGCGTGTCTCAAGAATGACAAGTAGGTTTTCACCAGTCTTGCCCTGCTTGCGGTTTGCCTCTTCGTAGTAACCACGGAACTGCTTCTCTAGAACACCGTAAATACGTGCGCACTTCTGCTTCTCACGCATCTGCAATAGGTACTCAGACTCTTTTGAACGACCACGGCCATGCTGGCCAGGTGGATATGGACGTGATTCGATTGGACACTTAGGTCCATCGCACTTGGTGCCCTTAAGGAAGAGCTTTACTTTTTCGCGACGGCAACGCTTGCAGTCTGCTCCGGTATAACGAGCCATTTATTCTCTTCCTTCCTTAAACTCGACGAGGCTTGCATGGACGGCAACCATTGTGTGGAGCAGGTGTTACATCAGAGATGGCACCAACTTCCAAACCAGCTGCTTGCAATGAACGGATTGCAGTTTCACGTCCAGAGCCTGGGCCCTTAACGAAAACATCTACTTTCTTTAAGCCGTGCTCCTGTGCGCGACGTGCTGCAGCTTCTGCTGCAAGCTGTGCTGCGAATGGAGTCGACTTACGTGAGCCCTTGAAACCAACTTGGCCAGATGATGACCAAGAGATAACAGCGCCTGAAGGATCAGTGATAGAGATGATTGTGTTGTTGAAAGTGCTCTTAATAAAAGCCTTACCAACAGCGATGTTCTTCTTCTCTTTTTTACGAGTCTTTACTTTGCCCTTTGTTGCGGCAGTCTTTGACTTAGGAGCGGCCATTACTTAGTCACCTTCTTCTTACCTGCAATTGCCTTACGAGGACCCTTACGTGTACGCGCATTTGTATGTGTGCGCTGACCACGAACAGGAAGTCCCTTACGGTGACGAATTCCCTGGTAGCTCTGGATTTCAACTTTGCGACGGATGTCGCCAGAAATTTCACGACGAAGATCGCCTTCGATTTTGAAGTTTGCTTCAATGTATTCGCGAAGCTTTGCAAGATCAGTCTCTTGCAAATCCTTAACGCGAATATCTGGGCTAATGCCAGTTGCTGCTAATGTTTTTTGAGAACGGGTAAGACCCATTCCAAAAATATAAGTGAGTGCGACTTCTAAGCGCTTTTCGCGCGGAAGATCGACACCGACGAGACGTGCCATTTATCTACCTATCTGTATCCGGAGGTCCTCCGCATTGCTGTTCTCTGGCCTACCGGACCAAAGGTCTTCAGTAATTTCTTACTGAAGTCGCAATACGAGTTAGTTAGTACTTAGCCTTGACGTTGCTTGTGACGAAGATTTTCGCAAATGACCATGACGCGACCCTTGCGGCGAATGACTTTGCACTTATCGCAAATCTTCTTAACGCTTGGATTAACCTTCATGTCTTTGTGCTCCTTCGTTACTTATAACGGTAAATAATTCGACCTTTTGTAAGGTCATACGGACTCATTTCCACGATCACACGGTCAGCCGTCAAGATACGAATGTAGTTCTTTCGCATCTTGCCACTGATGTGAGCGAGGACTTTATGTCCATTAGTTAGCTCCACACGAAACATCGCGTTAGGTAAAGCTTCAGAAACGGTGCCTTCCATTTCGATGGCGCCATCTTTGCTAGCCAATCTGTACCCACAATTCTGTTTAAGCGTGAAACAAGCGAAGTTGTAGTTTAGAGGGCGGGCTTGATAAAGGGAAATCGGCCCTTTTAAATGACAACGGTGTAACTCAGGCCACAGTTACTGGCGTTTTACGCTGAATATCGAGCTCCCAAGGAGGATGGCGAGTCCTATAAAGACGGCCCCTGCACCAGAGGCGGCAGCGACAATTCCTGCAGCTGCCGGAACTACGAACTGACCCAAACGGTTGCCCATTAATCTGGCAGATACAGCTAGGGCTCGCTCGTCGGCTTGGGTCTTTTGTGACACTAAGGACATAGTCAATGGCTGACCGATTCCTAATGAAAATCCTGCGACGAAAACTATTGCACCTAGTGTCAAAGGCGTCTTTGCAAATGCCATTGAAATGCAGGCAAGAACTGAAATCAAAGTGCTCCACAGCAATAATTGATGCGTTGTAAATCGCTCACTGAGTCGTCCTAAGAAAAAGCGAGAGAGCATCGTCGTTCCTGCACGCAATGCCAAAATAATTCCGACAGCATATGGTGAAAATCTATTCTCGCTTCCATATAGAGGCAGGAAGACCACAAGCACATCAGCTGTTGCAGAAATAGCCAACGAAATATAGATCGCGGCAAGAATTCCGGGCTTTCGAACTAACTTGATGGCCGCTGAATATGTTCCATCGTTATTTGTTTTAGCCTCTACCGTTGGCCTCTCTCGACGCCAGCTTAAAACCGGAACTAATGCAGCCACCGATAGCAAGGCGCCAAAGAGAAATGCTGCAGATGTCGATCGTGGAAGTGAACCATCTGAGCCAGCAATAACTGTTGCAAGTAGTGGCCCGGTCATATGTCCAACAGAGGCGCTAAAAGTATAGAAACCAAAGTATCGATCATAACTCTGCGGAGGCGTGCGCAGTGCGACCATAGTTTGACCGCCAATCATGCAGGCAAGATGGGCAACTCCGGAGAGAGCTGTAGCCAAAGCAAGAAGTAGTAGCGAGTTAGCAAAAACCAAAAACAGGGATGTCGTAATCATTGTGATTGTTCCTGCAACTATGAACTTGCCTTCACCTATTCGACCAACTAAGCGGCCAAATTGAAGTGCCAACAAAACTGGTAAGAGTGCATATACAGCGGCGATTAATCCAACCTGAGCGGCATTAGCATCTAGCTCGAGTGCACGATAAGTAATCATTGGGCGCAGAACGTAGATTGTCGCCTGCGTTAATGTCGAGCAGAGCAATAACGGTTTAGCCCAGGGTAGAAGTTTCTCGGCTGACATCTACTTCTTTTTAACTGCAAATTTTTTCTTGAAGTTCCAGAGAAGCGGTCCAATAATGACGAGGATTAAGAGTCCGTAAATCATCTTTGGAAATCCTCCCGCTATCAAAATGTGCCAATCTCCCTGGCTGATTTGCAAAGCCCTTTTAAATTGAAGCTCAGCAAGCGGCCCAAGAATGACACCGATAATGAGTGGCGTAATCGGTACGCCAAATCGACGGAATAAATAGCCAATAACACCCACGGCTAAGGCGACTTGTAGATCGAAAGTTGAGTTATTGAGTGCATAAGCACCGAGCAAGGCAAAGGTAGTAATTCCTGCATATAAGTAATGTGTAGGAATCTTAAGTAAAAGCACCCAGAAACGAATCAAGGGGAGATTGAGCACCAAAAGCAGAGTGTTACCGATAAATAATGAAGCGATTAATCCCCAAACAACTTCGGGGCTAGTCTGGAAAAGCATCGGTCCTGGCTGAATATTAAAGGATTGAAAGGCTACAAGAACTACGGCTGCCGTAGCTGAAGTCGGCAAACCAAGCGCCAACATCGGAACTAGAACACCGGCAGCGTTAGCATTATTTGCAGCCTCTGGACCGGCAACGCCTTCAATAGCGCCTTTACCAAACTCATCTTTATTCTTCGATAGAGCTTTTTCAACACCGTAACTTAAAAAGGTCGGAACTTCAGAGCCACCTGCGGGAATTACTCCAAGTGGGAAACCAATTGCCGTTCCTCGAAGCCAAGGTTTCCAAGAGCGTTTAAAATCTTCGCGCGTCATCCACGCTTTGCCCTTCATCTCAATGACTTCGGTATTCATAAATTGGTGTCGGCTCGCAAGATAAAGCGCTTCTCCTAGTGCGAAAATAGCCACAATTACCGTGACAGTTTCGATCCCATCAATGGCGTTCATATTGCCAAAGGTCAACCGCAGAGCACCAGATTGAAGATCTGCGCCGACTAAACCAATCACTAATCCAACTGAAAGTGCCACCAGGCCACGAATTCTTGATGCACCTAGCAAAGTGCCAACTGTTGCAAAAGCCAAAATAATCAGTGATAAATAACCTGCTGGCTGAATTGTTAAGGCAACATCGGCCATCCATGGTGCACCAAAGGCAAGCAATAACGTAGCGATAGTTCCAGCTACGAATGAACCTATGGCCGCAGTTGCAAGGGCTGCACCCGCACGGCCAGCTTTGGCCATCTTGTTGCCTTCAAGGGCCGTAATTACCGAGCCACTTTCACCCGGAGTGTTAAGCAAAATAGATGTAGTCGATCCGCCGTACATTGCGCCGTAATAAATTGCGGCAAACATAATCAAAGCTGAGGTTGGATTAACTGTTAGACAAACAGGAAGAAGTAATCCGATCGCTAATGCAGGTCCAATTCCTGGCAATACTCCAACAAGGGTTCCAAGGAATGTTCCTAGAAGTCCAAACATCAAATTTGTAGGGGTGAAGGCGGTCTGAAAACCATCCATCAACATCGCAAAACTATTACCCATTTCCAAACACTCCTTCGAAGAGGCCAGAAGGCAGGTTGATATTTAGACCTTTTGTAAATGAGAAATAGACAATCAATGCGAAAACTAAACTAATTCCTAAATCTTTAAGATACTTTCTTGAGCCAAATCCATATGAGACTCCAAAGAAACACACTGTTGCTGCGATTACATATCCAGCAATCTCGAGCAAAATCACATGAAGAGCTATCGCGACTGCAACGATTGCCATAGTTTTAAAGTTCGCGGGCACAAATGGATCCCCTGGCTCATCACCGTCAGGTGTACCTAGGCGCCCACGTAATACATCTATCAATAATCCAAGGCCGACCAAAGATGTAAAAGCGGCGACCATGTATGGAAAAGTTTGAGGACTAACTATCGATGAACCTTGTGGAATATCCATCCGAGAGGTATCCCAGGCAACAAAAAGACCAAGCAAGAAGAGAGAGCTGGCAAATACCAGCTCCCCCTTACCTTGCTTAGAGATCTTTTGAAGAATCAATTAGATTCCAAGACCCTTCATAACTCCATTGATCTCAGGAATATGCTTCTCGAGGAAAGACTTGAAAGCCATTCCAGCGACAAATTCGTTATCCCAGTTGTTCTTTACAAGCTGTGCCTTCCATGAAGGAGAGACATGCATGATGTCAATTACCTTGATGAAGTTGAGGTAATCGGCCTTTGGTAGATCAGCTGGAGCCATGATTCCGCGCCAGTTTCCGTAAACCAAGTCATAACCCTGTGAAACAAAGGTCTTGGCTTTGATGCCAACAAGTGGTTTGGCTGAAGATACGCCGAGGTAGCGAAGTTTTCCAGATGCAACATATGGAGCGAAATCTAGAGCTCCAGAAATTCCTACCTGTGTTGAGTTGCTCAGCAGTGAAGTAATAACTTCAGGACCGCCAGAGAAGACAACATAGTTCAACTTAGTTGGATCGATTCCTGCTTTTTGAGCAAGTAGACCAATTACTTGGTGATCGATTCCACCTTTGCTGCCGCCAGCGATCGAGACTGCATTTGGCTTTGCTACTAGATCATCTAGTAGCTGCTTCAAAGTGCGGTATTTAGATGATGCTGGAACAACGACTCCATCGTATTCACGAAGAACCTTTGCGATAGGTGTTGATGCTAAAAGATTAAGAGTCGATTTATTTGAATACAATCCACCAGTCATTGCAATTCCAGTAACGATTGCTGCCTCTGGCTTGCCTTTGATTTCCTGAAAAGCTGCAAGTCCAACAGAACCACCAGCACCAGGCTTAAATGTTGATGCGGCAGAGCCAAGAAGGCCTTCAGCCTTTAACGCATCGGCAATTGCATCGGCAGTGAGTGAGTATCCACCTGGGTTAGCTGGGATTGTCCAATCAATTTTATTTAACGCTTTAACATCTTTGTACCACCACTTATTTTGGCCCTTGTATGAACCATTTGGCACTACTAAACATGTTAGGTCTGAGCCATCTACTCCGCGGCCTACGGCAGTTTTGCCGATAGAGGCGGCAGTACAGTCATCGCCTACAGTTGCTTTGACGGCTGGCTTAATCGCGGCCTGTGAAACTCCCGCGCTGCTTGCCAGTAATGCGGCGACTGCGAGCGCAGCTCCGATGCGTACTACTTTATTCATTCATATCTCCCAAACTCATTCCCCCGAGGGTGAGGGCTGAGAGAAATTTACTAGAGAGTCGCTAAATAAGCTTACAAATACATCACATATCTATAACTTTTAGAGAAGATCTGAAATTCCTACGCCTAAACGATTCAATTCAGCGGCGCCGCCATCTATAGCAGTAAGAACAAAGGGCTTGCCGTCGGGGCAGATTGCATAGGAATGCTCGAAATGGGCACCCCGAGATTTATCGACAGAAACAACGGTCCAATCATCGCTCAATACCTTGGTGCGCTCTGACCCCCGAGTGATCATCGGCTCAATAGCTAGAACAAGGCCCGGAACAATCTCTGGACCTTGACCTGCTTTGCCGAAGTTTAAAACATGAGGCTCTTGGTGCATCTCGGTGCCGATTCCATGTCCACCGTATTCGCGCAAAATTCCGTACTTGCCCTGCGATTTTGTGTACTGCTCGATTGCATAACCAATATCAGTTAGCTTGGCGCCGTTCTTACCTGCAGCAATTCCACGCCACATTGACTCTTCGCATACATCCATCAGCTTTTGATCATCTGCGCTAACGCTTCCAACCCCAACAGAGAATGCAGCATCTCCGTGCCAACCATCGACTATTGCGCCGCAATCAACAGAGACAACATCGCCATCGTTAATAATTTTTGGGCCGGGAATTCCATGAACGATCTCATCATTAATCGAGACGCAGATTGTGGCTGGAAAACCATGGTAGTTCAAGAAGTTTGATGTTGCTCCACCACGCTTTAACACTGCAGCGGCGATTACATCAAGTGCATCGGTCGTCATTCCAGGCTTTATAGCATCACGTATCGCCTCATGAATCTGGGCAACAACTAAACCGGCACGACGCATAATCTTTAACTCTTCAAGTGTCTTTATTTGAATTGCCATCAACTAACTTCCCTTATGAAACGCGGCTCAGGGCAGAGATTGCACGCTCGGTAATCTCTTCAACTGCGCCAGTTGCACTGACGGTGATAAGCAAACCCTCGCTGCGATAGAAAGAAACAATTGGGGCGGTCTGCTCTTCATAGACCTCTAAGCGACGGGCAATAACCTCTTCTTTGTCATCTTCGCGCTGATATACATCTCCGCCGCAGTTTGGGCATTTATCTACGCCAACTGATGGCTGAAAACAATCCTTGCACGTGCGACGACTAGATAAACGCGTAATGATTTCGGCATTATCGATTGATAGTTCAAGAACAGCGGTTAATGGTGTTGCCTTCTCCGCCAAAATTGCGCGCAAGACCTCTGCCTGTAAAACATTGCGCGGGAAACCATCGAGCAAAAATCCATTGGCAACATCATCGTGAGTTAAACGATCCTTCACCATGTCATTTGTAACAGAGTCTGCGACTAATTCACCGCGATCCATAAAGCTTTGCGCTTGAACGCCAAGGGGAGTTCCAGCCTTTAAATTTGCACGGAAAATATCGCCGGTTGAAATATGTGGAATTGAATAGTGCGCGGCTAGGAATTGAGCTTGTGTTCCCTTACCAGCGCCTGGTGGACCTACCAGGACAAGGCGCATTACTTAAGGAATCCCTCATAGGAACGCTGCTGCAACTGTGACTCGATCTGCTTTGCAGTATCAAGGCCAACACCAACGACGATCAAAATTGCAGTTCCACCAAATGGGAAGTTTTGGCTTGCACCAAAGAGCACGAGTGCACCGATTGGAATAACGGCAACTAATGCAAGGTAGAGAGAGCCGGGGGCTGTAATACGTGAGAGCACGTATTGTAAATACTCAGATGTTGGACGGCCCGCGCGAATGCCAGGAATAAATCCACCGTACTTCTTCATGTTATCTGCAACCTCATCTGGGTTGAAAGTAATTGCAACATAGAAGTAAGTAAAGAAAATAATTAGTAAGGCATATGAAAGTACGTAGATTGGGTGATCGCCCTTTACAAAGTTACGGCTAATCCATACCGCCCACGCCGCTTGGCTATTAGTAAAGTTAACGACAAGGGATGGTATGTAGAGCAATGACGAAGCGAAAATTACTGGGATTACGCCGGCCTGGTTAACTTTGATTGGAATGTAAGTGCTTGTTCCACCGTAGGCCTGACGACCCACCATACGCTTTGCATACTGCACAGGAATACGACGCTGTGCCTGCTCAACAAAGACAACTGCGGCTACGACTAGAACTCCAACGGCCATTACAAATGAGAATGCAAAAAGACCCTTTTGAAGTTTGATCGACCACAGCTGACTTGGGAATCCGGCTGCAATGGATGTAAAGATCAAGATAGACATACCGTTACCAACACCGCGGTCTGTGATGAGCTCACCGAGCCACATGATTACAGATGTTCCAGCGGTCATTACAAAGATCATTGTGACAATTCGCGCCCATGATGTATCTGGAATGATTGCAAGAGAACAACCTGAAATCAATCGCCCTGGTGTACGAGCAACTGCGATTAAGCCAGTTGACTGCAGGATTGCTAAACCGATTGTTAGGTAACGTGTGTACTGAGTTAACTTTGCAGTTCCTGATTGTCCCTCGTTCTTAAGAGTTTCAAAGCGAGGAATGACAACGGTCAACAGCTGAATAATAATTGAGCTCGTGATGTAAGGCATGATTCCGAGTGCGAAAACTGAGAGCTTAATTAAAGCTCCACCGCTGAAAAGGTTGATCAGGCCAAAGAGTCCGCCAGATTGGACGGTCTTTAAACACTCCTGAACGTTTCCATAGGAGACGCCAGGAGTCGGCACAACAGAACCAAAGCGGAAGAGCGCCATAATTGAAAGAGTGAAGAAGATCTTCTTACGTAGATCAGGTGTCCTAAAGGCCATTCCGAACGCTGAAAGCATTGATCTTCTCCCCTATTTCATCTTATTAAATGTCGGATCGATTAAAGAACGGCAGTTTTTCCGCCGGCAGCTGTGATCTTATCTACTGCAGTTGATGAGAATGCGTGAGCTGTGACGTTTACCTTTACATCGATATCGCCATTGCCAAGCACCTTCACTGGAAGAGAGTCACGTACTGCACCCTTTGCAATTAGATCTGCAACAGTTACATCGCCACCCTTAGGGAATAGCGCGTTAATAGTTGAGACGTTAACTGCCTGGTACTCAATGCGAGCTGGGTTCTTGAAACCACGTAGCTTAGGTAAACGCATTACGAGAGGTAGCTGACCACCTTCGAAACCTGCACGAACCTGGTTACGGGCACGAGTTCCTTTGCCACCACGACCTGCTGTCTTACCCTTTGATGCCTCACCGCGACCCTTACGAGTCTTAGCTTTCTTAGCACCAGGGGCTGGACGAAGATGATGAAGTTTTAGTGTCATCGTTATTCAACCTCCTCAACTGTGATCAAGTGACGAACTGCGTAGACCATTCCGCGAATCTCTGGACGATCTTCTTTAACAACAACATCGTTGATGCGCTTTAGGCCCAATGAACGAAGTGTGTCGCGTTGCTCTGGCTTGTTTCCAACCTTCGAGCGAATCTGAGTTACCTTTAAACGTGGCATTAGACACCTACTGTGATCTGTGAAGCGCGGATAATTGCAGCTGGTGCAACATCTTCTAATGGAAGACCACGTCGAGCAGCGATTTGTGCTGGGCTCTCAAGCATCTTCAACGCTGCAACAGTGGCGTGAACCATGTTGATTGCATTGTTAGATCCAAGTGACTTGGTCAATACATCTGTGATGCCTGCACACTCAAGTACTGCACGCACTGGACCACCGGCAATAACTCCGGTACCTGGGCTAGCTGGGCGAAGAAGAACTACGCCAGCTGCAGTTTCACCTTGTACTGAGTGAGGAACAGTTCCTTGGATACGTGGAACAGTAAAGAAGGATTTCTTAGCCTCTTCTACTGCCTTTGCAATCGCTTGTGGAACTTCCTTGGACTTACCGTAACCAATACCGACCTGGCCATTGCCGTCACCGACAACTACTAGAGCAGTGAATGAGAAACGACGTCCACCCTTTACAACTTTAGATACGCGGTTAATGAATACAACGCGCTCCATGAATGGGTTTTTTTCTTTTTCGCGATCATCGCGGCGTTCGCGACGTTCGCCTTTACCTTTGCCCGCACCTGCGCGGTCATTTCCTGCAGGAGCTGCAGTAGTTGGATTAGCGGCCATTAGAACTCCAATCCATTCTCTCGTGCACCGTCAGCAACTGCTGCAATGCGTCCGTGATACTTATTGCCGGCACGATCAAAGACGACAGTGTTGATGCCAGCGGCATTAGCACGGGCTGCAATTAATGCACCGATCGCCTTTGCCTTAGCACTCTTATCGGCTTTATCGGTACGGAAATCTGCTTCCATTGTTGAAGCGAAGGCAAGAGTCTTGCCGGCAGTGTCATCGATAACCTGAACGAACAAGTGACGTGACGAGCGAGAGACGACTAAGCGTGGACGTGCTGGAGTTCCAGAGACCTTCTTGCGAACTCTGAAAGCACGACGGGCGCGGGCATTTGTTGCCGAACCTTTGCGGACCTTTACACCTATAGCCATTACTTCTTACCCGTCTTTCCTTGCTTGCGGCGAACAACTTCACCTGAGATACGTAAGCCCTTGCCCTTATATGGATCGGCCTTACGAAGCTTCTTTACCTTGGCAGCTACTTCGCCAACTTTTTGCTTATCGATTCCGATGATCTGGAACTTAGTTGGTGTCTCAACTTTGAATGTGATTCCAGCTGGTGCTGGGAAGTCAATGTTGTGGCTGTATCCGAGTTGGAACTCAAGGTTTGCACCCTTTTCAGCTACACGGTAACCAACACCAACGATTTCAATCGTTGTTGTGTAGCCATTTGTAACGCCCTCAACCATGTTCGCAACCAACGTGCGAGATAGGCCGTGAAGTGAGCGAGTTAAGCGCTCTTCATTTGGACGGGCAACTGTGATGACACCCTCTGTTTGTGAAACTTGAATTGGCTCTGCAACGTTTAGTGAAAGAGATCCCTTAGGACCCTTAACAGAAACGTTCTGGCCTGCAATTGTGATTTCGACGCCACTTGGGACGGCGATTGGCATACGACCGATACGCGACATTAGCGATCACCACACATAGGCGAGAACTTCTCCGCCTACGCCCTGCTTGTTGGCTTGCTTATCAGTAAGCAATCCAGATGAGGTTGAAATGATTGCAACGCCTAGTCCACCAAGAACTTTTGGCAGAGATGTTGACTTTGCGTAAACGCGAAGTCCCGGCTTGCTTACACGACGTAAACCAGCGATTGAACGCTCACGGTTTGCGCCAAATTTAAGGTCAAGAACTAAGTTCTTGCCTACTCCATTATCGGTCTCTTCAACGCGGTATGTAGCGATGTATCCCTCTTGCTGAAGGATCGCTGCAATTCGTACCTTGACCGATGAAGACGGCATTGAAACCGAATCATGGTAGGCAGAGTTCGCATTGCGCAGACGAGTCAACATGTCTGCGATCGGATCTGTCATTGTCATACGTGGCCTCGTGGCCTTTCTCGAA
>Ga0209297_1001675_pt1 | contig 12754 bp, 7 predicted proteins | sample S_130805_MF_Meta_FD_187322 | JGI IMG/M metagenome (GOLD analysis project Ga0209297, IMG submission 187322) | Freshwater microbial communities from Lake Simoncouche, Canada to study carbon cycling - S_130805_MF_MetaG (SPAdes) (version 2) | ecosystem: Environmental > Aquatic > Freshwater > Lake ... | reverse complement strand
TAATTTTTATATAATAAATAAAATGTGTATTAATACATAGATACATTTAATTCATATTTTTTTCTCCTCTAATAGTATAAAGAATATAGCGTAAATGGGTGGTGGTCTTCTTCAATTAGTAGCTTACGGAGCACAGGATGTTTATTTAACTGGTAATCCTCAAATTACCTTCTTCAAGGTTGTCTATCGTCGCCATACGAACTTCGCGATTGAGGCTATCCAACAAACCTTCAACGGAACCGTAGGATACGGACAGACTGTAAATTGCCAAATATCCCGTAACGGTGATTTAATTAACCGCGTATATCTCCAAGTAGAATTACCCATCATCACAGGTATCTTATCCGATTTAACTAACGGTGCGCGATATGTCAATTACATAGGTCTTCGCCTCATTAAATCCGTTCTCATCGAGATTGGCGGACAACAAATAGACAAGCATTACTCCGATTGGTTATACATATGGAATGAACTCTCCCTCCCGCGTGGCAAGCGATATGGTTATGATACGATGGTTGGCGCTGACAAGGACGTTACCTCGTTTAATGGCGCGACTCTTTATATACCCCTTGAATTCTGGTTCTGTCGCAACGTCGGTCTCGCACTTCCTTTAATCGCTCTTCAATATCACGAAGTTAAAATCAAGATTGATTTTGAAGAAAAGAAAAACTGCATTATGCATTTGAAGGCAGGCGCAGATACGACGTCTGCTACTTCGCAGGTATTCGACGAAGCGAATGCTGTTGGCATTACAGTTCCTAACATTACCGATATGTCTCTATGGGTTGATTATATATTCCTCGACACTGATGAACGCCGACGATTTGCCCAACTGTCACATGAGTATTTAATAGAACAACTTCAATTTACCGGAACGGAAACCTTAAATGGCGGTTCTACCAACCGTATCAAACTGAACTTCAATCATCCATGTAAGGAACTCATATGGGTCGCAAAACCTAACAATTACGCCTACAAGTCTTCTTGGTATAACTACACTGATACTGATAATGTAGATAAGACAGCCGAATTAATTGCCGAAAAGCCTCAAGCAGCACCTAACGCTACGTCTTCTTTGCTAGAAACAACACTCCGTATAAATGATTATAGTGTCGCAAATTATATGGCGGGTTTCAACTTTGGCGATGTTATGGGATCTTCAATTAATGCGGCATCTCCTTTCAGCGATACTATTCTTCAATTGAACGGCAACGATCGTTTCAGTGTTCGCGAAGGTTCTTATTTCTCACACGTACAACCTTTCCAACATCACACAAATATACCTACTAACCCTGGTATCAACGTGTATTCATTCGCCCTCAAACCCGAGGATCATCAACCTAGCGGAACTCTCAATATGTCGCGTATTGATACCGCGACTCTGATGGTTACAACCAAAGCGGTCAAGACAGCTAGCGCTGGAACACCCGATGCTACCTATGATGGTATCAACATATACGCTGTCAATTACAACGTTCTCCGTATCCTCTCAGGTATGGGCGGTCTCGCCTATTCCAATTAAATAATGTGGATTAAAACATTATTTATATTCTATATGAATATAGGAAACGAATGTATTAATGCCCTTTTTTTTTTCTCCTCTAATAGTATAAAGAATATAGCGTAAATGGGTGGTGGTCTTCTTCAATTAGTAGCTTACGGAGCACAGGATGTTTATTTAACTGGTAATCCTCAAATTACCTTCTTCAAAGTTGTCTATCGTCGCCACACGAACTTCGCAATTGAGGCGATTGGTCAAACCTTCAACGGAACCCCCGGATATGGTAATCGTGTAACTTGCCAAATATCTCGCAATGGCGATTTAGTTCATCGTATCTATCTTTCTCTTAAAATACTTGATAATAAATCATTATGTGCATTCTATGGACACCGTATTATCAACTATGTAGAAATTGAGATCGGAGGACAAAAGATAGACAAGCATTATTCGCATTGGTTATACGTGTGGAACGAACTCTCACTTCCTATGTCAAAGCGCAATGGTTATAATAAAATGGTCGGGCAATCAGGCGGTGATCTTAAGGATAAAACACTCTATATCCCCCTTGAATTCTGGTTCTGTCGCAACGTCGGTCTCGCACTTCCTTTAATCGCTCTCCAATATCACGAAGTTAAAATCAATCTTCAATTTGAGACTGCCACATTATGCCAAGGAGGAGGAGGAACCGCACTTGACGCATTCCCTATCGCTACTCTGTGGGTTGATTATGTATTCCTTGACACTGACGAACGCCGTCGGTTCGCCCAACTGTCCCACGAATATTTAATTGAACAACTTCAATTCACCGGTTCAGAATCTGTTTCATCTACAAAGTTAAACTCAAAGCTCTCCTTCAATCACCCATGTAAGGAACTTATATGGTTCGCGAACAAAAAGGCACATGCTACCGACCAAGCACTTAACAACAATAATTGGTTCAATTACACTACCACAAATGACGCAATCCCATCCGTTCCTTATTATTATAACGAGAACATACTACAAAATAAAGCGATCAAATCTTTAAATACTATCTCTTCCGCCAAACTCATATTAAATGGCAATGATCGTTTCTCAGGTCGCCCTGGATCATACTTCAATCTTATACAACCCTTCCAACATCACGAGAATATCCCTGCAAATGCCGGTATCAATGTATATTCGTTCGCCCTTAAACCAGAAGAGCATCAACCCAGTGGAACTCTCAATATGTCCCGTATTGATACTGCTACTCTTTCCCTTGACTTCCAGTCAGGAGTAGGCATACCTGATTTAACTGTGAACACCACTTTAAATGTGTATGCGATCAATTACAACGTTCTCCGTATCCTCTCGGGTATGGGCGGTCTTGCCTATTCCAATTAAATAATGACATTGACTGAAACATTATTTATATTCTATATGAATATAGGAACGAATGTATTAATGCCCTTTTTTTTTTCTCCTCTAATAGTATAAAGAATATAGCGTAAATGGGTGGTGGTCTTCTTCAATTAGTAGCTTACGGAGCACAGGATGTTTATTTAACCGGTAATCCTCAAATTACCTTCTTCAAAGTTGTCTATCGTCGTCACACGAACTTCGCTATCGAAGCGATCGAGCAAACCCCTACTGGCAGTAATTCTCTCGGTTCTCGCGTGAGTTTCCAAATAACCCGTAACGGTGATTTAATCCACCGTGTATATTTCTACGGTGTAATTACTGCATCTCCAGGTACTACTGGAGATGCTGTTGCTCTTGTTCCTAACTTTGGGCATAAGCTATTAAAGACGATTGAACTTGAAATTGGCGGACAACGTATCGACAAGCACTACTCCGAGTGGCTATATATATGGAATGAACTTTCCCTTCCTATCGGAAAACGCAACGGATACAACACAATGGTTGGTGCGAACGCGCATAATGTATCCACCAAACTTGGTCAAGGTCAAAGCTACGAACTGTATGTTCCCCTTGAATTCTGGTTCTGTCGCAACGTCGGTCTTGCTCTTCCTTTAATCGCTCTTCAATACCACGAAGTTAAAATCAATATCGAATATGAAAGCGAAGGATTAATGAAGGATGTTAACGCAACTAACTTCACCTTTGAGGAAGAATTAAGAGCAAAAACAACACCTTCTACTGTTCCTGTCGCGAACAATGCTCTTCCAGGTGCTTTAGCTTTAACTCTTAAATTGGAAAAAGCTACTCTATGGGTTGATTATATATTCCTTGATACTGATGAGCGTCGCCGATTCGCCCAATTGTCCCATGAATATTTAATTGAACAACTTCAATTCACCGGCGCAGACTCTATCACTTCTTCTGGCGAATCAATGAAGAGTATTCGTATGAACTTCAATCACCCGTGTAAGGAACTTGTATGGACTGTAAAGAATACTACCGCTGGTGTATATTGGAACAATTACTCTACCGGTGGACCTGGTGGCAATAATAATGATCACCTTGATTCTACTAACCCTGTCACGAGCGCAAAGATAATGCTTAACGGCAATGATCGCTTCGCAACTCGCAAGGGCGATTATTTCTCGCTTGTCCAACCTTACCAGCACCACGAGAATACCCCCGACAAGTTCCACCAAGGTATCAACGTCTATTCTTTCGCCCTTAAACCCGAGGAGCATCAACCCAGCGGAACGCTCAATATGTCTCGCATTGATACCGCTGTACTCTCGCTGTCGTCTCGGACTACCGGCGTTATCAGCATATACGCGGTCAATTACAACGTTCTTCGTATCCTCTCTGGTATGGGCGGTCTTGCCTATTCCAATTAAAAATTACCACATACGACCCCTCTTTTTTATTATGTATTATAAAGTATATAAAAATAAATTTATTTAGAAGCAATATATTCATTAATATATTTTAATTTTACTTCGTTTTGTAGTAATGCGTCAGGGTCATCAATACCATATAAATAAAATAACCTTTCCAATGAGTTTGATAATCCTCGTTCTAGTTTTGTTAAATCCTTGCCCTCTAAACTCTTTTTTATTTTTTTGAATTTATCTAAAAATACGGCATAGGGTTTTATCATAAAAGCGTCGTCTATACTGCTGATATCAGTCTTCGTGAATAATTTTTCAAATTTAGAGATATTATCAGAGCATATTTTTCTATATATTTTAAACAATACCATTACGTTATTTTTTTCTTCCTCGAATTTTAAAACTCCATTCAATATTTCTAATAATATTATTAAATTATCTATCGTTCCATCAGTAATTATATTATAGTATGTATCCTTTATATTTTTATATAAATCTGCATCTGTTTTTATACCACCATATGTATTATTATCTAATAAATAATTATAGAATCTCGTTAGTGTAATTTCCGCCCCTTCAGGAGCAGCAACACGAGCAGCAGCCACAGTATTCACACGACGAGGAGCAGTATAAAATTTATAATCATCTACAACAAACCCATTATATAATTTTACAAACTCTTTAAAATCTGACTCTTCAATAATTCTAGTAAGAGTAGAATTCCTAGATTTAATAATTAAATCATCTAACTTTTTGATTAGTTTATCCCTTTTCTGAACGATTACGATATTACCCCCTGTAATATCGTCTATTTTTTCTCTAATATCTGTAAAATTATAATAACTCACCAAATCATTTAAAAAACTTTCTCCAACTAGACACTTATCCGTTTCTTTCATTCCCTTTAATTCACTCAATATTTCATCCGAATAATTGTGAGATTCTTTAATATACACTAATAATTCCATAATTTCTTCGTACTTGAAGCATTGTATTTTTTCATAATTATCCCCCTTGATATATTGTAAAGATATATAGCGTAAGTTATCCATTCATCTATCTAAAATAATTAGAGATATATATATTAAAACTTTGTCGCGATTATACTCGTGAATAACCATATAAATATAGTGAAGAGCGAAAGCGTCTTTGAGAGTTGCTTTCGCTCTTCATAGTTTAATATTTTCGCGTTTGTTATTGTATCTTCGTCGTTTGTTTCGTCCTTGAACTCAGGTTTCTTCTTGATATTCAATATAATTGGTATGACGATCAATAATAGTATGAGCGATGTATGGATTAATAAACGTGAGATACCATTCGTCCCCATATAAAAATAGTAAAACAACGAGCGGATGCTATTGATAATCCCATTAAAATTCATGTATTTAACATCATAACTATTATCTATATTAATGAATAACACAACAAACCAAAACAATATTATATATATGATCGCATAATATATAAATCCTTCGTAAAATGATTTTATAATATTGATGTCAATACACCATTGTACCATAAGTATCGTTATATACCTGATAAAAAATGTGGTAATAATAAATACAATTCGGTCGTCTATAGTAATCTCCAACTCTTCCAAAGGATTCTGTGGATCATTCTCGAAATCCTTTATTTTTTTAATAATATTTTCTTTATTCGCCTCCCTATCTTGTATAGATAACGCGTTATATGTTTCAATGTCGTTTGATAGTTGGTCAATCTTGTTCTCTGTCTTTATGCGAACTAACTTACCATTATTTTCATCCTTTACACTCCTAAACTCATCTTTTATAATAGGGGAAATATTTATATAGCGTTGTTTATCTAAGTATTGGGCTTTCAATGTATCGTCACTATATTTTTCTTCAGCCTTTGCTCCACCTGATGATGCCCTTCGTATCACTGAATCTGTCGATGATGCACTTCGTCTCATTACTGAATCTGTCGATGATGATGTCCAATTAAATTGCGATCGATCATCTGGTTCTGGTGAACGCATCATTCTGATCGTTGATCCTGGTGCTACTTGTCCTGCTTGTGCTGCTAGAATTTTTCTTGCTCTTTCTTTTGATCTTCCCATTCCGTTCTTAATTACACTTATAGTTTTTTCAGGTATTTCTTCTTTTTCTTCTTCTTCTTCTTCTTCTTCTTTTTCTTCTTTTTCTTTTCTTATTCTTCTATTTTCTTTTCTTTCATTTTTATTTCTTTTATCCATTAATTTTTTTCTTTCCTCGTAAATTAATGCTTCTGCATATGCTGTATTTTGTACACCAGCATTTAATTCTAAAATGCCGTCTGTATTATTAATCAAAAGAACATCAATATCTGTAACAACTCTATTAACGCCATCATCTACTTCCTTAGCAAATTTATTAGCATCTGCTTGTTGATCTTCTACCTTTTCAACAAGACTTCTTGCTTTTTCTAATGCTTCTTCTACATTTTTATATTCTTCTTTTATTCTCTTTTGTCTGTCTAATATATTATCATCTCTATTATCTCTTAAAATTGTCATAGTTGCCATCGCATCAATCGTAATCCCTTTTTTTTTTGTTATCTCTTCTTTATGTTTTTTTATATTATTTAATACGCTTTCTATTTTTAAAACATCATCCTTTGCTTTTTCAACAATTTTGCGAATTTTTTCTCTTTCATTTTGTAATTTTATAATAGAAGGTATATCTATTAGGGTATTATTATCAGCTACCAGTCGAGAGTAACTCATTGCTATATTTACTAATTCTGATCGTTTTTTCATTGAATCTTTCATATTATTTTTATGATTAGATTCTAATGCCGCAGGCATTATCACCAGTCCAGCACCTTCTATAGTTGTTAAATTAGTTATTGCGGATTGAGCGTTAATAGGTCTCACCTCTAGCGCTGGAGGATTTGCTCCAATTCCTATTACTACTGTGATTGCCTCTACTGCTTCATGTGCTTCTTTTGTTTTATTTTCAAAATCTCTTCTATAATAATCTCTTTTATTATCTATTGTTGTATTTAATTCTCTAGCTTTATCTCGTGTATTACTCGGTAATAATGCTAATGCTCCTTCTATAGAATCTAATGATTTGTTTGCCATTTCAAGGCGATATTTGGCAAATAAATCATATTTTTCCGCAATTTTTTCTAATTTAGTTGCTTTATTTTCTATTGTAGTAACTTCTGTTTGAAAATTCGTAATATTTGCTAATTTAGAAGTGGCTTCCGCATTTAATATTGCTTCTAGTACATTTTTTAAAGTCGGAAGTTCTAAAAGGCGTTTTTTAAAATAACTAGGTTTATCTTCGTCTTTTTTATCGAATATTTCTATTGCTTTTTCTACCTCTCTTCTCGCGAATTCTATTATTTTTTTTGCTTGTGATAATATCTCGCTCGGTAGTCGTCCGGTAGTTAAACTTTTATCTAATAATCCTTTTATTCCTTCTAAAAAATTTTTTCTACTTGCGTCGCTAATGAATCCTCCGCCTGAAAAAGAGTAACTGTTTATAAATTCCTCAAAATCATCTATGCGTTTTTCAAAATTCTCTATTGCTTCTAAATCAGTGGCTTTCTTATTTTCAAAATATATTGCTTCTTTTTTCAAATCTTCAAGATATTTAATAAATTTTTTCTTTTCTTCATCATTATCCTTTATTTCTTCACATTTTATAATTAACTCAGCTATTTTGTTACTTATCTTCGGCTCATCTACGCTGTCTATTCTTTTAGTTTCATTTGACTTATCAAATCTTTCTAATCTTTCTATTGCCTTTTTTTTCCTATCAAGATCCTTTGCGGTAATCCTTTTCTTTCCTTTTTTTCCACCACCAACAGTCTGTGCGCTATTTATTTTATTTACATAATCCTTTATTTCTCGTATTATTTCCTTCTCCTTTACTCTTAAACTCTTGACGCTATTATATTTATTTAATACGTTCATCAATGTATCCCGGTCATTATCAAACGTTTTTAATAGGGTTGTATAATATTCAAAACGTTTTGCGTCAAAGTTCTGTAAATCAAAATCGCTTATTAAATCCGTATTAAATTTAACATCTTCATCCGCATTAGTACCACTTGAAGTATTAAATAGCATATTATATGCGTATATGGATTTTAATGCTTCTTTATTCATTATTTATACCTTCCTTAATCGTATTATAGATAATAAAATTAGTCTAAATTAAGGATATATATCATCTTCCATATAATCGCTATTAGCACGACTAGAATTGTGATACCTAATAGAATATAGGAATACACATCGCGGTAATAAGAATAGAATACAAATAGCATCATTATAATAATAATAAACCACAGCACGCATACGCCAGCGGTCATCCTGTATGTATTATACGCATTAAAAGTAGCTTTCGGGTTGCTCAGTTTTTTATCTAAGCAATACGTCAAATATTTCTTTAAATCATCGCCGTCTATGTATTTCGTTTCGTTTCCCGTTATTTTCTTGAGTGTTGGATTATAATCTACGAATATCTTCTTATAGTCGTCGTCTGTAAAGCTCCCTCCATTTGTTAATCTATCCAAGTTCATATCAAACTTCTTATAGTTGAAAGGTATATAGGATGCTGGCATTAATTCCAATGGCAATATTCCAAAGGTGTTAAAATATCTTTCGTTATATTCGTGACTGATTGGTTTGCTTGTTCTCACTGTATATGCTTGGAAGAATTTGCCATACAAGATTCGCATTCGGTCGATATTCTCCTCGTCCTTCTTGGAATTTTCTGGATATCTAAGCAAATACGTATCCTTGTGTAAAAACTCGCGCATTTTCTTTCCGAGATCATAATGACAATTATTTCGTATAGAATCAAATTTAGTATCCTTATAGTCTATATGTTCATCTTCTTTATCTATCTCTTTGCATTTTATTTCTCTTTTTTCTTCAGGGGTTGACATACTGTATTTAATAGTTAAAAAGATTATTTAATCTTGAAAACTATGGTTCCAATAATATAGGATATAATGATGAACATATTTACAAAATATGTAGATTCAAAAGATGTCGTTGATATATAGTGTGCCTTATTTAAAATTTCATCTTCATTTTCATAAGGTAGTTCAGGGGCAATTTCATTTATTTTGCCACGGAATAAATATTGCGCCTCTTTGATATCTTTAAAGTTGTCCGGTTGCGTGGTTTTGTTGTCGTTATTCAGCGTATTATTAATACTCTTGATGATATTCAGCAAGTAATTTTTATTATTATTTGATGATAAGATAACATACTTTGTATCTAAATAATTATACATATAGGTTAGTTTTTTGTATCTATTGTCAGTAATTTTATTTGTTTTTCCAAATGTATCATCAATATCAAATGTATCGACATATGATACATTTGATATTAATTCATACAAGTTCAATGTTTGAAGAGTATATATATCTTTTTTTGTTATTTCTGTTATGTCTGCTACTCTATAATCAAACCCATTATAATTCATATGCCCCATAATTAATAAATACTTTGCGATTATTTTAATCATATTTTTATTCTGTATATCAGGATTCTGGTTTGTGGAATCTTCATTATTTATATCTACTAAGATACTTGTCATATCCACATTAGTATTCTTTGAATGATCAGCGTCAACGATAATATCTATTCTATATACATTTTCTTTATTAAAAGCATAATTAAATTCATTAATATAGGTATTGTAGGTTTCATGTTTATTTACGAAGGTGTTATAATCAGAAATTGATCTTAGTATTAATATAAACTTGTGAGGTATTAGTTTGCTGCTCTTTTTATAAAATATAAAATCTTTATAATTATCTTTGTCGCTATTATTGAACGTCTTTTCGTCAAACAACTTAATACATATTTTAATAATTCTATATATCTTTAAAATTAAATCATATTTAATAATATCAGATTTAAAATACGATTCAATTAATTCTCCAGTTGTTTTTGCTATTGTTGTGGTCACAAACAAATTTGTAAATACTGTGTATATTTTTTTAACTTCTTTGTCATCATATATTGTATTGTAGAGATTTTTAAACCTCTCCTTGTAATATTCTCTAAATTGATTCTCGTTGTTGAGATTATTAATAGTATTAATATCTACTTCTTTTAACCCGTTTGATATAGTAAAATAGCTTGTTCCGTCTACATTTTCGTTAATAATAGGCGAAGAAGCAATAGCCGATAAGTTAATATTACCGCTCAATATAGAATAGAATACATTCGCGATAATATAGTGATGTGTATAATTTTTATTACCCCCAGTGATCTTGTTATCATACATTCGTATATAAGGAGAGACGATAGTATTCAATTTATTTAAAGCTCTTTTATAACTGCAATCCAGGCACTTATAAACTACATTCTTATTAAAGTTCGTATTAAAGCGGATAAATACTATTATATAGGTGACGAATACAACAAACGCTATCAGAGGGAATAGAATTTCATATAATATATAGACATAATCTAGATCACCCCTAGAAATGAATATAATTAAAACAACAACAACAACAATACCTATGAAATATAACACATCTGTCATAAACCTATATAGATTAGCACCTTTATAAAGATTAAGGTTAGTAGGCACAAAATAAAAATACTTATCTAAAAAATTACCATCTGGATCATCATTACTTCTCATATCCCAATATTTTTCATAGAATACATTCGCATTATCATATGAAATGTCTGCGGTATATTCATAATCCGTATTACGATCATTGCTATTGACGTAATGAGATTTAGAACTATCTTTATCAAAAATCGGATCCCCATAATCTCTTGGTATATAAACACTTTTATCAAAAATCAAGGATAATTCGCATGTATTTTGTCTAGTATTATCATCAGTAGTTATATCTACTATTTTTTTAAGTTTAGTATAGTCGCTGGTAAATCCCTTCGTTTTAACTTTTGAGTATTCTTCAAACGCTAAATAAATATTTAGAAAATTAGATATATTATTCATTTCTTTTGCCGCGTATGAAGAAATTAGTTCATTATCAGTTACACCAGTTAATCTAAAATTTAATTGAGAATTAAATGAATTTTGAAGAGACCACGACAAAGGTACCGTCTTCAAGATCGGCGTTGTGTTCTTTCGGAAAGTCATCACGATATTCATTAAATTAAACACAAGAGTAATAGATATAAAGAAACAAGTTAATTTAATGAATTCAATAATTAATTCAATAAACCCTTCTTTAAATAGTATATTAATCGCATCTATCAACCAAGTCCAATTCATAAAATTCCAATTCCAATTCAATATATTCTTCCAACTCCAAACCCAAAAATACAAAGTCCAAGATTCAGGAACATTCATTTTACCTTTAGTATATAATACCTGAATTACTAATAATACGATGATGAAAACTATAAGCGTAACTACCAACGCAATCGCATCACGGTGTGCATTTGTTCCGGTTAAATATACATTTTTATAATAATTTTTGTATCCTTGTTCATCATTTGGCACATACCTTACACCAATGATAATTATTAAGATAATAAAGAAGGACAGAGTGATTGTTATACTGGTTTTGGGATTATCTTTGAAATTGATAAGCATACGATAATAATAGATAAGGATCATTATAGAGATTATGAATACGAAAATAGTATAGGTCTTTGAATTGAAGACATCGTTGGGCATTAACAAGTTATAACTGTTTTTCGCGATTTGATATCGGTCTGTCTCCGCTTCGCAGTAGATACCATTACATTTCTCATCCATTGTGATTCTCGCCAAATCCTTTATATAGTTGAAATTAAAGATGAACATACTGATATTACGCATCTCATTTAAATAGATGATAATCATCATCGTTATTATGGTTAGGTTTATAGTTGAAGCGAATGCCATTTTGAATTACTTTTACTTTAACTTTAAACCTTAGAAAGAAAAAAAGATAGTATATACCGATCTATTGCAAAGTATTATATATATTATATACTGTTACGCTAAATATGATGATTGCGATGATTGTTCCTAATAAATATATGTAGTTCCCTTTGAGCGATATGGATAGAATATAGATCGGGACAATTAAAAAGAACACGTAAGCATATATAAAGCGAAATATGTCCGCGACCTTGTTCTTCACTTTGTTCTTCGCATCGTCGCTGTTATAATACGCGAGACGATTAATATAATGTAATCGTATGAGATGATCATCATTTGTAGCATATATTTTTGCTTTATTGATACCTTGTGCGTTTGAGAGTTCATACATCGCATCCTTCTTATTAATCGCTACGTGCTCTACGCCAATTATTTTATTTTTAGAATATTTTTTCAATATTTCTATAATAACCTTATTATCAGGATCCGTTATTTTATTTTCCTTTAAAAGGATGTCTAGTTCTTTCATTAACATTATATATTCATAGGTTTCCGTATCACCTCTCTTGTATATCTCGGTAATCTTCTTTGATATTATCCCGAAAAAGGTTGCGAATAGTAGTATGTAGAGAACAAACCCATACAGATAGTATCGGAAG
>Ga0209297_1001671_pt1 | contig 12768 bp, 10 predicted proteins | sample S_130805_MF_Meta_FD_187322 | JGI IMG/M metagenome (GOLD analysis project Ga0209297, IMG submission 187322) | Freshwater microbial communities from Lake Simoncouche, Canada to study carbon cycling - S_130805_MF_MetaG (SPAdes) (version 2) | ecosystem: Environmental > Aquatic > Freshwater > Lake ... | reverse complement strand
GTGATATTGTACCGCCATTAAATTGGAAACACTTTAATGCCGAATGTAAATCTTATGCTGATTTTCCATTTCATCAATTGTTTACTGCAGGTGAAATTAAGATTTTAGATACTTGGATTGAGCAAACTTTAGAAGTTGCCGATACAGATGACTTCAATATTATTATGATGAAGTTTAATCGCAAAGGCTCTTATGTTGCGTTTGAACATAAACATATCAAAAAATTCAAACTACAAAAAAGTGTAGACTATTACTCTAAAAAGAACGGTAAATGGGTGTTTACTGATTACGATTCTTTTTGGAGTGAAAATAAAGATGTTGTTAAAACATTGTGTTTGGCAAAATGATTAGTTGACTTTCCTTTCCTAATACTGTATAATCAGTTCTAACAAGGTGGAGAAGTTGTTCAGATAAATATTTGTTTAAAAATACTAAACCTATATATCTAACAAAACACTATGGAAGAACTCGTAATAATTTATACAGACGGCGCATGTGTACCAAATCCAGGTAAAGGCGGATGGGGTGCTACTATGCAATACAGAGATGTCATTAAAGAATTTTCTGGAACAGAACCACAAACTACTAACAACCGCATGGAAATGCAAGCTGCTATTGAAGCACTATCGCGTTTAAAAAGACCATGCAAAGTTAGAATTTATTCTGATTCAAAATATCTAGTTGACGGTTTTACTCAATGGTTTCCTAATTGGAAAAAGAATAAGAAAACCGGTTATTTAAATCAAGATTTATGGTTAAAATTAGAAACTGTTGCTGCAGCACACGATATAGATTGGCAATGGGTAAAAGCCCATGCAGGTAATCCAGGTAACGAACGCGCTAATGATTTAGCAGAAGCTGCTGCTCGTAACTAACCACTTTTAACTCCTTGTTCAAAACACTTTTGTAAATACTAGACAAAACACACAAAACACTTTTAATTCACACTAACATAAGGTTGGCAGGCCGGTTTGTAATACTGCTGAGACAAGTTCTGGAAACGAGAACCGCTGCTCAAATCGTTGATTGTGCAACGGCTTTTAAACACTACCCTCACGCGAGAGGATGCCAAAAGCAACGTCCATTGATGTCAATGCTTTGTTTAATCGGAATGGTGGTCTAGCTGTATTTGAAAAAGAATACATAGGCTTTAAATCTGTAGAATACTAGTAATAGTAACAATTTCGTAATGATATACAAAGCACCTGAAAGTTATATCTTAAAAATACCTGTAAGTGTTGGTCCGGAGGTAGCCAATAGCGAAAGTCTACAGTCATATAAATTCTTACTGCAAATTCCATGGCGATGGGGTGAAATCATGCATCTATTTTTATTAGGGTGCATCTGACTTCAAAAGTGATATCTCTTTATTAAAATAATTAAATTATAAATGAATTAATATAATTTAATTATTTTTTCATTATTGCTGTTAGAGAGAATAGTATTGAGCGATAGCGAAAATACAGATGAACGTTAGTTCATCTTTTAATATGAGAATTAATTTTTAATAAATATTCATATTATATAAGGAATGTCCTTAAAGGAATATTATGAAAATTTACGAAATTACTAGTAGAACACCTAATGAACAATTAATTAATAGAGAATTAATCAATTTGTCCAAAGCAGTTAGCAAGATTACTGAAAGATCGCTTTATGAAAATGCAGCGTCAGATGTACTCCCAGCAGCAGCATCTCCGGGTGTTTTTTCTAGGCTAAGCTCTGCAATTATGAGCCTAGCAAAAATTGCATCATGGGGATTTATATTAAAACCGTTTTGGGATTTTTACCAAAACATGAAAACAGCTTCGGACAATTTAAGAGATAGTAAATCTCCTGACGCAGAAAAAAAATACAACGAAGAAGTAGTTACTCAAGTTGGTATGTTAGTAGCTGCAATAGCAGCTGGATTACTAACAAAAGGAATTTTTTCTACAGTTACTAAATTTTTAGGATTTATAAGATATGTGCCGTTTGTCGGTCCTATAATTTCTAAGATCATAGGATTTTTATCAACTGGTGCACAGCTGTACGTACTTAAAGAACTTACATCTCAAGAAGGAAGAACCCAAATTGCTAATATTGTTTCGGGCACTATCCTAGGGGAACATTTTGATGTTAAAGATGTTGGAACACTAGTAATTGCCGGTGTTAATTATTTTACTAAGTTAATCAACGATGCAATAGATCATGATGCTGGCAAAAAATCAGAAGAACCTAAACTGAATGATACTACTGCAGATGCAACTTCTACACAACCAACTTCTACAACTGATGCTAACACACCAACAGAAACGCCTGTAGCACCAACAGCTACTGAAAAATGGGAACTTCCACAAGGTGCAAATTATACACCAGCTGGTATGTATAGAGACAAAGCTGGCAGATTATCAATGAACCCACAATAATTAAAGCAACGGCATTCTAGATTCTTTTGTCATTTCAATATTTTCATTAATAACATTATACATAACTTCGCGATCTTCAAAACCTAATATGTAGAGAAGATCGCTAATACCTACGCCACCTCTCATATACCAACTTAGTTTATATAATTCATGCTTAAATTTCTTAGTTTCGGTTTCAAGCCTAATTAGGTATTGTTCAATTTCATCTCGCGACAACCCAATTAGGCGGGCGCGAAAAAAGTTGTTTGATCTAAATCAATTGACAATTCAGACTGATGTCCACATGACTGATTACTGCATACAACTTTAATATCTGGAATTTTCCAAACATCCTTATTTTCATTAAACCGTATACGAATTACATTAATAATATCTCTATCACAATTTTCAATCCATTCACGAATAAATTGTTGCTCTGTTACAACAACTGTTCCGGTATCAATTGATTCAATACTAGCTGAGAAAATATCAGTTTGTAACATTCCAAGTTCTAAAAACAATTGTTTTACTATTTGTTTATGTTCATCAGTATCTAGGTTTGCACCTGCTAAACGCTGTTGAAGTTTAAAATTCTCTAATGAAAAATTAGTTGACTGTCTATAAGTTAACGGCTGTAATTTAATAATTAATCCAGATGTTTCAAGGGTATTATTAAATTTACAATTTGAAAAATGATCAACCACTGTTCCTAAATCAGCATCATACTCATTTTGTGTCCCACACTTAGGACAATTATGAGTTAATTCTAACACGTTACCAAATGTTGCAATTCTTATAGCAGTTAACAACAAATCAGTATCTAATGTTGTTACTTCCCATCCGTCTTTAATTCCTGGACAGCAGCTTTCAAATAATTTAGCTGTACTTTCGCCAGATAATAATGCATCTGGAGTTTTCATTAGAATTTCATCCATTCCTGTCATGCTATACACTGACAAGTGAGTTGGATCTCCACTAATAGAACCTAATTTATTATAAATTCCTTTTGATGGTAATGGAACATATATTTTTGGTTGTCTATAAAATTGTTGTAAAGGATTTTGTGCCATGCTTATCTCCGCATAAATATATTATTAACCGTATTTATGATACGAAAAAATATAGGATTTTAATATGACTAGCAGATATACTCAAGATGAGGCAAATGAAAAACTCATTGATCAGAACGAAAAGATTCTCAGAGCATTGGGTGGTAGTAGCAACCGCGGAAGTTATGGCGGCAATGCTACTCCTAGCGGTGGTGGTGGCAATTTATTTAGCGGTGGCGGCCCTATAGAAAAAATAGGCGGAGTTGCAGTATCTGTTGCTGACGGCATGGATAAATTGTGGAGAGGCACACTTAATGTTTCTACCGGTTTTGATTCATTAAATTCAATAATTGGCAAAGCTGGTGGCAAATTAGGCGAAGCGTTTGCTGGCATTACTGGTACCATTGGTCATACTATACTTGATACAAACAATGCATTAAATTTATCTCTTAAACACGGTGCAAACTTTAATAACAATTTAACAGAATATGATAAATTGATTAAAGGCGCTCGAATGACCCATGAAGAATATAACGACATGGTTAGAAACGGTGCTGAAGCAATGCGCGGCCTCGGTTCAGATATAAACACCTCTCAGAAAAACTTCTTGTTAATGGCAAAATCATTTCAAGAAGGTAATATTGGATCGTCACTAAAAGAACTTGGATTACATGCCGAAGATCTTAATGAAGTTTTAGTTACTTCAATGCATAAACGTCGTGGTATGGACATGTCAGATCCTGCCACTAAGAACGCAGCAACTGAGTCAGCAGAACGAATGCTAATTGCAACAGAAGAGATTGCTCGTATTACTGGCCAAAGTAGAAAAGATCAATTAGAATCTATTAAAAAACACGACGAAGATGCTGCAATTCAAATGAAAATCTCAACTCTTGACAAGCAAGGGAAAGAACGATTTGACGAAGGCATGGCAAAAATGCATATGCTTGGCCCTGCATACGAAAAAGTATTCCGCGATTCGTTCTTAGGAATGATTACAAAAGAAGGTTCTTCTGCAATGACTGCAACTGGCACTGCAACTGCTGATGTTCAACGGTTAGCTTATGCATCTGAACGTGGAACTATGTCTAAAGAACAAATTAAAGCACTAAGTGATACTGCAGTAGCTAGAGGGTTAGACAACGAAAACAGTGTTGGCCATAAAACTATTGGTATGTATAGTGGCGGAGCAGATGCTGATATGGTTCGTCAAAATTGGGGAGCAGAAGGTAACATACGTGAACCAATAAACGCATTAAAAGACGAAATAAAAAATAAAACCGGCCGAGACATTGATAATGCAGAAGCATTTAAAATGTTAATGGAACGTACTGATAAATCGTTAGCTACTACTAACAAAGACGGATCTTCTACTGCAGAAACTGGTGCAGTGGCTGCACGGACTATTAATCAAGCTGATCGTGCTATATCTGATTTAACCGCAGGCTCAACAAAACAATTTGGTCAATTAAACGATAAACTAGGAACAACTGTTCAAGAGTTTGGTAATTTAAACAAAGTGTTAGGACCATTAACACAAGAACAAGCAGATCCAGTAGCACGATTTAAAGATGCAGCTAAAGGTGCTGCTGGTTACCTAGCACCTGATGCATTAAAAGACGCATACGACAAATCAAAAGAAAATCGAACAAATGAAAAAACAACCCCTGCACAACTAGCCGAACCAGTTAAACCAGTTGAAAAACGTGCTAATGGTTCACCGTCATTTGAAGGTTTCTTAAATGGTACTGGTAGTTTTGACAGTATGTTTGAACATTTCAATACAGCTGGAACACCTGCTGAATTACACGGTGAAGAATTAGTCGCTACTAGAAAACAAATGGAAAAATTTGTTGAGAAAATTATTCCTACGCCTAAAATAGCTCAATCAGAATCAAACGTACCAGTATTACCGTCATTACCGCCACTTGACTTTAAAAACATACTGCCGCAACCTGCCCAAACAGAAACTAAAACACCTGATGCTGCAACTACTGCAACAAATGATGCTAGTAAAATTCTTTCTCAGTCGTTAAACACAGTATCAGATAGATTAAAAGAATTATCGGTTGCATTGCATGATTTTAAACCATTAGATCATGTTAATCAAGTTGTTGAAAAAGTTACAGCAGCTCAAAAACCAGCAACTCCGCCCTTGCCTACGCCTGCACCTGTAGTTGCACCAACGTTATTATCTACCGCTAAATCTGAACAAAACGCTCAAATAGAAAAATTATTAGTTAAACAAGATGCTCAAGTAAAAAAAGAAGAAAAACCAGCTGAAGTTAAAAAAGAAGAACCAAAATTACTTAACTTAGGAATTAAAACTGCTGAAGATTTAAACAAATTCTTATTTGGAGGTATGCCACAACCTAAAGAACCAACTAAAGAAGATAAAACTAAACTAATGGAAGAAGGAAAGACTGCTGAGTCATTTTTTAAAGGTAATGCAGAAAAAGTTAATGATCAAATGCGAGACACATTTAACAAAATGGCTGTTAATCCATTTGATAAATTACCTGTTCCTGAAATAAAAGAATCTCAAATTGCAGACGCTTTATCAAAAAAACAACCACTAGAAAAACATTTTGAAGAGTTAAGTAAGACAGTTTCAAGTTCTTTAACTACAAACCGTGTAGAAAAACATGACGAATCTAAAAAAACACCACCTGTAGAACAAAAGCCTAAGGCACCAGATGTATCAAGTTTAGATGCAAGTCTTTTAAACATTGCAAAGTTTAATAAAGCTATGGCTTCGGGTGATATTTCTAAAATTGGTATGTCTCAAATGGATCTTAGTGATGCTGGCAAGGCCGCAGAAAAGAAATTAGGCCCAAGTACTGCTAGTGTAGCACTTCAAAAGAAAAGAGAAGCATTAGAAAATGCATCATTTGATTATGAAGAAATGAAAGCAGCTAAAACTAAGCCATCTGCTGAATCTGCAGAACGATTAGCTAAGAAAAAAGAAGAAGTTGCAAAACTTTCACTTGCATATGAAGAAGATTTAATCAAAACAAAAGGTAGATTAAATTTACACGCTGCTGACGAAGTTAAACATGCAGAAGTAAAGAATAAAAATAACGAAAACGAAAAAGCACAGCAAGTTGCAAAAGCATTAGCTGATGAAAAGAAGTTTATGAAGGAACATGGTCCTGCATCTGCAGATACTACTAAACCTTCAGATAAAGACTTAGCAAACCGAGAAAAACTATTTCAGTCACCTACAATGACAATCTATGATGAATCTAAAGAGAAAACACAATTAAGAAAAGATCAACAGGCAGCGGCTAACGATAAATCAGCTGGAATCTTTGATAGGTTTTCAAACTTTTTTAATAAAAGCGATAAGCCTGCATTTGCTAGCGGTAATGTAAAATATAAAGAAATTCCTCAAGCAGAAATTGATGCTAAGAATAAACGTATGCAGGAATCAATTGGAAAGATAGATAATAGTCCAGAAGCAATAGCAGCACAGAAAGCAGAGCTTGATAGACAGAAAAATTCAGGGTTGTATAAACAAAAAGAACCAGAAAAACCTAAAATTGAAGAAGTTAAGAAGCCTGCTGAAACAAAAGAAGATGCACAACTTAAAGAAATGTATAAAAAGTTTGGTTTTGAAACATTTAAGGACTATAATGCTAGAGTTTCAGCCGAAGTTAAACAATCACATGCACAAATTAAAGATGCTGTAATTAATAAAAAAGAATTAAGTCCAAAAGATGTTGCTCCGCCGCCTACTCCCTTGCCTAAACCTGTAGAATCGCAACAACCTGCTCCCCAATTGCAGCAGCCGCAAGTAGTAGAAAAACAAGTAACATTAAAAGATATTCATGATGACTTAATGCAGTTAAATAAAGCAATAGCAGAAATGGTTCATCATACTGATCAAATTAACAATAATAGTCGCAAACAAATCAGTGCTACTAAAAGTCTCTCTAACAGTAGATAGTAATAAACAAGGAAATATAATATGGCATGGCGAAAACACTTTTCACCAGTTGAAACAACATACGATGCTCGATCTGTAAATAATAATCAAAATTCTAAAGCAGGCCCTGCTAGAACAAACTATTCTAGCTACTTGCCAGATGTTTATACAGGTAGTCCTAATCGAGTTGAACGATATCAACAATACGAAGTTATGGATAGTGATCCAGAAATTAATGCAGCACTTGATATTCTTGCTGAATTTTGTACACAAAAGCTAAAAGACGGTAAAAGTCCATTTTCTGTACGATGGAATAGTAAAGGTACTAACTCAGAAATACGAATTTTAGGTGAATATTTGCAACAATGGAATAAATTACAACAATTTGATACTAAAATATTCCGTATTGTACGCAATGTATTCAAATATGGTGATGCTTTCTTTATTAGAGATCCGGAAACTCAAAAGTGGAGTTGGATTGATCCTAGTAAGATTGTAAAAATTATCGTAAATGAAAGCGATGGAAAGAAGCCTGAACAATATATTATTAAAGATCTAGCTCCTAACTTTGAAACTTTAGTTGCTACTCAGATCACACCTAACATTAATCCTAGACAATCCGGTGGCGGGATGACATCCGGTGCAGGATATATGGGGTCACAAAGCGCACAACGAGGTGCATCCGGTCCGTACCCTAGTGCAAGTTCTGGTTCTAGATTTGGTTTAGCTGAAACTGAACTTGCAATTAACGCTGAACATGTTGTTCATTTGTCATTATCAGAAGGATTAGACAACAATTATCCATTTGGTAACAGCTTATTAGAGAATATTTTTAAAGTTTATAAGCAAAAAGAGCTTTTAGAAGATGCTATTTTGATATATCGCATACAAAGAGCTCCAGAAAGACGAGTATTTCATATCGATGTAGGTAATATGCCCAGTCATTTAGCAATGGCGTTCGTAGAACGAGTTAAAAATGAGATACATCAACGTAGAATACCAAGCCAAAGTGGCGGTGGACAGAATGTAATTGATAGTGCATATAACCCGTTATGTTTAGATTTATCTACAAGAATACCGTTGTTAGATGGTAGAATTTTAGAATTATCTGAACTAATATCTGAATTCAAACAAGGTAAGGAAAATTGGGCATATAGTTGCAATCCAGAAACTGGAAAAATAGTTCCAGGAGTTATCAATTGGGCAGGCATAACTAGACGCAACACTGAAGTTATAAAAATTACGTTTGATAATAACGAAACATTAATTTGTACTCCTGATCATAAAATTCCGGTATTTGGTAAAGGATTTATTGAAGCGCAATACTTAACAGAATCTGATAGTTTGATTGCATTTAATGTTAGAGACAAGTCTATATCTGGCGGGAAAACAAATAAGTATCAACAGGTATGGGATCATGAATTAAAATCATGGAAATGGACACATACAATAGTCGGTAATTTCTTTAAAGATCAAAATAAACATCAAGAATTTACTTATTTAGAAGAACATATTACTTCATCAAAGTGTACAATTCACCATAAAGATAACAATCGGTTTAATAATAATCCAACAAATTTAACTTTTATGAATAAGGAAGATCATATTTTATATCATTCTGCTCAAAAATCTGATTTTTGGAGAGATATGACTCCTGAGTATAGAGAACAAATTACTAATAAAATCTCTAATACATTAAAAGAAAGATGGGCTATGTTAGAACCTAACGAAAGATTAGCAGCACTATGGAATATTCGGGCTGCCCAACAGAAATCAGTATGGATGAGACAAAATGACCCAACTACTATTGCAAGCTATAAAATTGCAGCTAGTAAATCAAGAAAAGAATATATTGCAAATAATCCTATTTTTAAACAACAATTAGAAAATAACCTTAAGTCAAGAGTTAAAATTAAAAATCAAGAATTAAATTTAACATTTGAAATGTTACAAAATGTTGTAAGTAAAGTTAAATCAGGAGTTACTAATAAAAAAGATGTAATTTTGTTGTGTGACAATGATACTGCATTGCTAGATATGTTAGTTGCTAAAAATTCAAAAACACTCGACTATAAAAATGCACAATGTAAAATAGATTTTACTAGATTTGGATATAGTAAACTTGATAGACTTATTAATAAATTTGGATATAAAAATTGGAAATCATTTGTTAAAGAGGTTGATAATTTTAATCACAAAGTTATAAAAATTGAAAAAATATCTAATAGAGATACTGGTACTATAACCATTGACGGTACAGAACAGTGGCATAACTATCATACATTTGCAATTGAAAGCGGGATATTTGTTAAAAATTCAATAAATGAAGACTATTTCTTTCCGCAAACTGCAGAAGGACGTGGTTCTAAAGTTGATACATTACCAGGTGGAACTAATTTAGGCGAAATTGACGACTTAAAGTTCTTTACAAATAAATTATTTCGTGGTTTACGCATTCCAAGCAGCTACTTACCAACCGGTGCAGACGATTCACAAGCAAGTTTTAATGACGGACGTGTAGGTACAGCATACATTCAAGAGCTACGCTTTAACAAATATTGTGAAAGACTACAAAGTTTAATTACAGAAGTGTTTACAAATGAATTTAAAATGTATATGTATTCAAGAGGAATGAACATTGATGCTAACTTATTTGAATTAGCATTTAATCCTCCGATGAACTTTGCTAGTGCGCGTCAAGCAGGGCTAGATTCAGAAAGAATTAACACGTTTAATACAATTCAAGCAGTACCTTACATGAGTAAACGATTTGCTCTTAAAAGATTTTTAGGATTAAATGAAGATGAAATGGCAGAAAATGAAAGACTATGGGGTGAAGAACAAGGTAAAGGCCAACCTACACATACAGATGCCGCAGGAGAACTACGTAGTGCAGGTTTATCCGCAGCAGGTATGGAAGGCGACATTGGCATGGCAGGAAATCTATCTGCTCCTGCTGATATGGGAATGGGTATGGATGCAGGAATGGGCGGTATGGGTGGTGGCATGCCTCCAGCAGCACCAATGGCTGGCGCTGCACCCCCAATGGGATAAATAGATATATGATACTTAGAGAACTTTTTTACATTGACCCTGACACAAGACATGTTGCAAGTGATATGCGGTACAATCCTGATGAAGATAAATCGATAATGCAACGTGCTGATACACGCAAAACTCGTCTATCGCTCAAGCAGATTAATGAATTACGTAAGAGCAGTGAGGCTCATATTTTAGAACAAGAAGTTGAATTATCGTTTGTTCATTCAATGTATTCAACTCCTGCTCCGGCGGCTTAAATAATTCTAAAATATTAAAAAACCACCGGTTTGACCCTATATTTACGATCTTTTTTATAAGTAGTGTAAATATAAGACAGCCTTGTATAAAATAATTATCACAGGAGATTAACATGACTGACCGTAACAAATTTGAAGCCATGCTTGAGGCATTGATCAACGAGGATCATGAAGCAGCGAAAGATATTTTTCATAATATCGTAGTAGGTAAATCGCGTGAGATTTACGAAAAATTATTAGCAGAAGAATTTGAAGAAGATGATTCTGAAGATGACGCATTCGGCGCTGATGATGAAGAAGAAGGCGATGACGACGATATGTTCGGCGCTGATGATGAAGAAGAAGGCGATGACGACGATATGTTCGGCGCTGATGATGAAGAAGGCGACGATGACGAATTTGGAGATGACGAATTTGGAGATGAAGACGGCGACGAAGGTTTAGAAGACCGCGTTCTTGATTTAGAAGATGCATTAGACGAATTAAAATCAGAATTTGAACAATTATTAGCTGGTGAAGAAGATGAACCAGAACATGATGACATGTTTGGCGGCGATGACGACATGATGGGCGATGACGACATGATGGGCGGCGATGAGTTTGGCGCAGGCGAAGAAGAAAATGAATTCCAAAGCATGTTTGAATACGTAAACAAAGTTGCATTACCTGTACGCGGTAACGATGGTGATAACAACAAAAGTATTTTTAACAAACCTAAATACAACGACATGGGCGGCACTGTAAATAAATTTGGCGGTACAGCTACTGGTGAAGGCACACAAGGCGGATTGTTAAATCCAAAAACATCTAAATTAGACGGCGGCAACCAAAATGTTCCAGGAAATTCAAAAGCACCTAAGTTGAAACCAGTTCCAAAAGCGCACGGTGCAGAGAAAAAATCAACCGGCGATAATGGAACTAACAAAAGAAGTTTAATCCCAGGTAGAAAGTAATATATGTTACATCTCCGAGAAAACCTTAGCTTCAACGAAGCGCAAATGATCGTTGAATCTGACGATAAGGAAGGAAAGACCTTGCATATGAGTGGTATATGTATACAAGGTGGTATCCGTAACGCAAATCAACGTGTGTATCCTGTGAGTGAGATTAGCAAGGCTGTTAAGACCCTCAACGATCAAATTCAAAATGGTTATTCTGTGCTTGGAGAAGTAGATCACCCAGATGATCTAAAAATTAATTTAGACCGAGTTTCGCATATGATAACTAACATGTGGATGGAAGGTCCAAACGGATACGGTAAACTTAAAATTTTACCTACTCCTATGGGTCAACTTATTAAAACAATGTTAGAAAGCGGAGTGAAACTTGGTGTTAGTTCACGCGGATCTGGTAATGTTAGCGATAACGGATCCGGTGAAGTTTCAGATTTTGAGATTATCACAGTTGATATGGTAGCTCAACCATCTGCGCCGGGAGCTTACCCTACACCGATTTACGAACACTTAATGAATACAAAGGGTGGACTTAAATCTTTTCGCATAGCGGAAGAAGTTAGAGGAGATCCTAAAGCGCAAAAATACCTTAAAGAAAGTTTATTAAATATAATAAACGGACTCCAATAGTAAAGGAGAATCACATGTTGGATGCATTAAAAACTTTATTTGAAAACAATGTGGTTTCGGCAGAGATCAAAGAGTCTATTGAGCAAGCATGGGAACAACGCATTGTAGAAAATCGTAACCAAGTTGCTCATCAATTACGCGAAGAATTTGCTCAAAAGTATGAGCATGATAAAAACACTATGGTTGAAGCAGTTGATCGTATGATCTCTGAACAACTAGAAAGTGAACTTAGTGAATTTGTTGATGATCGTAGACAACTAGCAGAAATGAAAGTTAAATTTGCTAGAAAACTTTCCGAAAGCGCAACAACTGTTAACAAATTTGTTACACGTCAGTTAGCACAAGAAGTTAAAGAATTACACGAAGATCAAATGTCAATGGCAAATAAATTTGGCACATTAGAACACTTCGTAGTAGAAGCTCTTGCACAAGAAATTGCAGAGTTCTACAAAGATAAAAAAGACGTAGCCGAATCAAAAGTTCGTCTGATTCGTGAAGGTCGTCAAGAAATCAAACGAGTAA
>Ga0209297_1001665_pt1 | contig 12790 bp, 12 predicted proteins | sample S_130805_MF_Meta_FD_187322 | JGI IMG/M metagenome (GOLD analysis project Ga0209297, IMG submission 187322) | Freshwater microbial communities from Lake Simoncouche, Canada to study carbon cycling - S_130805_MF_MetaG (SPAdes) (version 2) | ecosystem: Environmental > Aquatic > Freshwater > Lake ... | reverse complement strand
TAATAATCTCAATTGTTACTAAATTTTTAAATCAATTATTTAAAAAAGTTACCAGGTAATTACTATGGGTGCTAATAATCAGATGCCCTGTGATTTCTGTGGGGCACCTTATGATCCAGTTTCAACTAGATGGTTATGCCCAAATTGTCATATGAAGACAAATTGCTGTGATGGGGCACCTTGTGAAGTAATTGAGGTTAAAACAACTACAAAGAGTTAATTGTTAAGTAGCTTTGCCATATACGCTTCAACCTCATCTGGGTGACGTGGTAGGGCGTTACTTAATAATTTTGCACCGGATGCTGTAACTAAAATATCATCTTCAATCCTTATACCAATTCCTCGATACTCCTCAGGAAACAATGTGTCATCTGGTTGAATATAAAAACCAGGTTCAACAGTTAATATCATTCCAGCCTCTAATACCGCCTCGGCATACTGCTCTTTTCGAGCATGTGCGCAATCATGCACATCAATACCTAAGTGATGGCCAGAGCCATGAAACTGCCATCTTCGATGCAAACCATTTTCTGGTTTTAATGATTCTTCAGCGCTCATTGGTAGCACGCCTAACTCAGCTGCGCCCTTTGCAATCTCAACCATGCAAGCGTTATGAAAATCTTTAAACTTTGCCCCAGGTTTAACAGCTGCAATACCTGCTTGCTGGGCCTTATAAACAATCATATAAATCTTACGTTGGGCCTCAGTAAACTTTCCATTTACCGGAAAGGTTCTAGTGATATCTGCGGTGTAGTGGGATTCAACCTCAACACCGGCATCAATTAAAATTAAATCTCCAGGCAATACATCTCCATCATTTCTAATCCAATGCAAAATACAGGCATGAGAACCAGATGCAACAATGCTTGGATACCCATTCTCATTACCTTCTAATCGTGCTCTGCCATAAAATGCAGATTCAATTACTCGCTCACCTCTTGGCACAGATGTTGCAGCAGGAAAAACACGGACCATATCGGCAAAACCACGCACTGATGCATCAATTGCTTTTTGCATCTCATCAATCTCATACGCGTCTTTTACTGCGCGCATTACTGAAACAAAGTTTAAGAACTCTTTTTCACTCTCTTCATTTTCGGTAATTAATTTATCAATCGTACTATCTTGACCTCGTACTAAAAGTGTTTCCTTCTTGTCTGTTAAAAACTCCTCAATTGATTCAATTTGTCGAACTTTTAATTGATACTTTGTCTCAGTCTCTTCCAATGTCATCCGCCGTCCAACCCAAAACTCACCAAATCTTGTGTCTTTATAAAACTCATTGTTATTTCGGGGTGATCTTGGGTGGATAAATAAAAGAGCCTCATGGGTTGAACCATTTGGTTCCATTACAAAGAGTGAGTCAGGAACACAATCTGACGCAACAATGCCGGTAAACCAGCTAAAGGCAGAGTGGGCTCGGAATGGAAAATCTGAGTCATTACTTCTAACCTTTAATGAGCCAGAAGGAAAGATTAATCTTTTACCAACATATTGTTTAGACAATTTCTCTCTGCGTGATTTTGTATATGGAATTGATGGGTGGGCAGTGATTCCAATAAGTGGCGAAGGTGCCCAACCTTGCATCATAAAATCTGTCATTGCTTCAGGATTTGCAAGATCATGTGTTCGCACTTCAAGTGCTTTTTCATTGTTGTTTGATCCAGAATTCATTTGGTAAGCCTATCTAGTAGGGCTAAATTGGCTAGGCCTGCATTGGGCGGTAATCTTTACACGTTGGAGACGTCGCATAGCCCGGTCTAGTGCGCCTCACTGCTAATGAGGTTAACCCCTAAAGGGTTTCGGAGGTTCAAATCCTCTCGTCTCCGCCAAAACAAAAAAGTAATAAATGAATTGGGGGGAAGTTGCCTACCTTTAAAGTCGCAATTGTTGGCGCTGGTCCTGCCGGCTACTTCACCGCCCAAGCATTACAAAATGCTCAAACTGAAGAGCTCTCATTTGCTATCGACATGATTGAACGTCTTCCTACGCCATGGGGGTTGGTAAGAAGCGGTGTAGCCCCTGATCACCCAAAGATAAAAACAGTTTCAAAGGTTTTTGAAAAGATTGCTAAAGAGCCAAACTTTAGATTATTCGCCAATGTTGAGTTGGGTAAAGACGTTTCACTAAAAGATTTACGAGATCAGTATGACGCAGTGGTTTTATCAACTGGTGCTTCAAAGGGGCGAAAGTTAGGCATTCCAGGAGAAGAGTTAGTAAACTCATTATCTGCTGCTGATTTTGTGCCTTGGTATAACGCCCATCCAGATTATGTAAATACTGAGGTTGATTTATCATGTGATACTGCTGTTGTAATCGGTGCTGGAAATGTCGCGATGGATGTGGCAAGAATCTTAGCGATTGATCCAGCAGAGTTAGATCCAACCGATGTAGCAGAACACGCGTTAGTTAAATTAAAAGTTAGCAATATTCGAACAGTGGTTATTTGTGGCCGGCGCGGGCCAGAGCATGCAGCGTTTACAGCGCCTGAGCTTCGAGATTTACCAAAGCTAGAAAATACTGATGTTTATATTAACGAGAAGCAGATTAAGGATGCAAGTACTCGTGTAGAGCAATCTGGTGAGATTGAGAAGGATTTAAAAAATAATCTTGAAGCAATGAAATTAATTGCCGAGCACTCTAAAAAGGGAGTTAATAGAAAACTTGAGATTAAGTTCTTATCAACACCAATTGAGATTAAAGGTAATAAGAGGGTTGAAGAGGTTTCATTTACAATTAATAAGGTTGAGGACGGAAAGGTAGTTCCTACCAAAGAAACTTTTACCGTTAAAGCTGGACTAGTGATTACAGCAATTGGATATGACGCAGTTGAGTATCCAGGAATTACAATTGACAATGGGCGAATCAATAATATTGCCGGTCACATTGAACATAATATTTACACCACAGGTTGGGCAAAGCGCGGGCCAACTGGTGTTATAGGCACTAATAAGAGTGATTCAAGTGATGTTGTGGATTTAATTATAGAAAATCTAAAGGAACCAAAGGTTTCTGAAGGCATAACAGCACTAATAAAATCAGGATATGAAGTAATTGACCAACTTGCATGGGAAAAAATTAATGCCTCTGAAGTTATTTCTGGTGAAATAGCAGGAAAGCCTCGCGTAAAAGAGGTGGATTGGAAGCGGCTAATAAGTTTGGGTAGGTCTTAATAAATCGCTAGACTTCGCATCGCTTACTACTTTGCGCCCGTAGCTCAACGGATAGAGCATCTGACTACGGATCAGAAGGTTCGGGGTTCGAATCCCTGCGGGCGCACCAAAACCTAGTAAGTTGCTAGGACTTATCAATTGATATTTATTTCTCAAATGCAAATTTTTTAAGCGTAATAATACTTTTTCTAATCTTCTTGAATATTTTTCGCAACACGTTTGGCATTAACAGGAAGGGTAACCAAAAAAGCCAAAACTTTAAAGAAAATCTAAAGTATTTAACAAATTTTCTAGCAATTACTAATCTAGCAAATAATGATTGATTGCTGAGTGAACTTAACTGCTGAAGGCAATACAGTTTTTGTTCAATAATAAGCTGCTTTTTTAGATTTATATTTAGCAGATTCGCATCAATTATTGCTTTAATTCCACCTAAAGGAATTATTTTGTCAACTATTCCGTCGCCAGAAAAATTCGGAGAACCTTGTCTAACTTTCAACAAAACTTTTGCTTCAAGCATTATTTTGAATTCTTCAAATAAGCTAAGAAACCAATACACATGTATGTAATTGCTTGTACTCTTTGGCACCTTCAAATTGGATATTAAATCTCGACGAAAAGTCAAGCTTGATACTTGACCATACGCATGGTTAATAGCAGTAAAGAATTCAATCTGCTTATCGAAATTTTCCAATTCTATCGACGAAAACCAACTCGGTACTATAATTGAATCTAAACGAGAACTCATAAAAGCAAAATTATTTATTAATATATCAAAATTTTTGGCGTGTATGTTGTAAATCAAGTTTTCTAAATAAGTTTTTTCTAAAATATCATCATCTGCTAATAACTTAACATATTTACCTGAAGCCAATTCCATTAATTTGACTAAGTTATAATCATAACCTTTATTAGTTTCATTCACATTAATTCTAAGAGATTCATAGAATTCAGTAGGAAAAATTAACGATAATTCACGTGCGATATTGAAGGAGGATCTATTGTCTGAAATTAAGATTTCTATTTTATTTTCCTTCAAATTTATTGATTGATTTTGAATAGATTGTAGGGTTTCTTTTAAGGTAGTAATTGAATTGAATGTAGGAATCCCAACAGTCAATACCATTTTGTTACTCATTATTAAGCAATCTTAAAATTCCAGTTTCCAATTTTGTTTCAGCTTTCCAATTTAGATTCGAATTATTTGAGACATTTGCAATAGATTTCATAATTTCATTTTTTCGATATTCCATTACACCGAAATTAATTTCACGATTACTTTTAATCGAATATTTAATGTTATTTGATAGATCAAATAATGATGTTCCAACACCTGTGCCAATTTCAAAATCATAAATACCCGTAGTTTGATTTAATGCAAAATCTACAGCGTTGAGAAATGATTCTGCAGCATCATCAACGTAGAGAAAATCTCTAATTTGCTCACCCTTACTTAGATAAATTGGATCTTCCGATATTTTCTTTAAATCACTAATTAACTTTGGTATGAATTTATCTTGGGAATCCCCTGGACCGTAGATATGCTCAAGATATAAATTTACAATAACCATGTCATCAGCTCGATCATTTAACCAATACTGAAGTGCTCGTTTACTACTGCTGTAGTCTAGAAGATAAGGGTATGAGTTAGTATTTTTATTAAAAAAAGATTCAGTGTTTATAAAAAATTTACTTTTATTCTTCAGTAATATATTTAGTATATTAACCGGTAATATGAGGTTAGATTTAACAACTTTATCAATTTCGTCTCCGGTTCTCCCGTACTCTGTTGCAGAATGAATGGCACCGAATATCTCGAAATTGAATTCTTCACAAAATTCAACCAAATCATCTTGTTGAACATAAATAATTCTTTCCGAATTTACTAAGCTCTTATTAAGTTTTGAATTTCTATATGTAAGTATCAAACCATAATTTGTACAAGACAATATTTTCATTAGAATTCTCGACCCCAAAAATCCACTACTACCAGTAAGAATTATTGAATTCATGGCCTAAATATATCGTTTGGATTGATAATTATGTGCGTAAATTGGTATTTTAAGATGCATTTATTTAATTGCTACAAAGCTAAGAAAGAAAAATTAATACTAGATCGAATCATTGCCTAGTAGGCTTTTAATGTCCCTTTTTAGTTGGCAGTAACTTTATCTATATTATTTCGTCGATTTTCAGTATTCCCTTTTAAATAAAACTATAGTTATTTATTATTGTTAGATATCAATCGATTACTAGCATCTATTGACACAACAGTAGCAAATAGTCCTCCAAGCCATATAACTAAGCTTCTATAAGTGTATGTGGCATGGTCAAAACTGTGTTGAGCGAGCATTGTGTACCATCCTAAAATGAAAAGAAAGCTCACAAGATTGATAGTTAAAACATATTTGCAATAATCAGCATGTTTAATGTAACACTTTACAAAATTCTTAATAAGCAACAAAATCAATATCGCGGTACAAATGACGAAGAATACAACTACTGCTAACGAAGAGTAGCGTGGATCTACGATATGAATCAATAAAGTAGAAATATTTGCAATCCAGCTTTGAACAAAAGCTGGAAAATTCTGCGCAAATTCTAGATGCTTTCCCACACCCTCACTTAGATTGTCACCAGATTGCGAAGCCCTATAGAGTACTTGGTTACGAACATTACCCCAGATATTGAAATTGGTGAAAACTTCTACCAAAATCCATTTTGTTATAAACGTTAAAATATATCCGATTATCCATCCATAAATGAAAATAGATACATTTTGTATAACTTTTTTCGCTGAAACTTTTTTAAGTATTAAACTTAAGGCTCCCCATGACAATAAAATAACAGGAACCGATTGTGGACTTAGGCCGTATAACACAAAGCAATAAACACTTCCAAGCAAATAGCCAGCTTGTAACTGTTTGATCTTACGTTTATCAAAATACTTTAGAAATATAAATAAAGTTAAAAGTGTGAATATGCTCGCATAAGTATGAGTTATTGAGGTATGAAGGTCTGCAATATCAGCAAAAAGAAAATAAGGAAGCACAAAACTCAGGCCAATACCTCTAAACCTATTTTTGACTCTCTTATCAGTACTGCCAATTGCTATAAAGATAATCAATAATATATTCAATGCCCATATGATATTTCTTAAACTAGGTAAACCAATCAGCAATACGAGCCACTGAGTAATTACCGCATGACCGTGCCAGTAACGTGCATAACTGTCAGTAACTCCGCTTTCGGTTGAATCTCCTGCATTAATTAAAATACCTGCGCAAGGATTGTATGAATTTGCTGGATTTGTATAATCATCAAGAAAAATGTCACCAAATCTGTTTATTTTTTGAGAGCCAACACTTAAACTTAAGCACTCGGTACCTTTATCTGACAGCCAACCTGTAGGAGCGCGAGTAGTAACATCACTAGTTATAAGGCCGGAAGAATGAAGTAACTTCATTTTGGAGTTATATTCACTACTGGGAAAGAGCAGCCTACTCGAATAAAGGCTAATAAAGGTAATAAGCAAAATAGTAAAAATTGCAGCAAGGCGTAAATGTACTTTTAAAAGTAATCTATAATCAAGCTTATGTTTAAGCGCGGACGAAAAATCGATCATGCTCATATATCTGAAATTGTACGTCATGATTATTATATTTCGTCTATTTACAAGGAAATTTACTCAAACTTTTCATTGCTGATGGAACGGAAAGGAGTAATGACCCCAAAAGTATTGGAGCTTGGTGGAGGTGACTGTAGTTTTGCGCAATTGTTTTGGAGTGACGTAGTTGTTACCGATGCCGGTGATAGTTTAGATAAATCAAATGTTCAAACAGGAGTGAGTGGAGAAGATCTCCCATTTACTGATAGTCACTTTGACTATGTTATAGCAAAAGATACGTTACATCATTTTAAAGAACCCTACAAAGCCTTATCGGAGATAAATCGTGTGTTAAAACCTGGCGGATCTTTTATAGTTTCTGAACCTTACTGGAGTCCTTTGGGAAGGTTTATTTACAAGTACTTTCATCCTGAACCTTGGGAAACAAATGTGAATACAGTTTCAAGGTCATCAAATGATTTATGGGACAGTAATCAAGCTTTGTTATTGTTGTTAACTGGAAAATTCTCAAAGATGTTTAGCGAAATATTTCCAACTTATAAACTAAAAATTTATGCTCCAACATATGGAATTTCCTATTTATTTTCAGGAGGTGTTCATAAACGAAATAGAATAGATAGTAAAATTCTATGGAAGATGCATAATCTAGAAAAAAAGAGCAATATAATTATGAAAGCAACAGGTTTGAATATCTTAGCCGAGTTCGAAAAAATATCTTAAATTAGATTTTTGTAGTAATTTCTAACTTTAGGACGATTATATTTTAGAATACAAAAAATTGCTGAAACTCCATCTTTCCAAGTAATTTTCTTTCCTTCTTTATAAGTTCGTCCGTGGTAGCTTATAGGCACTTCATAGAAACGCGCATTAAGTCCAACAAGTTTTGCAGTTAATTCTGGCTCTATTCCAAACCTATTTTCTTGGAGTACGATTTTCTTTGCAAAACTGCTTTTCATCATTTTAAAACAAGTTTCCATATCTGTGAGCGTTAAATTTGTAGCGATATTAGAGAGTAAAGTTAAAAAATTATTACCTAATTTGTGCCAAAAATATAAAACTGCTTTTTCGTCACTTGGCAAGTAGCGAGAGCCATAAACTACGTCTGCCAAATCTGCAAGAATTGGCCGTGCTAACTTTTTGTATTCTAATGGATTGTATTCAAGGTCAGCATCTTGAATTACCAAAAGTGGTAATTTAGAGTATTTAATTCCCTGGGCTATAGCATGACCTTTACCACTATTTTTTTTGTTTTGAATTAATCGAATTCGACGGTCCTTTATTTTTTGAATTTGCTTAATTGAACTATCTGTTGATCCATCATCAATCACTATTAGTTCTCCAACGATTTCTTGCTTTAACACAGATTTAATCAAACTTCCTACAGTTTTATCTTCGTTGTAACATGGAATTATTACAGTTAAACAAGATTTGTTGTGTTTTGAATTATATAGCATGCAGTAATTATACTATCATTAAGCGTCAAGAAGAAATGAAAACAATACATTTAATTGGATTAATAAGAGGTTAGAAATTGAAAAGTGTCTTGATTGTTGGAGCTGGGCCAAGTGCTTATGTAACAGCGCTAACATGTCTAGAGTTAAATTTAAAGATAACAATCGTAAATCCAGACATCAATAATTGGGATAATACCCAAAAATCTAACTTAAACCAAAAGTCTATTCTAAAGCGACGATACGCAAATAGAACTTTGTACTCTTTACCGGCAAAAATTAGTAAAGTTGTTGCAAGTAAAATAGATATTTTTGAGAATTTCACGGTTGGCGGCCTTAGTGAAATATGGGGCGGAGTTTTTTTCCCTCCTTCAATGTCTGAAATAGATTTTGATTTGTCTACAACAGCTAAATTTAATAATGCTCTTGATTTTATTGAGAAACAATTAAAGGTAGACACCAATAATGAGGTGTACAAGCGTTTTCGAAACCCAATTTTCCCTTCGAAGATGATCGAAGGCAAACCTGTCATAGCGTATTCTAATTTGGATTCAATTCAAAACTGGTCAGCGGCAGATATGTTTAAGAATGAGGAATTTCATAACGTAGAATTTATAGATGGTTATGTTCAAGCCATAAATCAGGCCTCTAATGAAAATGTTGAGATTGAAATTATTGATAAAAATAGTGAGAAAATTTCTTTGGAGTTTAATAAAGTATTTTTAGCAGCTGGTGTTTTTGGTACGGCAAGAATTCTACTAGATAATGCTCCTGGCATAAAAACTTTGGAGATAAGCGACAGCGCAGTTTCCTTCGGGCTAGGTATAGATTTGTCTAAAAAAACTGTAAATTCAATTGATAAAGTTATGAGACCTGAAAGAGTATTAGTAGATTTTGAAGATAAAGGAAAAGTGAGATATTTTGTACAGATTTATAGGATTTCAATTGAAATGATTGAATCTCTGAAGTACCGGCATTTTCATAAAATACTAATTTATATTTTCAATTTAATCGGAGTTAGATTGCGACTAGTAATGATTTTTCAGCCCGCAAATAATTCTAAATGCATCGTAATGAATAAGCAAGTCAATAAGATTACTGCAAATTCAGCTGAACCAAAAGAACTTAAAAGCCTCCAGATATTCAGCAGATTTAAGATTTTTATGAATACAAAACTTGTACCACTTTCGTACTTCATGACCGGAAAACCAGGTGCAGGAGTTCATAGCGGGGCGTATGTTCCGATTAACAAGCCCAAACATGACGGTGTAATTCCGACAGATTGGGCCACCTGGCCAGATGTCCATGTGGTTGGTGCTGCATCACTACCGTCGGTACCTACCGGGCCGATAATGTTGGCTGGAATGGCGAATTCACGGCTTATCGCTCTTAACGTATTAATGGAAAATAATTGAACATACTAATTACAGGCGCTAATGGTTCATTAGGTGAAAAATTAAAATTAGATCTTGAATCTTTAAGCTTTAAAGTACTTTGTGCGAGCTCGAATCCTGGAGTTGGCCAAATCAATTTTGACTTGAAAAATGGATTTGAATCCAATCTTTTAGAAAACATTGATCTTATTCTACATTTAGCGATACACCCAAAGTTAGTTTTAACAGATATAGAAAAAAACTTCGTTCATTTAGCAGCAGCAAAAGATATAACTTTAATATATATTGGCAGTACTAGTAGTTATTTAGTTAAACCAAACCAATACGGAAAATACAAGAAAAAAGTCGAAGATCTTGTAATTAAAAACAAAGGAATAGTATTAACCTGTGGCTTGCTATACGGCAGCAATTTCAAAGGCCAACTTTCAAAAATAAAGAAATTTTTAAGAATTTTACCGTTCAATATCCAAGTTTCTGGAAGCAAATTAGTGTACACAACACCTATTCAAGCGATAACAGATTTTTTACTAAGACCAACAGATAACCAAATATACCGGGGTAAAAGGTTATTAATGATCCAATTTGAAGCGATTCCTTTTAACTTATTATTATTAAAGTTAGCAGGAAATAGAATATTTAAAATTACATTTAGTAGCAAAACTGTAGATTTAATTATAAAATTCAACCCATTTAAAACTAGGTATTTTTCTTCAGATAGATATGTGGCGCTTTTTAGTGACTTTAAGAGTGAATTAATCTTAAACAGTGTCGATTTACGCAAACAAATTGGCGAAAAATATGATCTTAACGATTCCTGAGTTTACTTGACCCGAGATATAATATACGAATCTAAAGTTTGACCTTGAGAAAAGCTAGGCAAAACAGGTTTCGAATCATAATATTGAAAAACTTCTTTAGTTCTGTATGGGATGGATCCCCACTCAATAGCCACTCGTTTACCAGATATTCGCTCGATATATTCAACCAGTTTCCTTAAGGTAAAAGTGTCGTTTGTTTGGATAGAAAATGAAAAATTATTAAGCACTTTGGATAGTAATCCACCTTTGTCAATTAAATTTTTTAGATTTCTCACAATGTCTTTAATGTGAGTTAAGTTAACTACGGTTTCACCATCAGTTGCTTTAAGTACAGTATTGTTAACAATAGAATCTAAAGCTAAATCAAAAAATTTATTTCTTCTGTTCCCACCATAATTATCGTAAAGTGTAATCTCACCTGTTGAAACTTTTCTGTTTCTTCCGTATTCTCTGAAAATTTCAACTGCCTCAGACTTCATTAATGTATACTTAGACCATGGTTGCAATTCATCTGGTAAATATTGTAAATATGAAGAAAAGAATAAAACTGGACATGATAAATCTGATAAAAGTATATTCTCCGCAATTCCAATAGTCGCATTTCGCATTAAAATAATTTCCCCATGATTTGGATCTACATAATATTCATTTGCAGCATTAATTAATAAATCAATTTCTATATTTTTTGGTAAAACTAGAGGTTTTGTTCCATCAAAGTGTATTTCTCCATTAAGACAATTATTTTTTGAAGTAATGAAAATTCTATAATCTTTATTGCCAAAACATTTTCTTAACTCTGCTCCTAGGTTTCCGCGACTTCCAATCAACAAAATATTTTTCATGAAGTTATCTGCTTAAAAAATCTTCAATGGGCGGAAGCTGTTTATCGCGCACGCTTTGAATTTCAAAACTTAAAGGCCAATCAATCTTTAAACTATTAACATTGAATCCAATGTCAAATTGTTCATCACGAGTTTTACTTGAATAGTAAATTAAAGTGGCATTTTCTATAGCTTGAAAACCATGAGCTATACCTGGAGGAATTAGAATGCTTGAACCGGCAATTAAATTTTTTTTATTGGTTTTTAAAAAAGTTTCAGAATTTTTACGCGTATCCACAAGAACATCAAAAATACAGCCTTCAATAATCGAAATAATTTTCCAATTTTCTGTGGGTCCAATCTGTAAGTGCATTCCCCTTGTAGAACCCTTTTTCGATCTAGTGACAAAACTTTCCTCTAGCTCGATTGATTTTGATCCATGCCAAGTTTTTGAAAAAACCTTTAAAAATGAACCCCTGGTATCAATTATTTCATTGGATTCAAAATAGGTTACGTCATTAATCATATATACCTAAACTCACCTCTCATGAGGAATTTTAACACAATAAAATTGATCATTTGTGATTGAAAATCAAAGAAACACAATGTACGTTCAAAGGAGCGTACCTAAATTATAATAATTGTCATACGGTATATTAAGCAGTTAGCTGGAATAATTGAGAGGTAAAACTTAAATTAATATCGAAGCTTACACTGAGAATGCACTTCTGACTGAAATAAGTTATTTTAAAAGAGAATTCGGAATACAAATAGTAACTGTAAACTCTATTTCTAGTTTCACTGACAAAATCAACAATTCCAATTCTTCAACAGTGGTAATTGCTTCCACAAATCCTGAGTATTGGATTGAAGTTTTAAACAAGCTTAAAAACTATAATGTAGTTTTTTTCCTTCTAGGAAATGAAACCTATGAGCCAGCTCAATTCAATGCGTTAAACAAAATCAATTCGTTAGTGCACGCATTTATTTATAATCCACCGAATAAAATATCAAACATTGCCATTTTAGGAGGTGTATTAGGCGATATCTATGACGGTGGTTTAAGAAAAACCGATGTATCGGGAAGTGCATATCGAGATGGCCGGATTTCATATTCTTTAAAAAGTAAGTTTAAAAATATAAACATGAAATATTCATTTTCTAATCTCCCACAAGGGTATAGCAATAGTTTTGCAAACAAGATTTCAAAGTTAGCGAAATTGAGTACCACTGATTCATTAATTTCAAATAATTCTATTTCAAAAATTTATGCTATAAAGAATATAACTTACAAATTTTCATTTCTTGGCCAATCTGGTAATAGAAGGAGAGAGAATTTTTTAAGAGCTGCTAATGAATTTAAAAATGTCAAAATTTATCCCCCCGAAAAAGGATTTGGAGGAAATAATATAGACGATGACTATACTTACGTGAATCATTTATTGAATTCAAAATATATTCTAGTGCCACCCGGTAGTTTTAATAATTTTAATCACAGATATAGC
>Ga0209297_1001664_pt1 | contig 12792 bp, 16 predicted proteins | sample S_130805_MF_Meta_FD_187322 | JGI IMG/M metagenome (GOLD analysis project Ga0209297, IMG submission 187322) | Freshwater microbial communities from Lake Simoncouche, Canada to study carbon cycling - S_130805_MF_MetaG (SPAdes) (version 2) | ecosystem: Environmental > Aquatic > Freshwater > Lake ... | reverse complement strand
CATTTAAAATATGAGGCATAGGTTTACCAAATCTAGCAGAATCATCAATAATAACATCGTAAGTCCCAGCAGGAATAGCTGTTTGTCCATTTACTTTAGCTCCCTTTCTAACTACGTCTTCTAGGGTATAACAGAAATAAACATTGTTGATATACATTCTACCTACAGTATAAGTATCATTAAATTCATATCTTTTAATTTCAATTAACATTTTTGTCTACATAATGTAAGGCTTGTGTTAAGTATTGCATAGCATACATAAAAATAATAGAAAAACCCATAGCACCAAATAACAATGCTACTATTAAAAATTTAAGGATAGTTAAACCTATCCAATTCATTATGTTTAATACAATCATTTTTTAAGTGTCAAGTACATTCTTTCGCCAATAACAAAAGACATACAAGCTCCAGTCATGTCAAGGAATACTGCTACTACAGATGCACCTACAACGTCTGGGTTAAATACTACAATAGCAGTGAATATCATTATAGCAGTTATAATAACGTATCTGAATGAAGCACGAAGGTCTATAATCCATTTAGAAGGTTCACCAGTTGGGTTATCTAATGCAGCTAAAGCCTGTAGTTTTTCAGCTTCTGCCTTCATAAGTTCTATGCGTTCTGTCATGTTCTGTGGTTGTCCACCTGCACCACCTGTAAATTTGGCAATAAGACCTCTAGCACCGTCAGCAAATGCTGGGACTAAAGCTGGTAATATTAAAGATATGATTGAACCAAACATTATAATTCCTTTAAATTATTATTTAAATTCTTGACCTATTTCAAATCCAAATTTTTTATCATAAGGATTAATATTGCCAAATAATTTTAATAAAATATTATTTTCTAATTGTTTTTGATAAGCTGCATTAGCAGATAATCCAGATGAGTCATATTGACCACCTACACTAGCTTTACCACCCATTAAATCAGTTATGTAATTACCTTGCACATTAGGTTTATCACCACCCATAGCTCTTACCATCATATTTGGGTCTGTGTATTGTGCATATGGTGCAGTATCACCTGCTTGTTTTGTAACTCCATAACGCATATTTTCTCTATTTAAAGCTATGTCTTTATATGATGGCTCATTAATATTTTTACCCATAGTTGCACTTAATAAACCCATATCTGTAGGTTGTGTTGCATTAGCATTAACACCTAATGTTGGATTTGTATAAGCATTTACATTTAAACTTTCATTGCCTATAGATGTTTTTTGTGGGGCTAATAAATTTATATTTTTTAAAAGTTCTGTTAAATCCATTATAATTCCTTTGGGTCAAAACCAAGATGATTAGCTACACGTTTTTGTAGTTTTAAGAATAAACCTTTGTGGCTAGTATATTTTTCTGTTTTAGGTGTTTCTAAATAAATACACATATGTATAATTTCATGGCATAGTGTTTTCATAACGGTATCGAGATGACTGCATTTAGCTGTGCTAATTGTAATAACATGAGGTTCACCTTGTTCTGGTGGCTCATACTGACCATACATTTCTGGGTCATTAACTATTACAAAATCTACTTTGGCTGATGGAGGAAGTTTATACTCGTCAAATACAGGGAACTCTATCAAAGCCGAATATAGATTGGCAATGTTGTTCTCTGTGATGAATGTCATATTGTGGCTTTAGGTTGGAATAACTTTGCATCAAATACTGCTGTTTGATTTATCTCTGGGAAAAAAATATAGACTGCGTGCTTACCTTCGTAACTATCAGACTTCCAGCAACCTTCATGATTAGGATGTCCTTTGTCAGTTGCGTAGGCAGCATAGTCGTACCCTTGCAATCCTTCTTTTTTAAAGATACATTCTTCTGTAGTTAATACTATTTCACCTGCCTCTGTAACCATAACCATTTCTTTTGCAATTTCTTTAGCATAAGGTGTATCAATTAAGAATAACCAAAATATTACTAAAACTGTAAAGTAAGCAAGGACTTTCATCTACCTAACCAATGATTAGTTACAAATGTTATAAAACCACCGATAGCAGAGGCAATAGCCATACCTGCCCAGAAACCACCTTTAGACTTGTTTGCAAGCTCTAGGAGAGACTTTATGTCTGTTTCCATACTATCTACCTTGTCTTGTAGGTTTTGTACTTGGGCTATAAGTTGTCCGTACTGTATTGGGTCTATTTCGTTACTCATTATTATCCTTATGAATATTTCTTTTTGCGTTGTTCTTTTTCATACTTCTCAAGTCCACCACCAAAAAAGTTATGTATAGCCCAACCTACTAATGGTATTTTACTAGGAGTTTTATATTTATAATCCTTTTTATTAGATAAATAACCTATTGCATCTTCTACAGGTGCTGAAATAATATCTAATGGAGGAGCAACTGTTCTAATTGCTGCTTCACCAATTTTTCCTTGAGCAAGGTATTTATCATATAAAAATTTAGAACCACCAAATAATTTAAGAACGTTAAATGCAAACTCATCTGGTATATCTTCTAAATTAACATCTTTACCTTCAATTAATTTTTGAAATTGCCCTACAGTAGTATTTGCACCAGCTACAAGAGTCATATATGATGCTGCATTTTTAACTGCTTGTTTTTTATTTCCAGCTTTATATACATCATAAATGTTTTTTTTCATTACATCTAATTGTTTTATAGTAAATGATTTAAGTGCATATAAAATTCTACCATTAGGACTTTCAAGATATTGTCTTGGAAGCTGGGATAATGTAATAGGTTGAACTTCAGTTAATTCATTAAACAAATAATACTTTACATTATCTGTAATATTACCTTGTTGCAAATCTTTAGCAAAGCTATCAAACTCATCACCAAGAACATTACCATATTTACCACGAAGTTTTGCTAAACCTTTTTCATTTTTAGATAATGCTCGTGCATTATTTAAAGCTGCATTAATAAATGTTTCTTTACCAAGTCTGTCAATTGTTCTAAATCCAGATATTGTAAATAATTGATTAAGTAATTTAGATGTACCTTTAGCTGTACTTAATTCAGCAGAAATAGTATCAAGACCTAAATCTTTAATAGTAACTGTTTTACTTCCAATTAAACTTCTAATAGAATTAATATTTCCATTAATAAAATTACTTGTACCTACATCGCCTAACTGGGTAATAGCTGATTTAGGATTAGCAATAGTAGCAGCATAGATAATATCTTTAGCTGTTTTTACAATCTTGCTAGGAGAACGTTCACCCATATTAAATCTTGCACGCAATAGTGCAGTAATTTCATCACCACTTCCACCAAGAGTATCTAAATCTTTTGCTATTAAACTGCCAATAGATGAATCTAAGTTTAATGTTTTACCATTTTCTATAACAGCATTTTTACCAAAGAATTTATTTTTTTCAATGTTGTTAATAGAAGACCTAATATAGTTTTCTAAACTTTCTATAGGTGAGGCATAGTATGGCAATATTCTTTCGTCTACTTGTGATACTGTTCTAGATTTAGTAAAGTATGGTTTACCAGATGCAGATTTTTGTCCATACCCTCTTAAGTATTTATTTAATGTATCAGCTATTTGTTCATCAGTTAAATCTTGTCTAGCTACTTTAAGTGTATTAGCTTTATTAACAAGTAAAGATTCAACTTGACCTTTTTGTTTTACACCTATTTCTTTATAAAATCCTTCTAAATCATTGACTCTTCTAGGAAAGTAATTAGCTTCATAGCCTAAATTTTTATATCCAGAGTCTTTTAATTCTTTGTGCAAACTTTGTAAAGCAGCTTCTACTTTATTAAAACTTTCAATAGACTCTGGTGCAACAGTTTTTAATGTAGTTCTAACGCCATTAAAGTTACCATTAAACAAATCAAGAGATAATTTATTTGCAATAGGAGCATCAAACTTTACAATAGTAGATAAAAATGGAGTTACTTCATTTAAATATTGTTGAGTTCTATTATGTATATTAAATTCATAACGACCTAATCTATTTGCTATAGGTTCTGCTATTGTTTGTAATCTACTTTGGATAGGTTCAAGTAGTTTAGAAAATAAAGATGGGTCTTTATATTCACTTAACTTTTTAAGTTGTGTAAGTGCCTGTGCCTCTTCTATTGTTTTAGGAATTGAAATTGGTTTATTAAGTGTGCTAGATGCTTTGTTTAATGTAACATCATCTATACCAAGTTTTTGTAAAACATAAGGTTTAATATTTTGTGCAGGAATACCTTTAACTAAAGCATCTGCTGATTCTAATTCATAATTGTCTAATACATTACCGTATTGTTTTAATTTAGCTGACTGACCAAAACGTTCAGATGTTTTGTCTATAATTTTAGATATAGGGGAGGTAACAATTTCAGCAGCTTTAGATATTCCTGCAACTACAGGAGCTGCAACATTTTCTGCACCTTGAATAACTTGACCTACTACTGGAATTTCTTTTGGTCTAAATGTAGATGGTATATTGCGTGTACCTTTTAAAAACTTTAAACTGCCCAATGCTTCTAATTCACCAAGCATAGGAATGCCTTCTATACCAGATTGTTGAATAACATCTGGAATAGCTTGTACAATTTCTTGACCAGCTATAGTTCTAGGGTCGTAACCATATGCAGTACCTTGTTCAAATCCTAAATTATTTTTAGTCATTTCACCACGAACTGCTTTACCAGCCATCCCAGATAATCCACCAAGAAGTTTTCCAGCAATAGAAATAGGTGCCTCTATTGCTCCTATTAATTTAGAACCAATACCTTCTTGTGCTTTAGCTACATCGTAATTTTGTTGTTGTCGTCTTAATTCCAACACTTTTTCAGGAGGAATATCTTCAGGTATACCACGAATATCTGTTAAACCTTTAGCATAACTTTCTTTAATTTTATCTTGAAAAATTTGTTCTGTAGATTTAGGAATATCTTTTTCCCAAAAATTAACAGATTGAGGCATATCCTTATCCCAAAAATTATTTTGGGTTACTGGTAAATCTTTATCCCAAAAGTTTGCCATATGTTATTTCTTTATTAATGTTTGACCATTAGGAGCTATATAACTAGCACCTACAGGAAGTGCCTTATATTCATCTTCTGATATAGGTTTTTTAGGTGTGTTAGGTACAGGATTTTTGGTTATGTCAAATTCTGTAGATGAACTATATGGTATTTTTGTTTTGCCAATAAAAGGAATATCTATATTTCTTTGATATGTCTTTAAAGCTTTAGATTTTTTTAACTCTTCAATAGATTTTTGAATAGCTGATGTTTGGTCAAGCCCTTCATCTTTCATTAATTTATTTGTTCTAGATGCAATAGCTGTAGTAAGCACATCATTGTTTTTTGGAAGACCATAGTTTTCTAATAAAATATTTACATTTTCTTTATCTGCTGGCGACACAGCACTTGGAGTTTTAATTTTATCTTCAGGTGCAATTTGACCACCAATTAAATTAATATTGCCACTTGAGTTTACTTGATATTTTTGACCACGAGATGTATCTAATCCAGCTTTAATTGCTTCATCATTTGTTAATGTTTTATATGTCTCTTTTGTAGTTGGCATTGTCCCTGTTATTGGGTCATATTGACCTGTAGCAGCATTAAATTGCCATGTCGCAGAAGGATTCAAATTAAATCCTTTATCGTTTAATGCCTTCACTTCATCTTTAGTTAATACTTTATACCCAGCTTTAGGTTCTGCTGTTATTTTTTTAGTTGTTTCAAATATATCAGCATATTGTTTTGCAGCATCTAAATTACCAGTTTTAACTAAATTATCAAATGTATTGATATCAAATGTTTTACCCATAGTAGATAATACATCTTTTAATTGTTTTTCTTTAGCAGTAGCTTTTTGAATATCACTTACTTTTTGTTTAGTTAACCAATCTTGAGTAGCTTGGTCATATACACCTTGAGACTGACCCATGCCAGTTAAGAATGCTTTACCAAGATAAGGTAATGCAGAACCATAGCGTTGATTTTTAGGTTGAGCAAGATATGTTATAGCTGTGCCTAATAGTCCAGACGTTAAAGCTCTTTGTGATAATTTTTGCTGTTCAGTTTCATTTAATAATCCTTCTTTTCCAACAAGATAATCTGCTGGTCTAGCACCAAAAATGTTTGAGCCAGTTCCTAATATATCGTCATACCATGCCATTTTGTTTTCCTTAATATCTTTGATTTAAACGAGCTAATTGTGCTTTTTCTTCTTCTGTTAAAGGCATTCTAGAAAGTAAGTTTGGTAAGCCAATTTCATTACCTGCTTGTCTACCTACATTAGGTGCTACATTATATAAAGGAGTAGATACTAACGCAGGATTGCCTTGTCTAATAGGCATTACTTCTGGTGGAGGCATTCTTTCTTCTGGTCGCATTGCAATGTCAAGACCCTTCATGCCTAATCCTACTTTGTCTGATGTAGATAATCCGCCAAACATATCTTTTACACTACCAAATAACCCACCGCTACCAGCACCACCGCCTGTGTAATCTGCTGATTTGCCTAGTACTGGAGTAAAGTTAGGTGAGTTTGCTCCGTAATTAACACCAGAGCTTAAATAATCAGGGGATAGAGTTGATGTTGTTCCGTCTGCAAAATTAGCAATACCTTCTTTAGTATAAGGACTTATAAATTCTGTAGAACCAAAAGGAACGCTACCAACAGAAGAAGCAATTGGAGCTACATTAGCTGCTACATTTGGAATGACTTGACCACCAATACCTGAAGCAAAACCACCTGTACCCATACTTACTGGAGTAGTAGCTACGCCTTGTAAATTAGATAATAACCCACCAGCATCACCTGCAAAGCCACTACCAAAGCCACCAGCACCACCAAATGCACCACCTGTAACACCACCAAGTAAAGCACCTGTAAATGGGCTTTTACCCATAGCAGCAGAGCTTAAAGCTCCAACACCAGCACCTATAATCATTGGCATACCCATATTAGACCTTTCCTGCTAAATAACACATTGGTTCTATAATAGCTCTATATATACGACCTAGAGTATCTCTACGTTTACCACGCATTTCTTTCCATAAGTCTGCTGTTCTGTGTCTAGCAATATGTTCTGCAATTTTGCGTACAATATTGCGAGTCCATGTTGGTTTTGCACTAAACGCAAAGTTTACTATTGGAAGACATAGTCTGTGATAGCCCTTCTCAATTTGTTTAGCGTTAGGCATAGAAGCTGAATGTTTGAGCCAGATAGCTTGACGGAATGAACCAAAGCCATAAGCCTCATTCATAGCGGTACATACTATCTTGCCACCACCAGATTGCGTAGTAGTAGATACATTACCTGTAGGAGCACCATAGGCAGCACCCAAGTAAGATGATAGTTTTTGATATGGTTTGTTTTGTTGAAAGTTAAAGCGGTCAAGTTCAGCTTGTAATGCAGTTTTAGCATAATCTTCAGTAGTCTTGCCTACGTTAGCTAATTGTGAAATATCACCATAGTCAGCTTGTGCCATAGTTGGTGCGTTCATAACAGCTTGGTTTTGCATACCACGTTCACCAGCATAATTTTGATAAGCCAACTCACCATATTTATTAGCGAGTGTATTAGATAGTGTATTAGCAGCTCTGTTTTGAATATCAGCAGATACACCTGAACCATAACGACCAGCTTGTGAAGCACCGCCTTGTGCAGCCATAATAGCATCATTATATGCTTGTGTAGCTTGTTGAGTAGGTCCAGCAAGAGCTTGTGTAAAGTATGGATTACCAGCACTTAAATAATTACCTTGAATAGAACTTAATTGTTGTTGTTGAGCAGCAGGAAGTAATGGGTTGCCAGCTAATGCTCTTTGTCCAGCTAAACCTAATGCTTGAGTAGTTTGTGCAGATGGACTTACATAAGTTTGACCACCATAATAATCAGGACCAGTTGTTTGATAAAGGTCTTTAGCTTGATTAAGACCATATTCTACGAATGGTCTAATAGTAGGGTCTAATTCATTTTTAGTAGTAGATGTTTGACCACCACCACCAGAACCACCACCATAAAATGTGAATGACTCAACTAAATTATGTAGCCAATTGTGTAAATTAATCATATTGCTTTCCTTAAAGTATAAATTCCCATGTTTGAGGTTTAAATCCTAATGCTCTAGCTTTACGTTCCCATCCTTTACGTTGAGATGAAAATGTAACCCTAGACTTATCGCCTTGTTTTGCTATTGTTTGTATTTCTTGCCATGCTTGATAAAATAATGTTTCATCATTAAGTGTAGACCATGTAGCCCAGATATGAAGTGTGTCACCTATAGGTTGTAGCACTACAAAACCTACTGTTTTGTTATCCATTACACCTATAAACAACATAGACCTGTTTTCGTAACAATCACAGTAGACATCTTCTACTATCCACTCTGTGTGACCTTTAGCACGAACTAACTCAAGACCATGTTTAACATAGTTCCAATGTGACCTTAATTGGTCTTTAGGAATATAATTAAGAATCATCCTACTATAATATATCCGTATGTTTTATCTGTATTTGTGTTAGCAGAGTGTGTTAATGTAGCACTGCCTTTTGCTCTAGCACTCACATAAACATTAGTTAAAGATGCAACTGCATTGGCTGTTGTAGGCATAAGCATGATAATACTATTATAACCTATACGTTCATCAGAAATTGTTGTTGTAGTAGCACTACTAGCATTTAAAGTAACATTACCAGTATTATTTGTTTTACCATTTAATACACCATTAGTTACTTCACTTATCTCACGAGGGTCTGCACCAGTAGGGTTTAAACCCCTGTACATATCACTACGAGCCATTATCTATTTCCTTGTGGTTCAGTTTCTACGTCAATACCTATAGCTGTTGTCCAGCTTCCTGTAGGTGTTACGCTTAATCTATGCCATCTTCCAGCATTTCTTAATGAAACACGACCACCTTCACCAGAAGAAACAGCAGTTGTAAATGTAATGTTATCGTCTAGTTTACGTCTTGAAGCTACAGAAACACTAGCTGCACCATTGTCTACAATAGGTCTAGCAAGTTTAACTACAGAGTTATAACCATCTTCAAAATCAGCTACTATAATGTTTGCAGTAGTATTAGCACCTGTAAATGTTACGATATAAGCACCTCTAGCACCTGCAAGAACGTACTTACCACCAGCCCAGATACGGTCATCTAGTGATGCTGGTACTGTTTCAATGCTAGGATAAAGAGTACCAATGCCTTCTAATGTTACGCCTGTAGAAGCAGCAGAAGCTACATAAGTAGTATCTGTTTCACCTCTTGACCATTTATTAAGTTGCCAATTATAGATAATAAGTGCATTACCACCTGCTACTGTAGGATAGTTCCAAATAACAAGTTTACGAATAGGGTCAATAGTAGCTGACATGGTGTCAGATTTAGCAAGGTTAAATGTAGAGTAGAAATATCTATCTATTTTCTCTACGCCTATTGGTGTAATTTTTTGACCATCACATGAATAGAATCCATCATCTGATAAGAAGTAAGAAATACCACCATACTGTGCTATAGAGTTACCTTCTATACATCCAAGATTGCGTGATATAGCATCAAACTGGAAGAAGTAAGGGCTACCAATATACTGCATACGGTAGATAGCTTTTTCTAGGAATACAATACCAATTTCACCACCTGTTAAACCAGTAATATTTCCACCGTCAGCAATTAATTGAAAGTCTGATTGTGATGCACTTCCAGAAGTCCAATTGCTTTCATTTGCAATATCAGACCATTGAAGTTTATTAGGTGTATCTAATATGTTTGCACACACTACAAAGTCACGAACCACCGTTACAAATTTAGCAATAGGTGCAGATGACGTATAGACACTCATGTTGCTTGTAGCAATAGTGCCACTAGCTACCGTAGTTAAAGTAAATGTTGTTGCACCTGTAGATGTGATAACGTAGTTACCAGATAATGCTCCACCTGATTTAAAGTAAATTTTATATGTACTGCTAGTAGTTAAACCATGTGAAGTAGTTGTAGTAACTGTAACAGTCGTTCCTGTTCTAGTATAAGTGCCATTAAGATATGTACCCAAGTCTTGCCATGTGCTAGAAACACCTAATGTCCATGCCTGTACAGGTTCATGATAATTAGCTGCTAATAATATAGAACCAAACTGTGCATATTGCCAACGAACAGTACCACCATAAGCACCAGTTTTAGATACGTCTGTCATTGCAAGGTTAGTAGGATCAAACTTAAATAGTTTAGAAGCACCACCGCCAAATAATTGAACTGTATCACCAATTTTACCTACAAATACATTATTAAGACTTTCACTAGCTGCATTAGATAAGTTAGATGCACTAGGAAATGGAGCATATCCTGCTAACACAGGAACGACATTTTTAGCGTCATTAAGACTTTCACCAATAGCTGGCTGGTCTGGCTTCCATTCTGTAAATTGTAATCTTTTTATAGTCATATTATGACTTCATAATAAATGCTAAAGCGTAGTATGGTGGTAAGTTTTGGTTAGTACCACTTGAGCCTTCTGTACTATTAGTTACTGAAATACCTGTTGTTGCTGTATTTGTAGCCATGCTAGGAGTTCTTGAACTACCTGCATCTGTTGTACTAGCACCGCCATTATCAAAACCAGCTTGTGCAGATGTTGAATTTGGTAATGTATGTGAGTGACCAGCGTCAGTAACTGTTGCAGTATGGGTATGGCTTACTACAATAGCGTCTTTAGTACCACCAGTTTGTGTATTAGAGCCTGTAACTGTTGAATATGCAACACTAGATGTATCTGAATGTGCACCAATAATAAATCTATTGCGTAAATCTGGAGTACCATTAGAACCATTACATAAATACCATCCACTAGGAATAGTAGCAATTGTTCCAGACCACATTAGAATCATACCAGAAGTAAATGTAACAACTGAACCCCAAGACGCTGTAGAACCGTCTGTAGTTAAATATTTACCAGAGTTACTTGTTTGTGTAGGCAATAAAGCATTAATAGCTAAAGCAACAGTAGTCTGTCCTGTACCACCAGATAATACTGGTAATGTATCACCACTTGTACCACCTTGCCATGCTTTTAGGTGTGACATTAATGCACGAATAGCATTATTAATACCAGATGGTGAGCAACCCTCGTCTATGTTAATACTGTTGATGTCAGTATTATTCCCTGCGGTTGCGTCATATTCACTAATTTTTGTCTTTGCCATTTTTTATCCTTGTTGTAACCATGTGTTAGAGCCTGCTGTTGCAGTTGTCCATGTTTCTGTTCCTGCTGTTGTTGCTGTCCATGTTTCTGTGCCTGCGGTAGATGTAGTCCATTCCTCACCTAAACGATAACCTTTAGCGGTGACTGTAGCTGAAGCAGATACGACAGGGGATGCAAGAAATATCCTAAAACCACTACCTGTAAATAACCCTGAACCATTTATATTTGCTATACCTAGTTTAGTAAGGATGCCTGATGCTACTACTAAACCTGATGCTGTGATAGCACAAGAAGCAAAGATGGTAGAGAACATATCACAAGTGACAGTTACAATACCATTGACATTAGCTACACCAAAATGTGTTGTACTAGCTAATGAGCTATAAGGTGTTTGAGCAAATGCACTTATGCCAAACATTAGTCAGCCTGTTCTGGCGTATTGCCTTCTTCGCACCAGCGTAAAAAGGCTTGGTAGTCTGTGTTATCAAGCACAAATGGAATTGATGCTCCATCACTTATACGAATAACAGTATTTGATGTGCCAAAAATTGGGTGTTCAGCAACTAACTTATAACTCATAATTCTGCTCCTGATGTTGATACACTTGCGCTACTATTAATTGCATATAATTGAACTGATTTTCCAGCAGTAATAGATGATGAATTATTAATCAATGCAGATAATAAAGTTGGTGTTGAATAGTTTGCGCCTATAGATGAAATAGTAAATGTGCTTGTTCCATCATATAATCCAACATTAGAAAACACAACTGAAGGGGTTGTTCTCATTGGAACAGGTAATGAAATTTGAAACCCATCTGTGACACTTCCACCAGCAGTTCCCATTCCAAATCTATTATTTGCTTGCGTATAGTTTTGTTGCCAATAATACCTCTGACAATTAGCCAATTCCTGACCATAAAGTCTGCGTTCAAATGGTGTTGCTGATGTGCCTATTTCTAGTTGGACACCTGTGATGTAAAATTTAGCTCCGTTAGTGCCTACTACAGATGTTGCACCTGTGGCAGAAGTGTAATTAGCACCAACCCAAGAACCAGCAGTTCCACTATATGTTGAACCTGCGCCAAGACCAAATGTAATTCTTATTCCTATTCCATTAGTTGTAAGCCAAGTTCCACTTGTATCTCCTGCAATAGTTATTGAAATAGTAGTCCAAGTATTTGCAGAAGAAACTGTGTAAGTAAATGGATACGATCTATCTACAGCAGAATTTCTTAATGCGCCACCAAAAGTTCCTGTCAATGAGCTATAAACTTGAAATGACAAAGTAATAGTTTTTGCATTAGCAGTTCCCCAACCTAAATCAGCAATATTTAATCCTTCAATAATTTGACCAATTTGAAAAGTATCCCCAGAACCTACTGAATATGCTGATGATGAAGTAACTCCAAGATAATTACTAAATCCTGTTGGTGGGGTTACAGATCCTGCATTTTGTTGAACTGTAAATTTACTATCAACTGTATATCCAACAAACCACCTATCTAATGAATATCCAACTGATCCAGCAGCACTAACACTAGCACCAGCATTTCTCTGGTCTATACGCATATCACCATTGATTATTTTGTTCTTAAGAACGTATGGGCTTGCAGCGGCTGGTTGTAATGAAGTATCGTTAAATGTTAC
>Ga0209297_1001656_pt1 | contig 12835 bp, 13 predicted proteins | sample S_130805_MF_Meta_FD_187322 | JGI IMG/M metagenome (GOLD analysis project Ga0209297, IMG submission 187322) | Freshwater microbial communities from Lake Simoncouche, Canada to study carbon cycling - S_130805_MF_MetaG (SPAdes) (version 2) | ecosystem: Environmental > Aquatic > Freshwater > Lake ... | reverse complement strand
CTTGGCGGCGCAGGCTGGCAGTTCTTTACTGACAATGGGACTCCTTTGGCTGGGGGTCTGCTGTACACCTACCTTGCGGGGACATCGACTGCTGCGACCACCTACACGACAAGCGCAGGCAACGTCCCCAATTCCAATCCGATTGTTTTAAATTCTGCTGGCCGGGTGCAAACCGAGATTTGGTTAACCCAAGGCGTGAGCTACAAGTTTGTTCTAAAGACCTCTGCGTTTATCACCATTGGCACTTACGACAACATAGATGGAGCCGCTGATCCAGCACCTTTTTATGCGTTTGAAGCCGCACTAGCGTCCTCCTCTGGCTCGTCCTTGGTGGGCTTTACCCAGTCAGGCTCTGGAGCAGTCGCCACAACAGTCCAAGCTAAGCTGCGGGAGAGTGTGAGTGTTTTAGATTTCGGCGCTGACCCTACGGGCGCGACAGACAGCAGCGTAGCTTTTGATGCGGCTTGTGCAACAGGCAAAATGGTGTATGTGCCAAAAGGTACATACAAGGCATCGTTTGCCCTTCGAAATAGTCAAATTATTTTTGGTGAAGGCGCAAGAAACCAAAGCGTCATTATTCCTCCTACTGGCGCAACTCATGTAATTGCAATCGTTCCAAATTCATTTGGTGGCGCGTCAAAACAACATTGTCAAATCCGTGATCTTTCAATTGAAAATCCAAACAATGTGACAAATTGCGTTGGCGTTTTCTTTTCAGCTGCAAACGTTTCTGAAATTAACGACAGCCATCGTATTGACAATGTTTACATCAACGGCTTTCAAATTGGTATTTATGCCACAGGCCGAATGATTTTGCACACATATACCAATGTGGAAGTTGACAGTTGCGTAACTGGAATGTGGGTTGCTGGCGATCCAAGCAATTACGCTGTCAACCTTAACACTTTTATTATGTGCCGTTGGATTTCAAGCGATGATGAAGGTGTGCGGATTACTGGCTACAACATTGCCAACAAATTTATCAGTTGTAATGTTGAAGGCAACAACACTGACGGCAATGTTGGCGTCGCGGGCATGTATGTTGAAAACGCCGAAGGTTTGTTTTTAGACAACCCATATTTTGAGTTGAACGGCGGTTCCGTTGCTGTTGACGCGGTTAATCCTTTGAACAACAGCATTGGTCTTTATTTGGGAGGCGACCGCTGTTTCAACTTGCGCGTCACAAACGGATGGATGGTTCAGTCTGGAACCATAATTGCAGTTAATGTCGCAAGTGGTATTCAAGGCGGTGAAATTTCTGGCGTTCGTTTTGCGCCACTTTCAACAGGTTTTGATATTTATGTTGGCGACAAGCTAAACGGCATCAACGCGCAGCCACTCATTATTGACTCCAACAATTATTTCTCAGGGCAAATGTCCGTCAAGACTGGCGGCGATGGTCTTACAACGGCAGCAGTTCGTCAAACAGCGGCATGTCAATTTGTTCCCGCAGCCACAACATTGGATTTGAGAGCAGCAAACAAATTTGCTGTATTCAACGCCAGTGGGTTTAACTTAACGACCATTACTAATCGTATTCCAGGCATGACGTTGATGGTTAGCAACACCGGTACTGGCACAGTAACCATTGATGCTGCTTTAATGAACAGCGGTGCTGCTTCTAGTCTTGCCGCAGGCGTGTCAAAACAATACTTGGTTTTGGGTTTTGGAAGTATTGGCAAGTTTGTTGAAATTTAAGGATAAACAAAATGGCAATTAGCAAAACACTGAAATTAAAAGACAACTTTGGCGTTGAAGTTACATTTGAAAACGCTTACATCAAAGTTGTTTACATCAACGGCAGTAAAGACACTTTAAATGCGTATGTTTGCGCCTACGACAAAAAAGATGGTGTTCAACTAAACTCTAGTGCAATTCAATGCTCTTTGTCTTTAGAAGGCAAAAACTTTATCGCTCAGGCTTATGATCACATTAAAGCCTTGCCAGAATTTGCAAACGCTATTGACTGTTAAGGACTAATCATGGCTGACTTAAAAATCTCCGCACTTACTGGTGCATCAACCCCCTTAGCGGGGACTGAAGTTTTACCAATTGTTCAAAGTGGTGCAACGGTAAAAGTTTCTGTCGCCAATTTGACCGCAGGCCGCGCTGTTAGCGTTTCAAGTTTGACAAACAGTAGTTTGACATCGGGGCGCATCACCTACGCAACTACGGCTGGTTTGCTTACTGATAGCTCAGGATTAACGTATGGTGTAGACAATGTTACTTTGTCTTACGGTGGCGCTACTAGAGTTCAAGTTGTAAATAGCTCGGCTTCAAACAATGTGCTAATGGTGGCAAACACAAGCGCAGCACAACTTAATTCGGCAAATGGCTATCAATGGGAAATCCAAACTGCTGGTTCTACCAAATTGACCGTTGCTAATAGCAATGATGTCACAGTAGATTTGGGCAACCTAGTCATCGGAACTTCTGGCAAAGGCATCGACTTTTCTGCCACATCGGGCACAGGCACAAGCGAGTTGTTGGCTGACTATGAAGAAGGTACTTGGACACCTACACAAGGTGCTGGCCTTGTCGTTGTTGGTGCGTTTAGTTCATCTGGCACTTACACAAAGGTGGGTCGTCAAGTCACTGTTCGTGGCAACCTAACTGGTGCAACATCTATTGCTTCTCTTGCTGGTAACGTAATTACTGCTGGTTTGCCTTTTACACCCGCCTCAGCTTCAAATGGCGCGGCATCTAACGCTTTTGCTGGATCAGCTTCTGTGTGTTTATTGTCTGGTAATGATATTTATAGCATTTCAGCAATAGCAAATGGTGGCGGTGTAATTTATTTCGCCATGACATATTTTGTCTAAGGAATCAAAATGTCTTTGACAAAAGCAACTTATTCAATGATTCAGGGCGCGGTCGCCAACGTCTTGGACTATGGCGCTGACCCTACTGGTGCAACTGATTGCTCCTCGGCTTTTACGGCAGCATTTGCTGCCTCAACTGTTGTCTATGTTCCTGCGGGTACATACAAAGCGTCTTTCAATATGCCAAACTACGGCAGATTACTTGGCGCAGGAATTTTGGTCACTAGAATTATTCCTCCAACCGGAGCTACGGCAGTTGTTACTATTGATTCAACAGTTGCAACTACAAAATCTTGGATCAACATTCAAGATTTAATTATTACCAACCCTAATTCTGTGGCTAGTTGCGTTGGGATTTATTTTAAAGGCACAGACGTAACTACAATCATGGACTATTCAGAGTTCCATCGTGTTGAAGTTTCATACTTTGACATTGGAATTCGCGTAACTGGTCGAATGATTGGCTCTAACTGGTCGCATGTTAACTGCTTGTACAACCGAATTGGTATGAAAGTAAATACCGATACGGCTTCTGTTTCGTTTATTCTCAATACATTTATTGAATGTTATTGGAACAATAGCATACAAGAAGGATTGCGAATTGAAACTTGGAATTTGATGAACAAGTTTATTTCTTGCAATTTTCAGTACAACAACACAGCAAATGCAGCTGGCGTTGCTGAGTGTTATTTTGGGTCTAATAATCAATTATTGTCATTTGATAAATGTTATTGGGAAACAACTGCCGCCGTAACGGTAGACACAAACAACCCTAGCAACAACAGCATTGGATGCCGTATTGTTGGGGCAGGGATTACAAGTTCACCAATATTTGAAGGGTGTTATTTTGCTGGCGCAGGGTGTAATCTTTTAATTGACCCTGCTATTTTAGTTGCTGGATACATTAAACAATCAGGCTTATCTTGTGCAACGGGCGGATTTAATATTGCTGTAGTTTCAGAAGTTAACCAAGGGTCTTTGCAAGATCAATTTTGTGTTGACTATTCAGATACTTTAAACGGTCAAATTCGGCTTATATCGCCTGTTGGTCAACAATACCCTGCATACATACAGCAACAAAAGGGTATTTTTTATGGCGGCAATCCTTCATCAATTGATTTGGCTGCTTTTTGCAGATTTGTAATTAACACTGCTACTGCTGTAACTATTCCAACACCTTCAAACATAATTGCAGGATGCGAGTTGTACATCTATGTCATTGGCGGCGGTTCTGTAACTGTTCCTGCGGCCTTAATGAATACAGGGGTTGCGGTTACGGTTGCAAACGACACAAATAAAACATTTTTAGTGATGCCGTTTCCGTATATTGGTAAATTTTCCGTTAAAACTTAAACCCGTACTGGCGCGGCCCACCAGCCTTTAATGTGTAGCGGGATAGCTACTCTGGAAACAAGGAAATATCATGTTAGAGAAAATTGTATCTGTTGATCTGATTGAAGTTGTTGAAAACGGCACACTTCAAGTTCGCACCAAGACCGCCATCATGGAAGATGGCAAACAAATTAGTGGTCAGTTCCACCGCCACGTTGTTGTGCCCGGTGCTGACTACAGTGGTGAAGATGCCAAAGTGCAAGCCATTGCCGCATCTATCCACACTGCTGAAGTTGTTGCTGCTTACGTTGCTGCTCAAAATGAACGCAATACTCCAACGCTTTAAAAGCAAAACCTACTGGGTTGCTCTAGTAGGTGCTTTGCTGACCGTGATTGAGGCCAACAGCGGCTTTATTGGTCAATTCCTGCCTACCGAGTACCGAGCTTACATCGTGATGCTGTGGCCCGTTCTGATGCTAGTATTGCGTGAAATAACCACAACCGCATTGGCTGCAAAATGATCGTTGCCCTTTCCTCTTTCGCAGGTGTTGGCTGGCAGTTGCTAGACAACAACGCCGTGCCTTTGGCTGGCGGGAAAATCTACACCTATGAGGCTGGAACGACTACGCCTGCCCTGACTTACACCACAAGCGCAGGCAGCATCTACCACACCAACCCAATCATCTTGGACTCAGCAGGCCGAGTGCCTGGGGGCCAAGTTTGGGTGGAGCAAGACAAAACCTACAAGTTTCTTTTGACAACCTCTGCCGATGTCAGCATAGCCACTTACGACAACATTCCCAGCACAGGCAGCGTTACTTGGTCGGTAGAAAACTTTACAGGTGACGGCTCGACAGCGGTTTTTACCCTAACGGGTACGCCTATCACCGAAAACAACACTTGGGTCTACATCAATGGTGTCTACCAAAACAAGAATACTTACTCAATCAGCGGCACAAGTTTAATCTTTTCTGAGGCTCCTCCAACAACATCCTTGATTGAAGTGACCTATTTCTGATATATTAACTGTACTGGCCCAATGACCAGGGAATCTTTATAGGTTCAAAATGACTGAAGAAGTACTAGCGGAATCACTACCCGTGCCAGATCAAGTTGCAACGGCTGCGCCTGAGACTGAAGTTCAAACGCCGGAAGTGCCAGTAGAGGCGACCAAAACCTTCTCACAAGAAGACTTGGATGCAGCCATTGGTAAGCGCCTCGCAAGAGAGCAGCGAAAGTGGGAAAGAGAATCAGCGGCAAAAGCGGCAGAAATGCAAACGCTACGAGCAGCACCGGCCCAACAGCCGGATCAGTTTGAGTCAACTGAAGCCTATGCAGACGCATTGGCCTACCAGAAGGCAGAACAACTGATTGCCCAGCGTGAAGCAGCCAAGCAGCAGAGTCAGGTTCTTGAAAGTTATCACGAGCGTGAAGAGGAAGCGCGGAGCAAGTACGAGGACTTTGAACAAGTTGCGTACAACCCCAAACTCCCCATTACAAACGTGATGGCAGAAACGATCCAATCCTCGGACATTGGGCCAGAGTTAGCTTACTTTCTCGGCACAAATCCAAAGGAAGCAGACCGTATCTCACGGATGTCGCCCCTGAGTCAGGCCAAAGAGATCGGAAGGATTGAGGCTAAATTAGCATCAGACCCACCGACAAAGAGAACTACATCAGCGCCAGCGCCGATTTCTCCTGTCACAGCTAGGTCCACTGGATCACCGGCCCATGACACGACTGACCCACGGTCTATCAAGACCATGACCACCAGTCAGTGGATTGAAGCCGATAGAGCAAGGCAGATGAAAGCGTTGCAGGCACGAGCTATCCGCTAACATTTTTTTAAGGATTTTTAACCATGTCTAATTCGATCTTAACGATTGATATGATCACCCGCAAGGCTCTCGAAATTCTCGAGAACAACCTGGTGATCACCCGTAACGTGAACCGTCAGTACGACGACAGCTTTGCTGTTGAAGGTGCTAAGATTGGTTCGACCCTGCGTATTCGCTTGCCCGACCGCGCCTTGGTAACTGACGGTGCTGCCTTGCAAACGCAAGACGACAACGAACAGTACACAACTTTGACCGTTGCCAGCCAGAAGCACATTGGTGTTAACTTCACCTCTGCTGAACTGACCATGCAATTGGACGACTTTGCTGACCGTGTTCTGAAACCCCGTATTAGCCAATTGGCATCGTCTATCGATGCTGACGTAGCCAATGCGTACAAGAACATTTATGCTTCCGTTGGCACGCCTGGCACTGTGCCTGCGACTTCTTTGGTTCTGTTGCAAGCGCAACAAAAACTGAACGAAAACGCAGCCGTGATGTCTCCCCGCTACGCCACCGTCAACCCAGCCGCTAACGCTGGTTTGGTTGAAGGCATGAAGGGCTTGTTCAATCCTACTGACACTGTTTCCCGCCAATTCAAAAACGGCATGATGGGCACTGGTGTTTTGGGCTTTGATGAAGTCAACATGAGCCAGTCCATCAAGGTTCACACTACCGGCTCCCGTGCTGGTACGATCCTTGTCAATGGCGCTGTCAGCACCCAAGGCCAATCGACTATCACTTTGGACGGCTTTAGCAGCAACACCACAGTGACTGCCGGTGACGTATTCACAATCGCTGGCGTGTACGCAGTTAACCCACAAACTCGTGAGTCAACTGGTTCATTGCAGCAATTCGTTGTGACCGTTGCACAAACCGCTGCCACTGCTGACATGGTGAACATGGCCATCAGCCCTGCGATCTACACCAGCGCAAGCGCCTTGGCTACTGTTGACAGCTTCCCTGCTGACAACGCTGCCGTGACCTTCATTGGTTCTGCATCGACTGCGTACCCACAGAACTTGATATATCACAAAGATGCGATCACATTTGCTACTGCTGACTTGCTCCTGCCCCAAGGCGTGGACATGGCTGCTCGTGCAAACCACAACGGCATCAGCTTGCGTGTGGTTCGTCAGTACGACATCAACAACGACCGTCTGCCTTGCCGTATTGACGTTTTGTATGGTTTTAGCACCATTCGCCCACAGATGGCTTGCCGTCTTTGGGGCTAAATTGAATGCCCCTTCGGGGGCTTCATTTCACAACATTTTTTAAGGAAATTATCATGGCTCTCCCAAATGGTTCCGGCGGCTATCAAGTCAATAGCGGCAATCTGACTGAAGCGGTATTGAGTGTTCAAACCATTCCAACTACCTTGACTGGTGACACTACGCTGACTGCTGCTCAAGTGGCAAATGGCTTGGTTGTTTGCAAAAAAGCATCGGATGCTACGTTGACTATTACGTTGCCCACTGCGGCAGCGCTTGACGCAGCTATCCCTAGCGCAAAAGTTGGTTCTTCTTTTGAATTGACAATTACCAATAGCAACAACACTGGCTCATCGTCTACTGTGCCTATTACAACTGGTACTGGTATCACGATTTTCGGTAATGTTACTGTTGCACAATTTGGCGGTAGTACTTATCGTTTTGTGAAAACTGGCGATGCTGCTTACTCGGCATTCTTGAAGTAATATAAATAGGGGTTTCGGCCCCTATTTTTAAAGGATTACATCATGGCTACAAACACAAAACCGGTAGGCGTTGCTTACTCTGACCCTGCCTTGGACAGCGTTACCGTTAGCGGTACGTCAACTTTGGCAGCGGTAACTGCTACATCCATCACAAACAGTGGCCCAACAACAGGTGCGATTCGTCTGCCTGTTTCGGCTGTTGCTGCGGCGGGTAGCACACAAGGCGATGCGGCTGCGCTGGCTGAAGGTATCAATGTCGTTTCGGCGGCAGACGGTACTAAAGGCGTGATCTTGCCAACGGCTGTTGCTGGTATGGTGATCATTGTTAAAAACACTGCGGCTGGAGCGCTGAAGATTTATCCCGCTACTGGCGGGGCAGTCAACGCTGTTGCGGCTAACGGTGCGTATAGCATTACCAACCTTACTAGCTCAATGCTGGTAGCGTCTTCCACAACTCAGTGGTATTCGGTTCCTTTGGTGGCTAGTTAAACCAAATGGGGGCTAATCACCCCCATCATTGATATGGCTGTTATTTATTTGCGTCACCCAGTTCACGGCTGCAAAGTCGCTTGCGTTGAGGCCGAGGCTGTGTATGATGAGAAGAATGATTGGGTGAGATACACCTTAGACGAGCCGCCTCCACAAGAGGAGATCGTCAACACTTTGGATGTCAAGCGCCGTAGGGGTAGACCCGCACTGGCTGAAATAACTTAGGGGCAATTATGGCGACCACCGCTGGCGATCAAATCAACCGAGCGCTGAGACTGCTTGGCATTCTCGCTGAAGGTGAGACACCCTCCGCATCAATGTCGCAGGATGCGCTGATTGCGCTAAACCAGATGATTGACTCGTGGAACACCGAGCGACTCTCGGTTTTCAACACGCAAGATCAGATATTTACTTGGCCCACCGGCATCATCACCCGCACGCTTGGCCCTACTGGGGACTTTGCGGGTCTGCGGCCTGTGCTGCTAGATGATTCCACCTACTACCGTGACCCCAGCACAAATGTGTCTTTCGGTATCAAGTTTATCAATCAGCAGCAGTACAACGGCATTGCTGTAAAGACCGTGACATCCACATACCCGCAGGTCATGTGGACCAACATGGAATACCCTAACATCACAATGACGATCTACCCCAAGCCTACAAGGGACTTGGAGTGGCATTTTGTCAGCGTTGAAGAGTTAAGCCAACCGGCCACCTTGGTGACGGACTTGACCTTCCCACCGGGCTATCTGCGTGCGTTCGTCTACAACTTGGCGATGGAATTTGCGCCTGAGTTTGGCGTGGAGCCTAGCCCACAAGTCCAGCGCATTGCCATGACTTCTAAGCGTGACATCAAGCGGATTAACAACCCTGACGATGTGATGTCAATGCCATACGCTATCGTGGCGACTCGTCAGCGCTTTAATATTTACGCTGGAAATTATTGATATGACCACCATTGCAATCTCCTCTCTACCTGTAGCCACAAGCATGGCTGGCGCAGATGTGCTGCCAATTGTTCAATCGGGCGTAACCAAGCAACTCTCAAAGACGCTGCTGTTTACAAGCCCCGCAATGGTCACGCCTGCGCTTGGGACTGTGGCCAGCGGCAATATCAGCGCTTGCACCAGCACCAGCATGACAATGGTCACGCCTGTGCTTGGGGCCGCTACAGGCACAAGCCTTTCGCTAAGTACAACTCTTGGCGTGACGGGCGTGTCCACCCTCACAGGCGGCGCAGTTGTCCAAGGTCTGACCGTGGGCAGGGGCTTGGGCGCAATCAGCACCAATTCTGCTTTTGGCACAAGTGCTTTAGCGGCAAACACGACCGGCGATGAGAATGTGGCCGTTGGCTACAGGGCCATGCTGACCAATCAAATTGGCACTAAATGCACGGCTGTCGGAGATCAAGCCCTTAACACCAACCTTGGCGGCAATGGCAACACCGCCGTAGGCTACCAAAGTTTGTTTTCAAATTCAAACGGCGACTGCAACACGGCAGTTGGCTGGATAGCACTAAGCAACGTAACGGGAACGGGTAATGTCGCCATTGGCACATACGCTGGAGCTTACGAGACAGGCTCCAATACTTTCTATGTGAACAACCAAAACCGCACCAATACCGCGGGAGACAAAGCGCAGTCCCTGATGTATGGGACGTTTGACGCTACGCCTTCTAGTCAGATTCTGCGGGTCAATGCGGCCTTTGCGGTCTTGGGCATTACGGCTACAACTGCAAGCGCATCGACAATCGCAAGCGCAACAACGATTGCGCCGACAGGCCCAACCACTTTCATAAGCGGCACGACTGCTGTTGTCACGATCACCCCCGTAACCTTGTTGACGCAGGGCGGCGGCTCCATCACCTTGATCCCGACAGGCGCTTTTACTTGGACAACAGCAGGGAACATTGCAGTTGCAGGAACGGCAGTTGTCAACAGGGCGCTCACGATGGTCTATGACAGCGGAACCGCCAAATGGTATCCGAGCTACGTCTGACATGAAAACACCCATCCTTGGCTCTAGCTATGTCGCCCGCAGCATCAACGCTGCGGATAACCGCATGGTCAATATGTTCCCCGAGGTTATCCCCGAGGGCGGCAAGGAGGCGGCGTTTCTTAACCGTGCGCCAGGCTTGAACTTCTTGCAGACCGTGGGCGATGGGCCAATCAGGGCGCTGTGGGCGCACCAGACCAATGGGTCGGATTTTTATGTCGTCAGCGGCCAGAAGGTCTATAAACTTGAAAGCATGACCGGCACGCCCATACTGCTGGGCACAGTCTCTGGCTCGGGGCCAGTCTCGATTGCCGACAACGGCACGCAACTGTTCTTTGCCTGCAACCCTGACGCTTTCATCTACGATGAGGCGGCAAACACATTCACACAGATCACAGACCCTGCCTTTGCAGGCGCTGTCACCGTGGGCTATCTGGACGGCTATTTCGTCTACAACGAGCCAAACTCCCAAAAGGTCTGGGTCACTGACCTGTACAACGGCCTGATCCCCCAAGAGTTTGCCAGCGCTGAAGGCTCACCAGATGGGCTAGTGGCCGTCAATGTGGATCACCGTGAGGCGTGGCTGTTTGGGACTGATTCGGTTGAGGTCTGGTATGACGCAGGGATTGCGCCTCCTGACTTTCCCCTAGCCCGCATCCAAGGCGCTTTCAACGAGATCGGCTGCGTTGCGGCCTTTAGCGTTGCCAAGCTGGACAACGGCTTGTTCTGGCTGGGCACAGACGCTCGGGGGCAAGGTATTGTCTATCGTGCCAACGGCTACACAGGTGCTAGGGTTTCTACCCATGCGGTCGAGTATGCGATTGCCCAGTACGGCAACATCTCGGACGCTGTGGCCTACACCTATCAGCAAGAAGGACATGCCTTTTATGTGATCAGTTTTCCTACCGGCAACGCAACTTGGGTCTACGATGTGGCGACCAAGGCGTGGCACGAAAGGGCTGGCTTTGACAACGGCGAATTTACCCGTCACCGCAGCAACTGCCAGTGCAACTTTGGCGGCAACACCATTGTTGGCGATTACCAGAACGGCAACATTTACACATTGGACCTTGACACTTACGCTGACAACGGCCAGATTCAAAAGTGGCTGCGCTCATGGCGTGCGCTGCCAACGGGTCAGAACACTTTAAAGCGTACAGCGCACCACAGCCTGCAATTGGACTGCCAGTCGGGTACGGGTCTGAACCTCTACCCAGGCTATGAGCCAGAGGAGTTAAAGACTGAGGCTGGCCTAGAGCTGGTCACTGAAGATGGTCTGTACCTGACAACTGTTGGCTACCCAGCCGCACCCGGCTACAACCCGCAGGTCATGCTGCGCTGGTCAGACGATGGCGGTCACACATGGTCCAACGAAACTTGGGCCAGCATGGGCAAGCTGGGCGAGTATTACCGGCGCGTCTTCTGGCGGCGCTTGGGGATGACGCTCAAGTTGCGCGATAGGGTCTATGAGATTTCGGGAACTGATCCAGTCAAACTTGCCGTGATGGGCGCTGAACTGCTGCTCTCACCAACGAATGCTTGAGCATGGCAACAACGCCTAACATCACGCAGATCATTGCGCCTCGTGTGCCCCTCATTGATGAGCGCACGAATACAATGTCGGTGGCGTGGTATCGGTTTTTCTACAACCTCTACACCATCACAGGTAGCGGTCTAGGGATTACCCCCATCATCAACGGCGGTACTGGAACGGATGTCATACCGGCGGCTGGCCAACTGCTGATCGGCACAGGGACGGCCTACGATGTCAACAATCTGACCGCAGGCACGGGAATAGCGATTACCAACGGCCCCGGAACGATCACAATCGCCTCCAGCGGCGTTACGAGCTTCAGCGCAGGTGCTACTGGCCTGACACCCGCTACGCCCACGACAGGGGCTGTGGTGCTGGCTGGCACGCTAGATGTGAACAACGGCGGCACGGGCCAGATCAGTTACACGGACGGGCAGTTGTTGATTGGCAACACTACAGGCAATACCCTAGCCAAGTCAACTTTGACTGCTGGCGCAGGCATTACGGTGACAAACGGGGCGGGGGCGGTGACGATTGCGTCCAGCGCCACATCAGCACCAGTCACAAAGACAGCGGATTTCACACTTGCGGCGACTGAGAACTGGGTGATCAACAACAAGTCAACGTCAACTTGCACGGTGACGCTGCCTGCGGCGGCGAGTTGGCCTGGGCGTGCGGTGACTTTCTTGAACTACCAGACGCAGACGTTGGTGTCTGCGTCAGCCAATGTTGTGCCCCGTATTGGCGGCGCAGCAGCGGTGGATATTTTATTGGGTGTGCCCGGAAATTGGGCAACTTTGGTGTCAGATGGCACGAATTGGTTAATAATGCAAGCAGCGGCCAATAACTGCTTGTTACTGGAGTAATACTATGAGCTTTTGGACTGACCTACAATCGAATCTGACCCCGCAAAATCTAACGCCAGAGCAAATGGCGCAGATTACTAAAGCTGGGCGTGGGGGTTCTGTCAACATTGGGGGCACAACGTACCAAGGTAATTTTGGTGATTCGTCTGGTGGTGAGGCCGGTGCGGGGCAAGGCAATGCACTTGAAGGCTACTACGCCACGATGCCTGGTGGCGGTATGGGAACGCCATTTGCTCAGTATGACCCATCGGGCCAATACACTGGCG
>Ga0209297_1001650_pt1 | contig 12861 bp, 9 predicted proteins | sample S_130805_MF_Meta_FD_187322 | JGI IMG/M metagenome (GOLD analysis project Ga0209297, IMG submission 187322) | Freshwater microbial communities from Lake Simoncouche, Canada to study carbon cycling - S_130805_MF_MetaG (SPAdes) (version 2) | ecosystem: Environmental > Aquatic > Freshwater > Lake ... | reverse complement strand
GAAATCAAGGCCGAAGTCTCAACAGCGATTAATGATGGCGCACGTATCATCGTTCTCTCTGATCGAGATGGTGATACTGAAGAGGCACCAATACCATCGCTTCTACTGACATCTGCAGTGCACCACCATTTAATCCGTGAGAAGACTCGTACCAAAGTTGGCTTAGTCGTTGAGGCAGGCGATGTCCGAGAAGTCCACCACGTCGCACTATTGATTGGCTATGGCGCAGCTGCAGTTAATCCATATCTTGCGATGGAGAGCGCCGAAGATTTAGTTTTACAAGGTGTAATTACCGGCATTACTCCTGAAAAAGCGGTTCGCAACTTAATTAAATCCCTTGGTAAGGGCGTCCTAAAAGTAATGTCGAAAATGGGCATCAGTACCATCGCCTCATACACAGGTGCACAGGTCTTTGAAGCCATCGGACTCAGTGCCGAAGTTGTCGATGAGTTTTTTGTTGGCACGACTTCACGACTAGGTGGCGTCTCACTCGATGTTATTGCCCAGGAAACAATCGCACGTCACCACATTGCATATCCACCTGGGGGAGAAGTACCGGGCACTAAGCGACTTCCAATCGGCGGCGAGTACCAATGGCGCCGAGAGGGCGAGCCACATTTATTTGACCCTGAAACAGTCTTTACCCTGCAACATTCAACGCGCACAAAGCGTTACGACATCTTCAAGCGCTATACCAATCGCGTGAACGACCAGAGCACGCGGTTAATGACATTGCGCGGGCTATTTGAATTTACAGAGCAGACCCCAATTTCAATCGATGAAGTTGAGTCCGCCAGTGCAATAATCGCCCGCTTTTCAACGGGTGCAATGTCATACGGCTCGGTTTCACAAGAAGTCCACGAAACTCTTGCAATTGCAATGAACCGATTGGGTGCCAAGTCAAATACTGGTGAAGGTGGTGAAGATCCATCACGCTTTGTTGCGATGGAAAGTGGCGACTCTAAGCGCTCTGCTATCAAACAAGTTGCATCGGGTCGCTTCGGAGTTACGAGTGAGTATTTAGTTAACGCCGATGATATTCAGATAAAGATTGCACAGGGTGCAAAGCCCGGTGAAGGCGGACAGCTTCCAGGTAACAAGGTCTACCCGTGGATTGCAAAGGTTCGCTACTCAACGCCTGGCGTAGGTCTAATTTCGCCTCCACCTCATCACGATATTTACTCAATCGAAGATTTAGCACAGTTAATCCACGATTTAAAGAATGCAAATAAAAATGCACGTGTGCATGTAAAACTCGTCGCTGAAGTTGGTGTTGGCACGGTTGCCGCTGGCGTGAGTAAGGCGCACGCTGACGTAGTTTTGATTTCTGGGCACGACGGCGGAACTGGAGCTTCGCCATTGACATCCCTCAAGCATGCCGGAGCACCTTGGGAGCTAGGTTTAGCTGAAACACAGCAGACTCTGTTACTCAATAATCTGCGCGATCGAATCGTTGTGCAGACCGATGGGCAGTTAAAGACCGGTCGCGATGTTGTTATTGCAGCCCTCCTTGGCGCAGAAGAGTTTGGTTTTGCAACCGCTCCACTTGTAGTCTCTGGCTGCGTCATGATGCGCGTATGTCACTTAGATACATGCCCAGTTGGCGTTGCTACTCAGAATCCCGAGCTCCGTGCCCGATTTACGGGAAAGCCTGAATTCATTGAAACTTTCTTCGAATATATTGCCGAAGAGGTGCGCGAAATATTAGCCAGCCTTGGTTTCAAGACTCTTCTTGAAGCGATTGGACACGTCGAGTACTTAGAAACTAAACGCGCAGTGGATCACTGGAAGGCCAGCGGCTTAGATCTCTCGCCACTTCTTGCACGCCCTGAAAGTTCAAGTCCTCTTCATAATACTTCCCGACAAGATCATGGTCTTGATGCAGCTCTAGATAATAAACTGATCGAGCTTTCACAGCCAGCGCTTACAAAACAAGAGCTAGTCCGCATTGATGTACCGGTACGAAATGTCAACCGTACCGTTGGAACGATGTTGGGTGCAGAAATCACCCGTGCATATGGGGGAGCAGGGCTTCCCGATGGCACTATTGATATCACTTTGCGAGGATCGGCTGGCCAATCACTCGGAGCATTTATTCCAGCGGGATTAACGCTACGACTATTTGGTGATTCAAATGATTATGTTGGCAAGGGAATCTCCGGTGGTCGCGTAATTGTGCGTCCAGATATCGCCTCGACATTTAAGTCTCATGAAAATGTAATCGCAGGAAATGTCATTGGTTACGGCGCGACCTCAGGTGAAATTATGATTCGCGGCGTTGTTGGAGAAAGGTTTTGTGTTCGAAACTCTGGTGCGACTGCAATCGTAGAGGGAATTGGCGATCATGGTTGTGAATACATGACCGGCGGAACCGTTATCGTGTTAGGAAATACCGGTAGAAACTTTGCCGCAGGAATGTCGGGCGGTCGCGCATTTGTGTTGGATCTAAATCCAGCAAACGTAAATGCTGACATGGTGGATGTACTTGCAGTGCCTGAAGATCAACGCGAACACTTAAAGCAGATTATTACTAATTTTGCAGAGTCCACAGATTCAATTATCGCCCTTGAGGTATTGAGTCAATGGGATCTCGCAATCAATCGAATCTCAATGGTAATGCCACGTGATTATGCACGCGTGCTTGCAGCAATGGAGCGAGCTACTCGTGAAGGACTACCCGCTGATGCACTTGTAATGGAGGTGGCAGCTCTTGGCTGATCCAAAGGGATTTATTACGACACCGCGCGAGACCCCAACGCGCCGTCCGGTAGATGTGCGTATCCAAGATTGGCGTGAAGTCTATGAACCGCAGAGTTTTGAGCATCTACAAAAGCAGGCCGGTCGTTGCATGGACTGTGGTATTCCCTTCTGCCACTCTGGTTGCCCCCTTGGAAACCTCATTCCAGAATGGAACGATTTAATTTGGCGCGGGGATACGCATGAGGCGATTAACCGACTTCATGCCACTAATAACTTTCCAGAGTTCACGGGTCGACTATGCCCCGCACCGTGTGAGACGGCATGTGTTGTAGGTATTAATCGCGATGCAGTCACAATTAAGCAGGTTGAACTTCGCACCATTGAAGAGGCCTTTGCAACGGGAGATGTGAAACCACTTATTCCCGATCGCATAAGCGGTAAGACCGTAGCAGTAATTGGCTCAGGTCCGGCCGGACTTGCTGCGGCTCAACAGTTAACTCGCGCAGGTCACACAGTCGTTGTTTATGAACGTGCAGCAAAGATAGGTGGGTTGCTTCGATATGGAATTCCAGAGTTCAAAATGGAGAAGCATATTCTCGATCGACGTCTTGAGCAGATGGAGCGAGAGGGAACGCGTTTTCGTCCTAATGTAGATATTGGCGTAGAGCTAACAGGATCTGCGCTGCGTAAGAAATTCGATGCGATAGTTGTAGCCGTCGGAGCTACAAAATGGCGCGACCTTAATATTGTTGGTCGAGATTTAATTGGTGTGTATCAAGCTATGGAGTTTTTGCCGTGGGGCAACAAGCAGGCACTGGGCGAGGTAGAAGTGCCACCAATTAACGTTGCTGGCAAACATGTAGTGATCTTGGGTGGTGGTGACACTGGTGCAGACTGCCTAGGAACCTCTATTCGCCAAGGCGCCGCCAGTATTACTCAGTTAGAAATCATGCCTAGACCAAGTGATGAACGGCCTGACTCGCAACCATGGCCGACTTATCCAATGATTTATCGTGTATCCAGTGCCCATGAAGAGAAAGATAATCGCATCTTCTCGGTTAGTACTGAGGAGTTTCTAGGAGACGAGTTTGGCAATGTGCGAGCTATACGAATTGTTGAGACTGAATTTGTTAATGGAAAATTTGTATCTGTACCTGGTACCGAAAAAGAAATACCCGCTGATTTTGTATTCCTGGCAATGGGCTTCACGGGTCCAGAGCAATCTCCTCTACTCACGCAGCTGGAAGTAGAGATTGATGATCGTGGCAACATCGTTCGTGATGCAAACTTTGCAGCAAATGAAGATGGTGTATTTATTGCCGGTGATGCTGGTCGTGGTCAATCACTCATTGTCTGGGCAATAGCAGAAGGTAGAAGTGCTGCATCTGCGGTAGATAGATATCTCACCGGCGATACTCAGCTTCCAAATCCAATAGAGCCCACTACCCGTCAGTTGATGGTTTAAGGTTGTCCTATGCGTAGAGCGAAAATAGTGTGCACGATGGGTCCAGCAGTTGAAACTCCCGAGAAAGTTAAAGAGCTCATTGATGCCGGAATGAATATGGCGAGATTGAATCTTTCACATGGCTCATATGTCGAACACCAGCTTCGCTTTGATCAAGTACGAGCAGCGGCTAAGGCTGCTGGACGGCCGGTTGCAATCCTTGTCGATCTTCAGGGGCCAAAGATTCGACTTGCTCGATTCATTGCTGGGCCACATGAGCTAGCACGTGGGGATATCTTTACGATTACGACCGATGAGATCGAGGGGACTAAAGAGCGCGTAGGGACTACCTACAAGGGTCTTCCTGGAGATTGCAAGGCAGGGGATCACATTCTTATTGACGATGGAAAAGTAACGGTCGAAGTTATTGAGGTTAAAGGTAACGATGTAATTACCAAGGTCACTGAGCCGGGAGCTGTAAGTAATAACAAAGGAATAAATCTTCCAGGGGTTGCCGTTTCTGTTCCCGCGATGTCAGAAAAAGATATCGAAGATCTTAGGTGGGGACTTCGAGCAGGCGCCGATTTTATTGCTCTCTCATTCGTTCGAGATGCTGCAGATATCAAAGATGTACACAAGATTATGGATGAAGAAGGCATTCGTCTTCCTGTAATTGCCAAAATTGAAAAGCCCCAGGCCGTAGCCAACATCGCCGAAATTGTTGATGCATTTGATGGCATTATGGTGGCCCGTGGTGATTTAGGTGTTGAGCTGCCAATAGAGGACGTACCGCTAGTACAAAAACTCTGCGTTGAGTTAGCACGAGATATGGCAAAACCAGTCATTGTGGCGACCCAGATGCTTGATTCTATGATTACGAACTCTCGGCCAACGCGGGCAGAAGCTACCGATTGCGCGAATGCAGTTCTAGATGGCGCAGATGCATTAATGCTCTCGGGCGAAACTAGCGTTGGTGAATTTCCAATAGAGGCCGTTCAAACCATGGCACGTATTATTCAAAAGACTGAAGAGGGTGGCCTTGATCGAATCCGTCCGATTAAAACGCCTCCTCGCACTAAGGGTGGCGCTATTACTAAGGCGGCCACTGAGGTTGGTGCGATCGTTGATGCCAAATATCTAGTTGCATTTACGCAAAGCGGAGACTCTGCCCGGCGTATGTCGCGCCTTCGCTCACCTATCCCAATTCTTGCAATGACTCCAGAGATCGGAACATTTAATCGCTTGGCACTTTCATGGGGTGTTGAGTCGATGATGACCCCTGTTGTTGGGGCAACTGATGAAATGGTAAAAATAGTCGACTCAGTTCTCATCGATTCTGGACGGGCACACGTCGGCGATAACGTCATGATTGTTGCTGGATCCCCACCAGGAATCCCCGGCTCTACAAACGCTATGCGCGTTCACCGTGTGGGCGATGCCGTTGGTGGCGCCGCTCCTGCCTACCGCTAAGATTCACAGGTAACGCCTCGGTACTCCAACGGTAGAGAGGGCAGTCTCAAACACTGCATAGTGTCGGTTCGAATCCGACTCGGGGCACGTTAAATGTATGTACATCCTGGAAGGATGAATGGGATATGAGCGTTCGAATTCTCGTTGCCGAAGATGAGGCACTTATTCGCATGGATTTAGTTGAGATGTTGCAAGGTGCTGGATATGAAGTCGTTGCCGAAGCAACAAACGGTCAAGAGGCAGTTGAATTAACACAACTTCACAAACCTGATCTTGCAATACTAGATGTCAAGATGCCAGTAATGGATGGAATATCTGCGGCAGAGAAGATTATTAACTTGGCGCCCGTATTAATGCTTACTGCTTTTTCACAAAAGGAGCTCATCGATCGAGCCCGTGATGCTGGAGTAATGGCCTATGTCGTTAAACCTTTTACAATCTCAGATTTAATTCCTGCAATTGAGATTGCAATAAGTAGGCATCTACAAATGCGCTCATTAGCCGATGAGGTTGCGGATTTACATGAGCGCCTTGAGACACGCAAACTCATTGATCGCGCAAAAGGTATTTTGATGAAGGCATTAAACCTTTCCGAACCCGAGGCTTTTTCGTGGATTCAGCGGGCGGCAATGGACAGGCGGATGAGCATGAAGGCAGTAGCTCAGGCCGTTATTAGCCCTGATGCCGTACCACTGGACTAATTGCTGGGATAACTCCTAAATCCCGGGCTACTGACACCACTTTTATAACGAAATTGAAACATTCAACGCCTCCTTTTCCCTTGTTTAGTGAGGTTGGTGGCATTATCCTCAACACCTCCCTGTCCCGGGACAACAAGAACAGGAAAGGCAATTCATGAAAAAACGCTATCGCGTGTTAAGTGTTGCAGCCACAGTTTCAATGGTGGTCGCAGGACTTGCAGCTGTACCTGTTGCAACGAATGCTGCAACAGTTCTAACAATTTCGACAGATCTACCTCTTCAGGGTTCATCTTTCGACTCAAATGATTCAACTAACAAGGCCATTGCTCTTTACCTAAAGCAGATCAAATACAAGGCTGGAAAATACACAGTCAAGCTAAAGGTTTACGACAATGCAACAGCTGCCAAGGGTGGCTGGGATGATGCAAAGTGCGCAGCAAATGCTCAAGCACACGTTGCCAACAGAAGCGAAGTAGCTGTCATGGGTACTTACAACTCAGGTTGCGCAAAGATCATCGTTCCAATTCTTAACCAGGCTCCAGGTGGAGCAATGACAATGATTTCAAACGCCAACACAAACCCTGGTCTAACCAAGGTATGGAACCCAGGCGAGCCAGATGTTTACTATCCAAAGGGCATCCGCAACTATGGTCGTGTTTGCACAACTGATGATATTCAGGGATCTGCAGCTGCACAGTTTGCTAAGTCAATTGGCATCAAGAGCGTTTATGTTTTGAACGATACACAGACTTATGGTCAGGGTGTTGCTCAGGCATTTACAACTGAGGCTAAGAAGATTGGCCTAACTGTTCTATCAAGCGGAGCATACGGCGAAGGCTGGGATGCTAAGCAGTCATCATACGAAGCTTTGTTTACAAAGATCGGTGCATTAAAGCCAGATATGGTTTACATCGGCGGAATCTTCGATAACAACGGTGGACAGCTTGTTAAGGATAAGTTCAAAGTCCTTGGCAACAACACTGTTGTAAAGATGATGGCTCCAGATGGATTTACTGGATACCCAGACTTCAACTCAATGCCAGAGGCTGATGGGGCTTACCTATCATTTGCTGGACTTTCAACTGAACTCCTATTGAAGAATGCACCAACTGGAGCAGGCGCAAAGTTCGTCAAGGCCTACAAGGCTGAGTACAAGAAGGATCCAGTCGGCTCATACCCAATCTACGGCGTAGCAGCAGTCCAGGTTATCTTGGCAGCTCTTGCAAAGTCAGATGGAACTCGTAAAGGCGTTACTAACGCAATCTTCTCGGGTGCCGGAATCACTATTCCAGCTAACGCATCAGTACTTGGAAAGGCGCTAACAATTAGCACTCTTTCAGGAGATACATTGGCTAAGGACATCACCATTGAGGTAGTCAAGGGTGGTCAAGAGACAACAGTTAAGGCTTGGACAGTTAAGTAGTCCGAGTATCTGATTAATAAAGTGAAGGAGTGGGCCAAAACCCACTCCTTCACTTTTAATCTTTACTTGCAATACAATGTTTTTTTACAGTGTTAAGAAACTTAGGAGTCCATACGTGTCACTATTTATTGGCGGTTACCAGGCCCGGCAGCTACGAAGACGCTACCTTGAGCGAACATTAACGACCGTTGCAACTTTCGGTGTTTTGTTTTGGCTCGGTATCAACTTCGTTAAGTCACCATCACAGTTCTTTCAAGCCTCAATCATTGGCCTGAGCAATGGTGTCCTCTACGCCTTAATCGCCCTTGGATACACACTAGTTTATGGAATTATCGAACTTATCAACTTTGCTCACGGCGATCTTTTTATGCTCAGCGCCGTTTTTTCAGCTAACTTCATAACAATTTGGTTTCACAAAGATTCATCTGGTCCAGCGGCCTGGGGAGTCTTTCTCATGTGCCTACTTTCAGTGATGCTTGTCGCCGCCTCGGTCAACGTTGGAATCGAGAGATTTGCGTATAGGCGATTAAGGCGAGCGCCGAAACTAGCTCCACTTATTACTGCAGTCGGTGTCTCATTTGTTCTCCAGTTTATTGGTCTTCGCTGGAATGGCTCAGGACCTAAGACATGGAACAGCGTTCTACCTGCAGGAAGACTAGAATTCGCCGGTGTATATATTCCTTACACAACTATTATCTCTTTCGTCGTAACAATTCCTCTACTTCTTTTAATGTCATGGATTGTTACTCGTACTCGCCAAGGTAAGGCGATGCGCGCAACGGCCCAAGATCAAGATGCTGCGCGCTTAATGGGTATAAATGTAGATCGCACGATTTCATTTACCTTCGCACTAGGCGGCGCGCTTGCCGGAGCAGCAGGCTTGCTCTTTCAACAGACACGAGGTTTAACTAGTTATAATTTAGGTTACCAACTCGGATTAATAGCATTTACTTCTGCAGTTATGGGTGGAATTGGTAATCTTCAAGGCGCAGTTCTCGGAGCCCTCCTCATTGGATTGATTCAGGGCCTCAATGATGGACTTCCAATTGGCTTAGGCCAGCAGTGGTCACAGACCGTCGTTTTCTCAATTCTGATTCTATTGATGGCCTTTAAACCAACGGGCCTCCTTGGAAAAGCCGTTACGGAAAAGGTGTGATCATGCGAGCAAAAAACTCAAAGCTTCCTAAGAAGGCTGCAAGTCATAAAAAGTGGGCGATTGGTTTTAGTATCGCCGCCGTTATCATCTGGTTCTTTTATGCCTTCGTGATGTACAACCTTCCAGAAGGTCCACAGACGATTTTCCAGAACTGGTTGCCACCAACAACCGTCAATGAGGCAATGGTCTGGGTCATCTGCGCCCTTGGTTTAAATATTGTTGTCGGTTATGCCGGACTTCTAGATTTAGGTTTTGTGGCATTTTGGGCAATCGGCGGTTACACGGCTGGATGGTTCATGTCGACGTTTTTCCGTCAGGTCAATATCCATATCTTCTCCACTCCCGATGCTCTAGATCAACCTGGAATTCACGTAAGTTTTTGGGGGGTTCTATTTATCGGCGGAATCATCTGTGCGATATTCGGAATCATTATTGGTGCCCCAACGCTGCGTCTTAAGAGTGATTATTTAGCCCTTGTTACGTTGGGCTTCGGTGAAATTATTCCCCAGGTCTTTACTAACGGTGAAAACATTGGCGGCTTCAATCTCTCTAATGGAACCAAGGGAATCTCACCGATTGACAATGTTTCAGTTCCTGGAAAGATTCTTGGGCCCTTTGACTTTAGCTGGAAGTTTGCGATCTTCGTACTTCTTACAGCTGTCATGGTCTTTGTCTCATTAAGACTTCGCAAAGGTCGACTTGGACGTGCCTGGCTTGCCATCCGTGAAGATGAGCTAGCTGCCAGCATGATGGGTGTCGCACTTATGCCAACTAAGTTAGCTGCATATGCAGTCGGCGCATTTAGTGGAGGAGTCGGTGGAGTTGCATTTGCAACACACGTTAACGGAGTCTTTGCCGATCGCTTCAATTTTTCCATCTCAATTATCTTGTTAGCCATGGTTGTACTTGGCGGCATGGGAAATGTATGGGGAGTAATGGTAGGAGCTCTACTTATTGCGTGGATTAACTCAACAGGACTTCCAGCGTTCGGAGATCTTGTCAATAATACTTTCGGCACAACAATTAACTTCCCGTCTTACAACTTCCTTCTCTTTGGAGGCGTGCTCATCCTTATGATGCTCTACAAGCGTGAAGGGTTGATCCCAGAGTCCAGGCTAAAAGCGATTTTGCATGAAGCTGACGATGAGACTTCGAATCTAGGAGGAACTCACTAATGACAAGTGCATTGCTTGCAAAAGATATAACCGTTAAATTTGGTGGCCTAACTGCCGTTAACAATGTAACTTTCGATATTCCACAGGGCAAGATTGTCAGTTTGATCGGCCCAAACGGCGCCGGTAAAACGACATTCTTTAATGTGCTGACAGGGCTTTACAAGCCAACTAGCGGAAATGTTCTCTTTGGCGAAGAGGACATCACTGCAAGACCTCCTCACAAGATAGCTGCCGGTGGAGTCGCCCGCACATTCCAAAATATCCGTCTTTTTGGACTCATGACTGCAGAAGAAAATGTCATGGTAGCGATGCACTCACATATGAAGGCTGGAATCATTGCAACGATCATTGGAACACCGGGGCAACGTCGTGAAGAAAAGCAGGCACGTGAAGATGCGCGCCGTCTTCTAGATTTCGTTGGCATCGGAAAGATGGCAGGGGAGTACGCCCGAAATCTCTCATACGGTGATCAGCGCCGACTTGAGGTCGCACGAGCACTTGCTCTAAAGCCAAAAGTACTATTACTTGATGAGCCAACGGCCGGTATGAATCCGCAAGAGTCTCTAACTTTTATTAACTTCGTCTATAAGCTTCGAGATGAGCAGGATGTTTCAATTCTCCTGATCGAACATGATATGAGTGTTGTTATGTCCGTCTCTGAGCGAGTGACAGTTCTCGATCAGGGAGAGAAAATCGCTGAGGGTGCACCTGCCGAAATCAAATCCAATCAACGAGTAATCGAGGCATACCTCGGTAAAGCAAAGGGTGAAAAGGCATGAGCGTCCTACTTGAAGTTAAAGATCTCAAAGTCTCCTACGGCTCCATTATGGCCGTTAAGGGTCTATCTCTTACTGTTAATCAGGGTGAGATAGTCACACTCATTGGATCAAATGGTGCAGGTAAATCCACAACGCTCCGAACAATTTCTGGTCTACTCAAGCCGATCTCTGGCAGCATAGTTTTTGATGGCCAAGAGATTGCCGGCAAAGCTGGACATGAAATTGTCGCAAAGGGTCTCTGCCAATCTCCTGAAGGTCGCCGAATCTTTCCTCGCATGTCAGTACGTGAAAATTTAGATCTTGGTGCTTTTCTACGCAACGATAAAGCCGGAATTGAAGCCGATCGCGAAAGGGTCTTAGATCTCTTCCCAAAACTTCGTGAACGCTATGAGCAAAAGGGCGGAACAATGTCGGGCGGAGAGCAGCAGATGCTTGCCGTAGCTCGCGCACTCATGGGCGCTCCCAAGCTTCTACTTCTTGATGAACCATCAATGGGTCTAGCTCCGGTTTTGGTGGACATGATTTTTGAAACTATTACCAAAATTCGTGAGCAGGGCATCACAATTTTGCTCATCGAGCAAAATGCATCAGCGGCATTGGATGTTGCAGATAGAGCCTATGTTCTAGAGTCTGGCCTCATAAAAATGAGTGGGGTTGCATCTGATTTGGCCAAGGACGAAGCGGTAACAAAGGCCTACCTAGGCGGTTAATAAAGAGTTAACCGCGTTCGGCCAAAATCAGACAGGTTATCCGAGCCGTACATGTACGTTCGCCCTTGTCATTTGTAATGACAACGTCATATGAACAGAGTGTTTTACCCAAGGAAAGCGCTGTTGCAACTGCCGTAACCACTCCTTCAGTTGCAGATTTATGATGGGTAGCGTTGATATCTACTCCAACGATCATTCGAGTTGGACCGGCATGTAGTGCCGAGCCAACTGATCCAAGAGTTTCGGCTAAAACAACGCTAGCTCCACCATGTAATAGACCGATGGGTTGCGTATTTCCCTCAACGGGCATTGTTGCAACTAATCGTTGGGGGGAGGCCTCGATTATTTCGATGCCCATTTTTATACCAAGTGCGCCGCCGCCACGTTCTTGGATAATTTCTAGAAAACTCTTATCGCTCATAAGGTCAGAGTCTAACCAGCAATCTAGGATGAGCACATGAGCAAACGCCTATTACTTATCGATGGGCATTCAATGGCATATCGGGCTTTTTACGCACTCCCAGCCGAAAACTTCACCACTGCTGGAGGCCAGCACACTAACGCTATTTATGGCTTTGCGACCATGTTGCTCTCTCTGCTTTCGAGTGAGAAGCCCACGCATGTTGCCGTGGCATTTGATGTCTCACGAAAGACTTTCAGATCTGAAATTTTTCCCGAATACAAAGCCAATCGCGCAAAAACTCCAGATGAGTTCCGATCGCAAATGTCATATTTACATGAGCTCGTGAGCGCCTTTGGCATTGCAACCTTTGAGATCGATGGATATGAGGCCGATGATATTTTGGCAACAATCGCTAAGCGGGCCGAGAGCGAAGGTGCAGAGACCTTGATCTGTACCGGTGATCGTGACTCGTTTCAATTAGTAAATGAGAGAACAACGGTTCTCTATCCAAAGCGAGGGGTTAGTGATTTAGCGAGAATGACACCTGCAGCGGTGGCTGAAAAATATGGAATGACGCCTTCGCAGTATCCAGATTTTGCCGCCCTGCGTGGAGATCCGAGTGATAATCTGCCATCGGTTCCGGGTGTGGGTGAAAAAACCGCCTCAAAATGGATTGTTGAGTATGGCTCCCTGAAAGAGTTAATTGCAAATGCCGATAAGTTGCCAGGAAAAGCTGGACAGTCACTACGAGATTCAATCGATAATGTAATTCTCAATAGCGAACTTACGCAGCTGGTGATCGATGTTCCTATCGAGCTCTCCATTGATGCCCTGGCGTGGACCGGAGTCGATGAGAGATTGACCAATCCACTCTTTGATCTCCTAGAGTTTAAAACTCTT
>Ga0209297_1001648_pt1 | contig 12877 bp, 13 predicted proteins | sample S_130805_MF_Meta_FD_187322 | JGI IMG/M metagenome (GOLD analysis project Ga0209297, IMG submission 187322) | Freshwater microbial communities from Lake Simoncouche, Canada to study carbon cycling - S_130805_MF_MetaG (SPAdes) (version 2) | ecosystem: Environmental > Aquatic > Freshwater > Lake ... | reverse complement strand
ATTCGCCGCTTCGTTGATCCCAAGACTGCTTCACCCTATGCGGCAACCTTTGGAGTTTTTCTGCTCAACGGTCTGGAAGTAGCGCAGGGCAAAAAGCCGGGCAGCGAACTGGGCGTGAAGGCCCTGGACAAGCTGACACTGGAAATCAGGACCCAGGACCCTGTGGCCTTCATGCCCGAGCTGGTGGCCAATACGCAATTGGGCCCGGTGCACAAAGCCACAGTAGAAAAGTGGGGCAAGGACTGGGTCAAGCCCGGCAACATGGTGGGCAACGGCGCCTATGTGCTCAAGGACTGGCAGGTGAACAACCGCATCGTGGTGGAAAAGAACCCGAACTACTGGGACGCTGCCCATGTGACCCTGACACGGGTGACCTACCTGCCCATTGAAGATCAGTTTGCCGACGTCAAGTTGTGGGAGTCCGGTGAGACCGATTACGTCTACCAGCTGCCGCCGGGCGTGTTTGAAAAATACAAGGTGCAATACCCGAAGGAATTGCGCAATCAGGCGATTATCGGCATTCGCTATTACGACTACCAGACGAAGGACCCGGCCTTCAAGGATGTGCGTGTGCGCAAGGCCTTGTCCATGGTGATTGACCGGGAAATCCTGTCCAAGCGCGTCACCGCCGACGGGCAGGCACCTGCCTACAGCCTGATCGTGCCGGGCGTCGTCGGTGCCGACCCCACGCCGTACGAATGGGCCAGTTGGCCGATGGACAAGCGCGTGGCCGAAGCCAAAAAACTGCTTGAGCAAGCTGGCGTCAAGCCGGGCACGAAGTATGGCTTTTCCTACAACACCAGCGAGTACCACAAGAAGATGGCGATATTCGTCGCATCCGAGTGGAAGACCAAACTCGGCATCATCATGGAAACCGAAAGCATGGAATTCAAGGTGCTTGCCAAGAAGCGGCACGACGGCAGCTTTCAGATAGCGCGCAACGGCTGGCTTGCCGACTACAACGACGCCACCACTTTTCTGGCGCTGGTGCGCTGCGACTCGGACCAGAACACGAACCATCATTGCAACCGCGAGGCTGAGGCGATCATTCAAAAAGGGACGCAGTCCACCGACGTCGTCAAACGCAAGGCGCTGCTGACCCAGGCCTCCAAGACCATCATGGATGACTACCCGATCATTCCACTGGTCCAGTACTCGCTGCCACGCCTGATCAAACCCTATGTGGGCGGCTACTCCGAGTTGAACCCGCAAGACCACTACCGCTCCAAAGACTTCTACATCATCAAGCACTAAAGCGCACGCGCCATGTGGTCCTATACCCTGCGCCGGGTCCTGTCGACGCTGCCGACCATGTTGGCAGTCATATCGGTCTGCTACTTTCTGCTGCACGCCACGCCAGGTGGACCGTTCGACAGCGAGCGCCAGGTCTCGGCGGCGGTGCTGGCCAATCTGCAAGCCAAGTACCACCTCGACCTGCCACTGTGGCAGCAGTACCTGATGTATCTGCAGAGTCTGCTGCACGGCGACCTGGGAGCGTCCTTTCGCTACGCCGACTGGTCGGTCAATGACCTGGTGGCCAATGCACTGCCAGTGTCCGCTGCGATTGGTGGCGGTTCGTTGATCGTATCGCTGATCATAGGCGTCGGCCTGGGTATCGTCGCAGCACTGCGACAAAACAGTGTGGCGGACCACTTCGTCATGCTCATTGGCAATGTCGGCAGCGCTGTACCGAGCTTTGTCATCGGGCCGGTGCTGATCATCGTCTTTGCGATTCTGCTCAAGTGGCTTCCAGCGGGCGGGTGGCACGACTTTGAGTTGCGTTTCATGATCTTGCCAATGGTGTTGCTGACCTTCATCAACGTCTCGGTGATCGGGCGCGTGATGCGCGGCAGCCTGATCGAGGTGATGCACAGCAACTTCATCCGCACTGCCCGCGCCAAGGGTCTGCCAACGCGCGTGGTCGTGTTGCGCCACGCGCTCAAGCCCGCGCTGCTGCCGGTGGTTTCACTGGTGGGCCCGCTGGCGATCTCCTCCATCACCTCAGCCCTGGTTACCGAGACCGTCTTTTCCCTGCCGGGTTTGGGCAAGTTGATCGTGAATGGCGCAGGCAACCGGGACTACACCCTGGTGCTGGGCCTGGTGGTGCTGGTCGCGGTGCTCACCGTGACACTGAATTTGCTGGTGGATCTGGCCTACGCCTGGCTCGACCCGAAGATCCGGTACTAGGCCGAATATGCTGAGCGCCAAACAGTTCCATGAGATGGCCGCCACGGTCACCCCAGCCGGCAGCGTGGTGGCCAAGCCACGCAGCCTGTGGAGCGATGCGCGAAGGCGTTTCGTGCGCAACAAGGCAGCCCTGATCAGCCTGTGCCTGTTGCTGCTGATCGCCGCTGCCTGTGTGGTCGGCCCATGGTTGTTGCCGCATGCGTTTGACAGTGCCGATTGGGATGCGATGAGCACGGGCCCGAGTTTAAAAAATACGCATTTCTGGGGTACCGATGAAGCGGGACGCGATTTGCTGGTGCGTTGCCTGATCGGTGGACGCATCTCACTCACGGTGGGTTTGCTGGCGACGCTGGCCTCGGTCTCGTTGGGCATTGCCTGGGGCGCGACGGCGGGATTTCTGGGTGGCAAAGTGGATGCCGTGATGATGCGCATCGTCGACATGATGTATGCCATCCCCTACCTGTTGATCGCCATCCTGCTGGTGACCATTCTGGGCCGCGAGTTCTATCTGGTGGTGATCACCATCACGGTGTTTTCCTGGATGGACATGGCGCGTGTTGTACGGGGACAGACCCTGTCACTGCGTTCCATGGAATACGTGGAAGCCGCGCGTGCCATGGGCGTATCGACGACACGCATCATCTTTGGCCACATCGTTCCGAATCTGCTCGGCGTGGTGGTCATCTACACCACGGTCACCGTGCCCGGGGTGATCTTGACCGAGTCCGTCCTGTCTTTTCTGGGCCTGGGCATTCAGGAACCCATGACCAGTTGGGGTGTGCTGATCCAGGACGGCGCCAAGGTGATGGAAGTCTCTCCGTGGATTTTGCTGTTCCCGGCCGCCATGCTGTCGGTCACGCTGTACTGCTTCAACTTCATCGGCGACGGCATGCGCGACGCGCTCGACCCGAAGGAACGCTAACAAGATGGCGCTGATTGAAGTCAACAAACTGAGCGTTCAGTTTCAAACACCTGACGGCGTACTCACGGCCGTCAACGACATCAGCTTTTCCCTGAACCGTGGGCAAACCCTGGGCATCGTCGGTGAGAGCGGTTCCGGCAAGAGCCAGACCGTGCTGGCCATGATGGGCTTGCTGGCCATCAATGGGGCAGCCAGTGGCCAGGCCCTGTTTGACGGGCAGGACCTGCTGACCCTGCCGGCAACCGCCCTGAACCGGATTCGCGGCAACCGCGTGGCCATGATTTTCCAGGACCCGATGACCTCGCTCAACCCCTATCTGACGGTAGAGCGCCAGATGACCGAGGTGCTGGAATTTCACAAGGGGCTGACACGCGCATCGGCCCGTGTCCGCTCGGTGCAGGCGCTTGATGCCGTGAAGATTCCCGAGGCTGCCCGGCGCCTTGATATGTACCCCCACGAGTTCTCCGGTGGCATGCGCCAGCGCGTCATGATCGCGATGGCTTTGCTCTGTGAGCCCGAGGTGCTGATTGCCGACGAACCAACCACAGCGCTGGATGTCACGGTGCAGGCGCAGATCATCGCCCTGCTGCGCGACCTGCAACGCGACTTCGGGACCGCCATCGTCATGATCACACACGATTTGGGTGTCGTCGCCGGCCTGTGCGACGAGGTCATGGTGCTGTACGGTGGCCGCGTCATGGAACAAGGCTGCGCGGAGTCCATTTTTTACCATCCCAGTCACCCCTACACGGTCGGCTTGCTGGGCGCCATTCCGCGTCTGCACCAAGGCGAACAATCCCTGGTTGCCATCCCCGGCGCACCACCGAACATGGCTCAGTTACCGCCGGGCTGCCCGTTCAGTGAGCGCTGCACGCTGGCCGACCGGCATTGTGTCCAGACACGTCCGGCACTGGCGCCAGGCCAGCCCGGCAGCGACGGCCAGGCTGGCGTGCTGCGTGCCTGCCACAAGACTACCATCGAAGTGCTGCACCACGCCAGGGAACTTGGCGTATGAGTCTGACCGCACCCTTGCTGACAGTTCGTGATCTGAAAGTTCACTTTGAAATGAAGGGCGAGTCCATCTGGCCCTGGGCAGCTTCGCGCTGGCTCAAGGCGGTCGATGGCGTTTCTTTTGACATCTCGCCGGGTGAAACGCTGGGCATTGTCGGTGAGTCGGGTTGCGGCAAGTCAACGCTGGCACGCGCCATGCTCAATCTCATCCCCGCGACCTCGGGCAGGATTGTCTGGCAGGGGCAGGAGTTACGTGGTGCCGGTCCACAGGTCTGGCAAAGCGTGCGCAAGAGCGTACAAATGATTTTTCAGGACCCGCTGGCCTCGCTCGATCCACGCATGACGATCGGTCAGATCATCGCCGAGCCACTGCGCACGCATTACCCCAAAATGGCCGGCGCCGAGGTGATGCAAAAGGTGCGCTCCATGATGGAGCAAGTCGGTTTGACAGAGCAGCAAATCAACCGCTACCCGCACGAGTTTTCAGGTGGGCAATGCCAGCGTATCGGAATTGCCCGGGCGCTGGTGATGGAGCCCAAACTGGTGATCTGCGATGAACCGGTATCGGCGCTCGACGTTTCGATCCAGGCGCAGATCATCAATTTGCTGATGGAACTGCAATCCCGCATGGGCCTGGCGCTGGTCTTCATCGCGCACGATTTGGCCGTGGTCAAACACATCAGCCAGCGTGTCATGGTGATGTACCTGGGCCGTACCATGGAACTGGCGACCAAGCAAGCCATTTACCAGGACCCGTGCCACCCTTACACCCAGGCCCTGCTCAGCGCCATTCCGACACCGGATCCGCGGCGCGAACGCCACAAGAAACTGCAACTGCTGCAGGGCGATCTGCCCTCCCCGATCAACCCGCCATCCGGCTGCATCTTCCGAACCCGTTGCCCGAAGGCCGCCGCTCGCTGCGCCGAGCAGCGCCCCGAACTGCGCGCCCTCAACGCCGACACCCAGGTGGCCTGCGACATCGTATGAGACGCCAACTTCCACCTGCGTCCTGCGTCTCCCTGGCTTGTCATCGCACCGCGTATTGTCATTGCGGGCCCAATTGGTCATTGCGGGCTTGACCCGCAATCCAGTGCATGCGTGCAACTGGATCCCGGATCAAGTCCGGGATGACAATTGCGGAGCCCGGGATGACAATTGCGGAGCCCGGGATGACAATTGCGGAGCCCGGGATGACAGCTGCGGGGTCCGGGATGACCGCGAGGGGACGACAGCGGCAGGTCAAGAACGCTGCTGCAAGGCCTTTTCCACACCCAGGTTCGCCAGTTCATCGGCACGCTCGTTGCCGGGGTCGCCGTCATGGCCACGGACCCAGTGCCACTCGATGTGGTGAGCAGAGTTGGTCACCAGCGCGTCCAGGCGCTGCCAGAGGTCGACGTTCTTGACCGGTTGTTTGGAGGCGGTCTTCCAGCCCCTGGCTTTCCAGCCGGAGAGCCACTCGGTCGTGCCCTTGAGCACGTACTGGCTGTCTACGTGCAGGTTCACATGACAGGGACGCTTCAGGGCCGACAGGGCCTCGATCACCGCCATCATTTCCATGCGGTTGTTCGTTGTCTCCAACTCCCCGCCGCACAATTCCTTTTCCGCATCTTTTGACTTCAGCAGCACGCCCCAGCCGCCGGGCCCCGGATTGCCCTTGCAGGCGCCATCGGTGTAGATTTCTATCGTATTCAATCGGTCTTTCCCATCGTTGCGTCGATGATTGTCTCAGAGCGATTGAGCGTCGCGCTGCCGACCACCGACACCGGCGCTGCCGCCACCGATCTCGACGCTCTCCAGGCCGGGCTTAGCAGCGTGACACCCCGCACACGCTTGACCGCCACCAGAAAGTAGACTGCGCCAAAAATCGGCCACCAGCGCTGGCCGATCCAGTCCATCCAGGCAAAGCGCCGCAACCAGGTTTCACTTGCCAGCGCGGGTCGGTAGCAACCAAAGTGGCCCACTTCCACTTCAAAGCCGAGCAGGCGCAGCCAGTCACGCAAGCGCCAGTAGCCAATGCACTCTTCTTGTGGCATGAACTTTTTGCCGAAACCCAGGCGGCGATAAAGGCGCGCGCGCTTCTGTCGAAAACCCCATAGCGAGACCGGGTTCAAGCCGCAGATCACGACACGCCCCTCGGCCACCAGCACACGCTCCACTTCGCGCAGCGTGGCGTGTGGATCGCTGGCCAGTTCCAGCGAATGGGGCAACACCACCAGATCCAGACTGCTGGCCGGGAAGGGCAGCGCTGCAAAATCCGTCACGATGGCCACACCCGGCGCCGGTGTGGCACTGGCCAGCCAGCGGTGCGGCATACGGTTGGCACGCAGGGCATCGAGTTCGCTCAAACCCAGTTGCATCGCGTGATAACCAAAAATGTCGGCTACCGCCAGATCGAGCTGCGCGCGCTCCCACTCCAGCAGATAGCGTCCGGGCGGCGTCGCAAACCAGTCATGCAAACCTATAATTTGATCGTTCATGAAGTTAATCCCACTACCCGCCTTCAGCGACAACTACATCTGGCTGCTGCACGACGAAAGCCATGCGCTGGTGGTTGACCCCGGCGACGCCCAGCCCGTACTCGCTGCGCTGCAGAAATTCAATCTGCAGTTGCAGGCCATTCTAGTCACGCACCATCACCCCGACCACACCGGCGGCGTCGCTGCGTTGCGCCAGGCCACCGGCGCCCTGGTGTTTGGGCCGGAGCGCGAAGCCATGCCAGAGCCATTGACCCGACTCAGCGATGGCGCGCGAGTGCAATGCCTCGGCTTGAACCTGGAGGTGATCGAGGTGCCCGGCCACACCGCGGGTCACATCGCCTATTACACCGAAGTGCCGGACCAGGCACCGATTCTTTTTTCCGGCGACACGCTGTTCAGCGGCGGTTGCGGTCGTTTGTTCGAGGGCACGCCGGCGCAGATGCTGACCTCGCTGAAGCGGCTCTCGGCGCTGCCAGACCCTACCCGGATCTGCTGCGCGCACGAGTACACGCTGAGCAACCTGAAATTTGCCTGCGCGGTCGAGCCCGACAATGACGCGCTGAAGGCTTATCTCGCCAGTGTGCAGGGGCTGCGCGCGGCCAAGCAGCCCAGTCTGCCCTCTTCCCTTGTTCTGGAACGCCAGATCAACCCCTTCTTGCGTACGCAGCGCGCCGCGGTCGTTCAGGCAGCACAAGCGATCGATGCAAGCGCCAACGACGAAGTCAGCGTTCTGGCTGCGCTTCGTCAGTGGAAAAACCAATTCCAATGAAATTTTTCCCTATCCTGTGCCTGTGCAGCATGCTTTGGCTGACAGGCTGCGCCAGCACCGGCGTCATCACCGGCGCCGATTCGAGCAGCCGCGCCAGCGGCACGGCAGCACCCGCCAGCAGCACCACCTCTGAGGTGATCGGGAACAAGCAAGCCGCCATCAGCGTCAGCGGTGAGCTGCTGCCGATCACAGCCACGCTGGCGGCTTCCAGCGCGGTCGCACAACTGGCACCACCGGCTGATCTGTGGGAACGCATCCGACGCGGCTACGCCATGCCCGATCTGGAGAGCCCGCTGGTACACGACCGGGAACTCTGGTACAGCAGCCGCAACGACTACATCCTGCGCATGACCGAGCGTTCACGCAAGTACCTGTTCCACATCGTTGAAGAACTTGAACGGCGCAACATGCCAACTGAATTGGCCCTGCTGCCCTTCGTCGAGAGTGCCTTCAACCCGCAGGCCGTTTCCAGCGCCAAGGCCGCCGGTATGTGGCAGTTCATGCCCGCCACCGGAAAGAACTTTGAGTTGAAGCAGAACGCCTTTCGCGACGACCGGCGCGATGTGCTCGCCTCCACGCGCGCGGCGCTCGACTACCTGCAAAAGCTTTACGGCATGTTTGGTGACTGGCAGCTCGCTCTGGCAGCCTACAACTGGGGTGAAGGTAGCGTCGGGCGCGCCATCAGCAAGAACCAGCGCGCCGGATTGGGCACCAGCTACAGCGAGCTCAACATGCCAATGGAAACGCGTTTTTACGTGCCCAAATTGCAGGCGGTGAAGAACATCGTGAGAAATCCGGCCGCCTTCAACTCAAGCTTGCCGCAGATCGAAAATCATCCCTATTTTCAGACGGTCGACATCAAGCGTGACATCGATGTCGCACTCGCCGCCAAGCTGGCCGAAGTCCCGCTGGAAGACTTCAAGGCGCTCAATCCATCAGCCAGCCGTCCCGTCATTCTGGCTGCCGGCACACCACAGATCCTGCTGCCCTGGGACAATGCAGCGATTTTTCAGCGCAATCTGGAAGCCTACAGCGGCGGGCGTCTGGCGAGCTGGACGGTCTGGCTGGCGCCCACCACCATGCGACCCGCCGACGCGGCCAAGCGTGTCGGCATGACCGAGCAGGCATTGCGCATTGTCAACAACATTCCATCCCGAGGGGTTGTGATCAAGGCCGGGTCGAGCCTGCTGGTGGCGCGTTCCAGCCATCTTGAAACTGATGTTGCAGTGCATCTGGCAGACAACGGCCAGTTGTCACTGGCAGCCCTGGCTGCACCCAAACGCCCCGCGGCGAAGGGTCGAAAACCGGCAGCGCGAGGCAAGACCAAGGCGCGCGCACCGGTTGCACGTGGCAAGGCAGTGGCCAAGCCAGCGTCGCCAGTCAAACGGTAGCAAGCGCCGCAGGCCTAACGCCTGTCCACCAGTGCGTGTGCAATGGTGCCCAGATCGACGTACTCCAGTTCACTGCCCACGGGGACGCCGCGCGCCAGGCGCGTCAGGCGCAGGCCCTTGGCTTTCAGGCCCTCGCTGATCACATGGGCCGTGGTTTCGCCTTCAGCGGTGAAGTTGGTCGCCAGAATCACTTCCTGCACCACGCCATCACAGGCACGCTCAAACAGGCCCTTGATACCAATTTCCTTCGGGCCAATGCCATCGAGCGGGCTGAGTTTTCCCATCAGCACAAAGTACAGGCCGCTGTAGGCGCCGGTCCGCTCCACCGCCGACTGATCGGCTGGCGTTTCCACCACACACAGTTTGCTGGCGTCACGCCGTGGGTCCAGGCAGGTATTGCAGATGATGTCCTGAGTGAAGGTGTGGCAGCGCTCGCAGTGCCGCACCCCCTCCACGGCGACCTGCAGCGCATGCGACAGCGCCAGTGCGGCCGGCCGGTCATGCTGCAGCAAGTGAAAGGCCATGCGTGAAGCCGACTTCACCCCGACGCCGGGCAAACGTCGCAGTGCCTGGATCAGCGCGTCTAGCGAATTGGCGTTGGACATCCTCAGAACGGGAACTTCATGCCGCCGGGCAAGCCCGGCATCCCCGCAGTGATCTTGCCCATCTTTTCGGCAGAAGTTTCTTCGGCCTTGCGCACTGCGGCATTGAAAGCGGCAGCCACCAGATCTTCCAGCATGTCCTTGTCTTCGGCCAGCAGGCTGGGGTCAATGCTGACGCGCTTGACGTCATGTTTGCAGGTCATCGTGACCTTGACCAAGCCAGCGCCGGACTCACCGGTGACCTCGACAAAACCCAGTTCATCCTGAGCCTTCTTCATGTTGTCCTGCATCGTCTGCGCCTGCTTCATGAGGCCAGCGAGTTGTCCTTTGTTGAACATCGGTTTTCCTTGATTAACGGTTGGTCAGCCCGGCTTGATGCTGCCGGGGACAATTTTCGCTCCAAAATCGCGCATCATGGTCTGCACAAAGGGGTCGTCGAAAATGATTTTCTCGGCCGCCATCTGTCGCTCAGCCAGCAGCGCCACATTGCGCCGGGCCGGACTGTCGGTCACGCGGCCCACTTCAACCACCAGACGCACCTCGTGACCAGCAGCCTGCAATGCCGTAGCCAGCCGGTCACGGCTGCCAGCCTGATTCAGAGACTCGCGCTCCACCCTGAGCAGCCACTGATCGGTGTCCTGCGCCACCAGCTGCGACTGCAAGGCAAGTTCGCGCACCATGGCAGTGATGGCGTCATCAGCAATGAGCTGACTCACCACCTTGTGCCAGAAATCACCCTCTTCGGTTGGCCGCAGCACAGCACTGCTCGACTCTCCCGCCACCGCCTCGCCGCGGGAATCAGCCTGCACGCGTACCGGCACGGCCAGTACTTTGCCTGCTGCCTGCACACTGTCCACCCTGGGTGCAGGCTCGCTCGGCCGCGCTGCCACCGGCTGCGCAGCCAACGGAGTGCTGCGCACCGCAAGTAGCTGGATCGGCAGCGCAGGCGCTTCAGGCGCCAGACTTTTCAGAGTTTTTTTTTCAGCCTGCGCCGTCGGACGCAGCGTCGGCTTGAAAGCCAGCAGACGCAGCAGCACCATGGTCAGCGCCGCATACTCGTCAGGTGCCAACCCGAGGTCAGCACGCCCGTGCAGGCAAATGCTGTAAAGAAGTTGCGTCTCGTCGGCCGGCATCAGTGCTGCCAGGCGCAGCGTATCCGCTGCCTGCGGGTCCAGCTCGTCAGGCTGCGCCGCATCGGCTACCGTCTGAATCACCACCATGCGCTGCAGCACGGCAGACATTTCTTCCAGGGTTGAAGCGGCGCTCAAGCCATTCAGGCGCAGCGCCTCCGAAGTCTCGACCACGGTCTTGCCGTCACCCAGCGCCAGCGCCTCGATCAGACGCAGCACGTAGGAGCGATCCACGCTGCCCAGCATCTGACGCACCCCGGCCTCTTCGAGTCGCCCGGCGCCAAAGGCAATGGCCTGATCCGTCAGACTGAGGGCATCACGCATGGAGCCGCGCGCCGCGCGCGCCAGCAAGGTGAGGGAGGGCGTGTCGGCCGGCACGTTCTCGGCTTGCAGAACCTTTTGCAGATGCTCGCGAATGGTTTCAGGCGCCATCGGCCGCAGATTGAACTGCAGACAGCGCGACAGCACCGTCACCGGCACCTTCTGCGGGTCGGTGGTGGCAAGCACGAACTTCAGATAGTCGGGCGGCTCCTCCAGCGTCTTGAGCATCGCGTTGAAGGCGTGGCCGGTCAGCATGTGAACTTCGTCGATCATGAAGACCTTGAAGCGTCCCTGCACCGGCTTGTAGACCGCCTGCTCCAGCAAGGCCTGCACTTCATCGACGCCGCGATTCGAAGCCGCATCCAGTTCGGTGTAATCAACAAAACGCCCGGCATCAATGTCGCGACAAGCCTGACAGACGCCGCACGGAGTGGCGGTGATGCTGCCCTGCCCGTCGGCCCCCTGGCAATTGAGCGACTTGGCCAGAATGCGCGAGACGGTAGTCTTGCCAACACCGCGTGTGCCGGTAAACAGGTAGGCATGGTGCAGGCGCTGCGTGCCCAGAGCGTTGGAGAGTGCCTGCACCACATGGTCCTGCCCCACCATTTCGGTGAAGTTGCGGGGGCGGTATTTGCGGGCCAGCACGAGGTAGGACATGGGGACTGATTCTAAAGCCCGACCCTGATTCTGCGTTGGCCCTTACAATACTTTTTGACGGGCCTTCCCGCATGGTGAAGCGGCCAACCGGGTCAGGTGGGGAACCAAGCAGCCCTAACTGTGGAGCCAGTGCCGGGGTCAGGCTCGTCAACCTCATTTCGCCGGAGTCCCGGCCCGCTCGCTACTTCTGGATGCCCTGGCCTCTCGACGGTGACTGATGGGTCGACCGGCCCCGGATGGGCTGCAGCGCTGAGTCCGGCACCGGGCCCTGATGTCCGTGCCAGACCTTGGCGCCCTTGGTCCAGGTCATGGGCGCATTGGACTCGACCAGCCAGACCGCTTGTTCACAGCCCATGTTCACGTCACTGGCGCTTTCGTACAGTTTGACCACATTGACGAACATGCCAACATTGGATTGGTGGAATGCCGACAGAACGACCGCCATGTCACCCGCTTTGCACCTCATCACAGCCACTCCTTTGCCCTCTGCGGCATTGAATCAAAACCGTTTTCCCTGCGTCCGATTCTCGACTGATTTGACACCTGCAAATATTAAGTTTTGTTGCGCTCAAGCTCGATTCCTGCACGTCTTGCCACAGCAGTTCGCAGCCAGCGCATTGACAGCACAGTGCTCCGGTCTAGAATCGGTCCTGACTGGAACTTTTCGCTGAGGATATTTATGACAGTACTTGTAGCCTATGTGCCGCGTCCCGAGGGTCAGGCGGCTCTGGACAAAGGGATTGAAGTTGCGAAACGGCGCAACGAACGCCTGGTGGTGGTCAATGCCAGCCCGGGCGGCAGCAAGGAAGATCCATCGCTGGCCGATGTGCAGGACTACGAGCGCGTGCAACAGGTGCTGAGCGAAAGTGGTCTGGACACCGAACTCAAGCAATTCGTCCGTGGCAAAAATGCGGTCGAAGAAATTGAAGGTCTGGTCGAATCGCTGAGCGCATCCCTGCTCATCATTGGTCTGAGAAAACGCTCCCCGGTAGGCAAGCTGATCATGGGCAGCGTCGCCCAGGAGTTGCTGCTCTCCGTTTCCTGCCCGGTGCTCGCCGTCAAGGCTGCTTAGAACAAGCCCGAAATCTTGCCGTCGTCATCAATGTCGATGCGGGACGAGGCGGGCTCTTTGGGCAAGCCTGGCATGGTCATGATGTCGCCACAGATCATCACCACAAATTCGGCCCCGGCGGCCAGGCGCACTTCGCGGATGTTGACCATGTGGCCCGATGGCGCGCCACGCAGTTTGGGGTCGGTAGAAAACGAGTACTGCGTCTTGGCCACACAGACCGGGTAGTGGCCATAACCGTCCTGCTGCAGTTTGGCAATCTTGTTGCGCACCGCGGTGTCTGCAGAAATATCCGCGGCACCATAGACCTTGGTGGCAATCGCTTTCATCTTCTCCCACAG
>Ga0209297_1001647_pt1 | contig 12878 bp, 12 predicted proteins | sample S_130805_MF_Meta_FD_187322 | JGI IMG/M metagenome (GOLD analysis project Ga0209297, IMG submission 187322) | Freshwater microbial communities from Lake Simoncouche, Canada to study carbon cycling - S_130805_MF_MetaG (SPAdes) (version 2) | ecosystem: Environmental > Aquatic > Freshwater > Lake ... | reverse complement strand
CGTCCCAGTGGTGACCGCCGTCCGAGTGGCGATCGTGGCCCGCGCCGCGAATATGGCGATCGTCCAAGTGGCGATCGCGGCCCGCGCCGCGAGTATGGTGACCGACCTACTGGTGATCGTGCGCCGCGCCGCGAATATGGCGATCGTCCCGTTCGTCGTGATGATTCTCGCGGTGAATCTCGTGGTGGCGATCGTGATCGTGCACCCCGCCGTGATTTTGGTGACCGTCCGGGTGCCGATCGTGGTCCTCGTCGAGAATTCGGCGATCGTGACCGCGCCCCGCGTCGCGATGACTCAGGTTCTGACTCACGTGGCGGCGATCGTGATCGCGCCCCTCGTCGTTATGGTGCAGGCGCTGGTCGCCCATCTGGCCCGCGTCGTGATGACAGCCGTGATGGTGGTCGTCGCAGTGGACCTCGCCGCGAAGACTTCGCTCCTCGCGGTCCAAAGAACGAAGCCGAACGTCGTCGTGAAGCCGTGCGCTCACGTGGCGGCGGTGAAGTGCGCAAAGACCGCGAACAGACTCCGGTGTCACGTGAAGCCGAGACCTGGGTTGATGAAGGCCGAGTTGAAGATGAAGTCCGCGATGCCGCCGAAGGTGCTGTGCGCCGTGCGCTCGCACCGCGACGCACTGTGTCGGCGCGACCAAAAGATGAAGACGAGTTAGATCCTCAGACCAAGGCCGATGTCGCCAAGGTTCTCGAGCCAGTTCGTGCCAATCGTTTAAGTGGTCGTTTGAAGGCTGCGCAAATCGCTTTAGAGCGTGAGCGTTATTCAGAAGCGAAGCGCATTGCTAAATCCCTCACCAAAGAACTCTCTGGTGTTGCTGCAGTTCATGAAGTGATTGGTCTCGCGAGCTATCGCATGGGTCAGTGGCGCGATGCGACTGCTGCTCTTGAGCTTGCTCGTTCGATCCGCTTACATATTGAAGATATGCCCGTTTTAGCTGACTGTTATCGCGCTCAACGCCGTTGGAACGATGTTGATGCAGTGTGGGCTGAACTCAAAGAATTGTCACCGTCGCCTGAAGTCATGGCTGAAGGTCGCATGGTTGCTGCTGGTTCACTGTCTGATCGTGGAGAGTTGAAAGACGCGATCGAATTGATGTTGAAGGTTGCCGCAATTCCTCGTCGCGTTCACGAGTACCACTTAAAGCAGTGGTATGTCTTGGGCGATTTGTACGACAAGGCCGGCAATGTACAAAAGGCCCGTGAGTTCTTCCAGCGCGTTGCTCTGCACGACAAGGAATATGCCGACGTTTCTGAACGTCTCGCCTCTTTGTAAAAACAGTTCTCATCACCGCAAGATTGGGCTAACCGCACACAACAGATCATCGTCATATGACGATCAGTCTGAAAGGTGTTGTATGTCAACCTCTGAAAATGTTGGTGTCAATATTGTCGTGCTGCGCGGGACGCTCAGTAGCGAACCCGTACCTCGCGACTTAAATTCGGGGTCTTCTGTCATCGGTCTTGAAGTCACGACCCGACACGATGACGAGCCAACTCGTTCGGTGCCGGTATCTATTTTTGACCCCGCAAAGCCCGACGAAGTTTTAGCTCTCACGACGGGCGATGAAGTATTTGTGGTCGGGTCGATCTCGCGTCGATTCTTTAAAACCGCTGGTGGTACGGGTAGTCGCACCGAGGTTGTGGCGACCGAAGTGGTGCCAACTCGCCAGAAGGCCAAGGTCAAAAAACTCGTCACACGCCACCTCGAGAGGCTGGGATCGACGCTGGAGTGACGACTACTCTTGGCACAACGGTTTCGTAGCAGTACGACGACAAAGGACTTCCCACATGAATCAAGAACAGTTGGCCCGCATGCGCAGTGGCGATGGCTTTATTGCCGCTCTCGACCAAAGTGGTGGAAGTACTCCGAAAGCTCTTCGCCTGTACGGCATCGAAGAAAACGAGTACTCGGGCGATGCTCACATGTTCGACCTCATTCACGGCATGCGCAGTCGCATGGTGACGAGCCCGTCATTCGGTGGCAATCGAGTTTTGGGCGCCATTCTTTTCGAAGGCACCATGGACCGCGACATTGAAGGCTTGGGTAGCGCTGACTATTTGTGGAAGACCAAGGGCGTGATTCCTTTCTTGAAGATCGACAAGGGTCTGGCCGACGACGCCGACGGTGTGCAGTTGATGAAGCCCATGCCCGAACTCGATGCTTTATTGGCCAAGGGTGTTTCTAAGGGCATCTTCGGAACCAAGATGCGTTCGGTCATCAAAGAAGCCAACAAGGCTGGCATTGACGCGGTAGTTGCTCAGCAGTTTGCCGTTGGTCGCCAGATCTTGGCCGCAGGTTTGGTGCCGATCATTGAACCCGAAGTTGACATCACGAGCTCGACTAAAAAAGAAGCCGAAGTGTTGTTGAAGGCTGCTTTGTTGGCTGAACTCAATGCTCAGCCCGCCGATCAGCCCGTGATGTTGAAACTCACGTTGCCTGAAGTTGATGACTTCTACCAAGAACTTGTGAACCACCCGAGCGTGTTGCGTGTCGTTGCTTTGTCGGGTGGTTACAGCCGCGAAGAATCAAATCAGCGTTTGTCGCGTAACCATGGCGTGATCGCCAGCTTCTCGCGAGCACTCACCGAAGGTTTGTCGGCCAAGCAGAGCGAAGCTGAATTCAACGCAACTCTTGACTCAACCATTCAAGGAATCTTTGACGCCTCACGCACGTGAGACATTGTTCAAAGATTTAGTGCAGTGGTCGGACGACTGGACCAGTGCGTAACTTGGGTGTGAAGAACGTTGACTTGGGTGGCATGAGCAACCCTTCGTCGGCGGTTCGTTGAATTTCGGCAACGGTCACGGGACGAATCAGTACGCCCGCAACTGCTTTTCCTGAAGCAACGATGTCGACAATAAGTCCGACACCATGCTGATAACTCACATCGTGAGTCACCTCGGCCAACGCATGTTCAAGTCGTGCTCCGTCAAGATCGCGAATACCTGCAAACATTTCTGGTCGCGGAATCATGAATGTTCCATCGCCCTGATCGTCAATCAATACAAGCGCACCTTTGTCTTGCATGTCGTACGTGATGGACGCAACAACTTTGCCAGCAGGAACGAATTCAAAGAACTTTGCAAAAGTCGCGTGTAATGCTGCAAATTCAATGCCCGTGTATAAACGGTGAATTGCTTCAACGCTCAATTGCTCTTCAATCAGTTCGCCCACATAGGTCATGGTGAGTTCGGCTGAACCGTTGCTGCCCGTATCAGATGCTCGCTGTTCATCACGGAACGTACGACTAATGGCGTAACGGTGGTGGCCGTCGGCAATGACAACTTCGTTTGAACTCACTGCTTGCGAAATTGCCGCAACGCGAGCCGGATCAGACACTCGTTCAATGGTGTGGGTGACACCTTCGGTAGTGACAGTGCCGAGCAATTCGCCAGGATCCCGCAACAACTCGGTGAGCCCCGCAGTCAGCGACAAGCCCCACACTGGCGACAAGTTGGTCATGGTGGCACGAGTTAAGTCAAGACGGTCAGTCTTTGCCTTTGGGGTGGTGCGTTCGTGGGGCAATACGCCGCCCGCACCTTCGTCAACAACTTCCAGTGCTCCGATGACACCAAACGTTGTGCGCTCGGTGCCAGCTTCATCGCGAAACGTCATGCGATAAATCGTGAATGAGGGTTCGGCATCTTCAATGAGCACGCCTTGCGTTACCCAATTGTCCAACACATCGCCAGCGGCGTCGTAACGACCAGGTCCATCAGATTCGACGGGTACATCAATGTGCACGATGTTGTTTGGATGACGTTGCGCCAAGGCTTCGCGGTCGGCCTCGGACAAAACGTCGTATGGGGGAGCAGCGACCAAATTCAGGTCGGCTGAGGCATAACGGAGGGCGTGAAATGGTTCAAAACGGGGCACATCTCTAGATTGCCATGCCGCTGTCGGTGAACGCGTGACAAGATCGTTAGGTCATGAATATTTCTCCAAAATTTCCAGTGTTGTGCGATCTCGACGGCGTGGTGTGGTTGGCTCACGAACCCATCGACGGTTCGGCGCACGCAATTGAACGTTTGCGTGCTGAGGGGCATCGCGTGTTATTCGTGACAAACAATTCGTCAGCCACAGTGGCCGATCAAGAAGCTGCTCTTTTGGCCGTCGGAATTCCTGCAGTCGGCGATGTCATTACGTCGGCCATGGCAGGAGCTCATTTGCTGAGCGCGGGCGAACGAGTTTTGATGTGTGGTGGACCAGGGCTTGCTGAAGCGATTGCCAAGGTGGGAGCAATTTCGGTATCGCATGAAGAATGCGAAGGCGGAGCGCAAGTTGACACCGTGATTGTGGGATTTCATCGCCATTTCGATTACGAGATCATGCGCCGGGCCTCAACCGCGATCCGTCGGGGAGCGCGCCTGATTGGTACCAACGATGACGCGACCTACCCGACCCCAAACGGTCCGATTCCAGGCGGTGGCAGCATTTTGGCGGCTATTTCTACTGCGGCTGGAATCGACCCAATTGTGGCGGGCAAGCCCCACCAGGCCATGGCGGATGTGGTGCGGGCATACGAGCCGAGCGTTGGCTCTGACACCGTCATGGTGGGAGACCGACCCTCGACCGACGGCGGTTTTGCCACCACGCTGGGATGTCGCTTTGCTTTGGTGCGCTCGGGAGTCACGCCAACAGGCGTGATGCCAGCCGATCGGCCGTCGTGGTTTGCGGGGACGACCCTCGACATTGACGCACCCAATCTTGCGGGTGTTGCTGACTATTTGCTGAAATAAGGCTCTCGAAAAATCGGGGTAGCGTCTAGTTATGGCTAAGAACCCGATCAACAAAAACTCAATGAAGAAGTTGTTCGACACTGTTTCCCCGATGGGACCAGATGCCGCCGAAAAGTTTGTTCGCGAACTACTGAAGGCGGGCGACGAGCGTCGTCGCGACGCCGAAAAGATCGTCACCGAAATTATTGCGGCAAGTCGTAAATCAGCCGAACATTTCAGCGACGCCGTTCAACGCGAAGTTGGTAAGCAGTTGACCAAAGCAGTGAAACGCATTGATCAATTAGAAAAGCAAGTTGAAACTTTGACCCGCAGCCTTGAAGCAACTCGAACCGTTTTGGTGGCAACGGCCGCAAAGTCGGTGGCCGACACAGTCGCCAAGCGCAAGGCGGCCGCATCGACTGCATCGACTGCAGCGACTACAACGACAACGCCAGCACCGGTGTCACCAGCAAAGAAGGCAACTGCCAAGAAAGCTCCGGCGAAAAAAGCAGCATCGAAGAAGTCTCCAGCGAAGAAGGCTGTGGCCAAGAAAGCTCCCATCAAAAAAGCTGCGCCGAAAAATCTTTCAGCTCAGTCGGCAACGACCGACACAACTTCAGCCTGAGCAACTGACCTACTTCATTTCTTTTTCCCATGGCTCGTCGACAACGTCTTGATACTGAATTGGTTCGTCGACAACTGGTGTCGGGTCGACGTGAAGCGACCGAACTGATTGATGCAGGTCGCATTTTGGTCAATGGCGCAATTGCATCAAAAGCAGCGCATCAAGTAGATCCCGCCGATGCGGTTGTCGTCAGTGGTCCGCCCGCACGTTTTGTGAGTCGCGGTGGCGAGAAGCTTGACGCAGCTTTAGAAGCTTGTGGCATTGATGTCGCTGGTCGACGAGTATTAGATGCCGGTGCATCAACAGGCGGGTTTACCGATTGCGTATTGCAACGCGGCGCCACTCATGTTGTGGCTCTCGATGTTGGACACGGTCAACTACACCCCAAAATTCGTGACGACGAACGAGTCACCGTGATGGAGCGTTTCAATGTGCGCGACATGACAATTGACGACATCGGGGGAGAAGTCGATGTCGTCGTCGCCGATTTGTCGTTCATTTCGCTCACTCTTGTCGTGCCTGCCCTGATTGGGGTGTGCCGACCAGGAAGCGAATTGGTATTGCTCGTGAAACCTCAGTTTGAAGTTGGCCGCCGCGACGTGTCGAAGGGTAAGGGAATCATCTCTGACCCCGAATTGCATCAAGCCGCCTGCGACGGCGTGCGTGAATCATGTGAAAATGCCGGAGCAACGGTCAATCAGATCATTTCCTCACCCATTACTGGGGCCGAAGGCAATAAAGAGTTCCTGTTATATGCCACCGTGCGTGAGAAGATGTCTCTATGACGTCTGCATCTCCCAAAAAGGTCGTCATCGTCGGGCATTCTGAACGGCCCGAGGCCGCAGTCGTTGCTCGCCAGGCCGTTGAGTGGTTGCGCAAGCATGGCCATACGCCAGTTGCACAAGCAGTTGATATTCAGTCACTCGGACTTGATACAGATCTCTGCACAGCTACCGACATTGCATCGGCTGAATTGGTTTTGAGTATCGGCGGCGACGGAACCATGTTGCGTTCGGTCACGATGCTGAACGGAGCAGCTGTTCCGGTGCTTGGTATCAACATGGGCTTGTTGGGTTATCTGGCCGAGGTCGAACCTGAAAACCTGGTGTCGTCGCTTGAGCGATTCTTTTCTGGTGACTACGAACTAGAAAAGCGTTTAGTCATTGACGTTGAAGTCGAGAAGAACGATGGTTCGAGAACGACGTGGCGAGCGTTGAATGAAGCCTCCTTTGAAAAAGAGCGCACTGGTCAAACGGTTCGCCTGGCAGTCAGCATTGACGGCGCTCGATTTACAACCTTCCAAGCCGACGGTCTGTTGGTGGCAACTCCCACTGGTTCAACTGCTTATTCATTGTCGGCTCGCGGGCCGGTGGTGTCGCCAACTCTTGAAGCAATGTTGCTGACGCCATTAGCTCCACACATGTTGTTCGACCGTTCGCTCGTTCTCGGACCCACCGAAACGATTCGCATCGACGTTGACGGATCACGTTCGGTGGGCTTGGCGATTGACGGTCAAGAAGTGGCGTCGCTTGAGGGCGGTGCATCAGTCACGTGCTCAGCATCTGATCGCCCAGCCCTTTTTGTGCGGATGCAACCACAACGTTTTCACCAAATCCTGAAAGCCAAATTCGGTTTGGCAGATCGATAAGAGTTGGTCGCTGTCTTATGTTGAGTGAATTGCACATAGAAGACCTCGGAATCATTGATCGACTCGATCTGGTTCTCGGCAATGGATTGACGGTTCTGACTGGTGAAACTGGCGCCGGAAAAACCATGTTGGTTGAAGCCATCAGTCTTTTGGTCGGCGGCCGTGCTGATGCTGGTCGAGTTCGTGCTGGAGCCACAGAAGCTCGAGTTGAAGGTCGTTTCGTGACCGACGATGAAGAATTCGTTTTGTGTCGGGTTATTCCACTTGATGGCCGCTCGCGAGCCTATGTGAACGGTCGTTTGGCGACAGTTGGTCAGTTGGCCGACATTGGTTTGAAATTGGTCGACCTTCATGGTCAACACACGCATCAAAGCTTGTTGTCGGCTTCAGTACAACGAGCAGCCCTCGACGAGTTTGCGCACACCGACCTGGGCGCTTTGCGAGAAGCTCGAGCAGAACTGACCGAAATCGATGCCTCGTTGGCGGCGCTCGGCGGTGACACCAGGGCACGAGCTCGGGAAATTGATTTGTTGAAGTTTCAGGTTGAAGAGATTCTGGCTGCTGCACTTGACGACCCAAACGAAGAGCATGTTCTTGAAGTTGAAGAAGATGTCTTGGCTGATGCCACGGCACATCGTGAGGCGGCACAGCTGGCGCTGGCCGGAATCAATGATGACGACGGTGTTCTTGATGTTCTGGGATCGGTCATCGCAGCCCTTCAAAATCGGGCACCTTTTGAGGTTGAGGCGAACCGTTTGCGTGACATCGTTGCCGACCTCACTGACACTGCCTCAAATGTTCGCAACGTCGGCGAAAATTGTGAAGATAACCCCGAGCGCCTTGCCGAAGTTCGTCAACGCCGCCAGAGTCTGCGCGAACTTCGTCGCAAATACGGCGAATCACTTGCTGAGGTCATTGCCTACCTTGATGAGTCGTCTCAACGTCTCGATGAACTGCAGTCTTTTGAGGTTCGAGTTGAGGCCCTTGAAAAGCAGCGGGTTGACGTCGAAAAGCGTGAGCGTCAAGCCGCAGCCAAGGTCGCCAAAGTGCGCAAAGGGGCAGCCAAGGCCCTCGGGTCGGCCATTACTGGTCACCTCACCCAGTTGGCGATGGAGCGAGCGGTCGTCGATGTCGAGGTTGGGGGAGACGATCCAGCCGACGAGGTCACGATGATGCTGGCTGCCAACCCGGGAGTCCCCGCTGCTCCGTTGAGCAAGGTGGCTTCTGGCGGCGAACTGGCCCGAACCATGCTGGCAATACGTATGGTGCTCACCCAAGGTCCGCCCATTTTGGTGTTTGACGAGGTGGACGCCGGGATTGGTGGATCGGCTGCCAATTCCATGGCAGAAAGCCTGTCGCGCCTCGCTCAAGCGCATCAGATTTTCGTCGTTACCCACCTGGCTCAGGTGGCAGCTGTTGCCGATCATCATGTGGTCGTGGAAAAGAACATCGTTGATCGACAGGGTGCCGAAGTGACGTTGGCGAGTGCGGCCGAGGTCTCTGGGGCGCGTCGGGTGGACGAGATTGCCCGCATGTTGTCGGGTCGACCAGACAGTACGGCGGCTCGCCGACATGCCAAAGAGCTACTTACATCAAGAAGTTCGACCGACTAGCGAAAAAGAATTTCGAATTTCCTGCTTGGGGATCGTAGTAAGACACTGAGGAGTCAGGAATAGTTGTAGGGTGATCTCCCGTAATTGGTTTGTCCAAACGGAGGTCAAAATGCCGAAACATATCTTTGTGACTGGTGGAGTTGCAAGTTCTTTGGGTAAAGGTTTGACTGCTTCGTCGCTCGGTCGTCTTCTGAAACTGCGTGGTCTGCGTGTCACGATGCAGAAGCTTGATCCATACATCAACATCGATCCGGGCACGATGAACCCATTTGAACATGGTGAAGTTTTTGTGACCGATGATGGCGGAGAAACCGACCTCGACCTTGGCCACTACGAGCGGTTCATTGACGAAAGTCTTTCGCGTAATTCAAACGCAACAACAGGTTCTATATATCAAGCCGTGCTTGCTGCTGAACGTCGCGGCGATTATCTCGGTAAGACAGTGCAAGTGATTCCACACATCACTGATGAAATCAAACGTCGTATTCGCCGCATGGCTTCTGAAGATGTAGACGTGGTTATTACCGAAGTTGGTGGCACCGTTGGTGACATCGAAATCCTCCCGTTTTTAGAGGCGATTCGTCAATATCGTAAAGAAGCCGGCCGCGGAAATGTGTGCTACATCCACGTCACTTTGGTGCCGTTTATTGGTCCTTCGGGCGAACAGAAAACCAAGCCCACACAGCACTCGGTGACCGAATTACGCAGCCGCGGAATCCAGCCAGATGTCATTGTGTGCCGCAGCGAAGAATCATTGAGTCCCAGCTTGAAGCGCAAGATTTCAAATTTGTGTGACGTTGATGAGCGCGCTGTTGTGAACGCCGCAGACGTGCGCAACATTTACGAATTGCCATTGGTGTTGCACGACGAAGGTCTTGACACCGTGGTGTGTGATGTTTTGCAGATTGACGCAAAGCCAGATTTGTCGTCGTGGCAGAGCGTGGTCACGATGGTCGAAAATGCCACCAAGCCCGTGCGTATTGGTTTGATCGGTAAGTACATCGAACTTCACGACGCCTATTTGTCGGTTGTCGAAAGTATTAAGCATGCGGGCTTCCATCACGGAGCCAGTGTTGAGATCGATTGGATCCAGGCCGAAGAAGTTGAAGGACTTTTGGCTGCGGGTCGCTTGAGCGAACTCGACGGAATGGTGATTCCTGGTGGATTCGGTATTCGTGGTGTTGAAGGAAAGATTGCTGCGGCAGCTTTTGCTCGTGAAAATAATCTTCCATGTCTTGGTCTGTGTTTAGGAATGCAAGTCATGACAATTGAATACGCGCGTCACGTCTTGGGTATGGCCGATGCACATTCAACTGAATTCGATCCGTCGACTCAGCATCCAGTGATTGACATCATGAACGATCAGCGCGATGTCACCGACAAGGGTGGCACGATGCGTCTTGGTGCTTATTACGCAGTCTTAGAGCCCGGCAGCAAAGTTGCCAACGCCTATGGCGAAAGCGTCGTGAGTGAGCGTCATCGTCACCGCTATGAGTTCAACAGTCAGTACCGCACTCGGTTTGAGGCATCTGGCTTTGTGTGTAGCGGAACGTCGCCCGACCGTCGCCTTGTTGAATTCATTGAACTGAAGGATCACCCGTTCTGGGTTGGTACTCAGGCTCACCCCGAGTTCAAGAGCCGTCCTGATCGGCCGCACCCGCTGTTCCGCGAGATGATTGGGGCTTCGCTTGAGTATCGCGCTGGCGCCAATCGACCCGCTGATGCGCAAATCGCTCGTGACGAGGTCCGTTCTGTCTGATTCAGTGCCGGGTGAACTCATGGGTTTTCGTCATCTCGGGGATCGCAAGATGTACGACGGATATATCTGGAAAGTCGTTGTCGGCGACTTTGTTGCACCAAATGGTGAAACGTTTACCCGTGACATCGTGCGTTCGCCTGGAGCCGTGGCTGTTGTGCCCATTCGATACAACGACGCCGGCGAACCCTTCGTAGTCTTAATCAAGCAGTATCGAGCAGCTTTTGATCGCGTGATTATTGAAGTGCCCGCGGGCATGCGCGATATTCCTGGTGAGGCTCCCGAAGTGACAGCGATTCGTGAGCTCGCTGAAGAAACTGGTTACACCGCAACGAACCTTGAGTTGTTGCATCAGTTTTATCCGTCAACTGGAATGACCGATTCGGTGTTGCATGTATATCTGGCCACTGGACTCACGCATGTAGGCCAAGAGACGCATGGGCCCGAAGAAGACCATATGGAAGTGTTTGAAATTTCTTTTGCCGAAGCGGTTGCCATGGTGGTGAGCGGAGAAATTGCTGATGCAAAATCAACAATTGGCTTATTGCTCACTGATCGCCGACTTCGTGGTCTCGATTCTGTCGTAAAGTAACTATTCGTGGACATCACCGAATCGGTCCCACTTGAAGTTGAAGAGTTCTTGACCTGGTTGCTTGCTGAACGAGGCCGTTCGCAGAACACCCTGCAGGCGTACCGTCGTGACTTGACGAATTATTGCGAATGGTTGCACGAACACAAGACCGATCTGCATCGCGTGCAACTTGCCGATATCAATCGCTTCGTGTCGACTCGACGATCTTCTGGCGCTGCGGCGTCAAGCGTGGCTCGGCATATGGCGGCGGTACGCATGTTGCACCGTTTCATGTCGGCTGAAGGAATGCGTAATGACGACCCCACTGCAGATTTCGATGGCATCAAGGTTCCGGCAGGTATTCCGAAACCTCTGTCAGAAGATGAAGTTGAAAGTTTGCTTGCTGCTGTGACGGGTGATGAACCGGTAGCGCTGCGTGATCGTGCGCTTCTTGAATTGTTGTACGCCACAGGTGCGCGTATTTCAGAAGTGTGTGGCTTGTCGATGGGTGATCTTGATCTCGATGCGGGTCTTGTTCGCCTCTATGGAAAAGGTTCGAAAGAACGGCTAGTGCCAGTTGGCAAATGTGCGCGTGAAGCTGTCGATCGTTGGTTAATTGAGGGGCGCGAAAAACTTGAGCCAGTTCGCTGGTTGAAGCGCGGCGATGCCGAAGCGATCTTTTTAAATAATCGTGGTGGGCGGCTGGGACGCCAGGCAGCATTTGCGATTGTGTCGCGAACCGGAAATCGGGCCGGTCTCACTGCACAGTTGTCTCCACATGTGTTGCGTCACTCATGTGCGACACACATGCTCGACCACGGCGCCGATTTGCGCATTGTGCAAGAAATGTTGGGCCACGTCTCAATCTCGACGACGCAGGTGTACACGCGGGTGTCGCAAGAACGCTTAATTGATCAATATCGCACTGCCCATCCGCGTGCGAGTGTTTCGCGGGGATCTTGATGTCTCAATTTATGGAGAATCAGCGCCATCTAGCCCGACGCTTCTTTACCTCACTTTCAAAAAAACCACCAGCAACTAAAGACATTGCTTGGGTGAATGAAAAATTGCTGGCGAATGAATTCAAATTGTGGAATCGTTTGAAACCACACGATCAACGTCATTCAATAGAAGTGGCGCTTCGTTTCACCGATGTGCATCCTGCATTCACGCGTGATGAAGTTGCTGCTGCATTACTGCATGACATCGGCAAAGTTGAAAGCGCTCTCGGAGTCATGGGGCGAGTGATGGCCACGGTTGTTGGTCCAAGGGGCACCAAATTTCGTGAGTATCACAATCATGAACTCATTGGGCTGAATTTATGTCGCGAAGCTGGTTCGACTGCTGAGACTCGGCGACTATTGGACTGGTCAACGCCCGAGTCAAGAAATGACTCAATAGTGAACTTATTACGTCAAGCTGATCAGATTTAGTGCAGAAATAGTTGACTCTGTCGTCGTTGATCTAGAATTTTGAAGTTCTATGACGAAGCCACGACATCGCTCCTTGAGTTCGCTCGCGTTGTTCGGTCGGCAATGTGTCATTGCGTTACTTCTCACCACAACCTTCTTCATGGTTTCGTCAGTTGGAGCGCATTCAGTTTCGGCTGCATTCACTGGCGCGTCGGCGTTTCATGGCGTGTCACCACTACGAGTCTTTGATACTCGCGGGTCTGCGAAGCCTGGCGCTGGTTCGTATAACCCAGTTGTGATTGCCGGATTGGCGGGAGTGCCGAGTTCGGCATCCGCAGTTGTTCTGAATGTGACGGCTATTGACGCCACTGGCGAAGGTTACGTGACGGTGTTTCCGTGGGGTGAGGCGTTGCCCAACACCTCGAACGTGAATATCAAGAGTTTCGGTCAGATGGTGCCGAATCTTGTGACTGTTCGCCTGGGCACTGGTGGCAAAGTCGGTTTGTACACATCGATCTCAGCC
>Ga0209297_1001646_pt1 | contig 12888 bp, 11 predicted proteins | sample S_130805_MF_Meta_FD_187322 | JGI IMG/M metagenome (GOLD analysis project Ga0209297, IMG submission 187322) | Freshwater microbial communities from Lake Simoncouche, Canada to study carbon cycling - S_130805_MF_MetaG (SPAdes) (version 2) | ecosystem: Environmental > Aquatic > Freshwater > Lake ... | reverse complement strand
CTCTGAGAAAATCTGGCAACACCTGCTGGAGAAAAAATATATTGACCAGCGTGGCAAGGTTGCAGATGAGTTAAAGAAAGCTCTAAAAGAAGATAATTTGAGTTTACCAGATGATTGCTCAGAACAAGCAGAGAAAATCATGTCCTGCTTGAAGAAAGTTGCCGGCGGCCTCAACATTAAAAATAATGATGATAAGCGTACTGTGCATCTCAATAAGGCTGTATTTGAAAGCCCTGAGTTTAAAGAACTCTGGAATCGCATTAAATATAAAACAACCTATAATGTAGAGTTTGATCCACAGGATCTCATTGATAAATGTGCCGAGAGTATCAAACGCAGCCTGATAGTAGGAAAAACAAAATTTACTTATGGGCGAGCAACGACTGAAATAAGCAGAGGTGGTATCGAAATAACAGATCGCAAGGAAAGCACGCATTTATACGATATCCGAGACTACCAAATTCCTGATATTTTAAGCTATCTCCAAAATGAAACCAATCTTAAGCGAAAATCCATTCTGGATATTTTACTTAAAAGCGGGCGGTTAGAGGATTTTAAAAACAACCCGCAGAAATTTATTGATGAAGTAAAAGAGCTTATTAAGCGGGAAATGCGCCGCTTTATTGTAGATGGTATTAAATACCATAAAATTGGTAATGAGCATTGTTATACTCAAGAATTATTTGAAAGTGAGGAATTGATTGGCTACCTAAACAAAAATATGTTTGAAGCAAAGAAGTCAACATATGACCATGTTGTTTATGATTCTGATGTGGAGTCAGGCTTAGCGCAGGCTTTTGAAAAAAATGAGGAGGTTAAGGTTTATGCCAAATTGCCTGGCTGGTTTAAAATAGATACTCCTCTTGGTTCTTACAACCCTGACTGGGCAGTTCTGCTGGAGTTGGATGGTAAGGAACGGCTCTACTTTGTAATTGAAAGTAAGGGGACGGTTTTTGAGGATATGTTAAGGGATGCTGAGCAGGCAAAAATTCATTGTGGCCGCGAACATTTCAAAGCCTTAGGCGAAGATGCTCGATATATGGTGGTTAGCAACTATGAAACATTTTTAGACCAGGCAAGTAAATGACCAACAAAATCCCCTTAGCAATAGCCTATGATTTTGATGGCACACTTGCTCCTGGAAATATGCAGGAACACTCTTTCATTCCTGAACTTGGAATTAAGAAGGAAGATTTCTGGCACGAAACCAGGCATATATATGCTCCTGAAAAAGATATGGATGAAATACTTGCATACATGTATCTTCTGTTGGCAAAAGCAGAGCCAAATGGAGGAATCACCCGCAAATTACTTGAGAAGCATGCCTGTGATTTAACCTTCTTTCCTGGCGTTGAAACATGGTTCAAGCGTATAAATGCGTATGCTGATACACTTGGCATTGAGCTTAAGCACTACATTATTTCTTCCGGCTTAAGAGAAATGATAAAGGCCAGCAAGATTGGTAATGAATTTGACTACATATGGGCTTCTGGCTTTATGTATGATGAGAACGGCAAAGCTATATGGCCGGCCCTGGCAGTTAATTACACTACAAAAACCCAATATCTTTTCCGCATTAATAAAGGGGTATATAATTCCTACGAAAATGAGGCTATCAATCGCTTTACCCCCGACCATAAAAGAGCCGTGCCTTTTCCTAATATAATATACCTTGGTGATGGTGACACTGATGTGCCAAGTATGAAAATGATGATGTATCAGGGCGGAAAATCCATTGCTGTATATGATCCTGAACAAAAAGCAAAGAAAGAACAGGAATGTAAGCGCCTACAGCTGCAAAGTAGAGTAAATTACTATGCGGCTGCCGATTACAGTGAAGGCAAAGAGTTAGACTTAATAATCAAAGATATTTTAAAGCACACTGCTGAGAATTATTGAAAATTGTTTTTAATTTACCTCTCCAAGTTACATTACAACTTTCATTTATTTATACCGCAATTTAAATAAAGTCTGGGAAGTGGATAACAGAAGGATGAAGGTGTAAAATAATTTAAAAATCGCGAGTTTGCATCTAGATATACTTTTGTTTAAAGTGTAGAATGCATTTTGTTTGGTATATAAGGCGAGGTTTAACTTCATGACAGAAGAGAATTTTAAAAAACTTGGGAGAAGGCTAGGTGATTTATCAGACCTGCCAGAAGAGTTGCGTGCTGAGCTGCAAATTACAAAAACAGATGAGCTGGAAAATCAAATTATCGAAGTAATAAATGAATCTTATGAAGGAATGGCCAATATAGATGAGGTAATAGTTGGAATTTATAGGAAATACAATGATATACAGAAGCGACAGTTTTTAGCAAATAAAATGTACCGTATGGCTAAAACTGGTCTTTTATATTCAGTTAAAGGTCGGAAAGGGGTCTATACTACAAAAGAAGAATTGGAGAGTTATTATACCTCTAAAAAGAATTAAGCCGTCTGTTGATGCAGACGGCTTAAAAGGAGAATGGAAAATCCACTCACCTGTAGTACGAAAGTACAGAATAGTGGATTCTCCTTCATCTGTCAATTAGCCAGATACCCTTTTTAGGGGTCGTTTTCCTGTCTGGCTTAATGAAAGGAATACTCAAATGGGTACTTTTAAAATTAAAAGAAGGCGCGATGGTCAATTTTATTGGTCTTTAGTTGCGCCGAATGGTGAAATTCTCTGTCATAGCGAGGGTTACACCACAAAACAATCTGCACAACATGGGGTTGATGCCTGCAAGCATTATGCTTACGGCGCTCGTATTGCAGATGAATCTTATGCTTTGGCATAAAGCTAGAGGCGGGATTCGTTCTCGCCTCTTCTATTTATCCATTTTTATCTCATCTATAAGTCATTTTTAAGAGTGCGGTTAAATGCCAATTTTCTTGGCATGTCCCTTGAGATTTAACTTATTGACATGATATGTTTTACTTAAAGTTTTTAAGAGGTAGGCGATGCCAACAAAAATTCACTTTATAAATGTAGGACAGGGAAATATGACCCTGCTACAACTTGCTAATGGTAAGAATTTTTTATACGACTGTAATGTTACAAATGATAACGAAACAGATGTAATAAATTTTTTAGCAAAACAGATTGGTTCTGGAACAAAAATAGATGTTTTTATATGCTCTCATCGTGACGCAGACCATATGCGTGGTATTAAAAAAGTTGATGCATCTTTTCCTATTCAACATATTTGGGATAGCGGAATGACTGGTACAACACCAGATAGTGCTGAATATAAACAGTACATGGCGCTAAGGCGTGAAGTTGGGTTTACGGAGGTTGAATGGAAGAAAAGATATGACTATGGTAACACTCGCTTGCGTATAATGAATTCAAAAAATGGTGATTTAGCAGATAATGCTAATGCACAGAGTTTGGTTATTAAAGTGGTGCATCGCGACAGTGCTAACGATACTGATCATGATAGTGTATTACTTACTGGAGACACAGACGCAATAACATGGAAGCATATCCATAAGCACTACACTTCAGAAGACTTGTCGTGCTCATTTCTTTTAGCGAGCCATCATGGATCTATAACATATTTTGATGATCCTAATGATAGTGAAAACTATCATATATCGCATTTAAAAGCAAAATCACCAGATATGACAATTATATCTGTGGGCGATAATGCACATGGCCACCCTGATAAGAAATCCTTGGATTTTTATGAAGAATATTCAAAAGGTTCTAAGCAGGGCAATAAAGTTCGCCGCACAGATAAGCATGGGCATATAAGTGTAGAATTAAAAGATGGTGGTAGCTGGAGTCTAACAAAACAACATAATGAACAAAATGTCAAATCATACTCATCTATTTGATCGCTATAGTAGAAATGCTAGGTTGTATCCCGCTTTCTTAGGGATACTGCCAGCATTTGTAACTATTTATATGTTGTTTCCTGAGATATATGAAACAATAGGCAAAACAATTGCATCTCTTGCAGTTGGTTGTGGAGCTCTTACATTAATTGCAAGTAGTGTTCGGCATTTTGGAGTAAAAAAAGAAACAAAACTTTATAAATTATGGGGTGGCACACCAACAACTATATGGCTTAGACACGCAGATAAAAATCTAGATCCAGTAACAAAAAGTAGGTACCAAAATTTTATATTAAAGAAAGTGCCAGGCTTTGTATTATTCACGCCTCAGGAGGAAAAAGCAGATCCTATTCGAGCTGATGACTATTATAAGTCTGCAACAAAATGGCTGTTAGAATTCACAAGAGATAAAAAACGATTTCCTCTGGTTTTTGAAGAACTTGTTAATTACGGATTCCAAAGAAACACTTTGGCAATTAAGCCGCTTGCAATTTTTATTATATTCCTATCTATAATATTAACAGCTACTACTGTATATTCTCAGCATATCAGTGAGTGGTATACTGATGTGAAGTATATAGTACCTACCTTTATATCAATAATTTCTCTTTTTCTTTGGATATTTATAATTTCTCCTAATTGGGTTAGAAGCGCTGCTAATTCTTATGCAAGGGCGCTACTTGCTAGTTGTGATGGTAATGCCAATCTACGCAAGTTCTCAAAACACAACCGCAAAACTAGTAAATAGTAAAAATTATATCTCGTGTTGCTGTTGTAATTTTAATCAAATATCTTAAATTTCTGCAGCCATTCTTCCAGCCTCCTGGTAGCCATAACATCATCAAAATTATAGCCAAGGATATCATTTTTTATTTGCTCCCTGCGGCCATTTATTGGCTCTGCAAGGTATTTGGCAAATTGCACTACCGACCATTGGGAGCCGGAATCGCCATCGCTCCACTGAAAATTTACCAGACCTTCATGTTTGCAGATTTGTTTCAGGCCGTAGCCGGCAAGCGGCAAAACAAAAGATTCCATAACCGGATTTTTAATATCAAACAAAGGTGTATTTTTACCAAGCAGCCACCCGACAATAGGATGATTTTCCATCTCATAACGCTTGGCATAGCGTTTAATATTCACGACTTCGTAATTGGAAAAATGGCATAAAACCAAGTCTGGATAGTTGGTTTTATATTTTTCCATCAACTCCAAGAATTCCAGCCACCCTTGCTTGTCATCATCCTCGTGGTCTGTCCATACATATTCAAAATCTCCGCCTTTATATGGCGGTTTCAAAAATCCCCACAGATAAACATGCTCTTCGCCGCTATCGGTAAGGGGATTGACCTCAATATCAAAATGCACCCATGTTCCTTCCGGCAGGCTTACAGGTGCAATTTGGTAGTATTTATTGGTGAAATATGCCTGCGCCTGTAAAACCGCACGCTGCTTTTTCTCAAAGCCCTTAAGCCACGGTACATCATCAATATATTCAGGGTTGGCTTTTGACATGGCGGTTATGTTCTGAATGCCCTGCGCTTCTAAACCAGGCGCGCTACGTGCGTCAATTCCGTAAAGAAGCGTCAACTCCTCTCTGGCCTTGAATTCAGGCTTGCATATGCCAGTATATGGGCAAACTTTGCATTTGCTCTCTCCATAGCGGGCTTCTGGTGGATTTTTGCTTGCCAGAATCAGTGGCATGTCAGCAAGGAATTTATCTGTTTCTTCGTCAGCTTCCATGCCAATTTCTACAGTACTTTTATCGCCGATAAAAACCATGGCAGGCAGCATATTGCCCAGCAATTTTCGGTAAACACCGAGCTGTATCTGGATTTCTTTTTTGTCTTCCTTCCGTGAAAGTTTGGCATCGGCAGCCTGATATTCACCATTTGGCTGTTTGATAAGAAAATCCGGCTTGCCAATAATTCCAGCCACTTTATCGACCAGCTCACCCTGATAAATAACTTCAGCACCGGCTTTCATAAGGCCAAGCGTGTGTTCGTTTGAAACAGCTTCAATAACCTGAAACTTTTTCTCTAAATCTCTCTTGATACCCCATTCGTGGTTAATGCCCATTTTCATTATTAAAGCATCAAACGGATCAGGTTCGCCAACTTCAAAGCCTTCTGGTGGAAAATTGTCATACCAAACACGCCGCCTGCAATGCAGCCAGGATCGGGAGTCGCTTGGTTTTATGTAAATAATATCTGCCATTGCAGCAACATAGCAGCTCTTTTAGAAAAATCATTATTTCAATTTTTTAACGGAAAAAATGGAATGATACGGTTTGACACCATTATATGTCCTCTCCCAAGCTATTGGATACGCAGGAACCTGTGCCCTCTTTAGTACACAGACAGTACACGGAGCATTTTTTAGAAATGCTGTAAGATTTTTGTGGCTAGGTAAGTATTTGAAATATAAAAGAAAAGTTGGTTGCGGGGGCAGGATTTGAACCTGCGGCCTTCAGGTTATGAGTTAGAAAAAGGTTATTTATCAATAACTTGCTATAGTACACAGAATTACGCTAAATTTTTGACTTCTGGACGTTATTCGCAGAATGTGCATACTCACCCTTTCTCACTACCACCTGCTGACTTTCTCCCTCTTTAGTACACAGACAGTACACAACATTATTTCTTCAAATATTGATATATTAAACGCGGCCTTAATCAATCCACTTTTTTTGCTTTAATATAGACAAATGAGCGAGGCGCGCCCTTCCGTCATATTAGGAATTTTTTCACTTTTTGCTATTTCTTCTGCAATCGGAGTACCACTAGGCTCAAGTATCAATACTTTAACATTTGGAAGGTCGCTAAATGCTGCTTTTATTTTTGGCAATACATCATTCCAATTCAAGCCACCTAATCCACAACCTAGAGCTGGTATAGCAATGGAATTAATTTTTTTCTCTTTAATTTCTTTTATTAGAGCATTAAGGCCACTGTCGATATCTTCTATACGACTTTTTCCTTTCCAGTGGCGTTTTGTAGGAAAATTAATAATATAACGTGGATTAGAAGTGTTATGGGTATCAACCGTGAACATTGATCCAGGCTTCACTTCTCCACGTTCACATGCGGATTCATATTGTTTGAAATTATCAGGAAAGGCTTTACGAAATTGCAAAGCAATGCCGCGCCCCATCACACCTACACAATTGACTGTGTTCACTAGGGCTTCAGCATCTTGCTTTAGTAAGTTACCTTTTATAAGCTCTATCATATATTCATATCATCCTAGAAATACCATGATTTTTCAATAGAAATAATGGGTTTATGCTCAGTTTGGTCTAGCATTTCAATAACTTGTTGTTGTATTTCAGTATTATATTATAGGTGCAAATGCCTAGTCCCCCGAAAATGGCACCCTTTGGTGTTCCTTCCCGAAAGCAGGGATAGGCTGACAGGAGGCTCTTTAAGCAGCTGAAATCTAAAGATATTCCCCAATTAATAAGCTGTTTAACATATTCTTAGGAAAATATATAGGGGAATATATTTGACATGAGGCGTTAAATTCCTTATTATAATAAATACAAATGCCCAGCCAGCCCGAAACGGGCACCCTTTGGTGTTCCTTCCCTGAACAGGGATAGGCTGGCGGGCGACTCCTCTTAAGTTTCATTCAAAATTATTTCATCATCAATGCGCGGTGCGAGTATTTCTCGCCAGAGTGATGGTGTTTTGCTGTCTGGCGCATTATATGGACGCGCTATTGCGCCTGCAGCCATATCTGCCAATTGAATGAGTAAATCACTTTTTGAATCTACAAATTTAATAGATTTGAGCAATCCCTGCGGTATGTTTTTACGCAGATAAGCAGCAAATGCATCCCTCACAACCCTATCACCACAGCGGTCAATTTTAATAATTGTGCCTGGCACAAATGTTTGGTGTCCGCTGGCGATCAGGTGCCTCATGGCGTAAAAGGCAAATTTCTTTGAATTTTTGCGGTATTCTGGATCACGGATAGAATTTTTATCTATTATTATGGTGCGTAGACGGAACGGAAAAGAGCGCATGGCGGTAAGAAAATCGGTGCGTATCTTGTCGTTTGAACCGCTAAACTTAAGTTCACGCCTGACACCCAGCGTTTGTTTTGTTGCAGCTATACCTTTGGCAGTTGTCTCCGCATCCGCAAATGTATCAAAAACTATCATAGCCACTACGAAATATGGAGTGCTTCCTAACGCAAACCCAGGATCCCCACTTTCGTCAATTACAACCAGCATACTTGCTTTCCTTCATTTTCATACTAATTTGCAAATATGTAGAAAACCAACCCGCAGTATTTCTACAGGAGGGGCTGGCCATATAAGAAGACTAGCCTGTGGTAAGGCTAGTGCTGTTGAGTGGAATATATATTATTTCTACGATATACGCTATTAAATAAGAATTTAGGGGATAATCTACATTTATTACCTACTATGTCCTCTATGTGTCGATAAATAACACCCAAGGAACATACAATGTTTATAGAATATCTGGACAAATTACGCTCATCAGGAAGTATTGTGAACCAAGAGTAGTTGTTACTTTTTAGCTCTAACTGGAATATATGCCAAAATCTTTTGAGGTATTATGCCTTCGCCATTGTAGACAATACCATCAATCAATTCAGGTTTTTTATTTTTGCCTTGCACAGCAAGGTTAATTAAACCTGGTTTAAAGTTTAGAAGCAATTTTGTATCAACCATAATCCACTTCAAAATAATACCACCCTCCCCATCAGGAGATAATTGTGCAGGGTATGTTTTATTAAGGGGAATATTTTGGATAAATTTCTCTGCTATTTTTATTACCAGAGCGAGAGGTTTTTTTGCTCCAAAACCATTCCAGTCATCCTCTAGCACTTTCATATTACTTGCGGCTTGCAATAACTCATCACGTTCTTTGTGGCGCCTTGGTAATTTTATTTCTTTTATAACCATAAATTACCGCTATATAAACATCTCTAAGCCTTCAAAATATTTGAAAAGAAAGCATTGTAAATAAATATAAATCAGATCCCAAAATTTTTTATGGAAGATAATATTGGGTTCTATTTTCAAATCCTTTCAAATCAAGTATATTTATAGTGCATAAATACGTGATAAACACAGTATTACTGCACTATAAATATACTTTTTATGACTATAAATTAAAAAAGTATTACTTCAGAAACACTTATGAAAATAATAACCTACAGCGACCTACACCTCGAATTCGGTACAGACATTAAGCCACCTGCGAATAGTGATGCTGACTTAATGATTCTGGCCGGTGATATAATAACATTCAAGGATTATAGCCCACTTAGCCGTTTTCTTAAGGAGTGGGGCAAACCAGTGTTATATATCGCCGGAAACCACGAATATTATACACAAAGGCCAATCGCTGAGGAAAATAAAAACTTCAAGTTATGGCTAGCTGATAATCACAAGAATGTAACTTTCCTGCAGGATGAGGAAATTAGTATTGACGGTGTTCATTTTTTCGGTGGCACCATGTGGACAAATTTTAACAATTCAGATATTCATGCCATGATTACAGCGCAGCAACAGATGAATGATTGTCGGCTAATCATTACCGAGCCTGGAAAACCACTCAAGCCTATTGATACCGTTTCTTTTCATGAAACATTTGTAAAGAAGTTGACGCACTGGCTTGATAAAGATTTGGAAGGGCCACGTGTTGTTATTAGTCATCATGCACCTGCAGTTAATCCAAATACAAAATATGGCAGCAGCCCTTTAATGCCAGCCTTTAATTCACTTGATATGCTGCCAATTATAGAAAAGTATCAACCTAACCTATGGGTATATGGCCATACACATGAATGTGACAATCAGATGCTCGGCAAAACCCGTGTTATTTCTAACCAGCTTGGCTACCCTGGACATTTTGGTAGTTACGAATGTAAAGACTTTGATGCAACCGGCTTGCCTATTGTGCTATAAAGAATTCGGTTACACAAGTTAACCATGGCGATTGTACGCCACCATGGTTTCCTTATAAATTAGCGCACTTCATAAGAGCCAGTTTTTTTGCTGCCTGTAAAACAGATGAGCTTTAACTGAACCAATCCTCCAATATCAGCTTTGGCAGTACGGATAGATACTTGCCATAATTGGGCAATATCTCCTGCCTTACATTTATGGCCATGCTGCAATAAACCAAGGTACCATAACTGCCTCTGGTTCAATTGCATAATAATTTTGTATGGTAAGGTTAAATTTATAGTGCAAAATTTTGCACTATAAATTTGTTGCGAATTGGTGGCTCCGGTGATTAATAAATGTTCCTGATATAGTTCATATAAATCATCTTTTCCTATTAATTCCAGAAGTACCCTCAGCACATTTGGAGAATGCTTTGCAAGCATAACTAAATGCCTAAAGCCTGGCTGTTTTTCACCGCTATACCACTTCCTAACAGTATTAATACTGGCATCTGTTTGTTTAGCAATCATCTTTACCGGAGAGGGTTTTTCGCCATAGTCTTGTTTTAATGCTTCGGCAAATATTAGTGCCAGTTTTTTATCTGAATTATCTCCTTTTTTAGATGTCAATTTGGGGGTTGTTTTTATAAAAGACATTTTTTTACTCCACTGTTAAAATTAATTAGCAGCAGCGTTATGTCTTCTTTTGGGAGGCTTTTGCAGGTAATTTGATTTTGGATAACGGCGTGGAAAAAGAACTTGCGATAGAGGAGTCACAGAAGATATTGGCAGTAGCGTATGTGCGCATGTCTACTGACAATCAAAAATACTCTACAGAAAACCAGATGGCAGTAATCAGAGAGTATGCTGAGCGCCATAATATGGAAATTGTTTTTGTTTATGAGGATGATGGCAGGAGTGGGCTGAATATTTCGGGCCGCAGGGGGTTGCAGCAGCTAATCCATGATGTAGAATCCAAGACAAAAGAATTTTCAGTGATACTGGTGTTAGATATAACAAGGTGGGGAAGATTCCCTAACCCTGATGAGGCTGCGCATTATGAATATATATGCCGTGGTGGTGGCTATGACGTCAGGTATGTTGCAGAGCAATTTGCAAATGATGGCAGTATGGCCTCTGCGGTAATGAAAAGCGTAAAACGTGTGATGGCTGGTGAATATAGCCGCGAGCTTTCTAAAAAAGTTTTCAGGGGACAATGCCATCTTATAAAACTTGGTTTCCGCCAGGGTGGTCATGCTGGTTATGGTCTGAGAAGAATGATGGTAGATGAGCATGGAAATGTTAAAGGCGAATTGCACTATGGCCAGTGCAAAAGCTTACAAACTGACCGTGTTATACTAGTGCCAGGACCACCTGAAGAAGTTGAAACAGTAAGGTGGATGTACGAGGTATTTATAGAAGATGGTCTGAGTGAGTCCACCATTGCAGTTCAGCTTAACAAGAAGGGAATACTTACTGATCTTGGTAGGGAATGGACTCGCGGCACCGTCCATGAAGTCCTGAGCAATGAAAAATATATCGGCAATAATATATTCAACCGTATCTCATTTAAACTCAAAGAAAAACGTGAAATTAATAAACCTGAAGATTGGATAAGGCTCGATAGCGCCTTTGAAGCTATTGTTGAAGTAAGTCAATTTTATACTGCACAAGGCATAATACGCGCACGCAGCATCAAATTGTCAGATGAGGAGATGCTGGATAAGCTAAAATCTTTGCGTGATAAAAATGGCTGGTTATCCGGCATCATAATTGATGAGCAGGACAACATGCCATCCAGCGGTTCATACCAACGCCGTTTTGGTAGCCTGGTACGTGCTTACGAGTTAATAGGATACACGCCTGACCGTGATTTCCGCTATATTGAGATTAACCGCTACCTACGCAAATTCTATGCAGAAATTGTTGAGGATACTATACGCAAAATCAAAGAATTAGGAGGCAGGGTACACCGCGAAGTAACATCTGACCTGATCTTCATAAATAATGAGATTAAGGTTTCTGTGATTATATGCCGCTGCCTTAAAACTAAGACCGGCACATCCCGTTGGAAAATACAATTGGATAGCGGCCTTGAGCCTGACATCACCATTGCTATACGTATGGATGAAGATAACATAACTCCTCTTGATTATTACCTGCTACCTGCCATAGACATGGAAAATCCAAAAATGCGGCTTAGGCAGAATAATGGCCTTGCCCTGGATGCATACCGTTTTGATGATTTGGAAATGTTTTTTATGCTTACTGAGCGTGTTCCTATAAAGGAGGCTGCATGAGCAAAGTAAAAAATATTGAAATGATACAAATTGACCAGATTAACATCCTGAATCCAAGGCACCGCAGCAAAAAGATTTTCAATGATATGACTGATAATATCATGAAGGTTGGGCTAAAGCGGCCAATTACTGTAAAGAAAGGTTCAAAAACTGAAGGGAAGGATTATGACCTGATATGTGGCCAGGGGCGGCTTGAGTCATTTGTTTTGTGTGGCCAGACCCATATACCTGCGATAGTGGTTATTGTCAGCGAAGCAGATGCATTTGTTATGAGCCTTGTGGAAAACCTTGCTCGCCGTAATTATAGGTCCCCCGATATAATGCATGGCATTAAACTTCTTCAGCAAAAAGGCTATGATGCAAAAACTATTGCCGATAAAACTGGCCTTACCATTGATTATACAAATGCAGTAATTTTCTTACTTGATAAAGGTGAAGGCAGGCTTCTTAGCGCAATAGAGGCCGGAAATTTACCTGTGACTGTAGCTTTAAGTATTGCAGAATCTCCTAACAATGAACAAAAAGCATTACAGGAGGCATATGAAAGTGGTGAGTTACGAGGTAGTAGATTTGTAGCCGCTAGGAAACTACTTGATAGGCGCAAACAATTCGGCAGGGCTTTGCAGAATAATCACCATAGTGGTTCATCAAGCAAAAACCCAGGTGCTATATCGGCGCAAGATATTATGCGCGCCTATAGAAAAGAGGTAGAGCGAAAAGTAATACTTATACGTAATGCGGATAACTTGCTCACCAACTTCAGGCGCCCACCAGGTAGTATCGTTACTTGCTCTATGCGTAAGCCACGGAAGCCAGTCGGTAGTAATGTCCCCGATTTTTA
>Ga0209297_1001642_pt1 | contig 12920 bp, 5 predicted proteins | sample S_130805_MF_Meta_FD_187322 | JGI IMG/M metagenome (GOLD analysis project Ga0209297, IMG submission 187322) | Freshwater microbial communities from Lake Simoncouche, Canada to study carbon cycling - S_130805_MF_MetaG (SPAdes) (version 2) | ecosystem: Environmental > Aquatic > Freshwater > Lake ... | reverse complement strand
TGCGCGGCTCTTGCAATTTGCAAGTTCTCCGTTTCTGCTTTTCTGCTTTTCTGCTTTTCTGCTTTTCTGCTTTTCTGCTTTTCTGCTTTTCTGCTTTTCTGCTTTTCTGCTTTTCTGCTTTTCTGCTTTTCTGCACTTACTATTTCGATTTACCCTGTGCTGCCCCACTGACCTCTCTGTGAATCTCCATAATCTCTAGCTCCGGATTTCCTTGCCTTTCGCTCAAGGTTTTTCTCCCGGAAAAGAAAAGAGGGCCTGAATCCTTTTGGATTCGAGGCCCCCTGGGGTTTTCACTGGTGCTTAGCCAATGAACTCCAGGGTGCCACTGAATCCAAAATGCTTTGGATTGCCGGTGGCGTATGAATATGAACGCGCGAAATCGTTCGTACGCCAATTGGCAGTACGAATCGGTGTTGATGTAAGCGCTAGCGCTACAGACACAGTCGACCTCTTTCGTTTCATCTTCAAGCTCTGTTTAAACGATTTCAAGCCATTTCTGGCTCAAAATTCAACTCAAACATAACTCCTTGGCATCAGGGTAAAGCAGGGGGTATCGATCTAGCAACTCAATTAAATCTTCCAACGGGATCCCCGCTCAGCCCCCGCTTTACTTGAGCGGCAGGCCAGCCAAGAATCTGGATGGGGTGCCGGTGAAGGAAAGGTAAATCTCATCCTTGGCCCGAGTTACACCAACATAAAACAGTCTGCGCTCTTCTGCGACTGCTGCAGTGCCAGCCTCATTACTAAATGAGCTACTTATTGATTGTGAGATAGGAAGTACTCCCTCACGTAATGCCGGTAGAAATACGTAATCCCACTCCAAGCCTTTAGCGGTGTGAAGAGATGTAATCGTTACACCTATTGCTAATGGCTCAACTGCATCTCTTTCTCGATTATCAAATTCATCTACAAAAGTCCGCAGATCTGCATCCGGTGCATCTTGAACTAAGTCATACGCTAATTCATAAAGCAGCAATCTTGGATCATCACCTTTTGCAGAACTTGGACTCCAACCGATTGAGGTTAAAACTTCAGAGATTGCAGTAAACAATGGTTGATGATCTGAAATCTTTGAACCTACTTTTACTGGTTTCGTGTTTTCAGTAGGCGTGACTTTTTTCCCTGATGAAGCAAGTGCTGCGCCACGTAATAACCTAATGGCCTCGCGAATTTCTGGAAGTGCAAAAAAGGGACGCTTGCCAGCAAGTACCACTGGAGTTCCAGCCAGTGTTAAAACTCTTTCAAACTCTTGAACTTGATCATTTCGTCTAAGCAAAATAGCAATATCACGCGGCCGGACTCCCGAACTTATCAAATCTGATATCTGGTGAGAAATCGTTTCAACCTCTTGTTGCTCATCTCGATACTCCGTTAATTGTGGAGCGCGATGTGCTTTTGCAGTCGCATTTCTTGCTGCAGACAATTCACGATCTTCAATTGAATTAGCTAGGTGAATAATGTGTGGAGTTGATCGATAATTGTTTGTCAGTCGTAATACTTTTGCGTCCGGATATTTTTGTGAAAATCCCGTTAAATACTGAGCTGTTGAACCGGCGAAGGAATAAATATTTTGACTTGGGTCACCCACCACACAAATTTCTTTACGTTTCCCTAGCCAAAGATCCAAAACTCTTTGTTGCAATGAAGAAACATCTTGATACTCATCAACTGTGAAGTATCGATATTGATCTCTAACTCGATCAACGATTGAAGTTCGCTCTTCTAGAATTGCTGATACGAATAACAAAATATCTTCAAAATCTACTAAACCTCTTGATTGTCTGCGTTGGTCGTACAAAGCATAAATTCCCGCCATTGCATCAACTGTTAATCCACTAGATAAAGTACGTTCACTGGCCATTGAAGTAAAATCATCATGATGAATCTGCTTGCCTTTGGCCCATTCAATTTCATCACTTAATTCCCTGATGAATGCTGGTTTTCCACTCAATCCCTCTTCGCGAGCGATTTCGGAAAGGATTTCATATTTACTATTTAGAATTTTTGGTAATGGTCCGCCGATTGCTTCTTTCCAAAAAAAAGTTAACTGGCGCCATGCAGCACTGTGAAAGGTATGGGCTTGCACATTTGGTTGTCCTAAACCTCTCAATCTATTTCGCAATTGAGCCGCCGCCTTCGCAGTAAATGTCAGCGCAAGCACACGGTTTGGATCCATCACTCCACTCTCGATTGCGTATGCAATTCGATGAGTGATTGCTCGGGTTTTCCCGGTACCTGCGCCAGCAATAATTGCCACTGGTCCGCGGATAGCAGTTGCTGCTTCTCGTTGTTGCGGATCGAGATTAATTAATAGGGATTCTGCATTAATTTTTGAACTTTTTGATACAGAACTATCTGTACTTACAGAATCGTCTGAATCACTTTCACTGTCTAACGCCACGCTTCCACACCTTCAAGTGGTTGCCCGTACCAAAGTTCAATCATTCTGCGCGCAATACTTATTCCTGGCGGAAGTAACAATTCACCAGATGCGATATCTGCAGCAATCTGTTCTCTTGTGTACCAACGAATAGCTTCAATTTCTTCACCATCAGCTTCGGCATCTTCAGGGTTAGCTGTTACCGCCGTGAATGAAAGCATGATCGATGCTGGAAATGGCCAGGGTTGAGATCCCAAATACTTTATTTCACTAAGTGAAACGCCTGCCTCTTCTGCAACTTCACGTTCCACGCATGCTTCAAGAGATTCACCAGGCTCTAAAAATCCAGCAAATGTAGAAAATCTCTTAGCAGGCCAAATTTTCTGGCGACCTAACAAAATCCGATCTTCTCTATCTCTAACTAAAACGATTACTGCACTATCAGTTCTTGGATAGTGCTCGGCTTCGCATGCAGGACATTTACGAGTTGATCCACCCAAAATGGAAATTGTTGGTTCACCACACCTGGCACAACGTGGATGTACATCATGCCAATTTGCAAGAGCCACAGCGTGCATGACTGCACCGATCTCAAGATCACTTAATAAAGTTCCGACATCTCGAAGTGAAACTAAGTTTTCAGTTCCTTCTGGAAAAGGCGCATTGATTGCAAAAAATGGCTGGCCGTTTGGAGCAAGTCCGAGAAAAAATCTTTCAGCTACTGATGCCGCAAACTCAGGTGATTTAATTAATGGGCCATTTGGATCTAAATAGATCAACCCGCTAGTTGTTGATGCAGATTTATTTTGATTTGGTTGGGTGGCCTGCTGTGCCTGGCCCGGGCCATCACTCCAAATAAACTTTCCTTGATTTACTTGAAAAATTTTGGCATTAGCAAAGAGCTCATCCAAAGTTTGATCGGAGGTGCGCAAATGGGCCGCACGATCAAGGAGCGAGCGTGCGAGTGCTAAATTCTGTAGTTCTGAGGCCATAAGTGGCGAGCCTATCTAATTCCCCCGTACGGTTCACAGATGAAGATCGGCTCCTGGAACCTCCTCCATGGGATGGCCATCCCACAAGGTGGGACATCGGCAGAAAGTTTGCTCAGAGCCGCTGGGATGATCGATCTGGATCTACTGGCTCTTCAAGAGGTCGATTTCTTTCAAGATCGCAGTAACACCATCGATCAAACCGCCTTGATCGCCCAAGGCATGGGCGCGCAATTTTATGATTTCGCTCCAGCAATCTTTGGTACTCCAGGTGAAAAATGGGAAGTTGCTAATTTTATCCATTCAGACAAATCAGCCAACCAAAACCAGTCGAGTGAATTAAATGCTGCAGGTAAAAGAAATTTGATAAATCGAAATAGCGCATACGGGGTTTCAATTATTTCAAAAATCCCAATTAATGAAATTTGTATTTTGGAATTAGGAAGATCGCCTGTCGGAATACCTTTACTCGTCCCAAATGAGAATGAAGGAAGAATGCGTCCAAGGTTTATTTATGTTTCTGATGAACCCCGAATGGCTCAAGCTGCAATTCTTCAAAATGGTGTGACTGTAATAAACACTCATTTGTCATTTGTCCCTGGAGTAAATGTTCGGCAATTACAAATAATTAAAAAATGGGCTGAGCATTTGCCCGGTAAAAAGATCTTGATTGGAGACTTAAACTTAATTGGAAGAATTCCAGCAAAAGTTCTGGGTTGGAATCAATTAGTCGAGGAAAAAACTTATCCATCATGGAAACCACGGATTCAATTTGACCATGCTCTCTCAGCAGACTTTACTGTGAGTGAAATTAAGAAATTACAGATTCCAAATCTTGGGATTAGCGATCACTTACCAATCGCTTTTGAGATCCAATAAAAACCTTACCTTTGGATAAGTAATCTCAATAATTAAGAAGTTGGAACTTGATTGATTAAATTGATCAAACCATCTCGATCCAATAAATCCGCTGGTCTAATGGTTTCCTGTGATGAGACGTAATGAAAGGCGGCTCCTACATCTGATAATTTGCAATTTGCGATTTCAGCGTAAGCAAGTCGATACATGGCTAATTGAATGGCGGCTAATTCAAGTTCACGTCCACTTTTTGCTGATCCAGTTTTCCAATCAACTACTTCAAAGCCACCTGTAGAAGTTGCATAAACAGCATCCATTCTGCCGCGCAGTAAAACACCGGCGATCGTTCGCTCGAAAGGAACTTCCACAGCAAGTGGTGAACGATCTCCCCACTCGCTCGCTAACCATTTCTCTTTTAGCGAGGAGAGCACGCTCTCATCAAATGCGCCTTCATCTGCACTTCCCGGTAATTCATCTTCATCCAAGAGCGCAATATCCCCAAAACGCTCTTCGAGCCAACTGTGGAATGCAGTTCCGCGACGGGCAATTGGATCTGGTTTAAATGGAAGCGGCCTTCTAATTCGAGCAGCAAATTCCTTTTGATCTGTGGCAAGCGCAAGCAATGCTGATACCGATAGACGTGGTGGAAGTTTAACTATTATTTCACTCTTGTCTCGTTGCTGCTCTTGGAGCGCTAATTCAACACCACTCTTAAGTTCCAAAATTCTATGATCCAAATTTTTATTTTCTGAAATCATCGATAGGTCAGAATTATGATTTTGCAAGGCAGTAATTAGAGTTTCAAAATTTGTTCGACGCTTACCAAGTGGGTCGACTGGCCATTGCGCACTCTTGGGATTTACTAAACCAGGATTTTCTGGATCAGTAGGTGGTACATCAATTTCACCAGCAACTACTCCGCCAGTTTTTACTACTTGATCAAAGACATCTTTGTATAAAGCACTTGGAGGAACGAAATTTTTTCCATTACGCCACCACGATGTTGTGCAAAAAAGATGGCTACGGGCTCTGGTGACCGCAACATAAGCCAATCGTTGCTCTTCGTCTCCCTTGCGCTCGTTGCAATACAAGTGATACTGCCCAAGTTCATCACGTACATCTGTTGTTGTAACGCATCTGTTTAATTCAAGCATTTTGAAACGATCGCGATCTAAACGCAGCGGAAATGGAACCGTTCCTTCATCTTTAAGCCAATTCTCACCAGATTTATCTGATGGGAAAACACCTTCTGCTAATCCTGGCAAAACTACTAAATCCCATTCACCACCCTTTGCTCCATGGACCGTAAGGATTTGTACAACATCTTTTCTAACCTCTACTCCGCCAGCGCGAAGACCACCTTCTTCGCGATCTGCCACGTCGATCCATGTGAGGAATGAATAGAGCGATCCCCCTTGACTATAAAAATTATTTGCTTCGTCAATAAATCGATCTAGATAACGGCGATTGTGTTCTGTCAGTGCAACATCAACTGCCAGATGCAATTCGCGTTCAATTGCAACAATCAAGTCTGGGATTGGCAAATGCACTTTTTTGCGCAATCGTTGAATCTGTTTTGCCAGGGATACTAAACGCGTATAACCGACTTCAGAAAAACTGTTACGGATACCGGAATTGTTATTGCCATCATCAGCTAACTCATCAAGTGCTTCTACAATTGACGAACGGGTCAACTCATCACTTTCGACATCTGAACCATTGAGTACGCGCTCGACTAGATTTCTACCTGGTTCACGCTCAGTTGCTCTTCTGCGCGCGAATTTTCCTAAGGCAGCAATATCAGCCGGACCAATCCGCCAGTAGCCGTTGTTGAGTAACCGCATTAGGGCGGTTCCGGCATCAGGCAATGCAATAACTCGCAACATGGCATGAATCTCGGCTACTTCTGGAATGTGGATCAAGCCATCAATTCCAACAACTTCCACTGGGATTTCTCGAGCGCGAAGTGCGCTTTCAATTTCAGAGATCTGGGAGCGATTACGTACGAGAATTGCTGTCGATTCAACAAATCGAAAAAGTGGATCTTTTTTCTTTTTTTCAATTAAGTCTGGAAGTTTGGATCGAGCTTCTTTGCTCCAGAAAATTTCAAGATGGTCAGCAATTGCTTCAGCTTCAATTTCGACGCTAGCGTAAATCCCACAACTTAATTCACCAGGAGCTGCTGTTGGTTTTGGACCAAGTTTAGAAATTTTAGAACTTGAGTCGCCAAATGAATTAATCGGGTTTCGTAAAGTTTCTGAGACAGTATTTGCAAGATCTAAAATTCCATGGTCATTCCGCCAACTGATTAGCAACGTATAAGTCTCGGATAACTTTCCATCCCTAGTTCTAAAATCCGCTGGAAACGCAGCGATCGTGTCACTGCTAGCACCGCGCCATGCATAAATTGCTTGACACGGATCACCGACAGCCGTAATCGGGTGGCCGTCCCCAAATAGTGATTGCATGAGTCGCAACTGAGAAGCTGATGTGTCTTGGTATTCGTCAAGTAGCACAACTTGATATTTCTCTTGCTCAATTGCACCTACGTCAGGGAATTTCGCAGCAATGTCGGCAGCCAAACTCATCTGGTCATCAAAAGTTAGTTCAGATCTTCTGGCTCGCTCATTTATAACTCGCTCCACGATTGGAAGTAATTGCAACCGCGCTTTTTGGGCTGTAATAACTGGTGCAACATCTGCATAATATGGCGCAAATTTATTTCTAGAAACTGGTTCAACATTTAAAACTTCAGTAAGGAATTGTTCGGTGAACTCGGTAATTCTAGAAATATCCACTTCATGTTCTTTGATCTGTGAAACTAATTTCAAAACATCTTTAATTACTGTGCTTAAAGAACTTTCTACATCTGACATATATCCGTCGTAATTTCGAACAATCTTTTCAACTTGTTGCCAAGCTGCTGCCTCACCCAACATTGATTCAGGTGGTTCAATCCCTAAACGTAAGGAATGCGATGCTGTGATTTTGTTTGCATAAGAGTGATACGTGGAAATACTAGGTTCACCAGTAAAAATCCGGACTTTTTCACTAACGCCTAGCTTTGCGCGATATTCGGGTGAGCGCTCAAGTACTCGCAAACTATTACGAACTTTGACTGCTAAATCATTTGCAGATTTGCGCGTAAAAGTTAATCCTAAAATTTTGTCTGGCTCAACCAAGCCATTAGCAATCAAATAAATGACTCGCGTGCTCATCGTCTCTGTTTTTCCAGATCCAGCCCCGGCAATTACAACTGCTGGTCGATCATGCGGAGAGGAAATGATTGTTGCTTGTTCAGGGGTAGGTCGGTACTGGCCGAGGATCGCGGCAATCTCTTCCGGTGAGAATTTCACATCGTCGTTCATGGGGGTTTGGTTCATGGGAATTTCGCTCATGAGAATAAGGACCTCCCCTCATTCTTAATTGGGCATGATGCAAGTACGCCACAAGTGCGACAAAGTGTGTTTTCGGTAGCTATAAATTTTGCAGCCGCCATCAGCTCGCTATCACGCAATATTTCTCCGCGTACATTTTCAACATTGATTGGTGCTTGTTTTCGATCGGCACCCTTTTTTCCATCTGCCGCGAAATAAAGTAATGCCCCACCCGGAGTTTTATTCTCTGGATAGTTTTTAAAGCCGCCTTCTGCTACGGCAAGTTGATATGCCGCTAATTGCGCATGTTCTTGACCTTCGGCTACAGAGACAACATTTTTAGCAGTTTTCAAATCAACAATAATTAAGGATCCATCAACTGCTAATTCAAGGCGATCAACACTTCCCTTAATTACCGCTCTACCTAATGTAAATGAGAAATTCTCTTCAACAGCCAACAACTGAGTTGGTCTTTGCTGGTGCCAATTTGTAAATTTGACCAACATATCTACAGCGCGATCTCGTTCCTTACTTTCACTCCAGCCTTCACCTAGCTCCAACTTGGTCCATAAAGTTTTTAATTCGCTGGTTAGTTCATTAACAGTTGCTCCATTTATTACTCGCGAAGCTAACTCATGGAATGCACTTCCTAGTAATTGTGCATTTGAATCACCATCACGACCACCATGACTTTCAAGCACCCATTTCAAAGAGCATTTACGTAACGTTTCCAATGAGCTAGGTGAAATTTTAAGTGGCTCTCCATCTGCCACTAATGGAGCTTCCGTAGAAAGTGGAAGTGCGCCATACCAACGCTGAGGGTCAGCCGCCGAAATCCCAGCTGTATCTAGGGTTTTTAACAAAGTGACGGCAGCCGCAAAATCTTCTTTGTTGGTATTTGAACCTTCCGCAATTCTTCTTAACTTTGCCACAAGTAAAGCAGGAGGCAAATATGTTGGAAGTTTTAACTCTGGTGCACCGGTTGGATAAAGAAGGTCTTCAACTTCAGCAAAAAATTGTGATGGTTGTTCATCGCCACCTGTAGTTGATGTTAACAACAAATATCGGCGCGCTCTGGTAAGTGCGTTATAAAATAATCGACGTTCGTCATCTAACAAAGCAGATGCTGCTCCTAGTAAATATTCGCTCTCACTTCTTGCATCAGCCACTTCTCGTCTGGCTATCTCGGCAAGTCGCTCGCTACCCAACAGTGAACCGCGGGCTTTGAGATTTGGCCACCGGCCTTCCTCAATCCCAGCTACTGCAACTACATCCCATTCACGCCCTTTTGCAGAGTGCGCTGTGAGAATTTCAACTACCCCATTTCGAGCCGCTCTAGTTGCGATGGTATCTGCCTCGATAACTTCGCTTTCGATCTGTTTAATAAAAGCACCGGCACTTGCTCCTGGATATCGATCTGCATGTCTGGCCGCGGCTTCAAAAAGTGAGAGCACTGCATCTAAATTGCTATCGGCACTACTGTCGCCATCGATTGCCGCACTTTGCCAAACTTGCGAAATCTTTCTTCCATCATCTGCAATTGCGTTATCCCATATCTCCCACAAAACATTTTCACTTTGTGCTGCTTTTCGATTTGCAGCTTTAATCGAAACAGAAATTAAATCTGAAATTCGTTTAGCTGCCGCGAATTCATTCCAATCAAAATCTGCCATTGGAGTCAGTAATAAGTCACGTAATATTTCATGAGTATTTTGTTGGGTCTCGCTAACCGCACTACTGTCAATATCGCGCATTTTTAACAAGGTATAACGCATTCTCCGTAAAGTAAGTGGGTCACCACCGGCAAATGGTGATAGCAAAAGAGATTCAACATTTTCTGGAGTTAATATCTCACGGCGCCGTTCGTCAGAGTGAGCTAGGCCAACTCTTGCAATCAAAATCATTGGCGAGATAGCACTTTGCAAAATCAACGGTATTGAATTCGAATCTTGGGCTACGGGAATACCTAAAGAACCCAAAGTTCTTCGCAAGGTTGCAGTCCTTGCGCCAGGTGAGCGCAGAATAATTGCCATTTTGTTATAAGGGATTCTCTCCCCCAAATGCAGCGAATGAAAATGATGGGCAATAAAACGGGCCTCTTCATGTGCCGTCTCTAAACGCGCCGTTAAAATCTCGCCATTCTCGTGCTTATCTACTTTGTCTTCTGTGCCTTCTGTGCCTTCCGTGCATTCTGTGACTCCTGTACTTTGCGCAAATTCCTTGTTGTTTTCAGAAGCACAGATTCGCTCGCGGTGATTCATAATTCTGGAATATCTAAAACTTTTAGCAATTGAAACTGTTAAATTATTTAACTCCAGAGATGAACGGTAATTTTTGAGCAAATAAATAGTTTTCGCCGGATTACCGTTGGAATCTGCAAATGAATCAGCCGCTCGCGAAACTCCTTCAGGATCTGCTCCTCTGAATCTTCCAACCGCTGAATCGGGATCTGCAAATAATGTTAACTCTTGCGCCGAAATTAATTTTATTAACGCTCGATGTGCTGGATCGCTTTCCTGATATTCATCAACCAAAATTACTTTGTATTTATCACGTAACTCTTGATGCAACTGTTCATCTCTACCAATCAGATTAATCGCATTGATAATCAACTCGCTTGGATCTAATTTGTAATCTTCATCGATAGTTCGACTTTGCGTGTATTCCAAATAGAATTTGCTTGCCGGTAACCACAATGGAAAATTCTCACGTGTGCTTAATTGCGCTAACTGATCAGTGGTTATTCCGCGCTCTGTAGCGCGCATAATCAAATCTCGCATTTCACGCGCAAAGGCAGCAGTCTTAACAGCAGCTAATAATTCTTCTGGCCAATCAGCTGAATTTGAAATTGCAGAAGGGCCTAATAACTCTCTGATATAAAAATCTTGTTCTGGACCTGATAAAAGTGTTGGTGGTTTTTTTCCATTTTGCGCTGCGTGTGCTCTTAGTAATCCATACGCAAATGCCGGAATTGTTTTAACAATTGCTCCATTAATACTTTTGGGAATCTGGGAAACAATTGCGTCATTTAATTCAGTCGCTCTTTCCCGATCAAAAGTCAGTAATAAAATTTGATTTGGATCAATGCCTTCTTCAATATAAGACAAGGCCCGCTCGACCATTAATGCACTTTTGCCAGTGCCGGGACCACCTATAACAAGCAGTGGTGTGCCGCGATGAGTAACTACAGATTTTTGCTCATCTGATAATTCCAACCGCTGACCCGAATTGATGCCCGGTTCGCGAATTAGTTTTAAATTGGCCACTGGCTTATTCAAGCCGAGCCACCTGACAGTGGTGGTCATAGGCGCGTTTTAGCACCACGCCTATCCAGAACTATCTTCGGAATTAGTGAAAATCAAGCGTGAGTCGGCGGTCAGAGCTATTGGAATAGCCTCGATCCGTCGATTAGCCTCTAACTCAAAAATTATCGAGTGCTTAAGCCTTAATCCCGCTTTTTAGCGCGAGCAGTAAGTCGGCCTCGCTCATTTTGATCAAAGATAACTTTGCGGATTCGAACTGTTGCCGGCGTAACTTCTACGCACTCATCTTCACGGCAAAATTCAAGAGCTTGTTCAAGATTTAAATGCTTAGGTGGAACTAGACGTTCTGCATCGTCAGATCCAGATGCACGCATGTTTGTTAATTTCTTTTCACGCACTGCGTTGACATCCATATCTTCATTTCGTGCATTCTCGCCAACAATCATTCCTTCATAAACTTCAGAACCTGGCTCGACAAATATTGTGCCGCGCTCTTGCAATGATGAAAGTGCATACGAGGTAACCATTCCGCGTCGATCTGCAACTAGTGAACCAGTTGGACGTGTGCGAATTTCGCCTTGCCAAGGTTCATAACCATCAAAGACGTGGTGCAAAAGTCCGGTACCACGAGTTTCAGTTAAGAACTCAGTACGGAAACCAATTAATCCACGTGATGGAACTGAGAAATCAAGACGAATCCATCCAGTTCCGTGATTTGTCATCTGCTCCATGCGGCCTTTTCGGCTAGCCATTAATTGGGTGATAACACCAAGAAACTCTTCTGGAACATCAATTGTTAAACGCTCCATCGGTTCGTGCAATTTTCCATCAATTGTTTTGGTAACAACTTGTGGCTTACCAACTGTTAATTCGAAACCTTCCCGTCGCATAATTTCAACTAACACTGCAAGCTGTAATTCACCACGACCTTGAACTTCCCAAGCATCTGGACGTTCTGTTGGAAGTAATCGCAACGAAACATTTCCAATTAACTCTGCATCAAGTCTGTTTTTTACCAAACGAGCAGTTAATTTCTTACCGCTTTGTCCAGCAAGTGGTGAAATATTGATTCCGATAGTCATCGAAATACTTGGCTCGTCTACAGTAATTAGTGGAAGTGCAATTGGATGTTCTGGATCAGTTAAAGATTCGCCAATTGTAATTGTTTCAAAACCAGCCACGGCAATAATGTCGCCGGGACCAGCTTTCTCAACAGGTACTCGATCTAAACCATTGTTCATCAGCAATTCAACAACTTTTGCGCGTTCAACACTTCCATCAACTTTAATCCAAGCAACTTGTTGTCCCTTATTAATCTCGCCTTGGTGAATACGGCAGATCGCTAAACGTCCCAAGTATGGAGATGCATCAAGGTTTGTAACTTGTGCTTGAAGTGGAGCGCCTTCGTTATAACTTGGTGCTGGAATAGTTGCGTAAATTGTTTCGAACAACGCATCCAAGTTTTCATCCTCTGGCATGCCGCCATTTTCAGGGCGTGCAGTTCCAGCGCGACCAGCTTTTGCACATGCATAAATAATTGGGAAATCAATCTGCTTTTCTGTTGCATCAAGATCCAAGAAGAGTTCATAAGTTTCATCTACAACTTCGGCAATACGTGCATCTGGACGATCCACTTTGTTAATAACCAAAATAACTGGAAGATTTTTTGAAAGTGCTTTACGAAGTACGAAACGAGTTTGTGGCAGTGGGCCTTCAGATGCATCTACAAGAAGAAGAACACCATTAACCATTTCAAGACCGCGCTCTACTTCGCCACCAAAATCTGCGTGGCCTGGAGTATCAATAATGTTGATTGTGCGATCACCACGTTTGATTGCAGTGTTTTTCGCGAGAATGGTGATTCCCTTTTCGCGCTCTAGATCCATCGAGTCCATGACTCGGTCATCGCCTTCGGTCTGCTCCTTATATGAAGCAAAAGCGCCGGATTGCCAAAGCATCGCGTCAACGAGCGTGGTCTTTCCATGATCGACGTGGGCGATGATGGCGATATTACGTAAGTCGTCGCGTAACTTCACAGGTCTGCTCGTTTCTC
>Ga0209297_1001640_pt1 | contig 12927 bp, 11 predicted proteins | sample S_130805_MF_Meta_FD_187322 | JGI IMG/M metagenome (GOLD analysis project Ga0209297, IMG submission 187322) | Freshwater microbial communities from Lake Simoncouche, Canada to study carbon cycling - S_130805_MF_MetaG (SPAdes) (version 2) | ecosystem: Environmental > Aquatic > Freshwater > Lake ... | reverse complement strand
AACTGGGAAGACTCAGGCCACGGAGTTGAATTCGCCCTACATCTACCGCGATACCTACGGTCTCAAGCGCATGCCGGAGACGATCGGCTACATCGATCCCTTTGGTTGGTATGAACTGCAGCCACCGACGACATCGGAGGATTTGCTGAAACGCGCCAAGGCGCTGAAAGTTGTCCGCGATGGTTGGGCCGGATTCTACTTCCACTGGTATTTGGACCCACAGGAACTTCGCAAAACGGTGATCGGTCTTCAGGAGCTCGGCTTCACCTTCACTCCGCTCAGCGGCAACTTGAAGTAACCAAAACCTGTCATGTGTGGAATTGTTGGAACGATTGGAAAAACAGACACCCTGCCCTTCCTTTTGGAGGGGCTGGGTCGTCTGGAATATCGGGGCTACGACTCGGCCGGTGTGGCTGTGTTGAGCGGAAATGAAATCAAAACGCGTAAGGCGGTGGGAGGTGTCTCGCAGCTTGTGGACGAAGTGGCGCGGAATCCCGTGCAAGGGAATCCCGGCATCAGCCACACGCGATGGGCTACCCACGGAAGCGTGACCACCGAGAACGCCCATCCGCACCTGGACGCCTCCGGCAGACTGGCTCTCGTGCACAACGGCGTTGTGGAAAACCACAAGCATCTTCGGGACGAACTGACCGGCAGAGGACATGTCTTCCGCTCGCAGACGGATACGGAGGTGCTGGCTCACCTGATCGGCGAGGCATTTGATCAAAATGCAGACCGAAACCGTTCAGCGCTACTTCATGCGATGCAGGAAGCCTTGCGCCATGTGCGAGGCACGTATGCCATTGCCGTCATCCACGCGGATCTCGGACGGTTCCTAGCGGCAGCGCGCAGCGGGAGTCCACTGGTGCTGGGCATCGGAAAGGATGCCCAGTTTATAGCGAGCGATGCTGCCGCTCTGGATGGCTGGGTGCAGGATATCATCTACCTGAAGGATCAGGACATCGCCGCGCTTGATGGCGAGTCCTTCCATCTGGCCACCGTATCTGGCGGCACGGCAGCTGCGCCGAAGCTCCGAAAAATCGAGGTGGAGGCGCGCGCCACAGGGAAAGGGCTTTTTCCCCACCACATGCTCAAGGAAATCCATGAGCAGCCTGACACTCTGCGCGAAGCCATGAAGGGCCGATTGATTCCCGAGGAATCCACTGCCCGATTCACAGGCCTCCATCGCACGAACGAACAGCTCCGCGAGCTGAAGCGCATCATCCTCACTGGCTGCGGAACAACATTCCATGCCGCTCTCGCGGGGGAATACATGATCGAGAGTCTGGCGCGGATTCCTGTGGAGTGCGACTACGCGAGCGAGTTCCGCTACCGCAACGCACCGCTGGATCCGGAGACCGCAGTCTTTGCTATGAGCCAAAGCGGAGAGACAGCCGACACGCTCGCCGCTCTGCGCGAGAGTAAGCGGAAAGGCGCTCTCACGCTGGGCATTTGTAACAATGTCTTCAGCACGATCAGCCGCGAGAGCGATGGAGGCATCGGCCTCCGTGCGGGGGTTGAAATCGGCGTGGCAGCGACCAAGACATTCACCTCCGAACTGGCGATTCTCGCTATGCTTGGACTCATGCTCGGCCGCATCCGGGACCTTTCCCAGGCCGACGCGGCGGAAATCATCGAAAGCCTGGAGCGGCTTCCCGATCTCGTTGCGCGCACACTCGAACGAGATTCCGCAATCGCGGCCATCGCTACGAAATACGCCAAGACCCGGAATTTTCTCTTTATGGGCCGGCAGGCAAATTTCCCGATCGCTCTGGAAGGAGCACTGAAGATGAAGGAAATCACCTACATCGCTTCATCCGGACATCCAAGCGCCGAGCTGAAGCATGGTATCATCGCTCTCATCAATGACGAAACACCCACCATTGTCTTGGCTCCGCAAGATGATGTCTTTGAAAAAAACGTAAGCAACATCGAGGAAATCAAAGCGCGCCGGGGTCCGGTGATTGCTATCGGCACGGAGGGCGACAACACACTCGCATCCCTATGCGATGAGGCGATCCTCCTGCCAGCGGCGCCGGGATTTCTGAGCCCGTTTCTCAACACCATTGCCCTTCAGCTTCTCGCCTATCACACGGCAGTCGCTCTCGGATGCAATGTGGACAAGCCGCGAAACTTGGCCAAGAGCGTGACGGTCGAGTAGGTGCACCGTAGCACTCAGGCCGGACGCCGCCCAGTGAGCGCGCGTTGGAGTGTGAGTTGATCCGCATGCTCCAGCCCGCCGCCGGCGGGGAGTCCGTGTGCGATACGGGTGGTGTGGATTTCCAAAGGCGCGAGGATTTCCGTGAGATAGTTCGTCGTTGCCTCGCCTTCGACATCGGCGCTGAGGGCGAGAATGATTTCCATGGGACTCTCTTCGCGAATCCTCTCCAGAAGGGGCTGAATGCGCAGCTGCGCGGGGCCGATGTGATCTAGCGGTGAAAGACGGCCTCCGAGGGAGTGGTAAAGACCCTGAAAGACTCCGCTGCGCTCGAGTGGGAGGATATCGGTGGCTTGCTCGACGATGCAGATTTCTTTCCCTTGTCGCGACGGCTGAAGGCAGATTTCGCAAAGTTCCGTGACGGCGAAGAAGCCGCACTTTTTGCACGGATGAATCAAGGCGGATGCGGCTGTGATGGCCGCCGCGAGCGGCGCAGGGCGTGCATCTTTGTGTCCAAGCAACCAAAGCGCGCACCGCTCGGCGCTGCGGGGGCCAAGACCCGGCAAACGCCGCAACTCACGCGTGAGTTCATTAAATGGGGCCGGATAATCGAGCGGCATTTCAATTCGTGTCTAGACTGCCATCCACGATCCGCACGACCCGGTCACCCCGGCTCGCAAGGTTTTCATCGTGTGTGACGACGACGAGCGTGCGTCCATCGGCTTTGGCAAGATCGAGAAGCAGATTGATAATCACCTCGCCGTTTTTGGAATCTAGGTTCCCGGTGGGCTCATCCGCAAAAAGAATGGCCGGATCGTTGATCAACGATCGGGCGATGGCGACGCGCTGTTGCTCCCCGCCGCTGAGTTCGGCCGGCAGGTGGTCGATGCGTCCAGACAGGCCAACGCGCTGTAAGAGATCGCGCCCACGGGCGAGTTCGGATTTTCCCCTGATGAGGGCTGGCAGTAGGACATTTTCCAATGCGGTCAGCTCTGGCAGCAGGAAGTAGGATTGAAAGACAAAACCCATGCTCTTGTTGCGCAGGCGGGCCAGCGCATTGCCGGAGAGTCCGTAGAGCGAGTGGCCCTCAAACTCCACCGTTCCCGCCTCCGGCGTCTCCAAGCCGGCGAGAGTGTAGAGAAGCGTCGTCTTCCCCGCTCCACTCGCACCGCAGAGAAACACGGACTCTCCAGCGGCGATGTCGATGTCAATGCCACGAAGAACCTCAATCGCAGCTCCCCCGATGCGGAATGACCTGCGAAGCCCTCGCGCCTTGAGGCGTGGGGTCATGGACGACCGTCGATCGGCTGGAACTTCTTACCAACAGCCGGGCCGGTGTATTCGCTGAGAGGACGATACAGGCGGTTGTCGGCGAGTTGTTCCATGACATGGCCGGTCCAGCCAGCAGCACGGGCGATCGCAAAGATCGGCGTGAAGAGGTCGGTCGGGATGCCCATGGAGTAATAAACAGTGGCCGAGTAGAAATCGACATTCGCATTCAGGCCTTTGCGTTCCTTCATGATCGAGGCGATGCGCTCGCTCATGCGAATCCACTTCGGCTCGCCGAGTTGGTTGCTGAGAATGATGGCCATCTCGCGGAGATGCGGGGCGCGCGGGTCGAGGACCTTGTAAACCCGGTGGCCAATGCCCATGATTTTTTTCTTCTGCTCGAGTTGGGTTTCAACCCAAGCGTCCACTTTGTCCTCGCTGCCGATTTCTTGCAGCATGTGAATGACGCCCTCGTTCGCGCCGCCATGGAGCGGCCCCTTGAGTGTTCCGATGGCCGAAGTGATGGCGGAATACATGTCCGACAGAGTGGCAATGGTCACGCGAGCGGAGAATGTCGATGCGTTCATGCCGTGGTCGGCATGCAAAACATAAGCGACATCCAGCGTGCGCGCGGCTTCAGCACTCGGCTCGGTGCCATTGATGAGATAGAGAAAGTGTGCCGCCTCGCCGAGATCCGTGCGAACGGGCGGAAGGTCGAGCCCCTTGCGAGCACGGTGGAAATAAGCGGTGATGACACCCATCTTTGCCGTGATGCTGACTGAGCGGTTGTAGTTCGCCTCCGGGCTTTCGTCCTTCGGATTCGAGTCATAGAGACCCAGCATAGAAACAGCTGTGCGGATGACATCCATCGGCCCTGCGTTTTTGGGAGCATTGCGGAGAAAGTCCACGACTGGCTGCGGCAGTTCGCGGGCCGCGCGAAGCTTTTTAGTCAGGGCGTCCAGTTGGGCGCGATTTGGGAGTTCCCCATGCCAGAGGAGGTGAATCGTCTCCTCAAAACTGGCGTTTCCGGCGATTTCGTTGATGTCGTAACCAGCATAAATGAGGATGCCCTCTTGACCGAGAACATCACTGAGGCTGGTTGAGTTTGCTACGATTCCTTCGAGTCCTTTGGCTGTTACTGGCATAAGTTTTTTTGTGTTTAATGGGGTAGGTGCGGCGGAGTGTGAACAAGGGTTTTTGAAATGAAAAGCCTTACTGGGAAATTTCTTTGGCACCTTGAAAGGAATGCACCGTGACTTGACGCTGTGCCGTCGCTGCGTTTAATTCCGCCGCAAGATATGACCCGCAAGGATTTCACCGTTCTCACCGCAATAACTCTGCTTCTCGCCGGCTGTGCGAACTACGACAAACGCCTGACCAACACCAGCACCAGCTATCTCGGAACCGACGGCTCGATCATTTCGCGCTCTGCGGAATCCACACTCGCCGACAAAAATTCCTACTGGGATGGCGACGGTGTGCAGGGAGCGCCATCCATCGTCATCGATCTCTCGGATCAAAAAGCTTCGTTCTACAAAGGCTCGAAGCTTGTTGGCGTCTCCGCCATTTCGTCTGGCCGCGAAGGCTATGGAACCCCGACCGGCTCCTATAAAATCACCCAGAAAAATCCCAATCATGTCTCGAATCTTTACGGCGATTTTGTGAACGCCCAGGGCGATGTGCTGGTGAAAAATGTGACCAATGGCAAAGATCCCGTGCCGCCAGGCGGAAGGTTTGCCGGCTCTCCGATGCCATTTTTCATGCGACTCGGCCGCACGGCGGTCGGCATGCACCAAGGATTTCTTCCCGGCGTTCCAGATAGCCACGGCTGCATCCGCATGCCGGAGCGAATGGTGAAAACTTTCTTTGAGAACGCACCGGCCGGGACCTCGGTGACGATTATTAATTAACCCTCGTAAAAAGCGCGCACCAGAGAGGTGCAGCGCTCATGCGGAAGCACGCCGCTTTCCATTTGGTTCATCACATAACCGAATCCGACACCTTGCTCCGGATCGGCAAAACCCAGACTTCCCCCGGCTCCGGCATGGCCGAAAGCGGAGAGCGAGGGACCCAGCAGTGAACGGATTTTGCAACCATTCCCATCCAGCGGATCCATCATGAAGCCCGCTGAGAAGGACATTTCCCGCTGCAGAACAGGATCAAAGCCTTGCGTGAGGCGGGTGGACATCCACTCCAGCGTTTCGTTTTTGAAAAAGACCTTACCCTCCTTGCAACCGCCCGAGGCCAGCATGGCATAAAATTTTGCCAAGGCATGCGCGGAGCCGATGCCTCCCATTGAGGGCAACGAGGCGGCGCGGACTTGCGGGTTGTTCATGGCCGAGATTCCCGAAAGGCCCGGCGGACTCGCGAAGGCTCGGCGCGTGAGGGAATTCGGATCGGTAAAAGCCCGCAAGAATAGCTCGTCACCCGCAGCGGGTGGGCCTGCGCGCGGCGGGAGGATGGTGGCTACGCGCGTATTTTGATTTTCCGGAAGGCCGATCCACAGGTCGATGCCAAGCGGGTCGGCAAAAACTCGGCGCCAATAGGTGGCGAGCGATTCTCCTCCCGCGAGGCGGCGCAGGATTTCATCCAACACAAATCCAAAGACTCTGGGCCCGTAGGCTGGGCCCGCTTCGACAGGCAGAAGGGGCGTTTGTTTTTCGATCGCCCGCACGACGCTCTCGCGATCGAGAATATTCGCGGAGGGCTCCTTGAGCGCGCACAACCCCGCGCGGTGCGAGAGGACTTGGCCAAGCGTGAGAGCGCCCTTTCCAGCCTGCGCGAATTCCGGCCAGAAATCCGCAACGCGTGTGTGAAGATCCACCCCCGCCTCCTGCATCGCATGGAGCGTGCAGGCCGCAGCCACGCCCTTGGTGGCGGACCAGATCAGAACGAGCGTCTCATCGTTCCATGGCACCGAGCGGGCCGAGTCGCAAAAGCCTCCACAAAGAGAGACAACTTCCCTGCCACCGCGAAAAATGCTCAAAGCGGTGCCGACTTCGACGCCGTCGGCGAAGTTTTTTTCAAATGCCTGCTGCACCCTGCTCACATCTGACCACGTAGCTCGATCAAATCAGGATCCAACTTTGCGATGTCGCGGAATTTGTCATCCATCGCGAAACTTCTTTGGGCATAATCGAGCGCGTTTTCCAAGTCGCCCAAGACCGCGCTGTAGCAGGCCAAGTTGTAAAAATAGGTCGCCTCTTCGGCGAGTGTCGGCGGCCCGCTGAGCAGAAGCTTCAACGCCGCATCAGTGCAACCGCGCTCGTGGAGGCAGAAGGCACCATGAATGTAGCCGGAGACGGCTTCCGGATAGATTTCCCGCAACCGCTCGCAAATCCGAAGCGACTCGTCCCAGTTGTGGCTTTTCATGGTGATGAAGAGCCGCAACTGCAAAGCGGATTCGACCTCCCTGTCTTCCGACGGCATGGAATCAAGCTCCGCCATGGCCTCGACCGGCATACCAAGCTCCAGATAACCCTGCGCCGCGAGTAGGCACTTTTCAAAGGACATGAACGGCAAACTAACGAGCCGACAAGCCACGCCGCCAGCGTTATTTTCCTCTATGTCGCGAGCGGATCATCTGTTATCAGCGAATCCTTAATTCGTGAACGTCTCCGACCTGCGTGAAATTTTGCAATATGTGCCCCTTTTCCGGGAGCGTATTTTCGTGGTTGCGGTGGATGGCGAGGTCGTGGAATCGGAGAATTTTCCGAACATCCTGCTGGATCTCGCCGTGCTCCGCTCCCTAAGTATCAAAGTCGTCCTGGTGCATGGCGCAAGCCGCCAGATCGAGGCCCTCGCCGCGGCGCGCGGAGTCCGGATCACCAACTCCGACGGCATCGGCCTCACCGATGAGCCAACGCTGCAAGTCAGCATCGATGCGGCGATCCGGCTTACCAACGAAATCATGGAGGGTCTGTCATCCGTCGATCTGCGCGCCGCCTACATCAACGCTCTCATCGTCCATCCCGCTGGCATTCTTGGCGGCGTGGATCAACAATACACTGGCAAGGTCGAGCGCGTGGACACCAAGGCCCTCCGGCTCCTTCTCGACGAAGGCATCATTCCTGTCATACCTCCCATGGGCTTCGACGGCGAGGGACGCACCTACCGGGCGAATTCGGACAGCATCGCGCTGGAAGTCGCCGTGGAACTCGGCGCAGCGAAAATCCTCTACCTCGCGCCAGGCCGTGTCTTCGAGGAATCCACGCCCCTGCCTCGCCAGCTTTCGATTTCCGAGACGGAAGATCTCGTCAAAAAACGCAAAGCCGACTTCCCGACGGGCCTGCTCTCGAAACTGGAAAACGGCGCTAAAGCCTGCCGTCAAGGCGTTGCCCGCGCACACCTGCTAAATGGCGGCATGAACGAAGGCCTGCTCAGCGAGGTCTTCAGCCACGAAGGCATCGGAACGATGGTTTACTCGAACGAGTATCAACAAATCCGGCGCATCTTTAAAAAGGATGTCCGCTCCGTGATCTCGCTCATCCGGCAGTCCGTGCAGAACGAAGAACTCGTCCGCCGCTCCCGCACCGAGATTCTCGAGTGCCTGAACGACTACTGGCTTTTGGAAGTGGACCGCTCTCCCGTGGCCTGCGTTGCCCTGCACCTCTATCCCGAACAATCCGCCGCCGAACTCGCTTGCCTCCATGTCCGCAAGGCCCAGGAAAACCAGGGCTACGGCCGCAAGCTCATGGCGTTTGTGGAAAACCTCGCCCGCGAGAAAGGCGTGAAAACACTCTTCGCCCTCTCGACCCAAGCCTACAGCTACCTCCAACAAAAAGGCGGCTTCACAGCGGCAGATCCCTCCGTTCTGCCTCCCGAAAGACTCCAGAAATACGAAACCAGCGGAAGAAATTCCGTCGTGCTCATCAAAACCCTGCGCCCGTGACACACAACGCCGCCCTTTACATCGACGGCTTTGTTATTCTGGCCTACTTCGTGGTGATCGTAGGAATCGGCCTTTATGCGGGCCGCGGGAACAACACCCTGCAAGAATTCGCTCTCGGGGGACAAAAAATCCCCTGGTGGGCCGTCCTGGCATCGATCATCGCGGCGGAGACCAGCGCAGCGACATTCCTCGGCACACCGGCCGAGGGCTACAAGACACTCGGCTTCGCCTACGCCCAGCTGGCCATCGGAACGATCCTCGCCCGCATCATCATCGCGTATCTTTTCATCGCTCCGTATTTCCAGTTCAAAGTCCAGAGCATCTACGAATATCTCACCGTCCGCTTCGGCCCGCGCACGAAGAACATGGCGAGCGGCATATTCCTCCTCGGCCGCGTTCTGGGAATCGGTGTTCGACTCTACCTCGGTGGCGTGATCCTCGTCGTGATCTGGCGATACCTTTTCCCCGGCACCGAAATCACGATTTGGACTTATTTCTGGGGCATCGTCTTTGTCACAGCCGTCACGGCGGCCTACACAGCCATCGGAGGGATCAAGGCTGTCGTCTGGACCGACCTCATCCAAGCCTGCCTCATGTGTGGCGCGGTGGTTTTTGCGATGTTCACCATCCTGCACAGTATCCCCGGCGGCCTTGGAAAAGTGAATGAAATGCTGGATGGACGCCAGGTCTCCATGTTCCAGACAGGCTGGGAGGCGACGAAGCCCTTTGGCGAAGCCCTCCGGCAAATGCTGGAAAATCCCTACACCATCCTCGCGGCGATCCTCGGTTCGACATTCCTTACCATGGCGACCCACGGCACCGACCAAGACATGGTGCAGCGCATGCTCACTGCGGAGAATATCAAGAAAAGCCGATTCAGCCTCATTCTGAGTGGATTTGCCGATATACCTATCGTGCTGGCCTTCCTCGCCGTTGGCATCCTCCTCTGGGTCTACTACCAAATAAGCCCCGACCCCTCACTGCCCGCCGCGCACAACGAAATCTTCGCCCACTACATCGTCCATGAAATGCCCGCCGGCATTCGCGGGCTCATCATCGCAGGAGTTTTCGCGACCATGATGGGCTCGACCTCTGCTGCGCTCAATGCACTGGCCACCTCGTTTATCCGCGACTTCTACCAGCCCTACTTCAACAAAACCTCGACCGACGCCCAGTCGATCCGGGCCGCACGCACGGCGACCCTTGTTTTCGGCGGACTCATGATTCTCGTCGCCACCGGTGCCGCCTACGCCGTGCTGGAGACAAACATCACAATCATCCCCCTCGCCCTCGGCGTGCTCGGCTACGGTTACGGCTCCCTCCTCGGCATCTTCCTGCTCGGAGTCCTGACAAAATCCCGGGGCAACGATGTCGCCAATGTCTTCTCGATGTTAATCGGCATTGCCGCCGTCCTGATTCTTGGAAAAGTCAAAATCCCCGCCATCGATCCCCTGGCCCTCCTCAAATTCCAGTTGATCCCAGCCGAGTGGAATTTCGGCCTGTTTATGCCAACCTGGTGGCCCGCCATCTCCTGGCCCTACTATGTCTTCATCGGCAGCACGATCACCTTCATGCTGGGAGTGCTCTTCAAATCCCGCCAGACCCCAGCACCGTCACCGGCAAATTAAAACGCAAAGCTCGCTTCCTCGCAGGTTTTGGTGCGACAGCACCTCGTAAACATTGGTAGGGATGCCGCGCCGTCGGGGTCCCAAGCTTCAGGCGCGGGCGCGCCGTTTTTGAATACAAAGACCTGCTTTCGGCCTGCGGGTTCACAGCTTGGCAAGCGCTGCCGGGCGGGGCCGATGTGGTAGCAGCTCGTGAAAGTCGGTATTGCACGACCTAAAGATCCTTGAACTGTTTTTTTAAGTCGTCCAGGGCAACCCAGTTTTCAGCACGACGATCGTCTATTTTTTCAGCTAAAATGGTTTTGAGTGCCAAGTCCTCGTCGGTTCCAGCCGCCACCAACCGGGCAATCAATTGGCGCCTTTCTGGAGATGGCAGCGAGAGCGCTTCTTGAGTGATTTGGGCGAACGACATGCTTTTTCGATAAGCTCCCCGATTGGAGAAGTCAAATGGGCAGATTTCTTGGCTTAAACTGGGTCTCTCTTCATGCCAACCTGGTAGCCAGCCTTCTCTTGGCTGTTGGTGCGACAGCACCTCGTAAACATTGGTAGGGATGCCGCGCCGTCGGGGTCCCAAGCTTCAGGCGCGGACGCGCCGTTTCTGTAACGACACCAGCTCTTGCGACGGGCGCGCATGCAAAGTTCAATAGCGATCCACGAGCAATCGGAATTTTTTAACCATAATCGAGCGCGGGGGCAGGCGCGAGATCGAGCGAGTCAAATGGAGCGACTTTTCACGAATGGAAAAACTAGCGGTAAGTAATTTACGCCTTCCTCCTATGACTATTACAAACGCCTACGAATCCGGCTTCGGAGTGGTTGGATCTTGGTTGGGCTGTGGCAAGGCGGGGGAGGTTGATGCGTCGGCAGGGCGCGGACGCTTTCAAGTTGGCTTGCAAGTGGGGCGTCTCGCTCGGTGACGAAGTTCACCACAAGCCCCGGACGGCCCGCGCGGGCGGTGCGTCCGACCCGATGCAGGTAATTTTCGATCTGCTGCGGCAAATGATAGTTGATCACTCGCCCGACATGGTCGACATCCAGCCCGCGCGAGGCCAGATCGGTCGAAACGAGCAGATCCACAGCCCCCTCGCGAAACAGTTTCAGATTCTGCCGACGCTGCACTTTATCCATTTCTCCACGATAAATCACATGAGCAATGTTCGCGGCAGCAAGTGCGGCGGCGAGCTTGTCGCATTGCTCTCTCGTGTTCGTAAACAGGATCGTTCCGCCCTCCACTTTCTTTTTGAGCAAACGCTCGAGCAGTGGGAACCGCTGACCTCCAATGACGACCTGCTGCATTGTCGTGAGTGTCGGGACGACTCGATGGCTCCCTGCGCTCCGAATCACTTCTGCTCCATAGAACAAATCGGCAATGAGTTTTTCCACCGCTGGCGAGACGGTCGCCGAGAACAAAGCCAGTTGAGGCTTTTGCGGACAGGCTTGGATGATTTGCTTGACATCAGGCATGAATCCGTGATCGAGCATCTGGTCGGCTTCGTCGAGGATCAGCATTCGCACATCGTCCAACTCCACGAGCCGCCTATCGAGCATTTGCACAAGCCGTCCCGGTGTTGCGACGAGAATCTCAAACGGCCCGGCAAGCCCTCGCTTCGCAACTTCCGTGGTGGTGCCGCCAAGCACCGATCGAACGCGTAGACGAGTCGTGTGAGTGAATGGCTTGAAGGCCTTCGTGACCTGTTCACCGAGTTCCCGAGTTGGAACCACCACGACAGCCCTTGGCCGAGCAGAAAGCGTGATCGCATCACCCGCGATTTCCAGGCTTTTAATGTGGTGCATCGCCGGAAGCGCATAGGCCAGCGTCTTTCCACTCCCAGTCTCTGCAATGCCCACAATCGAGCGTCCGCTCAGAAGCGCTGGTAACGCCCGAACTTGAATCTCCGTCGGACGCAAGATTCCCTTTTCCAGCAAAGTTTCCTGCAAGGTGGCCAGCAGGCCGAATTCAGCAAAAGTGTTCATCAATCCCCGACATATATTCCTACTTCTTCCCAATGAGGAGGTATTATCCCGACAACGGGCCAAGTTTTTTTTGATAAACTGGCGTCATCGAACGAACGCGTGATTTCAGGCGCTTCATTGCTCCAGTTGGTCAGGATTTCGCGGTTGAAGATGTCGAAGGCCAAGGTTGCGAATCTGCCCTGCGCGGTTCGTGCAGCCCACGGGATTGCCGACAGCGTCGAAGCCGTATTACTTGCGCGACACGCCATGGTAGAGCATAGCCGTGAGGTAATCCATGAAAACTATGTGAATATATGAAACCGATTCTTTAGAGCATGAAAATGAAAGGAAATGTTGCCTGACCCCCAGTTCCAGTCATACCGGGGTAGCGAATGAAAATCCGCCGAGAATCTCCAAAAGCCTCGGTAACAGTCTAAAAATCAACGCCATGCTTGACGACATTTCCCGCTTCCTTCGAACGATCCCACTCAAATTTCACGCCTCCAAAATAATCTCCCCTATTTGATTTTCAACACAAGATTTCATTTTGCAGCCATGAAATTTTACCCATTGGGAACGCTGAGGTCCTCCTCGGCATGGTGCTTTAGCGAAGCCAACGAGGACATGGCGCTCCCATACCATCCGAAAGATTGGTTCTCGCACCTCCAGACGACAAAATATCAACAATTAATGCCCGACCTCTTTTGACTTTGAAACTTGGGATTTTTATCGGTTTTTCACCAACACGCCGATGGAAACCAGCGATCCCGCCAGCATAAGGGAGATGAGCGAGGCCGCGAACGACTTCGGCTCTCCCGCCGAGTAAGCCATCCAACCCGCTGCCGCGCGCCAGGTGAACACCGCCGCCAAAAAACCCGTGCACCCCAGGGCCGCCATCCAAGCCCAAGCGAAACCACGGAGCATCAACAAACCCCACGCCGCAGAGAGCGCGCCAAAAGTTCCTCCCGATATCAGAGCCGTTTTCGCGCCGGAGGGATTCGACAAAAACCCCATCAGCCCGCAAAGAATCA
>Ga0209297_1001636_pt1 | contig 12946 bp, 16 predicted proteins | sample S_130805_MF_Meta_FD_187322 | JGI IMG/M metagenome (GOLD analysis project Ga0209297, IMG submission 187322) | Freshwater microbial communities from Lake Simoncouche, Canada to study carbon cycling - S_130805_MF_MetaG (SPAdes) (version 2) | ecosystem: Environmental > Aquatic > Freshwater > Lake ... | reverse complement strand
CGATCTCATATTGCAAAGGCATGTCCCAACCACCAAAGGGAGTCATTCGAGCATCTAAAGCCCGATGTTCAGCATCCAGTGGCGAATATTTCAGCATTAACCGATCTTACGAAGTTCAAGCGCTGCATGATCGATTTCATGATCAATCAATTGCGGATACAAGGCGATCAACTGACCGTCAACTTGATCCTTGACCTGAGCGAGAGGCAAGAGGTTTAAGACACCCTGACCACGTCGAACGACGTCAATCAGATCATCGCCGGTGCACAGCACAACCGAAGAACCGTTGATGACGAGATGAGCCGACGTGATATCGGCCTCTTCGTTTTGACCGAGGTAATTGAAAACTTCACGAACCGATTCGAGTTTGATACCAGCATCAAGCAAACTCTTGACCACGCGGAGTTCAAGCAAATTGCGGTAGCTGTAGTGGCGACGACTTCCGCTTCCGGTGGCTTCGTGCACTGCTGGACGCACCAACTGAGTGCGAGCCCAATAATCGAGCTGACGATAGGTGATGCCGACGATGTCACAGGCTTGGGTTCCACTAAAGGTTGCGACCTGTGTGTTCATCAGTCGCAGGGTACGGCGCAGATCGGCGACCATCAACTTGCACCACAGCCTGAGACCAAGAAAAGAGGTCGTCCCTGCTTAGGGCTGGAAATCTTCTGGGTTGATGCTGTCAATGAAGTCGCGAAACTCATCAACGAGGTCATCGGTGGCGAGGTCATCCTTGAGGCTGTCCTCAAGATCATCGGTCTCGTCAGTGTCCTCATCGTCGAATTCATCGCCCTGGGGTACCAACTTGCCAGCGATGTCGAGTACTTCACCTTCGCAATAGATCGTGCAACCAGCGCGCACGGCAATGGCGACTGCATCTGATGGCCGACTTGAAACCACCACTGGTCCATTGCGCGATTGCAGATGAAGTTCAGCGAAGAAGATGCCCTCATTGACTTCAGTGATGACGACTTTTTCAAGAACTGCTCCAAGAGCACCAAAAAGATTGACGATCAAATCGTGTGAGAGCGGCCGAGTAGTTTCACGACCATCGAGAGCCCATTGGATGCTTGCACCTTCAGGCTGGCCGATGTAAATCGGTAGGAGGCGACGCTCACCATTGCGCTCGCGAAGAAACAACACAGGAATATTGCCAGCAATGTCGCGACGAACACCGACGAGTTCCATGGGGGCGAGATCGGTTGAGGCCATAGGGCGAGCGTACTCCCCCGGAGAGATCCTGTGAATTCGGATTAGCGAGAATCGCGGAGTGGAGCGACGGCGCGGGCAATCAAAATTGCTCGCAGTCGACTTCCGAGGTCGCTGAGATCGTCCAAAAGATCGTTGGATTCTTGACGCGACTCGGGTGAACGACGGCGTAGAACCGGCAAGACGCGCTGTTCAAACAAACCAGCTTCGCGTTCGGCTGAGATCTTCCACGACTTCAAATGACGCACGTCGAAACCAGCTTCAGCAAAACCACGAGCGACTTCAGCCACGGCTAGATCGTGCTCATCAAAGAGACTTTGCAGACCGACTTGCCGCGCGGCCACCAGATGGAAAGATTCAAGATCTTTCAAGGTTGCTTCATCGAGGCCAGAAAGTTCTAGAAGCTCAGAGCGGCTATATGTGGCAGGTCGGCCGACTGCGTCGGAAGGATCGGGCATCGCTGGTCGACGATTTGCGGTTCGGGCTTGCCGTTCGGCGGGCGCCGGGACTGCTTTAGGTACCCGCGATGCAGGATGCGTTTTTGTCACTGGGATGTCGGCTTCGTCAACTTCTGTTAACTCGTCTTCGCGTTCAGCAACTTCGTTAGCTGACACCACGTTTTTGATGCCACGAGGTTCAGACTTTTTCAGTTCTGGTCGTTCTGTTCCGGCTGGGGGTGTGTCAAGGCGATCTTTGATGACGCGCAACGGAAGGAACTTGTCTTTTTGTTCGGTGAGGATGTAGCGAAGACGTTCAACATCATCGTCGTAAAACTTTCGATATCCCGACGCAGTGCGTTCAGGAACAATCAACCCTTGGCTTTCAAGGAAACGAATTTTAGAAATAGTGATATCGGGGAACTCCTCGAGAAGTAGTCCGAGTACCTCACCAATCGACAGGTAGGGACGTTCAGCCGAAGTCCGCTGGGTCACGATGCCTCGACCGGTCCCAAAAAGATTAAACGGAAGCGACCGACCAAAATTTCGTCACCTTGCTGAAGCACTACTGAGTCGACGCGTTGCTGATTGACGTATGTGCCATTGAGCGAACCAGAATCGCGCAGAACATATTCTTGGCCTTGACGTTCAATTTCGGCATGTCGACGTGAGACAGAAATATCGTCAAGTGATATTTCGCTGTCGGGATGACGACCAAGGCGAGTCATTGATGTGTCAAGAACGAATCGCTCGCCGGCTTGAGGACCCGAACGAACCATGAGCGTTGCTGAACTCTTTGGCAAAGAGCGCAAATCAATCAACGCGTTATCTTCTGGCCCGAGTGCGTCTTGCAACGGATCAACTTTGGCGATGACGACAGTCTTGTCCCCGTCAACTTCTAGAGCTGAGCCACATGAGCTGCAAAAGTATGAATCACTGGCATTGCGATGACCGCACTTTTGACAAAACACCGACATGTCGTCAGCCTGCCACAAATTCGGAGTATGCCGATGCAGATAAAAGGTGCGATGTGTCGAGATTGGCAGAAACTTCGATCTCACAAATCCAACCGTCGCCATACGGGTCGGAGTTAATGAGGCTTGGATCGGCATCAAGTGCCTCATTGGCACGTGAGACGACTCCAGTCACGGGAGCGTAAATATCTGATACTGACTTTGTTGATTCAACTTCGCTGATGGAGTCCCCTGAGTTGACGCTGGTGCCAACAGATGGAGCCTGTACAAAGACAACGTCACCCAACGCATCTTGAGCAAAGTCGGTAATTCCGATTCGGGCGGTTGTTCCGGTGAGTTGTACCCACTCGTGATCTTTGGAATACAACAGTTCGCCAGGCATGTTCATATGGACATTCTAGAGGCGAACGGCTGGCAAAATTATCAGCGGCTTTGTCTGATGTTGGCGCGGATTGTTGGGATGTACAGCCATGCGGTGTAGTAGCTCAGAGCCAGCCCAATCGGACCCGCGACCCATGCCGCGGCAGCAAAAAATTCATGGAATCGGATTCCACTCGCGCTCATGACAAATGCTGGGAATACCCCCATCAGAAGAAAGGTGGCCCACTTGCCAAGGTAGGTCACGTCAAAGCGCTCCATTTTGAAGAAGAGAGTCAGGATGGCCACGGCGCCGCCAAACAAAACTTCGCGGACAAAAACCAGCAGACAGAACCACAGCGGGGCCGAGCCGTCAATCATGATGGCCACCAAACCGACGATAAAAAGTAAACGGTCGGCAGTGGGGTCGAACATCTTGCCAAACTCGCTGACCTGGTGAAAGCGACGGGCAACCCAGCCATCGACCCAATCGGTGGCTCCGAGTCCCAGCAAGATCCAAGCCGCAGCGGCGCGGTCGTCGCGGCCAAGGAGTAACCATAGAAAGATCGGTAGGCAACCCAGTCGGATCAACGTGATGAGATTGGGCCACGTCCACAAACCCCAGACGCGCTCACCTGAACCTGTTGCGGGGCTGGCTGACGGTTCTGCAGAGTTCTCCATGGCTGTCACCTTAGTTCTTGGCGCCACATGGATATCTCGTCGTGTCCTTCCCATCGCGTCTCGTTTCAGGGGCCAGGCTCTGTGTGAAATCTCTGTGTGATATCTCGGTGTGAAATCTCTGTGTGAAATAGTGTCGCCGTATGGACACAGGATCTCTTGAAGGAAAAATTGTCGTTGTCACCGGGGGTGGCTCGGGCATGGGAGCCGCCTTCTCACGCCGCCTTGCGGCCGACGGTGCTCATGTAGTTGTCAACGATGTCAATGAAGCAGCGGCCGGATTGGTCGCCGATGAGGTGTCGGGTGAAGCCGCGATTTTCGATGTTGCTGATTCAAAGTCGTTTGATGCCGCGATTGATCGAATTGTCGCTCATCATGGTCGCATCGATGTTCTCATCAATAACGCTGGTATAGCTCCGCCCCGTAATGAGATGAAAACCGATATCAACATGGCGAATCAGATGAAGCGTATGGAAGGCAAATACGACGAACTCGAACCAGGTAACTACACAGTTGACCTGACTGATGAGCAATGGGATCGCATGATCAAGATTCATCTGTACGGAACGTTTTATGGAACGCGTGCGGCGCTTCGGCATATGACTCCTCAGCGATCGGGATCAATCGTCAATATTTCTTCCATCATGGGATTGCGACCAGCCGCCGGTGCGCCGCATTACAGCGCGGCCAAAGCGGGCATTATCGCTTTCACAAAATCAACGGCACAAGAAGTGGCTCCGTTTGGCATTCGCGTGAACGCAGTTTGTCCAGGTTGGGTTGACACTCCCCTCCTTGACGCGTTTGATGAAATGACGCGGATGGGTATTCGTATGCAGACGCCTATCGGTCGTCTGGCTCGTGCAGAAGAACTTGCGCAAGTTGTGCGCTTCTTGGCCGGTCCAGAATCGTCATACTGCATCGGCGATGTCTTCCCTGTTTCAGGAGGTTGGGTGTAATGCCGACAATTTTCACTCGCATTATTGACGGACAAATTCCCGGGACGTTTATTTGGAAGGACGATTTGTGTGTCGTCTTTATGTCGATCAATCCGATGGCATATGGACATGCACTTGTTGTACCCCGCGAAGAGGTTGATCATTGGGTTGATGCGAGCCCTGAACTCGCTGACCACTTGTTCGCGATCACGCGCATTATTGGTGTCGCTCAGCGAATTGCTTTCAGATGTGATCGAGTTGGTGTGATTATCGCCGGCTATGAAGTCCCTCATACGCACATTCATGTGATTCCCACAAGCGATATGTCGCAATTGTCTTTTGCGAATGCGGCAATGACTATTGATCGTGACTTACTAGAAGATTCTGCTGAGAAAATTCGCGTGGCTTTGCGAGCCGCCGGCCATATTCAGGTCGTTTGACTAGTTGCCGATTTTGATCGGCGCAATGAGGTCGGGATGGTTATTGCGAACAGCGTTGACCTCGGTGCTGACCCATTGCGGAATCAAAATTGATGGATCGGCTGGAATCATCAATTCAATGATTCGTGCCATTGGCGTTGATACATGTGTTCCGCCACCTACGTTCAACCAATCATCCCAATCGGTTGCTTCAAGGATGACCGGCATACGGTCGTGAATCGGCGCCATGGTGTCATTGGCTTGAGTCGTGATCACACAGCAGGTATGCAACCACGGTGCAGAGTGACCCAAACTACGGTCGCGCCATGATGCCCATAAGCCAGCTACAGCAAGCGGCTGACCGTCTCGCCGAGTCACGTAGACAGGTTGCTTGGGTTTGGGTGGCGATGAAGCAGTGACCCCGATCGTTTGCCATTCATAAAAACCATCCATCGGAATGATGCAACGTTTCGTTGGAACCGATGTTCGAAATGAAGGCTTTTCGAGTACTGTTTCGCTGCGAGCGTTAATGCAATGGGCGCTGCCTGACGTGTCTTTGGCCCAATTCGGCACGAGGCCCCACTGAAAGCGTCCAAGTTTGCGGGCACCCTGGGAATCTTGGGCTACGGCAGCAATTCGGGTCGTTGGAGGAACATTGAAGTTGGGCTGGAATTCGTCAAACAATTGTGGATTGAGCGGTACCGTCGAGAAAATTTCGGCGAGTTCTTCGGGTGGTGTCAGCGAGGTGAAACGTCCACACATTGTGACAACGGTAGCCGTTGTGGGTTCAGAATAAGTCAGGCTCTGGACTACGGTTCTCGGTGGGGATGACCAATTCGTGTGACGTCAGGAGACCGTGATGGCAATTGCAGCAGTTGAAACAAATCAACGAGTAGAACTTGGGTTCGCGGCCTTTGATGCCGACAATCATTACTACGAAGCTGAAGACGCGTTTACTCGCCACATGCCGCGTGAGATGGCTAAGCGTTGTATGCAATGGGCCGAGATTGACGGCAAGAAGCGTCTCCTCGTAGGTGGTCGGGTGAATCGCTTTATTCCGAACCCAACCTTTAACCCGGTGTCGAAACCGGGCGCTCTTGACGCCTACTTCCGCGGCAAAGTGTCTGGTGGCGATATGCGCACCCTCTTTGGCGAACTCGATCCCATTAGTCCGGCGTACCGCAATCGCGATGCTCGCGTTGCGCTGATGAAGGAACAGGGCCTGTCTGGCGCAATGTTCTTCCCCACTTTGGCTGTTGGCATGGAAGAGTCGTTGCGCGACGATCCTCCGGCTCTGTGTGCTGCTTTCTCGGCTTTCAATCGCTGGTTGCTCGACGATTGGGGCTTCGCGTATCAAGACATGGTGTACGGAGCGCCGTACATCACGTTGGCCGACCCTGATTGGGCGGTCAAGGAAGCCGACTGGGCAATTGCCAATGGGGTCAAGGTCGTTGTCATGCGCACATCGCCCGCAATCGATCCTACTGGTGGAACCCGATCCCCTGGCGACAAGATCTTTGATCCGTTTTGGGCTCGTCTAGCCGAAGCCAATGTCTCAGTCGCGTTCCACTCGGGTGACGCTGGCTATGGCAAGTACATCGATGACTGGGAACCCTTTGGAGAATTTGAGGCATTCCGTTCATCGCCGATGCGGGTCATGACGAGTGACCGTGCTCCCTTTGACATGTTCGCGGTACTTGTCAGTCACGGTGTTTTTACCCGTCATCCAAAGTTGCGCGTGTCATCCATTGAGGCCGGAGCCGATTGGGTGCCCAATCTCATCAAGAAATTCAAAAAGGCTTACGCCCAACAACCCTTTATGTTCGGCAAAGATCCAGTTGAAGATTTCTGTGAGCATGTCTGGGTCGCCCCGTTTTATGAAGATGACATTCATCTCTTGGCAGAAACCATCGGAGTTGAAAGGCTGATGTTTGGTAGTGATTTCCCGCATGCCGAAGGACTAGAAATTCCGACGACATTCATCAATGACCTGCACGGGTTTAACGCGACCGATATTGAAAAGATCATGCGCCATAACGTCATCGATTTCTTGGGACTCTGAGATGCCTATAACAGAATCGACAATGCCTGTGGTCGGACCAGGTGGTCTTGGCATTATTGAGACCATGATGGGATTCCCCGATCCCGACCCGCGTCGCCTGTACGAGTTTTTCCGCGGCAATATTCGCGACAAGGAAAGTAAAGAGACGATGTTCCCCGTGGAATATCTCTTTAAACAGAACGTTCCGAGTGCATTGACCGAGGACATTGATCCCGTTGAAGTTGCGATTAACACCATGGATCACTTTGGTATTGAACGTTCAATGATTGGGATTGAAGGTGAGCCCGGAGTTCGAGCGATGCAACAGTTCCCCGAGCGCTTCATTGCTTCGTGCAGTGCCGATGCCAATAACGGCGTCGATGAAGTTCGCAAGATTCGTCGGTTGTATGAAGAATTCGGGTTGAAAGCTGTTGGCACATTTCCTGCTGGCTGCACTCCGCAGGTTCCGATTGATCACGCTCGTTGGTATCCGATTTATTCGGTGTGTGCCGAGCTCGGTATTCCGATCTTTATCTGCGCCGGCATTCCTGGCCCGCGAGTACCAAGTATGTGTCAGCACGTCGAACTTCTTGACATCGTGTGTTACGACTTTCCCGAACTAAAAATTGTGACTCGACATGGATGTCAGCCTTGGACCGAACTTGCCGTGAAGTTGATGTTGAAGTGGCCGAACCTGTATTACTCAACGAGCGCCTTTGCGCCTCAGCATTATGATCCCCGCATTATTGATTATGCGAATAGTCGTGGCTCTGATCGCGTGATTTACGCCGGATACTGGCCTATGGGACTCACTTACGAACGCATCATGGGAGATATGCCCAATGTGCCATTCAAAAAAGATGTGTGGCCAAAGTTCTTGCGACAAAATGCGCTGAACGTTTTGGGTCTTTCTGATTTACCAGGATGATCCGAAAAGCAGATTTTTGGGGATCGCTGTTAGTTCTTGTCATGGTGTCTGCGTGTGCAGGTGCCGACAACTCTGCTCCTGAATCATCTGCGACTTCAACGAGTCCGTCAGCGCCTGCGGCAACGGTGGTATCTACGACTACTAGTACGACGACAACGACGACCACTACGACAGTCGTGGTGAATGCCACTGTTGCACCAACGACGGTCGCTGCCCTTCAAGAACCACTTCCGAACACGGATCTGTTTGATGCAGCTATCCGATTGCACACTCTGGACGCGAAATCACGGGATGTTTCCGTGGCTGTGATCCTTGATGGTCAAGTCATTCACACTTCTGCCGCATCGAGTTCAAAGTCGTCTCGGCCAGTGAACGTCGATTCAAGTTTTCGTATCGCCAGCATCAGCAAGGTCGTCACTGCTGAAACTGTGTTGAAGTTAGTTGATCAAGGATTGCTGAAACTTGATGAGCCGATTGTTGGACGCGTCGCCGACAATATCGGTCTGACACTTTTTGACGAACGGGCTCGTTCGATCACGGTCAAACAACTGCTCTCCCATACGTCGGGAATATCAAACTTTTTGAAGATCTTTTTTGATGCTGGTTCATACGACCAGATGGGCATGTTGACCGAAGTTTTGGGTCAACCTCTCGCGACCCAACCTGGTTCGACCTACAAGTACAGCAATGTGAATTACATCTTGCTTGGCAAGGCCATTGAACTGGTGACTGGTCTGTCGTATCAAGATGCCTCGAAGCAACTCGTGCTTTCGCCCTTGGGGCTCCAATCTTTTCGTATGGTCGGCACGTACGAGTTCGGACCGAGCGATGCGTTGCATGCGGTATCGGGCGGTCGCACGTACATGGAACAACTAGGTGCGGCAGGCGCATGGGCGGCGACGGCGAGTGATGTCGCCAAATTGTTGGATTCGCTGAATGCAGATTCTCCAACACAACACCTGGTGAGTCGTGAACTCTTGGACCTCATGAAGTTGCCGGCCACTCCAAGTCCTGCCGATCCTCTGTGGGATTACGGTTTAGGTTTGCGACTTTTTGTGAGCGGCGATTGGGGTCACTCGGGAAGCATCGAAAACGTGCATGCCATGGTGGTGCATCGTCCCGATGGTTTGGTGGTCTGCGTGCTTGTCAACGGTGCAACTCCAAAAGAAACAGATGAGTTAATTGTTGCCATCAACGATGCAGTTTTGGCCGCCCGAACTGGCGTGGCTGCGACGACGACTATCGCTCCGTAATCGCCAATGCGTTGGTCCTACAGAGTCATCGGCCGCACAGTTGAAATGTTGTAGGTCATGTAGCCCCTGGCAATCCGTTTGCCACTCGTGCGTCCAATTACCTCGGATTCACAAAAGACGACTGAACGTCCACGTTTAGTGACCCAACCTTCGGCGATCGCATCTTCTTTCACTAGGGCATTGTGGTACTGCACATGTAAATCGACAGTTGAGTATCCGATCGTATTGTCATATGCGCTGCCGATGGCTGGAACGACTGACGCGTCAATGAGCGTGGCGATGGCTCCCCCATGAACAACCCCCATTGGTTGTTCAAGTTCTTCCCGGTAGGTGAGAACCATTCGGCAATATCCCAAACGGGTTTCTTCGACATGAAGACCGACCAATTTAGGGAAATAAGTGCGATCCCATAGGCCAAAGTTTTTCCAACGAGCATCGACTTCGGGCGTAAGAATTTCAAACTCTGAGGCGCGCGGATACATCTTGTTCATGTCGACCATTAGATATGAGCAACGAGGTGTGCATGCAAAAGTGCTGCGACATCAGCCGCTTGTTCTTGAATGACGAGGTGACCAGCTGGCAACGTGCGGAAAGTTGAACTTTTGATTCCTGCCGACAAAGCGTGTCCGTGGGAGGGATCAACCCAACGATCTTGTGCGCCGCTGATAACAAGGCTGGGTGCTGTGATCTGTGCGAGCAGTGGAGCGATGTCGATGATGGCGTCGAGGTCAAGATGAGCGATTGAACCTGGTGCCACGCTGTCGGCAGTCATTCCAATCATGGCCTCAACCATGGGTTCAATTCCGGTTAAGGCTTCGGCTGTAAAGCCATCAACAAGTGCGTAACGCATAAAGAGATCTGGACCAATGTTGATGAGGCGCTTCCAGAGATCAAAGGTCAATCGCATGCGAGCATCGGATGTTGCCCATCCACACAGCATGGTGGCACTGACTGTGCGCGATGGAACTGTGGCTGCAGTTGCAGCAGCGATGACAGCCCCGAGCGAGTATCCGGCTACATGAAAACGATCTACCTTGAGTTCGTCTAAAACCGCAAGAGCGTCACTGACTAGCCCTTCCACTGAAAGTGGTGCTGTGGGCATTTCGGATTCACCCGAGCCCGGAAACTCAACCTGAATATAGGTTCGCTCGGTCGGCATCGATCCAATGACGAAATCCCAAGCCGTTCGATTCATCGTCGTGCCATGAAATAGAAGCACTGGTGATCCGGCAGTTCCAAGTGGAGCGCCGGCAACGCCATATCCGATGACTTGACCATTGTTTTGAAGTACGGGCATCTAGTAACTGTGCCACATCAGGTGAACGAAAAACGCATGCGAACAGGGCACAATGGGACAGTGGAATCGACGGTGATCAGTTCTCGGCAGGTGCTTCTGACAGATGGACAGTTCCACGCTGCTCGAATGGAGATATCGCAGGGTCGTATCCGTTCCATCGCGGCCCTGGGTCATGACGAGATCCCGACCACCGATTTGAAATTGGTCCCAGGATTTATTGATCTTCAGGTCAACGGGATCGACGATGTAGATGTCTGGTCAACCGCGTTATCTGGCGACACTGTGGCTTGGGAGCGCATCAACAAACTTCTCCTCGATCAGGGAGTCACGAGTTGGTGCCCAACGTTGGTAACAGCTCCTCTGGATGTGTATCGAGCAGCGCTTGATTTTGTGAACCATCAAAGTGATGTCACGGTGAGACCTCACGTTATTGGTATTCACCTTGAAGGACCCTTCTTGGGTGAAGCGGTTGGTGCGCATCGTTCGCAATATGTGAGCAAACCGAATATGCATTGGTTACAAGATCATGCCGATGGAGTGGCCCTCATGACACTTGGTGCCGAAGTGGCTGGCGCTGTTGAAGCGTGCACAGTTCTTTCGACAAGTGGCTGCACGGTGTCTATTGGTCACTCTCGACCAACGCGGCAGCAATTTGACGATTGTGTACGCTCCGGAGCAACTTTGGTGACCCATCTCTTCAACGCCATGAGTGGAGTTCATCATCGCGAACCTGGGCTGGCGACGTGGGCTTTAGTGAACGACCATGTGTATGCATCGTTGATCGCCGATGGTATTCATGTTGTTCCCGAAACAATCGCATTGGCATTTGCTGCTAAGCCCAACAAGATGGTTTTAGTCACTGATGCGGTTGCTTGGCGCGCTGGTGCAGCCGGCAGAGTTCGGTTGGCCATGCGCGATGGCGCACCGCGGTTAGAAGATGGAACTTTGGCCGGAAGTGCCCTCACGATGCCTGAAGCATTGAAGGTTTGCGTCAATCAAGCCAAGGTGCAGTTGACTCAAGCCTTGCTCGCAGCGAGCACGCATCCCGCCGATGTCATGGGGCTGACTGATCGTGGCCGTGTGCAAAGTGGTTGTTACGCCGATCTCGTTGGATTGAGTAACGATCTTGAAGTTGGTGCCGTATGGGCACAGGGCCAGCGTGTTCGATAATCACGTTTAGCCATTCGTGTGTTTCTGAATTCGGGTGTCGTTACCCTCGTAGGAATGCAGATTGTTTCGGCCCTCTTTGTAGAAAACTTCGAACTTCGACAGGCCCCTGGCCCGAGTGCTCGAATCGATATCACCGGTGCGATGTTCTCGATGGCGGCACCATCTCCTGTTCCGTTGACGATCGATCCCCACCTCGTGGCCTTGATTTTTTGCGCACCTCACCAAAGCGGAGCAGGCGTTTTTGAAGTGATCTTCCGCAAGGGCATCGAAGAAGATGCCGAGCAAATTGCTCGTAACGTCAGTCCATTCACGGTCGACCCAGGCAAATTCACCTATCGCCTCGTGAAGGGTGAGCTCGATTTCACCGAATATGGCCAAATCTTCGCCCATTGTCGTGTTGACCACGGCCCCTGGCATCTTGTCCCTTTTACTTTGTTGCCGCCAGCTTGAGTTTCGCTCCCTAGCGACGACAGCGTCCTCGGTTACAGTTTCTCTGTGCCGTCTCAACTGACTCCCGAACTCGATCAAGCAGCAGTCAATATCGCCCGTGGGTTTGCCATGGATGCCCCGCTGAAAGCCAAGAGCGGGCATCAAGGAACCGCGATGGCCTTGGCTCCCCTAGCGCATGTTCTGTACAGCCGGGTCATGAAGCATGATCCGACTGATGCCTCGTGGCCCGATCGAGATCGCTTTGTACTGTCAGCAGGACACGCGTCGATCTTGCAGTATTCAATGTTGTTCCTTCAGGGTTACGGACTTGAGCTTTCAGACATCCAAAATTTTCGCCAATGGGATTCAGCGACTCCAGGTCACCCAGAGCGCGGTCATACTGCTGGCATTGAAGTCACTACCGGTCCACTCGGACAGGGTTTTGCTAATGCGGTTGGTCTGGCCCTCGCCGAACGTCACCTGCGGGCGCGTTTTGGAAGTGAGTTAACGAACCACCACACCTACGTCATTGCGGGTGACGGTTGTTTGATGGAAGGAGTCAGCCACGAAGCAGCTTCGTTGGCTGGTCATCAAAAACTTGGACGACTGATCGTGGTATTTGATGACAACCAAATCACGATTGATGGCTCAACAAATTTGACGTGCAGTGACGACGTCGCGATGCGTTTTTCTTCTTACGGTTGGGAAGTCGTTCAACTCGGAGCAATTGGCGAAGATCACGATGCCTTAGAGTCGGCTCTTGTTACCGCGCGTGATTCAGGCGATGATCGACCCAAGTTGCTCATCCTGCGCACTCAG
>Ga0209297_1001631_pt1 | contig 12966 bp, 1 predicted proteins | sample S_130805_MF_Meta_FD_187322 | JGI IMG/M metagenome (GOLD analysis project Ga0209297, IMG submission 187322) | Freshwater microbial communities from Lake Simoncouche, Canada to study carbon cycling - S_130805_MF_MetaG (SPAdes) (version 2) | ecosystem: Environmental > Aquatic > Freshwater > Lake ... | reverse complement strand
GAGCTTATATGCCAGGTGGTAATGCAGGTGCAAATACCGGTGGAGGTGGAGGTGGCGGCACCCATTATAATAGTAATAATAATGGAGGTAATGGCGGTTCAGGTATCGTAATAATTAAATATTTAATTCCTGCTAATCCAGTTTACTCTTATACTTGGTCTAATGGTGCTAATTCTTCTAGCATTGTTGTTTCACCAACTATAAATACTACTTATTCAGTATCTTTAACAAATACAACGGGCTGTTCAGGTAATAGTAGCGTAATTACTTTATCTGTTATGCCTTTAAATGTTCAAATTATAAATCCTGGTACCATACCAAATTGTTCATCAGGTATATTAACAGCCATAGCATATGGAAGTACTCCAATAATACAAACTTATACACTCGTTGGAGCAAATTCATTTTCTGTTCCTGCAGGAATAAACAATGTTGAATATTTAATAGTTGCTGGCGGCGGTGGCGCAGGTAACTCCAACGGATCAGGCGGTGGCGGCGGCGGTGGCGTATTAACAGGTTCAGTAAATGTGACACCTGGCCAAACCTACTCTATTAATGTTGGTGCTGGGGGTTCGGGCGCAGCGAATACTAGCACTTGTGGCTCTAATGGTCAAAACTCCTCTGCTTTCTCCTTAGTTGCTTTTGGTGGCGGTGGTTCTGGTTCTGAGAATGGCACTTACCTTGCTGGCCGTAATGGCGGCAGTGGTGGAGGTGGCGTAAGAGGGGGCGTAGGCGGTGCAGGAACTTCAGGTCAAGGTTTTTCTGGTGGTTCAAATGTTAACGATGGTGCGCCTCATTACTCTGGCGGTGGCGGTGGCGGTGCCGGTGGTGCCGGTACTAATGGTTCTGCTTCAACTGTAGGAGTTGGTGGTGTAGGTATACAAAGTTCTATTACCGGCGTAGCTACTTATTATGGTGGCGGCGGAGGTGCTGGATCTTATAATAATGGATCTGGACAGGCGAGTTCTGGTGCAGGAGGTTTAGGCGGTGGCGCCATGGGCGGTACAAATCCATCCGATGGTCGTAACAGAAATGGCTCACCAAATACTGGTGGTGGTGGTTCTGGTGGAGGAAGATGGGCTGACGTTAGTGGTTCTGGTGGATCGGGTATTGTTATTATAAAATATTATCTTCCAAGCAACACAACTTATAGTTATACATGGTCAAATGGTGGAGCAAACTCATCGAGTATTGTGGTTTCTCCAACTGTTAATACTTCTTATTCAGTAGTCTTAACAAATTCTGCTGGTTGTTCTGCAAATAGTTCTCCAATTACTTTATCTATTACTCCTTTAAATATTCAAATTGTAAATCCTGGTACCATACCAAATTGTTCATCAGGTACCTTAGAGGCTTTTGCATTAGGTAATCCTGTCACATTTACTTACTCAGCTATAGGCGCATCAACATTTGTAGCACCTGCTGGTCTTACTTCTTTACAATATCTTATTGTTGCTGGCGGCGGTGGCGGCGGCAGTGATATGGGCGGCGGCGGTGGCGGTGGCGGTGTTTTATCCGGAACTACCTCTGTAACCCCAGGTCAAACGTATACAATTAATATAGGTGCAGGCGGTAATGGAGCTCCGGTAGGCACTGGTCAAGTTAGAGGCTTTAATGGACAAAATTCTTCAGCATTTTCTTTTACTGCTATTGGTGGCGGTGGTGGAGCTAGTACTCATAATAACAGTAATTCTCCAGCTGGAATTGGTGGTAGTGGCGGCGGTGCATCTGGAGGTGGTTTACAAGCAGGTGGAAATGGCGGCGTAAATGCAGCAGGAACTCCTGGTCAAGGTAATGCTGGTGGTGCAGGTGCAGGCACATGGTACCCAGGTGGTGGTGGTGGTGCTGGCGGTGTAGGTTTAAGTGCACCTGCAACAGGTGGCCCAGGTCTTAGATATTTATCGCTTAGCCCTTATTATTTTGGCGGCGGCGGTGGCGGTGCTGGTCACGATGGAAACTCAGGAAATGGTGGAATAGGCGGCGGCGGAGCCGGCGGCTCTTGGAATGGTTATGTTTCAACAGGCGGCGCAGGCATCAACAATGGCTTAGGTGGTGGTGTAGGAGCTTATATGCCAGGTGGTAATGCAGGTGCAAATACCGGTGGAGGTGGAGGTGGCGGCACCCATTATAATAGTAATAATAATGGAGGTAATGGCGGTTCAGGTATTGTAATTATTAAATATAATCAGCCTGTAGTTCAAAATTTTACCTATACATGGTCAAATGGTGGAGCAAACTCATCGAGTATTGTGGTTTCTCCAACAGTAAATACAACTTACTCAGTAGTTTTAACAAATTCTGCGGGCTGTTCATCAAATAGTTCTCCAATTACTTTATCTGTTACTCCTTTAAATATTTTAGTTACGGCATCACCATCTTTAATTTGCAATGGCCAATCTGCTACTTTAACAGCATCGGCCCCAATTTTAGGTACTGGTGGCTCAATGACAATTTTAAATGGTTATGCAATTCATACATTTACTAATGTAGGTGCATCTACTTTTACCCCTCCTTCTGCAGCTTCGGTTGAATATTTAATAGTAGCTGGTGGTGGTGGTTCAGGAGCATCTAATGGAACTGGCGGCGGCGGCGGCGGCGGTGTTTTAACCGGAACTACAAATTTAGTGGGCGGTCAGGTTTATACAATTAATGTTGGAGCAGGGGGATTAGGTGCAGTTAACCAGAGTACCAGAGGTGCTAATGGAGCAAACTCTTCTGCCTTTTCGCTTGTCGCTTTGGGTGGTGGCGGATCTGGATCTGAAAATGGACCATTTCTTGGAGGAGCTTCCGGCGGTAGTGGCGGTGGCGGCGTAAGAAGCGGTGTTGGTGGAGCAGGAACTGTAGGTCAAGGTTTTGCTGGTGGTTCAAATGTTAACGATGGTGGTCCACATTACTCAGGTGGTGGCGGCGGTGGCGCCGGTGCTGCTGGTACAAATGGATCGGCCGGAACATTAGGTGTTGGCGGTAATGGAATACAAAGTGCAATTTCTGGAACAGCTACGTACTATGGTGGTGGTGGTGGTGCTGGTTCATACAGTGGTATGGCAAGCGCTGGTGCTGGTGGTTTAGGTGGTGGCGCCATGGGCGGAACAAATCCTTCCGATGGCCGAAATAGAAATGGTTCGCCAAATACTGGCGGAGGTGGTGCTGGTACAGGAAATATTGGTAATCCAGGAGGCAATGGAGGTTCAGGTATTGTTATTGTTAAATATCTAATTCCAGCTTCTCAAAATTATACCTATACTTGGTCAAATGGCGGTGCAAATTCTTCTAGCATTGTTGTAACACCAAATACAAATACAAATTATTCAGTGGTTTTGTCAAACACATCAGGATGTTCATCACCATTAATTAGCCCAATTACATTATCTGTTACCCAATTGCAAGCGCCAATTACTGGTATGAGCACGGTTTGTGCAGGTATTACGGTTACATTAAACACGGCAATTTCTTCTACTCCTGCAACAGGAGGCGTTATTACCTATTCAAATGGCTATACTATACATACATTTACTTCGAACGGAACGTTTAACGCGCCTTCTAATCAAAATATTGAGTATTTGGTAGTTGCTGGTGGCGGCGGATCTGGTGGTTTTGGCGGTGGCGGTGGTGCCGGTGGCGCAATATTAGGTTCAGCAACTGTTTCAGGATCTTTTGCAGTTGTAGTGGGTGCCGGTGGTAATGGTGAATCAACCAATGATGGCGGCGGAACAAATGGAGCAAATTCTTCTTTTAACTCTGTAGTTGCAATTGGTGGCGGCACGGGTAGGCATTCCGCATTAGGAACCAATGGAGGTTCTGGTGGTGGAAATGGCTATGGAACGGCTTCACCAACTAGTAGTTTTGTGGCAGGTCAAGGAAGTAGTGGTGGTTTCGGAAATTCTACAAATCCAGGTTACCCCGGTGGTGGCGGTGGCGGTGCAACAGGTGTTGGAGGAAACGCTTCTGCTAATTCAGGCGGCACAGCAGGAAATGGTGGCGCTGGATTATTATCAACTATATCAGGTGCCCCAGTTTATTATGCAGTTGGAGGTCCAGGATCAGCAAGATCTGGAGGAGTTAGCGGTTCCCCATCAACAGGAGGTTCTTCTGTTGGTCAGGATGGCGCGCCGAATACAGGAAATGGCGGTGCCGGAGGTTTAGTGGCATGGGTTGGTAAAAATGGAGGTTCAGGTGTTGTAATTATAAGATATCAACCAATTTCAGTTGCATCATACACTTGGTCAAACGGAGCAAATACGCAAAGTATAACCATTAACCCAACAGTAACAACAAGTTATTCAGTAGCATTTACAACTACAACAGGTTGTATTGGCACAAGTACTTTAGCAACTGTAAATGTTAATCCATTACCAGTGGTAAGCATCTCAGGTTCAAGTGCAATTTGTGTTGGCCAAACAGCCACATTAGTTGCTAATGGAGCTAATACTTATACATGGAGTAATGCATCTACAGCATCAAGTATAACTTTATCACCAGCATCAAACACCTCATATTCATTAACAGGAACAGCAGCTGGCTGTATCGGTTCAGCAACAACAAATTTAATTGTTAATGCAAATCCAATAATCACGGTAAACTCAGGAGCAATTTGTGCAGGACAAAACTTCACAATTAATCCAAACGGAGCAAATACCTATACCATACAAGGCGGTAATTCAGTGGTAAGCCCTGCAGGAAACACTTCTTATACAGTAGCAGGAACAAGCACGGCAGGATGCGTATCACAAGCTTTTGCAACCAGTAACTTAATTGTAAATGCTAATCCAATCATTACGGTAAACAATGGGGTTATTTGTGCAGGACAAAACTTCACGATTAATCCAAACGGAGCAAATACCTATACCATACAAGGAGGAATTGCAGTGGTAAGTCCAACAAGCAACGCAAGTTTCACAGTAGCAGGAACAAGCACAGCAGGATGTTTATCACAAGCCTTTGCAACCAGTAACTTAACGGTTAATCCTAACCCAACCATTACGGTAAACAACGGAACGATTTGTGTAGGACAAAACTTCACTATTAATCCAAACGGAGCAAATACTTATACTATTCAAGGCGGAAATGCAGTGGTAAGTCCACCGAGCAACAGCTCTTATACAGTAATAGGAACAAATTCTGTTACAGGTTGCGTATCACAAGCTTTTGCAACCAGTAGCTTATTAGTAAATGCAAATCCGATTATCACAGTAAACTCAGGCGCTATTTGTGCAGGACAAAATTTCACGATTAATCCAAATGGAGCAAATACTTATACCATACAAGGAGGTAATGCAGTGGTAAGCCCTGCAGGAAACACTTCTTATACAGTAGCAGGAACAAGCACAGCAGGATGTGTATCACAAGCTTTTGCAACCAGTAATTTAACGGTTAATCCTAACCCAATAATCACGGTAAACAACGGAGCAATTTGTGTAGGACAAAACTTCACTATTAATCCAAACGGAGCAAATACCTATACTATTCAAGGAGGAAGTGCAGTGGTAAGTCCAACTAGCAATGCAAGTTTCACAGTAGCAGGAACAAGCACGGCAGGTTGTTTATCACAAGCCTTTGCAACGAGTAACTTAACGGTTAATCCTAACCCAACCATTACGGTAAACAACGGAACGATTTGTGTAGGACAAAACTTCACGATTAATCCAAACGGAGCAAATACTTATACTATACAAGGCGGTAACGCAGTGGTAAGTCCACCGAGCAACAGCTCTTATACAGTAATAGGAACAAATTCGGTTACAGGATGTAGATCACAAGCATTTGCAACAAGTAGCTTAATCGTTAATCAAAACCCAACAATTACGGTAAACAACGGAACGATTTGTGCGGGACAAAACTTCACTATTAATCCAAACGGAGCAAATACTTATACTATTCAAGGCGGTAATGCATTGGTAAGCCCTGCAGGTAACAGTTCTTATACAGTAGCAGGAACAAGCACTGCAGGATGCGTATCACAAGCGGTTGCAACCAGTAGCTTAATCGTTAATCAAAACCCAACCATTACCGTAAACTCAGGCGCAATTTGTGCAGGACAAAACTTCACCATCAATCCAAACGGAGCAAATACCTATACCATACAAGGTGCTAATGCGGTGGTAAGTCCATCTGTTAATACAACGTATTCAGTAATAGGAACAAATACCATAACAGGTTGTGTATCACAAGCCTTTGCAACGAGTAACTTAACGGTTAATCCTAACCCAACGGTAAGTATTTCAGGAGCATCAGGAATATGTACTGGGCAAAATGCTAGTTTAACAGCAAATGGCGCAACAACTTATACTTGGAGTACTGGATCAAACAGCGCTTCAATAATAACAACACCAACTGCGAACACCACTTATACTTTAACGGGATCAACACCTCAGGGCTGTTCATCATTCACAACGCAGTTAGTAACTGTTCAATTATCCTTATCGGTAAGTATCGCAGGACCAACAACAATATGTTATGGACAAGCGGCTAATTTATCTGGTTTAGGAGGAGTAACTTATACTTGGAATACAGGTGCAACCACTGCAACAGTGGCACCAACTTTAACTACCACAACAACCTTTAGTTTAATTGGTGCAAGTGGCACTTGTTCTAACACTGCGATTAAAACCATCAGCGTAACCCCTAACCCAACGGTAACTATTACCGGTACCAATGCAATATGTGCAAATGGTTCAACTAGTTTAACAGTAAACGGTGCAACTACTTATACTTGGAGTTCAGGTTCAACTAGTGCTTCGGTAGTATTTAGCCCAAGCGCAACAAGTGTTTATTCAGTAGTAGGAAGCTATAGCACAGGTTGTTTAAATGCAACAACACAAACAGTAACTGTTTATGCCTTACCAGTGGTAAGCATTAGTGGGCCAAGTGTAGTTTGTTTAGGAGACTCTATTGCATTAGTTGCCAACGGAGCAAATACGTATGTGTGGAATAACAATGCAACAACAACAACCATTGTTATAACTCCAACAACAACAAGCACCTATTCAGCAGTAGGAACAGATACCAATGGCTGTGTGGGATTATCCGCAATTGATTCAATCTTTGTTAATCCATTACCAATTTTGAGTATAATTTCAACAGCCACAGCAATATGTGTAGGAGATACGGTTAAATTTACTGCAGCAGGAGCAAATAGTTATGTTTGGAATATTGGTGACAATGATTCGTTAATAGTGGTAACACCAACTATTACAACTACATACTCGGTAGTAGGAACAAATGGGTTTGGATGTACTTCAACAAAAACAGACAGCGTAAAAGTAAATGCATTGCCTAATATTACAATAAGTGGAACAACAGGCACAATATGTATAGGCGAAAACATTACCTTAACAGCGAATGGAGCAAATACATATACTTGGTCGGGTGGAATCAATACCAATAGTATTGCTGTTTCGCCGAGCGTAAGCACAACGTATTCAGCCAGTGGAACAAGCACCGATGGTTGTGTTGGAAGTAACACTTTACAATTAAATGTAACAGAATGTACAAACATCAAAACAATAGCTTCGAAAGCGGCTATCAAGGTTTATCCTAATCCAAATAACGGAGAGTTTACTATTGAACTGACTAACATAAACAATAGTAACATAACCATTACAAATGTATTAGGACAAATCATTAAAACACAAAAAGCAGAATTGATGAATCAAATTGATCTGAATGTATTTGATAAAGGAATTTATTTTATCAATGTAATGGAAAATAATCAATCTGTTTACAGAGGCAGTATAATTAAACAATAGTGGTTTAATTTAATCAACTCATAATCAATAAAAATCCCCGGTAATTTATCGGGGATTTTTTTGTTATTAATTATTTAATTGCTTTGTTACTTCTTTATAATTTGAAAGAATAAGAATCCCATTATTCAATTAATTAATTTGTTATGTCTTTAATTTATTTTAATGACATTTAAAAATTAGATAAACTTCGAACCTACTTGAGAGGATCAGAAAATGTAAAACCATTAAGCAATTTTGTAAACGTAATTATCCAAGAAAAATTATTTTCCATTTATTATTAGATTGTTAAGTGTGCTCAAAATTTGCAAATCCATTAGAAAAGAGTTCGAAAAAAATTCGGTGGACTCCACCACCACTAAAGCCTTATAGATACTAGTCTATAAGGCTTTTTTGTTTAAAAAAAACTTTTAAATAAAATGATGTTTTTAAAGATTATAAAATACAAAAAGCAGAATTAATCAATCAAATTAACCTGAATTTATTTGATAAAGGAATTTATTTTATCAATGTAATGGAAAATAATCAATCTGTTTACAGAGGCAATATTATTAAACAATAGTGGTTTAATTTAATCAAATCATAATCAATAAAAAATCCCCGGTAATTTATCGGGGATTTTTTATTTTTTTTGGAAAACAGTTTATAAATAAATTTAGTAATTAAATAATTAGTTAAGACAAATTTATTTAGATAGATTTTACGCGTTTTTTTTAAATAAATGACAAAACCTTAACAATAATTATTGTTATAAAATCAATTTTAAAGATTAAATTTAGCACCGCAAAAAATATACACATTAAAAATTGTTCAAATCAATTGTATTTTAATTATAAATAGTATATATAAATGATAACCAAAAAAAATCCCATGTTAAAAAAGAAAGTCAGTGCTTACCTAAGTTTATTAATTTTATTGGTATTAGCAAGACCAATAAATGCGCAAACGCTGATAAGTCAATTCGACTTCAATAGTAATCTAAATGATAATTTATCAGTATCAACTTGCTCTTTATTTAATAATTCAGTCACAAGTTATTCCAGTGGTGTACTTAGTTTTACAGCTACTGGAGCTCCTGGCGGAGGCGTTATAATTGATGTACCTTCATCTGCATTTACTTTTACAAACTATTCGATTGAATTGCAATTTTCACTTGGTACGCTTAGTGGATATAGAAAAGTAATAGACTTTAAAAATATGGGCTCTGATGATGGTTTATATTTGTTAAATAATATATTGAGTTTTTATCCAGTAGCTTCCGGATCATTCACATTTGCGCCGAATACCCTATATACTGTTTTGTTGACAAGAGATGGATCTTCTCAAGCTTGTCAAACATCTGTTTTTGCTGGAGGTACACTCCAAGCTCAATGTACATTCACAGATACTCCTTCCAGGGCGACATTTGTTACAGTTGGATCAAATAAGAGGATTCGTTTATTTCATGATGATGGCGGAGGAGAATATTCTCCAACTGGCAGCGTTAATTATGTGAAAATTTATGATGGTATCGTTAATACCTTACCAGTTTGTTCTAGTCCTTCAACCCCATCAAATATAACTCCTATAGGTAACTTAAATATTTGCGTAAATAATAGTACTACATTAACTGCAAGCGGAGTTGGAAATCTAAATTGGTTTGCTACGCCTACTAGCTCAGCTGTAATAGTTTCTGGTTCAACAATGATTACCCCTACTTTAGGTATAGGTACTTATACATATTATGCTTCCTCTACAAATACATGTTCTGAAAGCCCTCGTCTTCCCGTTACTGTTTCAGTTAATCCCAACCCAATAATCACAGTAAACTCAGGCGTAATTTGTGCGGGAAGCTCTGTAACATTAACACCGATGATTTCATCTGGAGCTGGCAGCAGCCCGGTTATTTCAACGTTTACAAATTCTGGAGCGTCTACCTGGACGGTTCCATCTGGTGTTAATTCAATTTCTTTAACCGTTGTAGGCGGCGGCGGTGGCGGTGGTGGCGATGTAGGCGGCGGCGGCGGCGGTGGTCAAGTAATAAATGTTACCAACTATTCAGTAGCACCCGGTCAAGTATTAAATTTTAACATTGCTTCACAAACTGGTTACCCTGCTCAATATAATCATTTTGGGCAAAATGGTGGGTCTACAATACTTTCAGGTGGAACTGGTGGTACAATAACTGCTATTGGAGGTAATGGCGGAAGAGGAAGATCTGGTGGAGGTGCAGGATCTAATGTGGGATGGAATGGTGGTGGTGGATCTTATGATTATAACTCAAGTAATGCAGGAAATGGTGGCTTTGCCGGAGGAAACGCATGGGCTGGTTCATCATGCGGCGGCGGCGGCGGTTCTGCAGGCGTTGGCCAAAATGCCACAAATACTACTCCAGGTTCTGGTGGAATTGGAGTACAAAGTATTATTAACGGTTTATTCTATGGCGGCGGCGGCGGCGGTGGTCAATATCCTGGATCAATCATTGGTACTGGTACTCATGGTGGAGGAAATGGCGGATCTACTAACCCATATTCTGCTGGAATAGATGCGGCACTTAATCGTGGTTCCGGAGGTGGTGGTGGACCTTCAACCGGTACTAATTTTAATGCAGGCCGAGGTTCTTCAGGTGTTATCATCATAGGTTATTCTGTCCCTTCTATGGCAAATGGCACATTTACCTGGTCAACCGGAGCAAACACATCAAGCATAACCATTAACCCAACAGTAACAACAAGTTATTCAGTAGCATTTACAACCACAACAGGCTGTATTGGCACAAGTAATTTAGCAACTGTAAATGTTAATCCATTACCAGTGGTAAGCATTTCAGGCTCAAGTGCAATTTGTGTTGGCCAAACAGCCACATTAGTTGCTAATGGAGCTAATACCTATACATGGAGTAATGCATCTACAGCATCAAGTATAACACTATCACCAGCATCAAATACCTCATATTCATTAACAGGAACGGCAGCTGGCTGTATCGGTTCAGCAACAACAAATTTAACTGTTAATGCCAACCCAATAATCACAGTAAACTCAGGCGCAATATGTGCAGGACAAAACTTCACTATTAATCCAAACGGAGCAAATACTTATACTATACAAGGCGGTAATGCAGTGGTAAGCCCAGCGGTTAACACTTCTTATACAGTAGCAGGAACAAGCACAGCAGGATGCGTATCACAAGCTTTTGCAACCAGTAACTTAATTGTAAATGCTAATCCAATAATCACGGTAAACAATGGAGCAATTTGTGCAGGACAAAACTTCACCATCAATCCAAACGGAGCAAATACCTATACCATACAAGGTGGTAGCGCAGTGGTAAGTCCACCGAGTAATGCTAGTTTCACAGTAGCAGGAACAAGTGTTGCAGGATGTGTATCACAAGCCCCTGCAACGAGTAACTTAACAGTTAATCCTAACCCAACCATTACGGTAAACAACGGAACAATTTGTGTAGGACAAAACTTTACCATCAATCCAAGCGGAGCAAATACCTATACCATACAAGGAGGTAACGCAGTGGTAAGCCCACCGAGCAATGCAATTTTTACAGTAACAGGAACAAGCACAGCAGGTTGCGTATCACAAGGGGCAGCAACAAGTAGCTTAATCGTAAATGCCAACCCAATAATCACTGTAAATAGCGGTGCAATATGTGCAGGACAAAACTTCACTATTAATCCAAACGGAGCAAATACCTATACCATACAAGGAGGAAATGCAGTCGTTAGCCCTGCAGCGAATACTTCTTATACAGTAGCAGGAACAAGCACAGCAGGATGCGTATCACAAGCTTTTGCAACCAGTAATTTAATCATAAATGCTAATCCAATCATTACGGTAAACAATGGAGTTATTTGTGCAGGACAAAACTTTACAATTAATCCAAACGGAGCAAATACCTATACCATACAAGGTGGAAGCGCAGTGGTAAGCCCAACAAGCAACGCAAGTTTCACAGTAGCAGGAACAAGTACAGCAGGATGTTTATCACAAGCCTTTGCAACGAGTAACTTAACAGTTAATCCTAACCCAACCATTACGGTAAACAACGGAACAATTTGTGTAGGACAAAACTTCACGATCAATCCAAACGGAGCAAATACTTATACTATTCAAGGCGGTAATGCAGTGGTAAGCCCACCGAGCAACAGCTCTTATACAGTAATAGGAACAAATTCGGCTACAGGATGTAGATCACAAGCATTTGCAACCAGTAGCTTATTAGTAAATGCTAACCCAATAATCACTGTAAATAGCGGTGCAATATGTGCAGGACAAAACTTCACTATTAATCCAAACGGAGCTAATACCTATACTATTCAAGGAGGTAATGCAGTGGTAAGTCCACCGAGCAATGCTATTTTTACAGTAGCAGGAACAAGTACGGCAGGATGTGTATCACAAGCGGTTGCAACCAGTAGCTTAATCGTAAATGTTAATCCAACCATTACCGTAAACTCAGGCGCAATTTGTGCAGGACAAAACTTCACAATCAATCCAAACGGAGCAAACACTTATACCATACAAGGTACTAATGCTTTGGTAAGTCCATCTGTTAATACTACGTATACAGTAATAGGAACAAATACCATAACAGGTTGTGTATCACAAGCCTTTGCAACCAGTAACTTAACGGTTAATCCAAACCCAACGGTAAGTATTTCAGGAGCATCAGGAATATGTACTGGTCAAAATGCAAGTTTAACAGCTAATGGCGCAACAACTTATACATGGAGTACTGGATCAAACAGCGCTTCAATAATTACAACACCAACTGCGAACACGACCTATACTTTAACGGGATCAACACCTCAGGGCTGTTCATCATTCACAACGCAATTGGTAACTGTTCAATTATCCTTATCGGTAAGTATCGCAGGACCAACAACAATATGTTATGGACAAGCGGCTAATTTATCTGGTTTAGGCGGTGTAACTTATACTTGGAATACAGGTGCAACCACTGCAACAGTGGCACCAACTTTAACTACAACAACAACCTTTAGTTTAATAGGAGCGAGTGGAACATGTTCTAACACTGCGATTAAAACCATTAGTGTAACACCTAACCCAACGATAACTATTACCGGCACCAATGCAATATGTGCAGGCGGTTCAACTAGTTTAACAGTAAACGGTGCAACAACTTATACTTGGAGTTCAGGTTCAACAAGTGCTTCGGTCGTATTTAGCCCAAGCGCAACAAGTGTTTATTCAGTAGTAGGAAGTTATA
>Ga0209297_1001630_pt1 | contig 12967 bp, 15 predicted proteins | sample S_130805_MF_Meta_FD_187322 | JGI IMG/M metagenome (GOLD analysis project Ga0209297, IMG submission 187322) | Freshwater microbial communities from Lake Simoncouche, Canada to study carbon cycling - S_130805_MF_MetaG (SPAdes) (version 2) | ecosystem: Environmental > Aquatic > Freshwater > Lake ... | reverse complement strand
GAGGGTGACCATTGTGGAATTGATATGAAATTTGTTAATGACCCTGAAAAAGGTCTTGAATTAGAACACGGTGGATGGGATTCAGATGATTTTTGGACAGACCCATACTGCAATTTATTTTTTGATGAATTAGGTGAATCGTCGGTAAATCTTCCATATAGAAAATTTAAGTACCCAACCGAATTATATTTGTGGAGAAAAGACAAGAATAATAAATGGGAACAATTTCCTAATTTATTAAAAAAAGAAGAAACAATTTTTTGTAGAACAAATAAAAAATTAACTAATTTTATTATTATTCCATCTAAATTAATTTTAGATGGCAAGTTTGTTGTTAAGGAACGATTTGTTAAAAATAGTGGTAAAATAGAAAAATTTATGTGTTTTAAAAGAGAAGATGTGTTATCATATAAAGAGGTTGATGGTAAATTAATTCAATACTAATAAATGAACCCATTTATAAAGGTTACTTGGCAGGACGTTCCTGAAAATTTCACCCCTGAGAAAATCAGAAGGGTGAAATCTTATTTTGAGAAAAAGTATGGTGCGAAGTCGGTGCAAGTCATTACTAAAACATTAGCTAACGTAAATCAAACACGTTTAGAATCGTTAGAGGCATCTGACAATATTTTAGACCATCAGTATCAAAAGAAACTGATGAAAGATTTTCTTAGAGATAACAATATTGTTATTAAAGAGGAACTGATGGAAAGACTTGATAATAAAGTCAACACTCAAATAGATAAGTTAAATGAAAATAAAGTCAGATATAACAAATGGTACATCAAGAAAGTTGAATTCTCAAACTTTTTATCATTTGGTGATAATAATGTTATTGATTTTACAGGTTTGGACGGCATTACTGTAATTGAATCAACACCTAAGAACTTTGGTGGTAAATCAACATCGTCAGTTGACCTTTTAATGTTCTTATTTTTCAATGCAACAACCAAAACTAAAACCAACGGTGAAATCTTTAATAGGTTTACGGATAAAAATGAGGTAAGTGTTCGAGGTGAAATTACTATTGATGGAGAAGATTATGTAATTGAAAGAAAGACTTCTCGTAAAATGAGTAAGTCTGGTGAATATACAATTAAAAATGAATTGGAATTTTTTAAAAAAGATGAAGATGGTACTATTGTCAATTTATCGGGTGAACAAAGAAGAGAAACAGAAGCGTTTATAACTTCGGCTATTGGAACTCAAGAAGATTTCTTATCAACCATCTTAACAACAGGATATAATTTAGAAGAGTTAATTGAATCTAAACCAACAGCTCGTGGACAAATTTTAACAAAGTTCATGGGATTGGAAAGTCTTAAATTAAAAGAAGAAATTGCTAAAGAAATTTTTAATGATTGGAGTAAAAAATTAATTTCTAATACACACGACAAAGTTAATTTAGAATCAGATAATCAAACATATAAAGAAAGTATCACTAACTCTGAAAGTGAGATTGTTAGATTAACAAAAGAGTTAGGTAAGTTTGAGAAAGATTTAGAGAAGTTAGAAAAGAAAAGAGATGAAGTATTCTTAAAAAGAAATAACGATGTTGATAAAGAACTTATTAACACTAATCCAATTTTATTACAAAGAGAAGTTGATGATTTAACAAAACAAAAAACTGCCAGTCAAACTAATGCCAATAGTGTTACAGTTATAGAACCATCACAATATTATCATGAAGACCAACACAAAGAGTTAAGAGGTGAGATGGCCAATCTTCAAGGAATTGATGTTGTATGCAAACACGAAAAAAGTGACAGAGAAAAACTAATAAAGAAATTTGAAGAAGGGACAGTTTGTCCAACTTGTAATAGAGCATTAGATGAAGTCGACCACACAGATGAAATCAATAAGATTAAAAAAGAAATTGAAGACATCATTAAGTCAATGGAAGAAAATCAAATTCAATTTGATTTATTAAAAGAACAATCCGAATCATTTGACACATTAAAGACTGAGTTTGAAACTTACGAAAAGAATAAACTTCGTAAAGAAAGATATGAATTGGAGGTTGAACAAAAACAACATGAAATTGATATCAAACAAAGAAGATTAGATAATTACGAAAGTAATAAAAAGAAGCTTGAGGATAACCAAAAAATAGATGCAGAAGTAATATCCCTTAAGACTAAAATTGAAACAGCAAACGGAGACATAAGACAAACAAATACTAACATTGAAAAACATATCAACAATATCACTAACATGAATGATAAGATTGCTATCAATGAAGAGTTGATTAAAAAAATAACAGCCGAAGAAGAGTTGTTGTCTGTGTTTAAAATATACTTAACAGTTTATGGTAAGAATGGTATTTCAAAAATCATACTTAAAAATATGGTACCGTTAATCAATCAAGAGTTATATCGTTTGTTAGTGGATAGTTGTCATTTCATTTTAGAGATGAACATAAACGATAAGAACGAGGTTGAATTTATAATGATAGATACTGAGACACGAATTGTTAAACCTCTTAATGCGGGTTCTGGTTACGAAAGAACCATATCCTCTTTAGCACTTCGTAGTGTATTAACTAAAATTTCTTCATTACCTAAACCAAACATTGTAGTAATGGATGAAGTGTTTGGTAAAATTGCAGATGAGAATTTGGAAATGGTTGGAGAGTTCTTTAAGAAAATTAAAAATTACTTTGATCACATACTTGTAATATCACACAACTCATTAATACGAAACTGGTCAGATAATATTATTATGATTAAGAAAGAAGAGAATGTATCATCAATAGATTTTATTACCACTAAGATTTCGTAATTCATTTAATAGGTTCTTATTAATAAAACTACTTGTTTCTATTATTTTTTTTTCTAATTATTGGAACACTTACACCTCTTTTTTGAACAACAATAGACGCCATTTCATTTGCATATATTATTGACTCCTCAACGTTTTTTGTTTCTAAATATTTTACGGTAAATGACGCAGTAAAAGTATCACCAGCACCACTAACATCAATGGTTTCACGTGGATCGGGTGATGGATATACGTTATTCATATATTTTGCACCTTTTGAACCTAACGTTACGATTAACTTATTTGGATAAAGTTTCTTAACATCATCGTTAAAATTACGATACTCATGTTCATTTAATTTAATAAAATTAAAATTGGATACAAGGTCAGGTGAAATTTGTTTTTTTGTGTCCATAACAATAAAACGAGAATGATATGCAACTTCTAATAGTAATTTTTCATTTAAAAATCCTTTATTATAATCACTTACAATAATTGCATCCGAATCCTTTATCTCATCAATGACACTATCAGTTAACTCCAAGGGTGTAATTGTCTCCTCACCCTCATCAACCCTAATAAACATGTGATTGGATTTATCGTCCACATATCTTGTTTTCTTAATTGGTTGGAATTGATGTATGTGTTTTATTATAATATGTTGGTCTAACGATTTTAAATTTTCAATCACATTTCCCGCCATTCCCATATTTCTTTCCACATATAATGGATTAAAAACGGGGACAGGTGCTTCTGGACTTAATCTTTTTGTCTCACCATATACGAATATATCGGTACATATTTCACCTATTACTGTTATTTTCATAATAAAATATAAAATAATTAATTAACAGTTTCAATTTTTTATTCTAAATAAAATTTTATATATTTGTCTTACACAAATAAACTTATTATGACACCAAAAGATTACCAAAGTTTCGGTCTTTACGCTAAAGACCAAGGGATTAGTTCGTTAAAGTTACATCACTACAACAAACGTATTGAGGATAGTTTAACCCCATATATATTGGAGGAGAGACAAATGAATGTGACCATTATGGACGTGTTTTCACGTTTAATGATGGAACGTATTATATGGGTTGCAGGTGGGGTTGATGACCATATGTCAACAATCTGTCAAGCACAATTAATGTTTTTAGATAGTTTAGATAATAATGACATTACAATGCATATTGATTCTCCGGGTGGCAGTGTTAAATCTGGGTTATCTATTGTGGATGTTATGGATTATATCTCATCGGATATTAGAACCATTAACACAGGTATGGCAGCATCGATGGGTTCGGTTTTATTAGGGGCAGGAACTAAAGGAAAAAGAGGTTCTTTAAGATTTTCACAAACTATGTTACACCAATCTTCAGGTGGTGCAGTTGGTAATATTCAAGATGCTGAGATTAGTATGGTTGAGTGGAGAAAGGTAAATGACATCTTATTTACTCTTTTAGGTGAGTATTGTGGTAAAACCGCGGAACAAGTTAAAACTGACGCAACTAGAGATTTATGGTTAAATGCGGAGGACGCCCTTTCATATGGTATTATTGACGAAATAGTTAAGAAAAAGAAATAAGTAAAAGGGAACAAAAGTTCCCTTTCTTCATATTTATAATAAACACATAATATGAAGATTGATAAAACAAACGTACTATTGGTTTTAATCGCTTGTTTGGCCGCATACACAATATTTCAGAATCAAGGTATAAAAACCGACGTTGCTGGTTATAATGCGAAAATTGAATCCCTTCAAAAAGAGATAGATTCGGTTTATGTTGCAAACAAAAAGATTGATAATCAAATTGAAAAGGTTGATAACCACATCGTTAACGTAGATAAAGAAATTGACAATGTGACTAAAAACATAACTATTATTAAAAACAACACAGATGAAAAAGTTAATTCTATTACTACTATTGGTAATGTTGAGCTTGAGCAGTTATTCACAAACAGATACAACTAAAACTATCGTTTCTGATACAAATAAGGTCACCTTACCAACAAGAGTTGCTAGATTAGCATTTCAAGATTTACTTCGTTATGATGGTGCCAAATTAGAGATTAATGAGTTAAACAAGGTCGTATCCTTAAAAGACGAACAAATAGGATTGTTTAAACAAAAAGATTCATTAAAGGACCAAAAAATTGGAAATTTAGAATTAATCATCAATAAAAAAGATGAACAATTTGGATTAGAAAGACAAAAATCTGAAAGTTTATTAAAAGAACTTAAAGGTCAAAGAGCTAAAACATTCCTTTATAAAGTTGGGTCCTTTGTTGGAATAATTGCAACCTCATTATATCTTCTTAAGTAAACATGAAAAAATATTTAGATATTAGAAATTTTATTATACTAATATTAATTTTATTGTGTACTCTAGAATTTTTAAATCCGAAAGGGTTTATGCCTAATAGGACAAATATAAAGGTTGATTCAATACCTTATGCTATTCATGACACTATTACTGTTGATAATTTAGTGGAGGTTGAAGTAGAAGTTGAGGTTCCTGTTGAGGTTGAAAAAAGGGTTGAGGTACCCGTTTTAATTCCTGTCGATACTAATGAAATATTGAAAGTTTATTTTGCTAAAATCCAACAAAAGGAAGTATTAACGTTACCTAATAATCAAGGGACCGTAACAATAACCGACACAATTTCAAAAAACAATATAGTAAATCGTAAATTTATTGCAGATATAAAACGTATGATTGTTAAGGATACTGTTTACACACAAATACCAAGAAAGACGGAAGTTTATTTAGGTCTTGATGCGAAATTTGACAAACCTAATGTGGTGAATATCATTGGATTAAGTATGTTATTTAAAAATAAAGACGATAATCATTTGTATAAATTAGGTGTTGGGGTCACAAATAGAATTGATGATGTAGGAACTACGGGTAAATTAGTACCGTTTATTGGAGGAGGAGTTTATTGGAAAGTTAAATTAAGAAGGTAATTCATCAATCTATATTTTATTTAAATGAAGACATATATTTTATTTATATTCGGAATGTTTGACGACCATGAAGATATCGAATATTTCTGTACAGAAGTACTTGCTGAAAGTAAAGTAATTGAATCTGTTAGGTTCGTAATTGAGAATTCTCAAAACATTATTGTCATTTTCGATTCAGAATTTGACCATAAAAACATATCAAATGAACTTTTTGGTTTACTAACAAACGATAATATTAAATTTTATTTCATATTTGATAGGGAGAATTTAGTGACGGCACATTTACCCATTGAAGTAAAAGATTTCATATTTAAACCCGCGAATGCTAACCACATAGTTAGAGTTGAATATGAAAAAACAAGCCCCATTTTAGACTTAGACCAAGTACTTGAAAAAATAGAAGAATCGGGAATTGCTAGTTTAACTCCTGAAGAAAAAAAATTCTTGGACAATTTTGATAATTAATCAAAAAATTCGTATCTTAGTCCTACACTAACAAAAACTTATCAATGAAGAAATCCATCCTAGTCAACACCGACGAACTAACAAACTACATTAAAGATTTACGTAAAATTCCTGTGATTACCCACGAAAGACAGGAAGTTATTTTCAGTTTGTTGAATAATAAAAAAACAACAAAGGAAGAAAAAAAGAAATTATACGACGAATTAATTGTTGGTAATCTTAGATTTGTTATTTCCGTTTCAAAAGCCTATCAAAATCAAGGGATGGATTTACTTGATATTATATCTGAAGGTAATATTGGATTGATTAAAGCGGCAGAAAGATTTGACCCCACAAGCGGATTAAAATTTATATCATATGCGGTATGGTGGGTTAGACAATCAATCATGGCATTTTTAAATGAGAATGCACGAACAATTAGAATTCCATCAAACTTAGTTCAGGAGGCTCAAAAGAATAAAAAACAAGATTTAAGTGATGAGGATAAATTTTACATTAATAATTCAGAAGATACAACACCGATAGGAACTCAGTTACCATATTGTGTTGGGTTATATCGTGAAATTAATGAAGATGGAGACCAACTAATTGATGTAATTCCAAATAGAGATGTTGTTAGTCCTGACGAAATATTAAACACACCCGAAGAAATAAAAAAGAAAGTTTCTCTAATGTTAGGAGTTTTAGATGAGAGAGAAAAAACAATTATTGAAAAATATTACGGTCTAACGGGTATTGAATCCAATTTAGAAGATTTAGGTGATGAATTTGGATGTACAAAAGAACGTATCCGACAACTAAGAGATAAAGCAATAAAGAAGCTCAGAAACGAGAGTTTCGGGTTATTAAACTATTTATAAACCAATATGAACAGTAATTGGTTAAAATATTTGGTAGCGTTGTCGGCACTTTTAATTGCGGGTAGTGCGGCTTATTTTTCTGTAACTGGATTAGGTGTCCTGTTTAGTGGGGCAGCAATTGCTGTCATGATAATGGCAAGTACCTTAGAGTTTGCAAAATTAGTTACCGCCACTTATTTAAAACAAAAATGGAATAAAATTGGATTATTTAACAAAATATATTTGATTAGTGCGGTTGGTATTCTTATGTTAATAACATCCGCTGGTATTTTTGGTTATTTATCCAACGCGTTTCAACAACAAAATTTAGGGTTACAAAAAATTGAAAGAGACATTGCCGTTTATCAAACACAAATTACTAAAAATGATTTGGAAATATCTCGTTACACTACTCAATTAAATAATCAACAAAATATTCGTAATTCACAAGAGACAAATTTAACTAAACAAATTGATAAGGATAAATCCACATCAAGAGTATCTCAGATGATTAAATCTGCAGATAAAGAAATTAATTCCATTTCAAAAAGAATTGATGAATTAACTATAAAAAATAATGCATCATTAGATTCAATTAATGTTATTAAAAATAATAATATTAATATCGAAAAAGAAGTTGGTGGGTTTCGTTTTGTTGCTGAATCTTTCGGTGTACCACTTAATTCTGTTGTTAAATTTTTTATAATTTTAATTGTAATTGTATTTGACCCATTGGCGGTAGCATTAATTATTTCATTCAATCAATTAACAATGGAAGGTAAGAAGGAAGATGAGGATGAAAAAGAACCATCATCCCCTGAAGATTTAAAAAACTTTGTTGATGAAACAACAAGAATACGTTTAAGTGAAGATGACTTAAAGAAACTTGAAGAAGTATTATTAAATCCACCTCCACCAAACGAAGAATTAAAGAAGGTTGCTGATGAACACAAAAGACGAGGAGAGTTATTAGCTGAGATTATTAAGAACGACGAAGAGTTAGGTCTTTATAATGAACCATTTGATAATCCATTAATTAAAGTGGAAAATAATATACAAAACATCGAAGATAGTGGAAAAAATTCCTCAAACGAGGAAGAATCTGAAGTTATGGTAGAAAATAATACGTTAAGTACTAAATTAGGTGAACTTAAAAAAAACGGTTATAAAGTCAGCCAACTCGAAGAAGAAGAAAATACAATAGAACCTACGTCACCTGAAAAGGAAGACGAAAAAAAAAAATAAAAGGATCAACATCCAAGAACCGCAAAAAAGAAATCTTAGAATCTCCAGAGATTTTTAACTTACCACCCACTTTACAAAGTCAAGAAGAAGAATTATATTGGGAAAAGGATGATATTAATCCAAATCAAGTAATATATGATTTGGAAAATAATAAAACCATAATCCCAACCTCTGATGAAGAATTAATCGGACCACCAACGGACGATAATTAGTTTTAAATTTTGACATATTAAATGTTAGTGATAAATGATATTGATACCTTAGATAAAGACAAATTAAATGTTGTTAAAAGGAAATCCAAGAAAACACAAATTTTCCTTTACGACACCCAAAGAAGGGTTGATGACTTTGTTAATAAAATAAAACATAGAAAAAATGGTACATACGATGAGGTACCACATTTTATAATTTCAAAATTGGGTTTAGTGTATCAGTTATTTGATACCGATTACAGTTCCAATACTTTTAACGACCCTAATAACGATAAGAAACAGATTAAAATTGCCATCGAGAATTTGGGGTGGTTAAATAAAAACACCATCACCGGTGTTCTTAATAATTGGATTGATGACCCATATAGGTCCGAACCTTATGTTCGTAATTGGAGAAATTACTATTTTTGGGATAGATACAATGAAGACCAATTAAAATCACTATCTGAATTGTGTACTTACCTCACGGAAAAACACGATATATACAAACAAGTCGTACCGTCCCAAGGATATATGGAAAAGGTATCTAATTTCAAGGGGATTGTATGTAAATCCAATTTTTCAAGTATTTATACAGATATAAACCCTTCCTTTAATTTTAAGGTATTTTTCAATGATGCAAAAGAAAATGAAAACTGATGAGTATGACGTAACCAAGAACATGTTAAAGACTATTAGGACTTTAACTGAGTCTAAGGTATCTTCCAATGTCATCAATGAACAACAAACCGAATTTCAAACCCCTCAAGTTAACAACACTAATGATGAAAATCAGAAAAATGACGTTGACGTGATTAACGATGTTGATGTTAAATTACTATCAAGTGACCAAAATGACTTGAAATTAACTGACCAACAAAAAACTGCAATATCCGAATTAATTGACGGATTTAAACAACAAGTTAGTCAAATCGTAGAGTTTGAACCAGGAATGACATTAACTCAAGAACAAATAAGGTTAGATGGTTACTTACCTGATGAAGACATTAACTTTGTTTTTATCTCAGGTAAAGAGAGTGGGGTTTATATCAATGCTGACATGTTAAAATTAGAACAAGAAGTTGCAACATCCTTAGAGAAGTTAGCAAAATTTGAAATAACATTTAAATCCGCAATGGACCCAATAATACAAGAAAGAACTAACAACTAAAATGGCATTAACAGATCAAGATAGAAGAGATATTGAAAAAATCACCAAAAAGGAGATTAAAGACTTTATGGATTCAACCCAAGCAACTAAAATCGTTGTTAAAATGATTCAAGATGAATTGGGTACAAAAAAGATTGATGATAAAATTGTGGATTTATCAACAAAAGTGGTTGTTGAGTTATTTAAAACCTTATGGCAAAGAAAGTCATTTTGGGAGAGCTCATTAAAGAATGTTAAATAATGGATAAAAAACTAATAGCAAATGAAATTGACGAATTACAAAGGGTAGTTCAAGACCTCAAAAGAAATGAGGACCTTGATATTAGTCTTGGTAAATTAGTTACGGCTTTTAGTAAATCTAAAGAAGTTGAATTAAGTGATGATATTTGGGATAATTTAGAGAACACAGAATCTAATGAAATAACAAAGGGTGATATAGATTCAGTTAGAAGTTTAGCCAAAAAATATGGAAAAACAAGTCCTGATGTTTTAGTTAAAGCATTAAAAAGTGATGAATATCACAGACCATTGATTGTTAAATTTGATGGTGACAGATATCATTTAGTTGCTGGTAACACAAGATTGTGTACTGCTAAAGCAATGGGAATGACCCCTAAAGTGTTTATCGCTGACGTGTCAGAAAAAAAAGAAGAAGAAACTAAAGAATCCACAGATGCTGGTTCATCCGGTTCATCTGAAGGTCCTCTATTTGGTAAATCAAGTACAATTAAAAGAACAATCTCTAAAATCCCTAATATGAACCTAAATGAGGTTACTATTGGAGATGCGGGAGAATATGACGTCCCACTATTCGGAACGTCACCAAAGGGTCGTAAAAACCCATTAAAGATAGATGGTCCCGATAGTATCTATAAAGGTAGGGCGGTAAAAGATAAGAAGTTTCCAAAATGGGGTGGTCCCGATAGTGTTTTTGTTAAGATAAAGGAAAAATGCAAAAAATTCCCTTATTGTAACCAAGGAGATATGAACGCGTTGGAAATCATAAAGGAAGACGATGAATTACTATTAACAATCAAAGAAACCGCTAAAAAATACGGAATTTCGTATAAACATATGGAATCTATAGTATTAAATGAGATTAACAAGATATTTATTTAATTATGAAAGTAAGTGAATTAAACAACATTATTGAGGATATTTTATCTGAAGAGGTTAAGAGAGCAATCCTTAATGAATCTAAAGGTGAATCTAAAGAAGTATTTCACATAATTTGTGATGGGGAACCATATATGAATTGTGACACTCAAAATGAGGCGGAAGAACACTTAGATAAATTAAAAAAAGAACATCCAGGTAAACAATTTATCATCGAAAAGACAATGTATGAATCTCATGAAGATATGTTACATAAATTAGATGAGATGGGTGAACAATTAGAAGAAAAAGAAAATACAAATATGGAAAATCAAGAACCAATGGAAGGTAACGCTTTCGGTCAGGCAGTATTAAACGCAAAAGAGAAAGGTGAAAAAACTTTTGAATTTGACGGAGAACAACATGATGTTGAGGAATGTTGGAAACAATTAGAAGAAGAAGAAATGGTTGGTACAATGGAAGAAGATTTTGAGAAAAATGGAGAAGATGTTTATTCAATATGGGAAAAATATAGTGAAGCAGCAATTGCAGAGCATAAACCTTCAACATTCTCAGATGAGTTTGAATACGCTGACAATGTAATTAGTCACATTGTAGAAGATGCAATTGCAAATGAAGATGTTGATGAGGAAGATGAAGAAGAGTTGATTGATGATCTTAAACAAACATATGGATATGATTTATTTGATATGTTTAAGTCCGAGGGTGGTGATGATGAGGATAGTGATGATGAGGAAGATGAAGAATTTTCAGAAGAAGGTGAATGTAAAGAATGTGGACAACCAATGGAAGAAAAGGGTGTTGATTTTGAAGATATGTTAAGAGGTAGAAAAAGAAGAAATTATTTTGGACAAAAAGAATATATTGATGGTGATAATGGTTTTATTGATGATGAAGATGACGACACCGAATGGATACATGACCATCCAAAAGACAAGACAGACCACGACCCTGAAGATATGGATGAAGAAAAAACTACGTGTGAAAAATGTGGTAAAGAAATTTGTGAATGTGGCGGAGGAATGTATGGGTCTAAAAAGAAAACAATACGTTTAAGTGAAACTGAACTAACTAAATTAATTGCTAAAATGGTTAGCGAATCAATACCTGGATTAGAAGCGGCAAAAAAGTCACATACTGAAAGTGGTAAAGAAAATTCATCACATTTAAATGATGTTGATAAGAAAATGAAAGATTACTTATCATTTGATGGTAATGACAATCCCGAATTTCCTAAACCAATAGGTAAAGGAGAAAAGGTTGCAAGAAAAAACACAGAAAAACAAGAGGACGAAATTAAGAAAAATTTTGCAGGTTTAGAAAACTTAGATTTTGATATTGAACCAGATGAGAAATTTAAGAAAAGATTAAAAATGGCAATAGAGGGTGATAGATTAATGGGTAATGCTCCTACCACAGAAAAAACTAATGTAGTTCCATCTAATGGTTCTAAATTAGGAGAAGAGCCTAAAGATAAAGATGGTAATAGTATACCAACACCTGAAACCGCAAAGAAAATTGAAAAACAAGTTAAGGATAGAGGAGAAGACAAAAAGAACAGAGTATTGTATAAAAAAGAAAAAGTTCCTGTTAGTGAATCTAAAACAACATTAAACAATGTTCTTTTAGAAGAAATAAACAAAATGAAGAAAATTTTGGAATACAACAAAAAAACTCAATAGTGTCTTTTTTTTATTTTGTTTTATCCTTATATTAGTAATATTATAAGGTTATGGAAAATAAAGAGGATTACTTAGATTTTATTTCATCTGAGAATTACAAAAATCAAATTGACATTTGGTATCGAACTTACAATATAAGTCGTGAAAAAATAGAACTTTTTCACGATTTTGTTGTTTCATTATATTCGATAATAGACGAAACATATTTGGGTCCCGACATTTTATTGACAGAAGTGGACCAAAAAAATCATTTTACATGGTGTTGGGATAAAATTATTGATAACTTCAGTAAAGAAAAAATATTCTTTAAAGAAAGGGGTAATTGTTACGAATACTGTTGGAACTTCTTTTTGGAGGCGTTCTATTTTGCACAAATAGATGGTAATCAATTAAGAATAGGAGATTACTTTTTTAAACTATTCAATTTTAAACATAGAAAAACAAGGTCGGAATTAGACATGTTAACCGAAGTTTATAAAATGTTTGAACAAAACTTGAAAAAGTAAAATTTTTTTCATATATTACTA
>Ga0209297_1001624_pt1 | contig 12982 bp, 9 predicted proteins | sample S_130805_MF_Meta_FD_187322 | JGI IMG/M metagenome (GOLD analysis project Ga0209297, IMG submission 187322) | Freshwater microbial communities from Lake Simoncouche, Canada to study carbon cycling - S_130805_MF_MetaG (SPAdes) (version 2) | ecosystem: Environmental > Aquatic > Freshwater > Lake ... | reverse complement strand
ACTGGCTGGGATGACCGATGCCGATATTACGCGCTTGCAAAGCACCAATAGTTTGAGTAGCGAACTGAATATCACTTCGCCGATTAACGGTGTCGTGTTAGAAAAATCGGCGAATGCTGGACAACGCTTAGAAATGGCCACTGCCATTTTTAAAGTCGCGCGCATAGAACCATTATCATTAGAAATTCAAGCGCCACTAGCGAGCACACACGACATTAAAGTGGGCGCCAAGGTCAACATTCCTGGTTCGCATGCCAGCGGAAAGTTAACTGCCATCGGTGGCAGTTTAAGCGGTGGAAATCAAACCATTCTATTACGCGCAGTGGTGCTAGAAGGTTCTGCCAATTTACGTCCTGGCCAATATGTAGAAGCCAACATCGCCACAATTTCAACTTCAAATGGTCAGTGGACGATCCTCAACAGCGCTATTTCTCGACTCGGCGAACGCGCGGTCGTGTTTACAGAAAACAGCAAAGGCTTCCAAGCCGAAACGATTACCGTGCTGCACGAAGGTGCAAATAGCAGCGTCATCACCGGAAAATTTAACGGTGATGAAAAAATTGCAATCAAAGGTGTTTCTTCACTGAAAGCGAATTTAATGGGAATTGGCGGGGGCGAATAATGCTATCCAAACTCGTAGAATTTGCCCTGACCCAGCGCTTGCTGGTTTCGGTGCTCACTTTGTTGGTCATCGGCGCGGGCGTGATGGCGTTTAAAGATTTGCCGATTGATGCCTTTCCCGACGTGTCATCAACCCAAGTCAAAATTATTATGAAAGCGCCCGGCATGACGCCGGAAGAAGTGGAAGCGCGCATCGTTTCACCGATTGAATTGGAAATGCTCGGCATTCCGAATCAGCGGATGTTGCGCTCCATTTCTAAATACGCCATCGCCGACATCACCATCGATTTTATTGACGGCACCGATATTTATTGGGCGCGGCAACAAGTCGCCGAACGTTTAAACAATGCCATGCGCGATTTGCCCAGCGGCATTGGCGGCGGACTGGCACCAATCACCACGCCCTTGGGCGAAATGTTTATGTTCACCGTTGATGGAAAAGGCGTGTCTTTAGAAGAGCGTCGCACCATTTTAGATTGGATTATTCGCCCTGCCCTGCGCACCTTGCCCGGCGTCGCCGATGTCAATTCGCTCGGTGGCATGGCGCGGAGTTTTGAAGTGGTGCCGGATCATTTGGCGCTCGCTGCCCGCGGTTTGTCGATGGCGCAATTACAAGTCGCCTTAGAAACCAACAATCGTAACGATGGTGCCGGACGGTTAAGCGATGGCGATGAAGCCTTACTGGTGCGTGCCGAAGGCAGTATTAAAGATTTGCAAGACGTGCGCAATATCGTGGTTGCTAGTCCTAATAATCATCCGATTCGAGTCAGCGATGTGGCGCAAGTTCGCATCGGCAGTCTGACCCGCTATGGCACCGTCACGCAGGATGGTCGCGGTGAGGCCGTGGAAGGTTTGGTGCTGGGATTGCGCGGTGCGAATGCGCAAAAAGTAGTGGAAGGTGTGCGCGCGAAATTGGCTGAACTCGCACCAACGTTGCCGCGCGGCGTCACCACCCACGTATTTTATGATCGCGGCACCTTGGTGCAACGCGCCATCAGCACCGTATCGCACGCGCTGGGCGAAGCAATTGTCTTAGTCGTCATCTTGCTGGTGTTATTTTTGGGTAATCTGCGCGCCGCTTTGGTGGTGGCGCTGACCTTGCCGCTGGCGGTATTGATTACCTTTATTTTGATGCAGCAATTTGGCATGTCGGCCAATTTAATGTCGCTCGGCGGTTTGTCGATTGCCATTGGTATGTTGGTCGATGCGGCAGTGGTGGTGGTTGAAAATATCATCAGCCATCTCGGCCAAAAGCGACAACACATTCCGCATTTGCACATTATTTATCGCGCCGTCAAAGAAGTGATTACACCGGTGGCCGCGGGTGTGGCGATTATTATTATCGTGTTTTTGCCGCTGATGACGCTACAAGGATTGGAAGGTAAGCTATTTATTCCAGTCGCTTTAACCATCGTCTTCGCCCTCGCCGCTTCGCTCATTTTGTCGCTGACAGTGATTCCGATGTTGGCGTCATTTTTACTCAAAACCGCCAGCCACGAAGATCCATGGTTGGTGCGTAAAGCACTCGCTTTTTATATGCCGATGCTGGCGAAAGCATTGGCGAATGAACGAAAAGTGTTGATTACTGCGGTTTCAATGTTGTTGATTACCGGCGTGGTTTATACCTTTATCGGTAAAACATTTATGCCGGAAATGGATGAAGGCGACATCATTATGCAAACCGCCAAATTACCGTCAATTAATTTGGTGCAAACCGCCAAGCTTGATCAAAGTGTGCAAACCGCCATTTTGAAACAAGTGCCGGAAGTGCAAAGTATTGTGTCGCGCGCCGGCGCCGATGAGCTCGGTTTAGATCCGATGGGCTTAAATGAAGCCGATAATTTCTTGGTACTAAAACCGCAAGAGCAATGGCGCACGCAAGACAAGAACGCCATCATCGATGAAATTCGCAAAGTAATGGCAGAATTTCCGGGACTAGAATTTAGCTTTACCCAGCCGATTGCGATGCGCGTGTCAGAAATGTTGACTGGTTCACGCGGCGACGTGGCAATTAAAATTTTCGGTACCGACATTCAAAAACTCAGTGAGTTGGCTGAACAAATGGTGACGGTGGTTGGCAAAATTAAAGGCAGCGAAGACGCTTACACTGTCAAAAATAACGGCGTGCAATATTATCGGGTGGCGATTGATCGCCTGGCCGCTGGCCGTTTAGGCTTAAGCGTGGAAGACATCAGCAACACTTTGCGCACGCAAGTGGAAGGTCGCCAATTGGGAATGGTCATTGAACCCGGTCGGCGCACGCCCTTATTGCTCCGCGGCCAACAAGATGTTCAAGAATCACCGGCGCTGTTCGCCGCCTTAACCTTGCCTTTGGCTAACGGTCAAAGTGTGCCACTGTCGGTGGTGGCCAAACTGGAACGCACCGACGGTCCGGTTAAAGTGGATCGTGAAAATGGCAAACGAATGGTGGTGGTGCAAAGCAATGTGCGCGATCGAGATTTGGTCGGTTTCGTTAGCGACGCCAAAGCAGCGGTGAAAGCGCAAATTAAATTCCCAGATGGTTATTATGTGACTTGGGGCGGCCAGTTTGAAAACCAACAACGTGCAGCAGCACGGTTGACCGTGGTCGTACCCGTCGCTTTAGGATTGATTTTTATGCTGCTTTTCGCCACCTTTGGTTCAGTTCGCCAAGCCGCTCTGGTGTTGACCAACATTCCGTTTGCGCTGATCGGTGGCGTATTTGCTTTGTGGATGAGTGGCGAATATTTGTCGGTACCTGCATCGGTTGGCTTTATCGCTTTACTCGGGATTGCGGTGCTGAACGGCGTGGTAATGGTGACGTATTTCAATCAGTTACACAACGAAGGATACGACATCACCACCGTTGTCACCGAAGGGGCAAAACGCCGCTTGCGACCGGTTTTAATGACTGCCAGCATTACCGCCTTTGGCTTATTACCTTTGCTCTTTGCTCACGGCCCTGGTTCAGAAATTCAAAAACCATTAGCCATCGTGGTCACTGGCGGACTGATCAGTTCAACCTTGTTGACGTTGATTATGTTGCCGATTTTATATCGTCGTTTCGGCATCGAAAACGGGAGCAAATCCAATGCGTAAGCCTTTAGATTGTTGTGTAACCATCGTTTGTCACGAATCGATGGAAGAGCGTTTGGTCGATCATTTACTTGAACATCCCGATTTGGTGTCAGGCTTTTCTATTGCGCGCATTGAAGGTCATAGCCGCAAAGAAAAATTGCCGTCAATGATGGAACAAGTGCGTGGACGATCGCGCCGCATCGAAATTCGCACGGTGATGAATCAAGCCGACGCGAACGAACTGATCGCCCATCTCAAAGAAGAAGAATCCAATCCGGACGTCGCCTACTGGATGTCGCCGGTAACTGAGTTTGGGAGATTGGCATGAAACTTCCGTTTGCAATTCTCCTGAGCGCGCTGTCGATGCCCGCTTTCGCCGCCGAAAATATAGCCACTGATCTGCCACCCCCACAGCAAATTAGTGCTGCTTTAGACAATCACATCAACGTGCTAACGGCCGCCACCGGTATCAAAATCGAACAAGTGAATCAGCGGAAATTAGAAAGTGGTCACTACGAATTTAATCTGCGTGCCGGTAGCGCACAACGAAAAGTGACGCTGCCTGATGCCAGTTTGAATGAATGGGATGTTGCACTTGAACGCCCGATTCGTCTGCCCAATAAAATGCTGATCGACAGCGAATTGGGTCGCGAAGGCATTGAACACGCAGAAGAGGTGTTAGAAGATGCGCGCCACGAAACCGGTCGTAGCTTATTAAAACTATGGTTCAACTGGCAACGCGAACAGGCACAAGCCGCGCAATGGCAACAACAAATCAAGTTACTTGAACAGCAAGCGCAAGTCACCGAAAAACGCTACAAAGCGGGCGATGCACCAAAAGTCGAACTGAGCCAAGCCAACGCCGCCGTAGCGCAAGCAAATGTCGCTTTGCACTTAGCATCGGCGCGCGCCTTACTCGCCGGCAATGAATTAAAACGCCAATTTTCCGCGATCCAATTACCCGCAGAAAATAACTATCCGCAACCGCAAGCGATCGAGCTCGATCTCAATTATTGGCACGATTTGATTCTGGCTCACAATCACGAATTAGGCATCGTTCAATCGCAACAACGCATCCAGCAAAAACACGCCGAACGTAGCAGCGCCGATGTCATTCCTGACCCGACCATCGGTTTGCGTTTTTCAAATGAAATGAGCGGCAATGAAAAAGTGACCGGCGTTTATATCACCGTACCGTTGTCTTTTGGTCAACGCAGCGCGATTGCCGAGCAAGCCAAATATCAAGCGGAAATCGCCAATCAGCAAGAGGCGATGATCAAGCAACGGTTAGAAGGTGATATTTACGCGGCGTATACGCAGGCCGTCAGCAACTATCAATCTTGGTTGCAAGCGCGTGAAGCCGCCAACTATATTCGTCAAAACTCCGACTTGGTCGCGCGCGCTTATAGCTTAGGCGAAACTAATTTGTCGGATACTTTATCCGCACGGCGCATCGCGATGGAAGCCACCTTAGTTGAACGAATTTCACAATTAGATGCCAACGAAGCCCGCTATCGTTTGTTATTAGACGCGCATCAATTGTGGAAAAGTGCCGATCACGGCGAGCACCACTAATCGCTATGGACGCTGAATTAATTGGCGCCATTGCTGCCACGCTGACCACCATTTCTTTCATTCCACAAGTTTGGCAAGTGTGGCGCACGAAGCACACCAAGGATATTTCGCTCACCATGTATGTCACCTTCACCGCTGGCGTGACGATGTGGTTGCTCTATGGCATTACGCTTAACGCGTGGCCAATCATCATCGCCAACGCAATTACCGTGTCTTTAGCCGGTGCAGTTTTACTAATGAAGTTACGATTTGGTTGAACCTGGCACGCCAGTGGTTATAATGCTGAACGACAATTTTTCGAGCGCCACTCAACGTTATGCTTAAGAAAATTCAGGCCCCAGTTTTAGCCTTAAAAAGTGCCATCCACTTTATGCCTGACAGTCGCCCCATCACCAGATTACGTAACCCACAGCCCTTATCCGATTTCCCAATTTCATTCTATAAATTCCGATAATTTCAGGAGAATCAGCATGTCAAACATCCAATCCATAATGCACGAAAACCGCGTATTTAATCCATCTGAAGCGTTTGTGAAACAGGCCAATGTGTCTGGTATGGCAGCCTATCAAGCGATGGTTGACGCTTCGCAGGAAGATTATGCTGGTTACTGGGCGAAACTAGCGCGCGAAACCTTGCAATGGAAAAAGCCGTTTACCAAAGTTTTGGATGAAAGTAATGCACCGTTTTACAAATGGTTTGAAGATGGCGAGCTAAATGTTTCTTACAATTGCTTAGATAAACATCTGACCACTCAACCTGAAAAAACTGCGATTATTTTTGAAGCGGATGACGGCACCGTCACCAAAATTAACTATCGCGATTTGCACGCCCGCGTGTGCCAATTCGCCAACGGCCTGAAAGCGCGTGGCATCAAAAAAGGCGATCGCGTCATTATCTATATGCCGATGAGCATTGAAGCCGTGATCTCGATGCAAGCGTGCGCGCGCATCGGCGCCATTCACTCGGTGGTCTTTGGCGGTTTCTCCTCCAAGAGTTTGCACGAACGCATCACCGACGCACAAGCCGTTGCCGTGATTACCGCTGATTCGCAAATGCGCGGCGGTCGCGCCATTCCGCTTAAACCAGCGGTCGATGAATCGCTAACGTTTGGCGGCTGTGAAATAGTGCATACCGTGATTGTGTATGAACGCACCGGCAGCAACACCGTTTGGAATGCGGTCGATGTGAAATGGCAAGACGTGATCGCCGGCCAAGCCAGCAAATGTGAACCAGAATGGGTCGGCGCCGAACATCCGCTGTTTATTCTTTACACTTCCGGTTCCACCGGCAAACCTAAAGGCGTGCAACATTCTAGCGGCGGTTATTTGCTCGGTGCAATGGCGTCGATGAATTGGGTTTTCGATTACAAAGACAGCGACGTTTTCTGGTGTACCGCTGACGTCGGTTGGATTACCGGCCACAGCTACGTCGCCTACGGCCCGTTGGCGATGGGCGCGACGCAAGTGGTTTTCGAAGGCGTGCCAACTTTCCCTGACGCGGGCCGTTTCTGGAAAATGATTCAAGACCACAAAGTCACCACCTTTTACACCGCGCCAACGGCCATTCGTTCGCTGATTAAACTCGGTGGCGATTTGCCAAATAAATACGATTTAACTAGCTTGCGTTTGCTAGGCTCAGTTGGCGAACCAATCAATCCTGAAGCGTGGATGTGGTATTACAACACCGTCGGCGGCGCGCGCTGCCCGATTGTCGATACCTGGTGGCAAACCGAAACTGGCTGCCACATGATTGCCCCCTTACCGGGCGCGATGCCAATTAAACCAGGCACTTGCACCCTGCCCTTACCTGGCATTCAAGCCACCATTGTGAACGAAGCGGGCGATGAAGTGTTCGACCAACACGGTGGATTCTTGGTCATTAAAAAACCATTCCCATCGCAAATCCGCACCATCTGGGGCGATCCAGAGCGTTACATCAAGAGCTATTTCCCCGAAGAAATGAAGGGCGCGTATTTGGCGGGCGATTCTGCTCACCGCGACGAAGACGGCTATTTCTGGATTATGGGCCGCATCGACGACGTGCTAAATGTGTCCGGCCACCGCTTGGGCACCATGGAAATTGAATCGGCTTTGGTTTCAAATCCGCTGGTCGCTGAAGCCGCCATCGTCGGTAAACCTCACGAAATCAAAGGCGAAGCGGTGGTCGCCTTCGTGGTGCTCAAAGGTGAACGTCCGGTTGATGCCGCCGCCGCCAAAAAATTGGCCGAAGAATTGCGCAACTGGGTCGGCAAAGAAATTGGCCCAATCGCCAAACCAGATGAAATTCGCTTCGGTGACAACTTACCTAAAACCCGCTCCGGCAAAATCATGCGTCGTTTGCTCAGAGCCATTGCCAAAGGCGAAGAAATCACCCAAGATGTTTCAACCTTGGAAAACCCAGCGATTTTGGAACAATTAAAAGAAGTAATTCGCTAATCAACTAGGAAAAATTATGGCTAAGAAAAACGCGTTTTATGCACAATCCGGCGGTGTCACTTCCGTCATTAATGCTTCAGCTTGCGGTGTGATTGAAACCGCGCGCTTACACAAAGATAAAATCGGCAAAGTGTATGCCGGTCGCAACGGTATCATCGGCGCTTTGACCGAAGACTTGATCGACACTAGCAAAGATAGCGCTAAATCGATCGCCGCTTTGCGCCACACGCCTTCTGGCGCTTTCGGTTCCTGCCGTTTCAAGCTAAAAGGTTTGGAAGAAAATAAGGTTGAATACGAGCGTTTGATTGAGGTTTTCAAGGCGCATAACATTGGTTATTTCTTCTATAACGGCGGCGGTGATTCGGCTGACACCTGCTTTAAAGTGTCGCAAATTTCTGAAAAACTAGGCTATCCGGTGCAGGCGATTCATGTGCCTAAAACAGTCGACAACGATTTGCCAATTACCGATTGCTGCCCAGGCTTTGGTTCGGTGGCGAAATACGTTGCGGTTTCAACCTTGGAAGCTAGTTACGACGTCAGCTCGATGTGCAAAACGTCCACTAAAGTTTTCGTGTTGGAAGTGATGGGTCGCCACGCGGGTTGGATTGCGGCGGCCGGTGGTTTGGTGGAAGAACACGGCATTCCAGTGGTGATTCTGTTCCCAGAAATCGTTTTCGATCAAGCCAAGTTCATCGCTAAAGTCGATGCAATGGTTAAAAAACATGGATATTGCAGCGTGGTTGTTTCCGAAGGTTGCCATTATCCTGACGGTCGTTTCTTGGCCGAACAAGGCACGCGCGATGCGTTTGGTCATGCGCAATTAGGCGGTGCCGCACCAGTGGTGGCAAATATGGTGAAAGAAGCGCTCGGCTATAAATTCCACTGGGCGGTGGCGGATTATTTACAACGTGCCGCGCGCCACATCGCGTCTAAAACCGACGTGGAGCAAGCTTACGCACTGGGCAAAGCCGCGGTTGAATTAGCGCTGAAAGGACAAAACGCAGTGATGCCAACGATCGATCGCGTTTCCGATCAGCCTTACAAATGGAAAGTGGGCGTCGCACCGTTGTCAAAAGTGGCCAACGTAGAAAAATTTATGCCACGCAATTTCATCACCAAAGATGGTTTCGGTATCACTGAGAAATGCCGCGCATATTTGGCACCCTTGATCAAAGGAGAAGATTACCCACCCTTTAAAAATGGCTTGCCACAATACGTTCAACTCAAGAATGTTGCAGTAGTGAAAAAACTCACTGAGTTTAAGGTGTAAAAAACTGAGCCGACCTTGAGTCGGCTCTTTCAATTCTAAAGGGAGAAAAAATCATGATGTCGAGCGGCCTGATATTTGCCTTAACCTGTTCTGTCATTGCCATTTTATATGGCGTCTTGTCTATCAAATGGATCGTAGGCCTACCGACCGGCAATGACAAAATGCGCAGCATCGCCGCTGCCATTCAAGAAGGTGCCACGGCTTATTTGAATCGACAATACACCGCCATCGGCTTAGTCGGTGCCGTATTATTTCTTGCCATCTGGATTTTTCTCGCTTGGAAAACAGCCTTAGGCTTCCTAATTGGCGCACTACTTTCTGGTGCCGCCGGTTACATCGGCATGAATGTTTCCGTGCGTGCCAATGTGCGCACCGCTCAAGCTGCGACTAAGGGACTGAACGCCGCACTAAACGTTGCCTTCAAAGGCGGCGCTATCACCGGTATGTTGGTGGTCGGTTTAGGCTTGCTCGGTGTCGCTGGTTATTACGCATTCCTGGCAGCTAGCGCCAGCGTTGGTGCAACCACAACCGAAATTATTGAGCCGCTGATTGGCTTCGGTTTTGGGGGCTCGCTGATTTCGATTTTTGCTCGGCTCGGCGGCGGCATTTTCACCAAAGGTGCAGACGTCGGCGCCGATTTAGTGGGTAAAGTTGAAGCCGGCATTCCGGAAGATGATCCACGCAATCCTGCGGTAATCGCCGACAACGTAGGCGACAACGTAGGCGACTGCGCGGGGATGGCAGCGGATTTGTTTGAAACCTACGCCGTCACCATCATCGCCACCATGTTGCTCGGTGGTTTGGTCTTGTCGAACGCCGGTCCTAACGCGGTCATTTATCCGCTAGCGCTCGGCGGCTTTTCCATCATCGCCTCCATCATCGGCACCTTCTTTGTGAATGCGCGCGAAGGCGGCAAAATCATGAACGCGCTGTATCGCGGTTTGGCGGTAGCAGGCGGTTTAGCGCTGATCGCTTTCTACCCAATTACCTCTTGGTTGATGAGCGATAACGGTAGCTACAGCGTCGGCGCTTTATACGGATCAGCGGTGATTGGCCTGATTTTAACCGCCGCCATGGTGGTGATTACTGAGTATTACACCGCCACCGAATATGCACCGGTGCGCCACATTGCTGAGGCATCGACAACCGGTCACGGCACCAACATCATCGCCGGTTTGGGCGTATCGATGAAGTCTACCGCTGCGCCAGTTTTAGTGGTGTGCGCCAGCATTTACGCCGCTTATGATTTTGCTGGGTTGTATGGCATTGCGATTGCCGCCACCTCGATGTTATCCATGACCGGCATTATTGTGGCGCTGGACGCGTTTGGCCCAATCACCGACAACGCCGGTGGTATCGCCGAAATGTCTGGTTTACCTGAAGAAATTCGCAACATTACCGATCCGCTAGATGCCGTGGGTAACACGACTAAAGCGATCACCAAAGGTTACGCCATTGGTTCTGCGGGCTTGGCTGCGTTGGTTTTGTTCGCTGATTACACCCACGCTTTGCAAGCAAAAATGGGCGGCATCGTGACCACTTTTGACTTATCCAACCACATGGTGATTATTGGCCTCTTTATCGGTGGCATGGTGCCGTATTTATTTGCGGCGATGGGCATGGAAGCTGTCGGTCGCGCCGCTGGCACGGTGGTTATTGAAGTGCGTCGTCAGTTCAAAGAAATCCCGGGCATTATGGAAGGCACTGGCAAACCAGAATACGGCACCTGCGTCGATATGCTGACCAAAGCTGCGATTAAAGAAATGCTGATTCCGTCATTATTGCCGGTCGCGGTGCCAGTAATTGTTGGTTTAACGCTAGGCGCACAAGCACTCGGCGGCGTCTTGGTGGGCACCATCATCACCGGCATTTTCGTGGCAATTTCGATGACCACCGGCGGTGGCGCGTGGGATAACGCCAAGAAATATATTGAAGATGGACACTTTGGTGGCAAAGGTTCCGAAGCCCATAAAGCATCGGTCACTGGCGACACCGTTGGCGATCCCTACAAAGATACAGCTGGTCCTGCCGTGAATCCGCTGATCAAGATCATCAACATCGTTGCCTTGCTGATCGTGCCATTGTTATAAATTGCCTGACTCAGTAGCGCGGTTTGTCTGATACAATCCGCGCTGTTTTGCAACAAACAGAACCGGGGGCAACCTGGCTTCGACGTGAGTTACAAAGCAGCGTAGGGCATACCGAGGACCCGCAACCTCGTAAATCAGCTGGAAAACCAATAGTCGCAAACGACGAAAAGTACGCTCTAGCCGCTTAATCGGTTAGACCTCACACCCCGCTGTCCGTGGAGGGGCTCAAGGCCGTAATGCCGCGATGAGTGAGGTCATTACACGGAATCGTGTCGTACAGGGTTACTTTGTACGAAGCTAAAATTAAGGTGACTCGTTTGTCAGCAGCCTGTCGGTTGGCGTCTGCCAGATAAAATTAAATAATTTGACTAAGTATGTAGAACTGCCTGTAGAGGGCTTGCGGACGCGGGTTCAATTCCCGCCGCCTCCACCAATAATTAAAGCCAACCCTTATCGGTTGGCTTTATTTTTTCTGAGTATAGTTTTTTCTAAATATTTATCAAAAACCATATTGACAATTCTATTTTAATCACAACCCTAGAAGCCATATAGGCTTTGCGAGCGCACTCATGGCAATAATATGACAACTTACCATATCTTGTTGTTTAAATTGAGATTAGTATTTGACTAAAAAATAAGCAAGCCAGGAAAACAACCTGTTTAACCGACACTTAAGTAATCATCAAACTAATTAATCCACAGACTTATCCACAGATTTTGTGCATAAAAAATTTTCCATTCCGCCACAGCAACTTAGTGAATAGCACTCACTAGAATACAAATGAATCTTGCCTAAGCCTGGGTGAAAGGATAAAGTTCGCGCTCGAAATTTTCCCCTCTGGAGAAGTACGTGTTAAATATTGTTGAAGCTGCCGGCTGGCCTATTTGGCTATTAATCACCGCCTCGGTTGTGGCGGTGGCATTGATCGTTGAACGGTTAATGTTTTTACGTGCCAAGAAAATTTGCCCGCCATTCTTACTTAAATCGTTGGTGACTGATTTGACTAAGAATGGCGTGACGCCATCGATGCTGTCGACTTTGAGCAACGACTCATTGCTCGGTCAAGTGCTGGCCGCTGGTTTGAAAAACATTAAAAGCCAGCCTGAAATCATGAAAGAGTCGATCGAAGAAGCGGGTCGCGCTACCACCCACGAAATGGATCGCTTTCTAACCACATTAGGCACCATCGCTTCCATCAGTCCGCTGCTAGGATTATTTGGTACCGTGGTCGGCATGATTGAAATCTTCGGCGCTCAAAACGCTGGCGGTAGCAACCCAACAGAATTGGCGCACGGCATTTCAGTCGCCCTTTACAACACCGCTTTCGGCTTGATTGTAGCGGTGCCGAGCATGATTTTCTATCGTCATTTCCGCGCCAAAGTAGAAAGTCTAACCTTAGAAATGGAACAGCAAGCCATCAAACTAGTTGAGATTGTTCACGGAGACCGCAAGTGAATTTTCAACGTGGTCGCGTTCGAGAAGAACCCGAAATCAATCTGATTCCAATGATTGATGTGTTGTTGGTTATTCTCATTTTTATGATGGTTTCCACCAGTTATTCGAAGCTGTCAGAATTAAAAATTAATTTGCCACAAGCCACCGGTGAGAATGGTGCCAGCAGCGCTGGCAAACAAATCAATGTGATGGTCGATGCGGCACAACATTACGCCATCAATAATGCCAGCCTCAAATTCAAAAGTATCGATAGCTTTGCTGAAGCTTTACGCGCCGCCGCGGGTAGCGAAACCGAACCGGTGATTATCATCAACGCCGATGCCAAAACGCCGCACCAAGCCGTGATTAATATTATGGAAGCGGCGCGAACCGCTGGCTTTGGTCGCATCACCTTTACCACGCAGCGCGACGCCAAGTAAGCGGATTGCATGGAGCGCCTGCAACACCACTGGTATCGAATTTCTCCGCTACATTTATT
>Ga0209297_1001622_pt1 | contig 12992 bp, 10 predicted proteins | sample S_130805_MF_Meta_FD_187322 | JGI IMG/M metagenome (GOLD analysis project Ga0209297, IMG submission 187322) | Freshwater microbial communities from Lake Simoncouche, Canada to study carbon cycling - S_130805_MF_MetaG (SPAdes) (version 2) | ecosystem: Environmental > Aquatic > Freshwater > Lake ... | reverse complement strand
CGAGGGCGATCCCGACTACGCGCGCACTATCGATATCCACCGCAAGCCTGGCTACGACCCCGTTGAGCTCTTCATCGACCCGAAGATTCGCTTCCCGATGCTCACCATTGCCTGGTTCCTGCTCAAGAAGACCCTTGGCTTTAAGGCACTCATGGAAGTCGTCTCCCAGGACGCCTCGCTCGTGAAAGGTTCGCATGGCCGTTTGCCGGAGGACCCGCTCGACTGGCCCGTCTGTATCGCCGCGCGCGACGCCAGCCTCCCGGCACAGATGGCCTCGACCGACGTCTACGCACAGATTATCCGCGGGTTCTAAGCCGGTGGACAGATTTAAGAAGTCTGCCAGAGCGATGAAATGGGTGCGGCCCAAAGCCGGGGGCCGAAAGGTAGCGTATCTTTGCCGTCGTAAAGCACCACGCCCGAACGGAAGCGTTTGCCGGTAGCCTCAGCCAGTAGGCGTAGGCCAGAAAAATCTTTGGAGGTGACGGTCGAAGCAGCTTTGACTTCGATACCCACCACACCCAGGGAGTCATCTTCGATGACGATATCCACCTCGTGTTGCTCTTTGTCGCGAAAATGGGAGAATTCAAAACGACTCTCTGCGAGGCTCGCTTGCTTGAGTAGTTCAGAGAACACGAACGTCTCGAGAACGGCACCGAATTCGGTGCGGTTCTCGGCGAGCGTGACTGGCGTGACGCCCCGCAGGGCGGCCAGTAGGCCTGAATCTAAGAAGTGTAATTTGGGCGTGCGGGTTAGCCGTGCTAACCCCCCTCCGCGCCAAGCAGGCAGGGGCCGGAGGAGATACAGCTGTTCAAAGATGCTCGTATAGCGCTGGGCAGTGACATTGGTTAGACCCAAGGAAGCACTCACCTTGGAATGGTTGATGAGTTGGCCGGAATGGTGGGCCAGGGCTCGCAGGAGCCGAGGCAACTCGCGCAGTTTATCCACTTGGGCGATATCACGGACGTCACGTTCGACGGTGGCCTTGGCGTATTCGAGATGCCAAGCCTGTCGACGTTGCCAAGTGGTTTTCGCACACGCTTCGGGGTAGCCACCAGTCAGCACGAGCTCCTGCAGATCGTTGCGTCCCAGCGAATCCACGGCTTTAGGGGGCGCGCCCTTGAATGCCTGTGTAAGGAAGCGTCCCGACTCACGTGTCAGTTCGGCCGCTGAGAACGGCAACAGGTCAAGGACTGACATACGACCAGCCAAGGAATCGGCTACCTTGGGTAGCATCATCAGGTTGGCTGAACCCGTCAGGAGGAACCTCCCTGGGCGCGGGTCTTCGTCCACCGACTGTTTAATGGCTAGGAGCAGGCCGGGCGCACGCTGCACCTCATCGATGACCATGAAATCGGCATCTTGGATAAATCCCACCGGATCCGTTTGAGCGGCCGCGAGCACCGTCGGGTCGTCGAGCGTGCGGAACTGCCTGTTCCTACCAGCCATCTTTTTAGCCAAGGTGGTCTTACCCGCCTGACGTGGGCCCGCGAGGAGGACGACCCGCGTATCCTGTAAAGAGAGACGGATACGCGCCTCTTGGTGTCGGCTCAGCATCATGACCGACTGATTCAAAGAATAAAGCTGACTGATTTAAAGACAAAAGCTGACTGATTTAAAGACCTTATTGACAGGATGGCTCGAGCGGTCCTGCTTGCGGGGTCGACTCGGAACCTTCTCCCCGCAGTGTGGTCGGTAACCCAGACCCCGATGGATGCCCGCCCCTTTACTTTACTCTTTGCCCTGACTTTAGGGGCGACGACGTTTCCGGAGCCGCATAATAACCAGCCTGAGACCATCCCGCTACTGAAGCCGGCGGACGCGCTGACCAAGTTGCACCTGCCCGTGGGTTTCACCGCCACGCTCTTCGCGGCTGAGCCGGACGTTCGTCAGCCCATCGCGCTGTGCTGGGATGAGCGTGGTCGCTTGTGGATCGCCGAAAACTACACGTACTCCAACGGCAAGGAACGCTTTGATCTGAAGCTGCGTGATCGCATCCTCATTCTCGAAGACACCGACCACGACGGCAAATTTGATAAGCGTACGGTCGTCACGGATGACGTGCAGATGCTGACCAGTATCGAGCGCGGCTTGGGCGGCGTCTGGGCGCTGTGCCCACCGAACCTGCTCTTTATTCCGATGGATGGCGATAAGCCGGCCGGTCCACCCCAAGTTATCCTCGATGGTTTCAGCACGACCGCCGCTAGCCGCCACACCTTTGCGAACGGACTGAAGTGGGGTCCCGATGGGTGGCTCTACGGTCGCGTCGGCATTTCCAGTACCTCGTGGATTGATGTCCCCGGCGTGGAGAAGGCTAAACGTCAGCCCACCGCGGGCGGCTTGTGGCGTTATCACCCGATCAAGAAAATCTTCGAGCCCTACTGTCACGGAACGACGAACCCCTGGGGCTCCGATTGGACCAAGGATCACGAACTGTTATTCATTAACACGGTGATTGGGCACGGTTGGCAGGGTATTCACGGCGCGCACTTTAAGCGCATGCATGGCGAGGACCCGTACCCCTTTGTGTACGAACTCATCGACCAGCAGGCCGACCACTACCATTGGAACACGGGCAAGAAGTGGAACGATGCCGATGGCGGCCGCGGTGGTGCGGATGACTTTGGTGGCGGCCACGCGCACGTCGGGATGATGATTTATCAGGGTGATAACTGGCCGGCGAACTATCGCGATAAACTCATGACCCTGAACATGCATGGCCGACGGACGAACGTTGAAGCCATCGAACGGGTCGGTAGTGCCTTGGTCATGAAGCATCAGCCGGACATCTTGAAGTCCGACGACCCCTGGTTCCGCGGCATCGAGCTCAGCCAAGGACCGGATGGCGCGGTGACAATCCTCGACTGGAGTGATATCGGGGAGTGCCACGATGAAGACGGCATTCACCGGACCAGCGGCCGCATCTATAAAGTCGCCTACGGCACACCCCAGCAACCCGCCATCGACCTGACGAAGGCCACGCCGGCCCAGCTCGTTGAGTTACAGCGCAGCCGTAATGAATGGCTCGTCCGCATGGCGCGATGGGAGCTTCGCGAGCGGGCTTGGAAGGGCCAAGACATATCGTCTGGTTTGCCTGCCTGGGAGAAGCTCGCCGCCGAAGGCGACCCAGTGCTCGCGCTCAACGCCCATTCGACCCTCCTAGCGCTGGCATCCACGAAGCAGGCAGATAGCCCCTTCGCGGTGCAGCATCAGGCCCATTACTCACCCGCCGCGGTGCTCGCCGAGCAGCGCCCGGACGTTTTGGCCCGCCTGATCGAGCGCGAACTCACCGAGCCTTTGGTTCGCCGTAATAATTCCCTGACTAAGTATGCGAATCACTTCGGGTTCATCCCATCGTGCGAGGAACAAGAGGCCGCCTTACTGCAACTGGCGAGCCAGCCGCGCGGGCAACGCGTCCGTTTAGCCCTCGCTTCATCCCTCCCGCACCTGACTGCGCCGATCCGCGCGCTTGTGGCCCAGCACCTCCTCCGCTATGAGCAGGACAGTACGGATCATAACCTCCCGCTCCTCGTTTGGACCGGTATCCGCGAGCTCCCGCTCCCAGCCCTGGTCGATGTGGCGCACGTCTGTCGCGTACCACAGGTTAGTAAACTCATTGCACGCCGACTCGCCGAAGCCTCGGATAAGGAACCAGAACCCTTGAACGACCTCTTGGCGGGGGCTGCCGATATGCCTGACGGCCATGGACCGCTCGTGGCTGGCCTGGCGGATGGACTCAAAGGTTGGCGTAAGGCGAAGAAGCCCGCCGCGTGGGATAAGTTCGTCGCGTCGATCCCGCCGTCTGACCTCGCCGCCATCGCCGCTGTCCGCCAGCTCAACGTGTTGTTTGGTGATGGCTTGGCTTTGGAAGCCGTGCGGAAGATAGCCTTGGATGATAAGGCCCTCACCGAGCAACGTCGGGTGGCTTTACTCGCGCTCATCGAGGCCAACGAAGGGAACCTCCGGACCGATTGCGAGAAACTCCTTTCCGTGCGTGGCGTCGCCATGGAAGCCATTCAAGGCCTCACGAAGTTCGACGACCCCGCCGTCGCGAGGAAGATTCTCGCCCGGTATCCCCAGCTTTACCCGCATGAGCGCCCGCAGGCCATCATGGCACTTGTCTCACGGCCGAAGTTTGCCAGCGAACTCCTCGGTGCGATGGCGGAAGGTAAAGTAGCGAAGTCAGACCTCGGGTCGGCCGCGGCGCGACAAATTCGTGGCTTCAACGACGCTAAACTCACGGCGCAGCTCGTGGCTGTGTGGGGCGAAGCGCGCGAGACCCCGGCGGATAAACTCCAGCTCATCGCTGAGCTTAAGGCGCGTCACACCACGGACTTTTTAGCGAAGGCGGATCTCGCGCAGGGCAGGGCCCTCTATGCGGGCGTGTGTGGGCAGTGCCACAAACTCTTTGGTGAAGGCGGCGTGATTGGACCGGACCTCACTGGGAGCGGACGCCGCAACCTTGATTACTTGCTGCAAAACATTGTGGATCCGAACGCCGTCGTCGACGCCGCGTACTACCTCAACACCATCACCATGAAAGACGGACGTGTCCTCAGTGGCATCGTCGGAGCGCAGACCGAGCGCACGCTCACCCTGCGTTCGATTGGCCAAGAAACCACGCTCGACAAGACCGACATCGTGAAGCGCGAAACCCTGCCCATTTCGCTGATGCCGGAAGCCCTCTTGCAGGCCTTTTCTTCCGAGCAGCAACGCGACCTCTTAGCCTATCTCATGTCCGAAACCGGCACCAAGGCAGCGAAGTAGGCCTTACCCCTCGTCGGTCAGTTTGGCGACGAGGCCGGCGTGGGGGCGGCCCACGGCGTGGGCGGGGCGGAAATCGGCGAGCCATGCTGGGCCGGGACCTTGGCCATGGTTGGAGGTGTCGAGGCGGTGGGTGGCTCCGGTAAAGAAATGGATGACCGCTTCGAGGTGGCCCCAGAAGTTGACCAGTTCCAGGATCGGGTTCACTAGGTTCGAGACTGGACAGTAGTTAGTATTCTTCGGGTCAGTGTGGTGGAGCGCATGTTGCCGGGGCGTTTGCAGTACGCGGATGTCTTGGAAGAAGGCGACGACTGGGCCAACCTCTGCGCGGGTCATATGAGACCATTTGTGAATCTGGTTCGCGTTGATGTTAATCAGGACAAACAGCCCCAGTTGCCAGCTGAGGTAGCCGAGCCACGCCGCCCCGCTGAGAATCACCACCCCAAGCAACAAGAGGTCCCAGGAGCTTTGCCACCAGTTATTCTTCGTGAAGAGCCGCGGGTAGTGGTGATGAACCATGTTCGGCTTGATCATCAGCGGTCCAAAGAAAGGAGTTTTTTCGGTGCCGTAGGCGTCTTCCAGCCAGTGGGCGAGGCCGGCCACAAAATCAGCCAGCATGACTACGCCGAGCGCTTGGAGAATGATGAGTAGGATGGGCATAGGTTTTTGTTCGGCATGCATTATACCCACCCCGTGCCCGCTGCGTTAATTGATATAATCGATAGGGCCTATCAGCCAAGGGGATAATGGTCGTTGCGCTGGGCCCTCCCCAGCCGAATATGGCCCCACCCCGATGAACGTCCATCACCTTGAACTATTCTATTACGTGGCCAAGCATGAGGGGATTAGCGCGGCCGTTCGCCACATCCCGTATGGCATCCAGCAACCAGCCGTCAGTGGTCAGATGGCCGCCTTGGAGTCAAATCTAGGCGTCCGCCTTTTCGAGCGGTCGCCCTTTCGCCTGACTGCGCCGGGCCGCAAACTCTATGCGCAGATTGAAACCTTCTTCGCAGGGCTGGATGGGCTCGAAGGGCAACTCCGCGATACCGACCGGCCTGAGTTGAGATTGGCCGCCTCGGAACTCGTGCTGCGCCTCCATATCTCGACCGTCACCCAACGACTACGGGCGCGCTACCCAAAGTTATTGCTTAGTCTGACGCCTGGCTATCAAGCCCAGTTTGAGACCTGGTTGCACGATGGCCTCATCGACCTCGCCATCATACCCATTGAAGCTCGGACGACGGGACGCCAGAGTCTCCTCCGGCTTGCCCGGGTCCCCCTTGTCCTTCTGGTACCCAAAGCCTCGCCGCTCCGGAGTGCCGCTGACCTGTGGAAGCAAAAGAAGATTCGGGAGCCGCTGGTGAGCATGCCGGCGGCCAGCAGCGTCTCGCGCAGTTTCCAACGCGACCTTCGTAAACTCGGCGTCACGTGGGCGCAGTCCGTTGAAGTCACTTCAATGGAGATGGTCACGAGCTACGTCGCCAACGGCGAAGGGTTGGGGTTGAACCTCGCGATCCCGGAGGCGATTTCGCACCCCGAAGTCCGCGTCCTACCGCTTCCGGGTTTTGCCCCGATGGAAATCGGCCTCCGCTGGAACGGCGACCCGTCGCCTTTGCTTCGCGATACCATCGCTGGCTTTCAACAGTACACCCGGGAGACTTGGCCTGACTGGATAATCGAAGACACCCTCCCGCCAGAGAAGAAGCGGAAGTAGAGCGAGTTTTATGGTGAGTTGTATTTGGCCTTGTAGTTATAACATAAGTTGTTACATTAGTCTAAATGGCCAAAAAGCTTAAAGTTCGAAAGATAGGAAACTCGCTTGGAGTAATCTTGCCTAGGGATGTTTTGGAAGATCTTCGCGTTGAGGAGGGCGACTCCCTAGACTATGTGACGAACAAGAAGGAAATCCGGCTTTTCGCCAGTAACCCTAACTTTGCAGAGGAGATGGAGGTCTTCAAGTCGCTCAGTCGCCGTTATCGTAACGCTTTAGGTGAATTAGCGAAATGACTAAAATCAGTTGGTTGAGCGTCGAGTCCATCCAGGCTCTTCATGGGGTGGTCATCGATGATTATGGAGGCGATGCGTCAATGCGCGACGAGCGTAGGCTGGAGGCTGCCGTCGCACGCCCACGCCAGCAGCTCGCCTACGGAGAGAAGTCCTTATACAAACTGGCCGCGACTTACGCTGGGGGTATTGTACAGGGTCATCCCTTTGTGGATGGAAATAAGCGTACGGGTTTCATGGCCGCAGCGGCGTTTTTGGAACTGAACGGAAGGACCTTTGAGGCTCGGGAAGTTGAAGTCGTGATCCAGACGCTGGGCTTGGCTGCGGGTGAAGTGACCGAAGCTCGATACGCCGAATGGCTCGAAAAGTCTTCGCGTCCGGCTGCGCCTAAGCCCAAGAAGAGGCGTAAGTAGCCTGATTCTCGGGGTTTTCAGGTTAACAGCCCTCATCTTTCGTTTTGACGCAGGGGCGGGGAGTCCCATCGTCAGACGACTCAGGACAGTCCGATGGTGTAATGGTAGCACAGGAGATTCTGATTCTCCTTGTCTAGGTTCAAATCCTAGTCGGACTATTTCTGAAACACGAAGCCCTCCATGCGGAGGGCTTTTTCGTGCCTATTTCGCGGAGCCTAGCAGCCGGGCGGCGGCGGCCTTCGGGGTCTCACCGGCGTGGACGTCATCCAGCCGGTAGGTGTTGGTGCACGAGGTGGTGTCCCCGATGCCTAAGGTGGCGAGCCGACCGAGGGTCTCGAGTTCGACGTAGGCCCAAGGATCCGGGCTCACGTAGATTTCGGCGCTGCACCCGTCATCAGGGAAGGAGCCCGTTGTTTCGCCAGGCGTCGTGGAAATCAGTAGCGTGTGCTTGTCACCGACCCAGGCGAGGGCCTTGCCATCGGTGCCGATCTTGGAGCAGACGTCGGGGAAGCGCTTCCAATAGAGGATGCCTTTTTCGATTTCGATGCCCTTGAGCGGACCGAACATCGGGTTCAGGGGTTGGTTGCCGGCCTTCGCGGTCGTCGCGATGGCGCGGGGCTCAGCGAGTTGCGTGATCACCCAGACGGCGATCTGTACGGGTGGCCCTTGGACTTTCGTGTAAGTCGTGGTGACGGCGAGCGTGTGGTAGCCGGCCGGGCGGATGAGGCGGGAGAAGCGGACCCCTGAGCGCGGGTCGACGGGGGATTCGAGCAGCACACCGGGCGCGGGCCACGTCTTGTCGCCGCCGAAGTTTGTCCAAGCCTTGGCGTTGGGTTGCACCGACTGGCCGAGGAGGTCGGGGTTCTGCCAGAGCACGCCGGTTGATTCGCCGGGCCGGCGGATATCCATGATTCGTCCGATCGACGGAATCACGACGGCCTCGATGTCTTCGCCACGGATGATGACGGGGTCAGTCCAGCCACGGTATTGGCGGGCGGATTCGGAGGACGTGCAACCGACGAGCGCGAGCACGCAACCGAGGAGGATGGCCCGGCTCATCGGTCGTTCCAGAGGATGAGCAAGTTCTTGGTCTGGCGACCGGCGACGATGAGGTCGGGCTTGCCGTCGCCGTTGAGGTCGGCGGCCTTGAAATCTTCGACCGCGATCTCCTTGGTCGTCAGCGTGCTCGTGCGCCAGGTTTTGCCGGCGGCATCGAGCGGGGTGAGCAGGCGGATGCCCGGGTCAGTACCGCGCCAGCCGACGACGTATTGGTCGGAGCCCGTCCCGAGGAAGTCAGCGACGGCGACCGCGTGGCCTTCCTTGAAGCCATCGAGGAGCTGTTGGCGGATCCACTTGCCGTCGGCGTCTTGGGTGTAGACGGCGGACGTCGTACCATGGAAGGGCTCGACCGTCGCGAGGAAGCGCTGGCCGTTGGCGAGCTTACCGTCGCGCAGTTCGCCCGTCGGAACGTTCGTGAGCGCCGTGTTGGTCCAGGCGCCGGCCTTAAAGGAGTTTAGCCAGATGCCTTCCTTGGAGCCCGAGAGAATCTCTTGGGCAGGGCTAGCGCTCCAGCGCGTCGGTTGGAGGTTATGCGTCACGTGGCCGACTTCGTTGACCACACTGAGTTTCCAGGGCTGCTTGGGGTCGGCGGGTTTTTCGTAGGCAATCATGGTGGCGCCGACGCCGGTGTTATTCTTGTTACCACGGCCGTGGAGCGGTTGAACGACGAGGTCCCAGCGCTTAGCGTCGATTTGTACCCATTGCATCCGGTGGACCGTCGGCTCATGAGGGAGTTGGATGGCTTCCCATTTCTGGGTCGGGTCAGCGGGGGCCTTTAGGTAGAACACGGCACCACTGTTGACGGTGTCGGACGGGTTCCAGCCGGCGCCGACGGCGATCTCGCATTTTCCATTGATGACTTGGGCCGCGACGCAGACGTTATCGAGTTTGGTCAGGTTCTCGGCGATGACGTGCTTCTTCCACGTCGGATTCTGATACCATTGTACCGTGTGCTGGTCGGCCAAGATGATGTCGGGCTTCCCGTCGCCATCGACGTCGGCAATCGCGAGCCCGTAGCCGATGGAGACCTTGTCGATCTCCTGTAGTCGGAACTTGGGTTCCGCCGGGGCGGCGAGGACGAGCAAGGGGCAGAGTGTCAGGAGCGGGGTCAGCTTCATGAGGATGGTCTTAAACCGTCCGACCCCACCTGTCCACCGCGGTTCCCTCCCCGGTGCCAGGCCTGAATAACAGGGTCTGACCCTATTAGTGGGGTCTGTCCCTATCGTCATGCTGTGGTGTTGATAAGGGTTTGAGGTCGCTCGAGACGCGCTTAAGCAAGATGCATGCTGCCCCGCAGGTCCTTTCTGAAGTTTGGCGCCGTCGCATCGCTGGCGGTTGTACCGGGCGTCGCCGCGCGGCTGGCCGCCGCCGACCAGCCGGCCTTCACTCCGGTCGCCTTCGCGGTCGTCGGGGATACGCATTACTTCGCCGACAGGGACGACCCCACGTCGCTTAACCCCGCTTCCCGGGCGACGACGGCCGCGCTCATCGAGCAGCTCAACCGTCTCCCTGGCTCCGAGTTCCCCGCCTCGATTGGTGGCGGCAAGGCCTTGCCCTTGAGCCAGGTCATCCACGTCGGCGACTGCATCGATAGTGGCGACAAGAACGGAGCCGTCATCTCCAAGATGCAGGCCACTGAGTGGCAGGAATGGCAGGCTGACTATGGTTTAGACGGTAAGGACGGCCGGCTCAAATTTCCCGCGTATGAAATCCACGGTAACCACGACGGCCCGCACGGTAAGGGCCTCGTCCCTGACGGCATCATCGCCCGTAATAAACAGCGCAAGGACCTCAAGGCCGTTTCGCCGAATGGACTCCACTATGCGTGGGTCGTGAACGGCGTGCACTTCATCAACCTTGGCATCACGGTTGGGCAAGTGAAGACCCTCACCCGCAAGCGGCGCTACGACCCGATGGACAGCCTCGAGTTTCTCATCGATTACCTCGCCAAGCACGTCGGCAAGTCGGGCGCGCCCGTCGTGATTTCGCACCACGTGGACTTTGCGCGCTATGCTTTGCCGGTGTCCGACGAGCTCGTCCTCAAGAACGAGTGGGACTACGCGGACGTGCAGGCCTTCCATGAGGCCCTCAAGCCGTACCGCATCGCTGGCATCTTTTACGGCCATACCCATGTGCGTGCTGTCTTTGCTTGGCGCGGACCGAAGCCCGACCCCGTCGTCGCTGGTAAGCCGCTACCTCTGGGCATCCCGACCTTCAACACGGATAACTCCGCGCACTTCGGCGGCCCCACGCAGGCGTTTCTTTACGTCGAGGTTCATGCGGAGGATATCCTGGTCCGCGAACTCGCGACCAAGGACGCTTGGAAGACCTCCGCCTGGACCAACCTCAGCTGGCGCCTCCCGCACTATACCGGTTGACTGGTGCCAGGCCTGAATAACGGGGTCAGACCCTATTAATGGGGTCTGATCCTATTAGTAGGGTCTGACCCTATCGCCGCGTTTAGCGGAGGAGGGCGGGGAAGAGTTTACCGAGGCCGTCGGCCATGATCTCGACGCCGATGGCGGCGAGGACGAGGCCCATGAGGCGGGTCATGACGTTAATGCCGGTCTGACCGAGAAAGCGCGTGATACGCGTACTGGCGAAGAGGCAGGCAAAGGTCGCGAGGGCGCCGACGACCGCGTAGCCCACGAGGAGCGCTTGATCACCGAAGCCTTGCGACTTCTCGGCGTAGATGACCATGGTTGAAATCGTCGCCGGTCCGGTGATGAGCGGCACCGCCAACGGCGAGACCGCCACGCTGTCGCCGGCATCCAGTTTCTCGGTCGCTTGGCTTAGGTCATGGTCGGAGCTATCCGCTGGCTTCGCATTGAGCATCTGCACGGCGTTGATGAGCAGTAGGACGCCGCCGCCGACTTGGAAGGATGCGATCGAGATTCCGAAGAAGCGCAGTAACTGCAGTCCCGCCAAGGCGCTCGTCGCAATGACGAGGAAAACTGTGAGCGTACTGACCCAGATGGTGCGTTGACGCTGGGCTGGGGTGAGGCGCGTCGTGAAGTGGATGAAGAACGGGATCACGCCGATCGGGTTCAGGACGGCGAGTAACGTGAGGAGTGGCTTCAGGTAATCCATGGAAGCCTCACGATGGCGAAGCACCCCACCGGTGCAATGACGTGAAATGCCCATGAACAATCATTCGGCTGAATTACTCCGTCCGTCCGTCCGCCCGCTTTCGCTCCTTAAGCGCGCTTTACGCCGTCAAACGCTCAAGACACTCCGCGTAGAGCGCCTGCGTCTTCGCCACAACATCGTCGGGCAGGTGTGGCCCGGGAGCGGTCTTGTCCCATGGCTGGGCCTCGAGCCAATCGCGGACGAACTGCTTATCGTAGGAAGGCTGAGCGCGACCGGGCTGCCAGGTCGAAGCCGGCCAGTAGCGGGAAGAGTCGGGCGTCAGGACTTCGTCGATGAGGACCAGTGAGCCGTCGGGTGCGGTGCCGAATTCGAACTTCGTGTCGGCGAGGATTACGCCGGCCTTGGCGGCGCGTTCGGCGCCCATGCGGTAGAGCGCAATCGACGTGTCGTGGACTGTGCGGAAGACCTGCGCACCGAGGATCTGCTCGCACTGCGCATTGGTGATGGCCTCGTCGTGGCCCTCGGCGGCCTTGGTCGACGGGGTGAAAATGGGGGTCGGCAGTTTCGACCCATCGAGCAGGCCGGCGGGCAGGGCGTGGTCGAGGATGGCACCACCCTTCTTGTATTCCTTAAAGCCACTGCCAGCCAGGTAACCGCGCACGACTGCCTCGACGGGCAGGGGGACGAGTTTACGCACCAGCATCGAGCGGGGGATTAGGTGCTCGTGGCCCTTCAGCGCGCGGGTCAGTGCCGCGGCGTGGTCGGGCACGAGATGTGTGGGAAACACGGCCTTCGCTTGTTCAAACCACCAGAGGCTGATGTGCGTGAGCAGGATGCCTTTGCCGGGGACGCCGTTGGGCATGACGACGTCGAAAGCGGACAGGCGATCCGTCGCCACGATGAGGTAGTATTCGCCCAGGTCGAAGACCTCGCGGACCTTCCCCTTCGCCTTCAGTGGGAAGGGTAGGCCGGTCACGGTCATCAAGGCTTCCTTGGGCAAGGGCGGCGTTTTCATCCTGCCACGGAGATAGGCGAGGGCGGGCCAAGAGGGCAAGGACAACGCACGCCGATTCGGCGTTGTGGCCTCCGAATGGCTCGATAGGTTAGCGCTTCGCCCGGATGCTCGTTCACGACGCCCATTGTCATTACCAGTTCGCCGAAGTCCCGGCTGCGGCGGTCGAACTCGCTCGGCGCGAAGGCGTCGGTTATGCCGTCGTTAATGGCAGTGCCCCGGTCGATTGGCCCGACGTCGTCGCCCTCGCGGCGCGCGATGCGAGGAACCTCCCTGCCTTCGGCCTGCATCCTTGGGACGTTCCCACCGCGCCCCTCGGTTGGGAGGCACAGTTGCGGTCTATCTTACTCGCTCATCCCCAGGCCTCGGTCGGTGAGATGGGTTTAGACCGTTGGGTGGAAGGGCATGATCCCGTCGCGCAGGAGGCGGCCTTTCGGGTCCAGCTCGCCTTGGCCGTCGAACTCGAGCGGCCCCTCACCATCCATTGCGTGCGCGCGATGGGTCCGCTCATGGATATCTTGCGGAACACACCTGTCCCGCGGCGCGGTTTCCTCCTGCATAGCTGGAATGGCCCCGTTGACCTCGTACCAGAGCTCGTGCGACTCGGGGCTTATTTCTCTTTTAGCGCGCATCACCTCCGTCCGTCCAAGGCC
>Ga0209297_1001621_pt1 | contig 12995 bp, 34 predicted proteins | sample S_130805_MF_Meta_FD_187322 | JGI IMG/M metagenome (GOLD analysis project Ga0209297, IMG submission 187322) | Freshwater microbial communities from Lake Simoncouche, Canada to study carbon cycling - S_130805_MF_MetaG (SPAdes) (version 2) | ecosystem: Environmental > Aquatic > Freshwater > Lake ... | reverse complement strand
AAAAATGATGAATAAATATCTATAATGTTACGACAATGATTATCTAAAGGAGTAAAAGCTATTCTTTTGTAATATTCGTTTTCAAATTCTAATTGATATGCTTGTAAGAATCTTCCGTCTTGATATTCTTTTCCGCCTAAATAACTTCTGATGAAATACTCCCATCTAGGAATCATTCCTTTATAGTGCTGATGTTGGTTCTCTATATCTTTACGTGTATATGCCATTATGAAAATCTCTTAGGTTGTGATTTAGGAGTGTTAGATGTTATTGGGTATAAATAGTCTATTGCGTAACCTAGTGCGTCAGTCATATGATCGTACCCGTTGTTCTTTTCTGGTTGGTTTGTGCCTTCTTTATAGACCTGTTTCATTAAACTATTTATTATGTTTTTACAAGAATGATCTATAAATATAGTTCTATTTCCGTCAAAACTTTTTAATTTAGAATTAACTGCATTAACTCTGTCCCTTATTAAAGGGTGACTTGACTTACATTTAACATTAAGTCCAGCATTTTGCAAGATTGTTAAGTCTGTTCTACCACCTGCACTAGTTTTACGTTGTCTTGAAGCTGGATCAGGATAAACAGTTATATTTTTCTTAGGGTATCTTTTAAATAGTTCCTCAACAAATTCATCAGTATTAGAACTGTAAATAACTATCTCGTCAAATATTTCTACAATCCCATTTTTAATATGAAACAAACAAGCACTCATTGGATCTATGTTAAAGTCCATACCCAAATGTATCACAGCTTGTGGATCATACTTACATTCTTTAACATTTAATTGTCTGTCAAAGTTATAGTAAACAACTCCAGCATACGTTTCAAATGAAGCTAAATACTCTTGTCTAAATGTTCTTTCATCTAAATCTTTTTTTGCTTGTTCTATTTCAGCTTGGTTTACTTGACCACCTTCTAATGTTGTGAATTTAAAAGACTTCCATTCTTTGTCGTCTCCTAATCCTCTTTGAAATATATTATATGACCAACTACCAAACCCTCTGGGAGTACCAGTAAATAGTACGTGTCCATTAACGTGCTTATCAGATATTGTTGGTCTTAAGACTTCTGACCACGCTTCTTCTGGTATATCGGCAAACTCGTCCATTACTAAAAAGTTTAATCCTACACCTCTTAAATTGTCTGGAGATTTATCAGCACCTTTTAAACTTATTTGACAACCATTCTTTAGGATCAATGTTAAGTCTGATTCGTTTGTGTATTTTACCCAACGTGATTCTGTTACCTTTTTCTTTAAAGGTTTCCACATTATTTCTTTAGACATTCTATAAGTTGGACTTACATAAAATATCTTTCCATTATTATTTCTTGAAGCAAATCTTAACAACTCATACATAGCTAAATGAGTTTTACCAAACCTTCTGCCAGTTATAAGAACTCTAAATCTATTTGGACAAGTGTAAACAGCTTTTTGTGCTTCGCTGAATGACATTAATTATTTGATCTTAGATGCTTTTCTAAATCTTCCTCTAATTTTTTAATGATTAAATTTAATCTTTGTATTTCTTCTTTGTTTAATTCTTTCTCTTTCATTAGATCATAAAGTCTAACTTCTAAATCGTGAGTACCTCTCATTTTTCTGTCTAACATTTTTGGCTTCTTTCTTTCACACATTGGTTCATTCCTTATTAAATTTCTTTGTATTTATTGTTATCGGTGCAGTTGGCTTTTTAATTTTTAAGTTATGTCTTTTCATAAGTAATAACACCGTACAGTTGTTACACGCTTTAATGTGCTGTTCTAATTTATTGTTTATTGGTTTCTGACAAAACACACATTTCATATAATGTCATCAATAGGTAATGGACTAAAATCTTCTCCTATGTTCTGGTCGTTTTGACCTAACATCTGCTTACCTAACCATATAAGCATAGTTGTATTACCAGTCATAGCCACGTCAAATTGTTTCTTTCTAAGTCTAATTTTTCCGTCTGACTTCCCTTTTGCTATTTCTGCCGAATAATTATTTGAAAGAGTATCAGCATCACACTTAAAGAAATGTGCCATCTCCTGAATTGTACAATGATAACTTGCTAATGTAATGACCTGTTCTCTATCTAGAACGATAGATGGTCTGCCTACTTTTCTTTTTTCTTTGTCCATAATTAACCGATAATGTAATCGTAACTATGGGTATTATTACTTTTTTAATGATTTGTAAACGTAATCTAGTAATTCTTGGTTTTGATATAATACGTGACAAATACCATTAGCTAAGGAACTACACACTAATTCTTCATCTTTCGCCTTTAAGTTTATTTGGTATTCATTCATAAGCATATGAAACACCTCGTGTAATGTAGTGTTTGTCATATCAATAGGTTGAAGTGATTTGTCTATTAGTATTTTATTATCGTCTGCGTGGAATTCCCCGAAAATATTTTTCTTGTCTGCTAATTCTTTGTCTATGAATTCAATCTTAACGAGTCTGCTTCCAAAGACGATCTCGTTAGGTAAACTCATTTCTTTTTAGGTTGCTTTAATGGTTTTGGTTTATAAACTCTGTAAGTACCTTTTACTTTTGTTTTGTTTGTATAAAGTTTGCTTAATGATGTTGATGTAGTTTCGTTTGCCATTAGATTTTATTCCTAATTTTTTTTATCATTCCTATTATCTCGCTTCGGTACGTTTGGGAAGTAGAATAATTTTCTAATGTTTCAGCTAATTTTATAGGATCTTTAGTCTTATTTCTTAATCTTCTAAAGTCTGAATAATGGTGATTATTGTTTAATATCTTTATATAATCCCTAGTAGAAGCACATTTGCTTGAATAGGTTTTGATTCTCCAGTTAATTGATGGATCTTGTTTATATGGCAAAATACCATTCTTACTCCAAATTCTGACGCCAAACAAATTATTGCCTTCCTTAGCAAATCTACTTGTTCCAAAGTCTGATTCAACTATGCTCTGTGCAATAATTAGTGCTGATGGTACTTGTTGGTCTTTTGATAAATCAAGATTAATGTAAGCTATACATCTTTTCATTGATTCTATAAATTTGTCGCTAGAACTGTTATCTACTTTAGGTTCAAAGAAACCTATCTTTCTAATTTGGCTAATCGTGTCTTGCCTTATCTTTTCTTTGACCGAATCATTAGGAAAATAAGTGCCTGTAAGAAATACTAAAAATAGAAATAATCCTATTAAAGCGTAGTCATAGAACTTCTGCGACAGAACTTTCATATTCATTATAATCGCTGGTTGCGATAACCTTCCAGCAATATGCTTATCTTTTGTTAGGTTTATTCTTCGTCAGAATCTTCTTCGTCATCTGAGAGATCATCATCTTCTTGATCGTCATACGAATCTTCTTCTTCGTATTCATCAAGTGACGCTTCTATTTTGTCTCTGATCTTTGCGTTTAAATCGTCTGCCTTATCCAACAACTTTAGAATTTGCTCTAGTGTCTTGTCCATAAGCAATTACTCCTTTGTAGGTTAATGTTTTCTCAATAGATTAATAGTTAAACTATTGCAATATATTTTATTTAAAGTGATTTGTTTTATATTAAAAGTGTAAATAACCTATTGATTTTAAAGACTTTTTTTAATTCTGCTGTCTCTTAATGAGATTTGTGCAAACTTACTTTTCCTGCTGTTGTTTCTTTTGCATAGTAATGGATATGTATTTAATAAATAATTTGCAGAATATTCTTCGTGTTCGGTAGTACGATATAATTGTATTCCACCTTTTTCTGTATATATTTTTGTTTTCGGTGCGAGGTAATCAAATCTTACAAGACCACCATCAGCTATGTAATATTTTAATGTTCTTTCATAATCTTCTTTTGTTATTCTTTTATCATAACTAACTAATGCTTTATCTTCGTGGCTATTAATCCACCCGTAAAAACAACCGATAATAAATTTTAGATTAAAAGATATTGTGTGTTTCATAAAGAAAGGATTGAAAGAAGCGTTAATTCCCCACAAATTAAATTTATATTTTTTGCATAATTCAAATGCTTGTTCTAATAATTGTTTTAAATCTATTAATTCAATAGTTACTTTGTCGTTAATCTTTGTTTGTATGCTTTGAATGTCATCATCTAATCCTAAAACATATTGACCAACTGGATAATGTTTTACAATAAAATTTCTTTGTTCGTTGATACTGCTATTGTTTGATATTATAAAATTTATAGGAAACGCTTTTAATTTTTCTGTGTATTCATTTAGTTCTTCAGCTTTGCTTAGGAATACATCTATCTTACTTAAATCAATATTGGTTCTTGATAAATATGCTATTGTTTTTTTTAATAAGGTGTCTGCACGTGATACGCTAGGAATGGCTATTCTATAATCCATTTATTGAATCACCAGCTTTTCTATTTTTAGCTATTTCAAGTTCCTCTTTAGCTGAACCACAATGAACCATATTTTTTCTGTAATAACAAACTACGGATATTCTTTCAAAAGGTTTTTCGTGTATAAATTCAGTATTTCCGTGTAGTTCGTGTACGTCAAATAAAGCTAAGTCACAGTTCTGAACATTAACTGCTACTCCATATTTTGGAAGAACTGTATATCCACCTTTATATGTTCCAGTAGATAACACACCTAAGTTTCCGAACCCTTCTAATAAATCACCAGCGTCATAATGACAAGCTGTTCTAAAATTTCTATTTACTGTGACTGTTGAGAATACTGTATTTGGCATTCTAAAATCTTCGTTAGTTAATTCCCATTGTTTTCTTTGGTTCTCCCAGCGCTCAGGCAACGCCTTTTTAAATAGTTCTGAAATTAATTGGATATAAGGTAATGAACTTTTATAAGTATCAAAATTTTTATAAGTAAATTCTGTTGTTCTGCAATATGGTATTCTTGGGTATCTATCAGCATAACCTATAACACTAGATTCAACTGCTTTAGCTTTTGGACTATTAGATAATGTTCCATCTTTCTTTAAAGGTATAAATCTATTGCCAGTTATTTTGCCAACTGTCATTCCGTCAAATTTATCTCCTACTTTTAAATCCTTAGGAAGTTCACCAGAAGCCATACCTCTGTTATTAGATTTAGAGATTGCTTTACGCAAAGAGTAATACGCTTCTTTAGCTATGTTCGCAGGAATACAATTTTTTAAAAATACTGCTAATGGTTTTCCATCTGGTTTTAAAATTATAGTGTTATCTTCCGCTACTACTTTGATGTAGCTTTCATCAAGATATTTTCCTTCTAAATCTTTGATTTGCTGGTCGTTAAGAATTTGATTTGCTATTATTGTATTCATTTTCAACTGCTTTAAAAACTGTATCTGTAAGGTTATCAATCTTATAAACACTTTTCAAGTAATCAATCATTTCTTTTAGCTTGGGTTCGCTAGTGCTATCTAAAAATAATTGCACCATTCTTACTTGTGAATTTGGTGCTTTAATTTCTCCCATATCAACATTCTGAAAGTTGTTATTTGCTGGTTCAAATATAGGGACAACATCTTTGACAAGATCATCAATTTCTTTTTGAATAAAACCTAATATATTATTGTCAAAATTTAACGCTTCTAATTCTTTAATTTCTAAATCAAGTAACTCATTATCCCATAAAGAATCTTCATTTAATCTGTTATCAGCTATTCTATACGCTTTAGATTGTGCTTCTGTCAGTTCGGCAATTAATACTGGTACTTTTGTTAATCCTATTTTTTTAGACGCTTCATACCTAGTGTGACCGACAATGATTGTCTTGTTTTTATCAACTACTATTGGTTGTTGAAAACCAAACTCTAAAATAGAACTTGCTACTTTATCTACGTTTAAATTTTTTCTTGGGTTATTAACGTAAGGTATTAAACTATTAATGTCTAAGTATTCTATTTTAGTATTCTCAATACTTTTATTTAATATTTCTTTTTGCATCTGCTTCCTTTAGTTTAGATAATGTATAATGTTCTAGTGCGTCTGAACTTAAATTTTTCCTAGCAAGTTCGTATTCCGTTAATTCTTTTTTAACATATAAAGCATTGCTAAGTTTTTTTAATTTAGGTTTAGTAATATCAATTTTCATATTTCTTCTTTACCTTTTCTAACACCTTATTGTAAATGCTTTTGTGCTTGTCTCTAACGTCTTTACAATCTTTATAGATAGCGTACCAAGATTTATTAAATACTTTGCCTATCTGATCGTAACTAATGTCTGTTAATTCTTTAATAATTGCCATCGCTATTTTTTTCTGAGGTGTATAAAAGTATTCTCTATGTTCGTAAAGAGAATTATCGCACATCACTTTTTGCGTTATCTTTAAAATACTTTCTATATTCATCAAAAAATCCTTCTTTTAATCCTTGAATCTTTTTACAAGGAGAAATCTTACATAGTTGTTCAGATACATATACAGGATTTATATAATATTTGGAATAGAATATATACTCGCCAATTTTATGCTGTTCTAAATGGTGTTCTACACACATAGGAATACAGAAAGCGTCATTTCTGACAGACATACCTACGTTACCATAATTAGGAATTGATCTTATATGGCAACATTGTGTGTAAGGATTTAAACAAATTACGCAACTTTTTGAAGCTACAAATCTTCTATGCTTTTCAGATTTAATTATTTGTGCCTTCGGTATTTGCAAGTTATTTTTTTCTGGCTTTTGATCTTGCAGATTTTGCAATATTTAATGCGATTGCTATGGCTTGTTTTCTAGGTTTGCCGTGCTTAATCTCAGTCCTAATATTTTTGCTGATTGACTTTTTTGAGTATCCTTTTTTAAGTGGCATATTGATTCGTTTTTATATATTAAAACGTGGTGCAAGGGAAGGCACTCGCACCACACTTTAAGTATATACGCTAAGTCATTGAAATTGCGTATATATTTATTTTTTATAATGGGTAGTCTTTTCAGGCAAATCAGAAGAGACTCGTTAATAATTAATAGTTAATAGTTAAATAGTTTAAATATATATAAGTAGATTATTTAATAGTTAATAATTAATAATTAAAGCATAAAGGGAAAATATGTTAAATACTGCAAAAATTTATAGTCCAGAAGTTCAATTAAGATATTTAAAAGACGTTAAAGAAATTAACGTAAAATTTTTAAAGCTGTTAAAAGTTTGTAAAAAAGAAGATAGAATTTTTAATGGTGAATTTAAAAAGATTAAAAAGTTTTATCGTGGTTTTCTTAATGGTCAATTTTTTTATAATTCAGATATTTATTCTTTTACTTGGACATCTTTAAATCCACTTTTTAAAAGATATGAAACTAAAACTTGGATTAGTATTGCTAATAAAATTTGTAAATTCCTTAAAGCGTTTCCAAAAGAAAAGATTATATCTGGCAAAAGACCTTTAAATGAGACTGCTGAATATCAAGAAAAACTTTTAGAACGTTCTTTAAAATCTGATATTGGAACTTGTGGGTATTGCGATAGATACATAGAAATTGAAAACACAGTTATATACGATCACGGATTTAGAATTGGTTTAGGTTTTAGAAATGGTGTTTGCAATGGTGCTAGGTTCTTACCTTTTGAAAGAAGCCCAGAAGCTAAAATACTTCTAGTAAAAGATTTAAAAGCTAACCTTAAAAAAATTCAAGATGAAAAACCTACACAATTATTAGTTGATCATTTTAATAGCGATAACTTTAAATATACTCAAATTGATATTGATGAACTTGTTAAGAAATCGTCTTATGCTATTTATAAAAAAGTTGGTGATTATAAAATGCGTCAGTATTTTACTTTGCATACTACATACGTAATTACTTTAGAAAAATTAATGTTTTGCTGGGATAATGAAATAAAATCTGCTTCAAGATTACTAGAAGAACACGAAACTAAACTTAATAATTGGAAGCCAGTTAAAACTTTAAGAGAAATAGCTATTGAAAGAATGAACCAAAGAAAGAAAGTTGCTTAATGAACAAAGATAAAAATAGATTTAGTGATCGTGATTTGTGGGTGTTAGAAAACCCAGACTTCTTTTCCGTTATTCACTATCGTAATAAAATTAGACATAGTGTTTCTTCTTATAAAGAAGCATTAAAATTGGCTAGAAAAATTGGTGATTGTTGGCAGAACCAATGTTTAGTTTATGCTGTTAGAGATTCAGCACAAATTAATCTTAATCATAGAAAAATCTACAAACAAACTAACTAAAAGGGAAATATGACAAAACTAGAACAAATAGAAAAACTTAAAGAAGAACTTTTTGACACAAATGTTTATTCTTTAGAATATGTTGAGTTATTAGACAAATTAATAGTTCTACAATACGAATATAATTCTGATGAAAATTGTAGTTATTATTATAGATGTCTACCAGAAGCAAAACACAAAGCTAGATGCGTAGCTGACGACTGCTACAACGAAGCATTCGGTGGAAACCACGTTTATAATTATAACGGAATGGCAATTTAACTAAAGGGAAAATATGAAAATAAATATAGAAAAAATATCAGACGGCTTTACTTGTTTTGGTTGTGGGCAAGACCATTTTAAATTAGCTATTGAAGCAACAAAAGAAGCTGGTGAGCAAGTTTGCTATGATTGTGCTTTTGCTAGTTTAAGATCTCAAATCTTAATGGAAGGCACTCCTAACAAATATGCTAAATATGATAGAGATGAAACTTATGAAACTGAGGTAGCATAATGAGAACTATAAATTGGAACAACAAAGATTATCCTATTCCGTTTTCTGTTAATTTAGAATGGGATAAAGATAAGATAATTAAAGTTGATAATCGTTTTGGTGGTGGCAGTTGTGAGTTGCCTTGGTTCGCAGTGGCGATTTACGATATGATTATGGGTGCTGAAAGACTAAACGCTTGGCAAGATCATAGAGATGGTCTTGATTGGTTCATAGAGCATTTTCCTGATGCGTATATGGTACTGTTGGACTGATTATGTATATTATTGATTTAAAAGATAGAACTGTTGCAGAATTTACCAAACAAGAGGTTTCTGGTTTCGCAATATTTCAAGAAAAAAATAAGAACAATAAAGATTGGCAAGATAGATTCATACTTATTAAAGATAAAATTGAAGCTAAAAAGCTAATCTTAAAATTAATACAGAAAGGATTTTAAATGAACGACAAAATGCAAACAAAAAAAGATATAGAAGAATATATACTTAATAATCATGAAAAAATAATGGAAGCTATGTCTAAAGATACAAAAATACCACTCAATATTTTATATAATGCTTTTGTTAATAATAAAGACTGTCAAGAACTTATATTAAAACTTATTGAAAAGGTAATGTTTAAAGGTTTAAATGATACGGACAAGGAGTTAAACTAATATGAAAATAAGAGAAATGTTAAAAATACAACAAGCGTTTGAAAACAAAACTATTCCTGAAGATTTGTTAGAAGAAGAAAATTATTACTACTCTGAATCTAAGAAGGATTATATAAACGTGCTTGATTTGGATTTGCACCATTTAATAAGAATTCTTATTAAAGAAATAGATTCAGAAAAAGTTGATTTAATAGAATCTAATAAAACTGCACTTACTAAACTAGAAGCGTCAAAAGCTATTAGTAGAATTTTAGATGAGATAGGAACAATCCAAAGAGGTTTAAATGAATAAACCAAAATTCTCTTTAGCTTTGCAATATTTTGAGCAATATAAAAAAGCTACTAATGAGAAAGATAAACAGTTTTATCATAGTCAATATATGAATGAACTTTTTAGGGTTGATAAACTTTATTATGAAGATGAGAAAAAAGATAAAAAAAAAGGTTAATATGATTTGCACAATGACTGATACAGAAATGAAATTGATAGTTGCTTGTTTAGAGTTTAAAATACAAGATAAACTAGATAATGATTTAGAATCAGTTGTAGATCTTAACACTCTTATAAAAAAACTTAATATAATGATTGAAAGGCAGACTCCTTATGAATGAAATTTATAATGCTTTATCTTTTTATGAAATCGCTTTAATAATTGTATTACTATTAATATTAACAACTAAAGGGAAAATATGAATAGAGGAACAAAAGACGGAATAGGATTCTTGGTAGCAGGAATTTTATTAGTATCAAGTTATTTATTAATCTATTTTTATATATACTAGATGAAAAAAATATCTGAACTTGATATTCTGATTGGTTGTTTAGAAATATTGGATAATCATTTTATCATACAAGAGTTCTCACATAATAAAATTACATTGTACCAGAAGATAATCTATAATAATTTAGTTAAATTAATTGAGGAAAAAAAGAAAAATGACTAAACAATCTTTATCAGAAAAATTAGGTCAATCCGTTTTTGCTGAAAAACTAAAACTAGCATTAAAGGAAGCCGAACTGAAAAAAGAAAAACAACAACTGGAGAAGGCAAATGAGAAAAAAGAAAAACATATATCATCTTAAAACTAATACTGACGAACACTATGCTTTGCACGTTGCTCGTGAAATTATTAAAAGAAATTCTTTATATACGTTAGTAAATTATATTATTTGGTCTTGGGAAGCTAAACCAAAACTAAAAAAACTTGATTTACTAAATGTTATCACTGAAGAATATTTAAACAAACAAAAGGGAAAAAATGAAAAAACTAATATTATTAAGTTTGATTCTAGTAAACTTAACTAACTGCGCTTGGAAGCCAATAGTTGACACAAAAGGCAGAAGTGGCACACATAGTTCTGCCCAATCAGAAAATCTTTCAGACGATATTAAATTGTGTGAAATGATTGCTGAGGAACATACTAATAAAGCAGTTGAAGCAAGTAAGGGTTTTTATAATTTCTTTATAAGACCACAAACTTTATGGTTAAGCCCAGAAGCTAAATACGATCGTGAAACTTATATGCGAACTTGCTTAAAAAATCGTGGGCATAGCATACTGAACTAATGGAGAAAAATATGAAAACAGTACAACAAGAAATAAATAGATTGTTATTAGAATCTAAAACTAACAAACATATTGTTTCTAATGAAGCTGGGTATTATTATGATTTATGTTCTGTGGAAAATAAAGATATAACTCTAGATGAGTTCTATAAGTTGTTTCCTTACCATAACCCAGATTATAATTCTGATTATTGGAAACAACAACATAATAGATGGAAGGAAATATGGAACGAAGCGAACTAAATAAACTAATAGGAAAAAATATCCGTTGGTTGAGAAAAAATACTTGTATGTACGTGAACGGAAAAAAAACTAAACTAAACCAAAGTTACTTAGGTAAATTCTTAGGAATTATACCTCAACAAATAAGTAAATTTGAGATTGGTAAAAATGAGTTAGGTGCTATGCAGTTATATAAGTATTCAAGATTCTTTAACATATCTACTGACAATATGTATGAGAAAGATTTAATTAACCAAAAGTATAATAAAGAGGTAGTCATTAAAGATGAACTCATTTATCAGCTTGATGGTAAGTTAATAAAACATTGGCCATATAATGCGTGAACTAATATTTGTAATTATAATATTTATTATATTGCTTTGGCTAATAACTAAGACTAATTAACAAACAAAGGGAAGGTAAAAATGGAAGAGCATAAACTAAAGTTCAAAGATAATACCGAGGAAACATTATATTTTGATCCAGTACCACATAAGTATTATTGGAATAATGAGAATATTGTTTCAGCAACTGGTATAACTTCAATCTTAACTAACGCAAGTATAATAGGAAATTGGACAGCGAAGATGTGTGCTGAAGAATTTAAAAATCTTGTGAAAGCTGGTAAATCTTATGATGAGATTCAGTTAATAGATATGTATGATAAAATTAAAAAATCTGCAAACTCTAATATGTCTAAAGCTGGACACGTAGGAAGCCAAGTCCACGAAATGATTGAGAACTATATTCATAAAGGAATTGTTCCAGAAATTCATAATGATTTAATTAAGAAGTCATTTGATAAATTTAAAGAATGGTATGACAATCAAAAAGGTTTAGAAATAGTGTTTACTGAAACTAAAGTGTTATCTCGTATTCATAAATATACTGGTACACTAGATGCTCTTTTTAAAAAAGGTAATGAATATATTATCTATGATTGGAAAACTAGTTCTGGAATTAGAGATTCTTATTACGTGCAACTTCAGCTTTATATTTTGGGGCTTGAGGAACAGATGGATATTAAAATCAACAAAGGTGTTATTGTTAATTGCACTAAGCAAGGCAAATTAAACATAGCGGAATTTCAAGTGACAAAAGAAATGCAAGATGTTGCGATCTCTTGCCTAAAATTGCATCGCTTTTTAAACAAAAAAAAGGAGAAATAAAATGGCACACAAACAAGGAGTAATTAGTAAAGTTTATCATAACTATAATGATAAAACTGGCAGACCATTAGCTAGTGATAAAGTAAATCACAAGTTCTATATCGGTGATGAAATATTTATAATCAAAGGGAAATATATACCTGAGTTTATCAAAGAAGGTAAAAAGGTTTCTTTTGCTTATACTATATGGTCACCACAAGGCGCTGACAAAGCGTTTAACTTTGTGGCGTCTGAGAATAACACTTTAAAGATACAAGAACTTAAAGAAGGCGTTGAACCAGATACTAGTTTTAATGTAGATGATTTTGAAAAAGAAGTTGCTAATGTTGCTTCTGATTTAAACGCTACTGTAACTGTTGAACCAGTTAAGTCATTCAATAAAGACCAGTATATGTTTATAATGGCGATGACCAAATCGGCACTTGAATCTAAGGGTATTCAATGTAATAAGGAATCAATAGATAGTTTTATAAAAGATATGAAGCTAATTTATTCCTACAACTTTTAAATAGATTCTAGGGTGGCAAATTTTTTTCAAATTTTCCCTTTGATTTTTGCCACTCTTACCATTGCGATTTATTTCATAATGATATATAAAAAAGAAATGATAGTGCGTTATAAATATTTAGAATTTACTGGTATTTATAAAGAAAAGTTCAATAGTGAACAAGAAGCACTAGATAAAGAAAAAGGCGAGTTCGTTGATCTTGAAATAACTGGAATAAAATTCAAATCAACACGAATAAAAAAAATTG
>Ga0209297_1001620_pt1 | contig 13001 bp, 22 predicted proteins | sample S_130805_MF_Meta_FD_187322 | JGI IMG/M metagenome (GOLD analysis project Ga0209297, IMG submission 187322) | Freshwater microbial communities from Lake Simoncouche, Canada to study carbon cycling - S_130805_MF_MetaG (SPAdes) (version 2) | ecosystem: Environmental > Aquatic > Freshwater > Lake ... | reverse complement strand
CCCCCCCCCCCCCCCCAGTGTGGTGACAAATGTGCACGCGACCGTGCAGGATGGGGCGGTTGAGACCCATAATGCTGCAGGTGAGCGGCGCATAAGATGTATTCGCTCGCTTTGGGGCTGTCATACCCGTTCGCATGTGCGAACATGGCAGGCATGAACCAAGAAAAACAAGCCCACGACGCACGGCTGGCTGACCAGCGCATTGCTTTTGGGTTGCTACTCCTGAACTGGCGCCGCCGCAACGGCTGGTCTGGCCGCACGCCAAGCGAATGGGCTGACCATTGCCCAGAGCTGCTGCTGGAGCGTATTGGCAACTCAGCCTGGAGCAGGCTTGAGAACGGCAGAGGCGTTGACACGCCACCATGCACGTTTGAAGCGCTAGGGATGATGAATAAATCGCTGGCGCAGGAATACAGGGGCAAGCTGCCGCCCGGCGAATTACGCCGGAGGATTTACGAGGGCAAGCCCATTGAGGATGAAACCCATGGCGTGTGGGGCACAGCTGAATTTTTCTGCGCGTTTCTCGGCTATATCGAAATTCCAAAGGAATATGTTTCAAGAACGCCGGCTATCAATGTGGAAGAGGCGTCTAGGGTCTGCGGGCAGTGGCAAAAATGGTTTGAGAAAACAGTCAAGACAGAATCATTGGCTCCCCATGAGGCGCTGCAGGAGATCCAGAATTACATAGGCGAAATGCCGTTGCCGTTTTACCGAAAATTAACCCAAGTGCTTATTGGTTTTGAGGTGTTCAGCACAGAAGAGATGATGGCCATGAGGATCGGAGACGAGGGCAAGTACATGCCCGACGCAGCACTGGCTGAATGGGCCCAGGATTCCGGATTTGACGGACCTATTCGCGGAACTTGACAACCGCATTCGCATGTGCGAACATGCGCCGGTAACGCATTTGACGCATGGACCCGAGATGGAGCGACCAACCCAACTGGCTGGCCTTTGTCAATGATTTGCTTGAGCTACAGCTAGAGGCCGATTATTCGCGCCCACAAGTGCATGGCTTTGCGACCGTGTATGAATACTGTGCGCACACTGGATTTGTTACTTGTCGTCTGCTGCACCGTTGCGGCTGCATGTTGAGCAGCGGCTCGGTGGATTCAGATATGGGCCAACACCTTCAAATTGCACAGGATCTAGCGCTTGCACTGGTAATAGGAGGCGTAGATGACTGATGCCGAGTATCACGCCCACCCCGCATGGAGTTCGTCAAAACTCAAAAGTGCCATCACAGGCACCATGCTGGATTACTGGGCAAAACACGTAAATCCAGATCGGTGGCCACTTGAGCCAACGGATCCGATGCGACAGGGCAGTGTCCTAGACCTGGTACTAACCCAACCAGATCAATTTGCCAGCCGCTATTTAGTGGCACCTGCTTGTGATCGCCGCACTAAAGATGGCAAGGCGATCTGGGCAGAAGCCGTAAAAAAAGCAGTTGCCCAAGACTCTGAGCTAATCCCAATGGATTGGTTGATCAATGCCCAGGCGATCGCACATTTATTGCGCAGCGATTCAGCAGTGAATGAAATGCTGGAAAACCCTGGCAACAGCCAGGAACCACATTTTTGGATTGATGCCGCAGGCCGTGAATGTAGGTACAAGCCTGACATTGAGCCTGGCGATGACCTAATTGATATAAAAAAAGCGCGGTCCGCTGAGCCAAGGCAATTTGTACGTCAGGCATATGCAATGGGCTATGACTTACAGCTAGCGCATTACAGACTGGGCTATATCGACCGTTACGGCAAGCCGCCGGCACGTGTTGGATTTATGGCCGTTGAGTGGGATGCACCGCATAACTATTCACTGGTTTGGCTTGATGATGCATTTATTGCAGAAGGCGAACGCAGGCGTGAGCTTGCATTTCAGCGGATTGCCGAATGCGAGGCATTAGGCGTATGGCCTAGCTACGGTGAATACACAGCCAAGCCACCGGGCTGGATAACAGGGGAAAGCAACCGCCCAGAACCATTACATCAACCTGAAATTGAGTTATTCTGATGACAGAACAAACTTCTGCTTTAGCAACGACAAACGACACTTTAGAGGTGTTTACGGGGATTGCAGCATTTGATAACGCCCAACGGATGGCAAAGGCGTTAAGCAGCTCAACACTTGTGCCAAAGGAATATCAAGGACAACAAGGGCTGGCTAACAGCCTGATTGCGCTTGAAATGTCAGGCCGGATGAGGCTAAGCCCGCTTACGGTAATGCAAAATATGTCAATAATTCATGGCCGCCCAAGCTGGAGCAGCAGCTTTTTAATCGCAATGGTCAACGAGTCGGGCAAGTTTACGCCATTAAGGTTTATATTTGATAACGATGATGCGCCAACATGGTGCTATGCCGAAGCCAAGGACAAGGCAAGTGGTGAGGTATTGCGCGGAGAAAAGATTACGCTAGAACTAGCCAAAAAAGAAGGCTGGAGCACTAGGAATGGATCAAAATGGCAGACGATGCCAGGCCAAATGCTTAGGTATCGTGCCGCTAGTTTTTGGACAAGGGTTTATTACGCCCAGGCAACACTTGGAATCATGACCCAAGAAGAGGCTATTGATATTGAACAGGTATCAGTCGAGCTTAGCGCTCCGACTGAGCCGGTAAAACCACCAGAGCCAATAGCTGCAGAACAACCGCCAGAACCAGTTGAAGTTGTTGAAGTCCCAGTTGAAGAAAAGCCAAAAGCTAATCCGCTAGCTGAAGGGTTAGCGGCAATCCCGCGGCTAACCGATCCGCGGGCATTAGATGGAGCAGAAAAACGAGTGATTGAACTGGTGGCAGCAGGTGAAATTACAGATGCCGATCAAGCCAAATTAGAGGCCGCAATTGCTAAGCGGCGGGCGGAATTGAAATGAGTAGTACGGATGAACGCGGCAATTATTACCGCGCCAAAGTAGGCCGGCATTCAGCATCAGTGACGCTGCCAACTGAAACTTATCAAGCGCTTAAAGAGTACGCATTACAAAAGCAGTTAAGCCTTAGTGGCTCTATTTGCCATTTGCTACGCCAAGCCTTCAACCAAACCCCTTTAAACCAATGAATCACATTTCAATCGTCGGTCGTGCCGGCAAGGATCCAGAATTTAAATCATTTGAATCGGGTACTTGTCTGGCTGAATTTTCAGTAGCGGTAAATGGATTCAAGAAAGATGAGCCGCCAACATGGTTCAATATAAAACTATGGGGCAAGCAAGCGCAGCTTGCAACGGATTACTTGCGCAAAGGCAATTTAGTCGGAATATCCGGCGAAATGAAAACTGAAGAATGGATTGACAAGACAACAGGCGACAAAAGAAGCAAATGGGTGCTAAATGCAAGCAGTATGCATTTATTAGAACCCAAAAAACAGCAACAAGCTGTGGAGGCACCCTTCTGATGGTGTCCCTTCCTGAGGCCGTGACCAAAAAACGGCCAATGACCCTGGTTAGCGTTGCAAGCTTGAGCCACATAAGAAAATTAGTTTTGATAGTAATTGCCAGCCAAATATTCATTGGCTTTGCGTTGCTTGTAGTAATTGGCAAACTGCCATGGTAGTGATTTATTCAGATGATGAATGGTCTGTCGAGACCTATTCAGATGATCACCCTGAGCTGATCAAATTTATCAAGCGTGACGGTAACAAGAAAATTGTGCTTGATCGAATGGCGCTTTGGGATGACCAAACATATCTCTGGGGGCCGATTATGTGGCGCCCGTTACCACCAGCTGTACCAAACAACATTCTGTGGAGGATCGAGCATGAACTTCGTAACCGCGCAAGCTGATTTAGCAAGGAGCCTAAAACAGGTGGCGCCTGCTGTTGCCGGCGGTCGCTGCAGCCATCCAATTTTGACCCATGTACTGTTGGATGCAACTCATGAATCACTGACGGTAACTGCATTTGATCTAGGCCTGAGCATATCAACAACGATCTATGCAACAGTCGAAACACCAGGGCAAGCCTGCGTCCCAGCAAGGGTGCTGGCTGACCTAATTGCAAGGCTTAATAGCGATGATGCAGTGGCAATTGCAACTGATGGCGGCCATTCGATATGCATTACTACAGCCAGCGGTACATATACGCTGGCGGGCGATGATCCTGTGGGCTACCCAGCATTGCCTGCAATTGAGCCAGGCAATATTGAGCTAGATGGTAACGAGCTGAGGGACGCGATTAAAGCCACGATTGTTGCCGCCAGCAAAGAAGAAGCTAAGCAGATTCTTCAGGGCATTTACCTGCAGGCTGATCATGATGGCATCGAGCTGGCGGCAACCAACGGCCATCGGTTAAACATCTTTGGCACCATTAAGGGTGAGGCGATCATGGGCGAAGCCATCCCGGCAGTGGCAATCCGTGAAGTGCTCAAGCTGGATACAGATGATATAGAAGTGTCGTTTGAAGCTGGCCACGTTGCATTTGGCGGTGGCGGCACCACGATACGTAGCAGGGTGTTTGAGGGTAAATACCCTAATTACCGCCAATTGGTTCCAGATGCATTTGCAACAGAAATCACACTAGATCGCAAGGTGCTAATACAAGCACTAGAGCGTGTTGCAATTATTGCCGAGCAATATAACAGCGTAATAAAACTAAGTTTTGATGATACCGGCGATGGTGTAGTTACGATCAGCAGCGAGCATGAAACCGGCTTTGGTTCTGAGCAGCTGATACCCAAGGATGCAAATGGACCTGCTATCACGATAGCGGCCAATGTTAGATATTTGATTGATGCTGCGCGATCAATAAATACGCCAGACATTCAAATGGCGGCAAATACAAGCCTCGCACCATTTGTGATGCGACCTAGCGGTGACGACTGCCCAGAGCAGCTGGCGCTAATAATGCCAGTACAAGTAAAGCAATGAGCGATGCGCTAGGCGATTACCTAGCCAATATTGGCAGGGTGCCGCTGCTTACGGCAGCGGAAGAGCTGCACTTATCAGGCATTGTGCAACGATGGCTGCAAGATCCAGAGCCATCGGTAGGGCTAGAGCGCAGGGGTAGACGCGCCAAAAACCGCATGGTTCAGGCAAATCTTCGGCTAGTGGTAGCACTAACCCGTAGGTATGGACATTTAATTAGTGCTAATGACACGCTGGATTTAATACAAGCCGGCAACTTAGGTTTAGTTCGTGCGGTAGAAAAATTTGACCCAACACGGGGCTATAAGTTTTCTACCTATGCATTTTGGTGGATCAAGCAAGGTATCACCAAATACCTAAATGAATCAAACAGAATGATTCGGCTGCCAGGAACAGATATTGATAAGTTGCTCAAGATTGCAGCAATATCGGCAAGGATAGGAGCCAGCAGCGGCAAAACCGCCACCAGAAATGAAATAGCAGCTGAACTAGGGATTACAGGGTACGAGCTGGGGCAATTAATCAATAGGGCTGGTCAATGCAAAAGCTTAGATGCATTGGTAACAGAGGATGGTAGATCATTGGCTGAGCTGATACCAACACCTGAAGCAGCAGAAGATAGCGAAGAATCAAGAATGTTGCAGAAACAACTAGAAAAATTAAAGCCGATATATGCAGACGTATTAAAACTAAGGCATATCGAAGGCTTGACCTATGGCGATGTCGCGTCGGTGGTAGGCATTGAAGCCAAACGAGCCAGACGAATGTGTGAAACTGCCTGCCAATTATTGGCGCGAATGGTGCGTGGCCTTGAAGAACAATCAGCCACAGGATCAGTTATTGAGGTTGATTCGCAACCGGCGCTATTTGACATCATGCAAGTTGATTGTGATGTAGGCAGACAAAAGCGACCACGACGGATTAAGCAAGCTGACAACACCAACCAACCATCAATCCTCTAATGGCAAAACCAATCTTTGAATCACACATGAAGGGAGTAACCTGGACTGATACAGGCATCTTCTGGACCTATAAGGTGGTAATTAAGGGTTATAGCCCAACAATTGGGACCATACGGGCAGCAACAAAAACTCAGGCCAAGGCATTCCTTAAGGCACGGCATCAAGAGGCCGTTGTAATTGAAGTCACTGGTAAGGCTGATAGCAGCTGGATGGTGGCAGCATGACTAACACAACCGAACCAATGAGCGATGTGCCGGTGCTGCCCACTGAACCCGACGATTGGTGCCAGCAATGGATCGAGGGCAGCCAAGCTGAGTATGCGTTGCCAACGAGCACAATTGATGTACGGATAGCTGTTGCCATTAATGGCAATGGCGAGTGGTGCGCCTTTGGAGATAAGGCATTAGCGGACTGGGAAGCCGCAAGCGTAGCAGAATCTGCGCTAGATCAATGGCCGGTCAACATAAGATGGGTTACAGCAACAATACCAATAACAAAAGAGATTAAAGGAGTAGTGAGCGATGAACTGCTCTAGGTGTGATCACCCTATTAAACGCGGCACCAGCGAAGTGCTGCAATCAAGGCGGGATACAATTGAATCAAAAATCAGGCAGCGCAAATGCTTTAATTGTGGGCATAAATTTTGGACATGCGAGACAGAGCTGCCGCCAAATTCGGTAAAGTGGATTATTAATTTAGATATTCAAACCTCACATTCAACAATACCAATTCGTCTGCCTGGGGCCCGCCGGGTGACTTACTCATGACTGATGAATTTCGCCCTGGCGACATTTGGCGCCATAAGCAAATGGGCAGACTTGCTGTAACCGATGAAGAAATTGAGCGCCACCCCGGTTATCTGAAGTGTTATTGGATGATGGGAGGCAACCCTAATGCACCATATACATTCATGGATGTAACTAAGACCAAAGATTTCACCTTAATCTCTCGCATGTTTCCTGATGACTAACCAACATCCAATCACCCCACCGCCCGAGCTGGTGCAACGGTGGGGGAACGACTCCACCATGTCAGGTGTGCCTTACGAACAGCATATCGCCAACCGCGCCTCTCAATGGGGTGCCGACCAGGAATTGGAGGCATGTTGTGAGTACATGCAGCACGAAGACTTCCACATCAGAGGCTTTGCCACCGAACTTCGCGCCGCCCGCCGCCCCAAGACGCCGAGCTTGAAGGAGCAACTGTTACAAAAACTTGAGCACATCAGGGACGTAGCAGACAAGTATCGAAGCACTCAAAACGCTATTGATGATCTTCGTGAAACCCTGGAGGCCCTCGATGACTAATCCCGACTGCCGCGCCGAACTACAGCGACTGGTGGAGGCGTATGAAGAACATGGCGGGAAGTGGCCCGACCACCATGAACAGGCGCTGTTTCAGGCCGTCGAGGATGCCCGCGCCGTCCTGGCCCAGCCGGAGCCGGAGGGGGTGGTGACGCCCACCCTGCCCGGTGGAGTCCCCCTCACTGGTGGCCTTTCGTGGCTGATCCCGACCCTTGATGATGTGGTCGAGCTATGTGAGGAGTTTGGCTTTGAATTGCACGAAGATAACGAGAGCGGAGAGATCCTGTGGGAAATGTTCCGCGCCGTCCTCGCCCGCTGGGGCACACCCACCGCCCAGCCCGAGCCCGAGCCGGTGGCGCCGACTGATGAGGAGCTGTTGCTATTGGCTTGCATGACAGATCTTGTTTATGACAATGGTTACGGCGCCTTCCCTAGTTCCTTTTCTTTAGAGGGTGCTGACGCCACCCGTGAGGCATTGTCCTTCGCCCGCGCCGTCCTTGCCCGCTGTGGGCAGCCATGACTACCGACTACCGCGCTCTGTGCGCTGAGCTGATTAACCACTTACAGGTCCGAGTCAGCAACGAAGACCGAAAAATCCCAACGGTAGGGTACTACTCACAATCTCAACAACTGCTAGACCGCGCCCGCGCCGCCCTGTCCCAGACCGAGCCGCCGACGCTGAAGGAGCAGGCGCTGGCTGAACTGGCTGCAACTGAACGTTGTCATCCAGCCGATTACAGCACCATTCGCAAAGCCCTGGAGGCATTGCCCAATGAATAACCTTGCTGACATTTGGCCTGATCCACCCATCAGCCCGCCAGAACCGTCTGGAACCACGGTTCCATTTGATGACGGAGCTGGCGACTGCCACGACTGGAATGACACCTGGGTTCTGAACTCTCTTTATGGGCATGAAGAATGAAACTATTGATTGATGCTGACATGTTGCTCTGGTCAATCACCTCTGCCACTGAGGTAGAGGTGCTTGTGGAGGAAGACACCTGGACTAGATGGAGTGACCTGGCTGAAGCCAGGGACAAAATGAGCGATGAGCTGCAGTTAATGCATGATGAATTTGGCACAGATGATAATGACGTTATCTTTTGCCTGTCTCATGCACAGCTATGGCGCAAGGAGATCTACCCCGAATACAAGGCTAACCGCAAAGGCAAGCCTAAGCCAATAGGCTTTCGTGCTTTGCGTGATGAGTTAAAGCAAAAGCACTTTGAAGAATGGCCTAGCCTGGAAGCCGATGATGTCATGGGCTTACTAGCTACATCACCTGTCTACAAAGGCGAATGTGTTATTGTATCTGGCGATAAGGACTTAAACCAAATACCTGGAACCCACTACTGGCAAGGAGAACGCTGGGAAGTCAATGAAGAAAGAGCACGATTCCAATTCTATTTTCAAGCGCTTGCGGGTGACACAACGGACAACATCCCAGGGTGCCCCACTATCGGACCGAAGAGGGCGGCGACAAGCCTTGAAGGGTTATCCACGGATTTGGATTATTGGGAAAGAATTGTTCAAGAATATGAAAAAAGGTCTTCTAGTGTCCACGGAAAAGAGAGCGCGTTACTGAACGCACGGCTAGTTCGCATCGTTAGGGATAACGAATATGATTGGACTAACCATCAGGTTATTCCATGGACCCCACCGAATCTGCCCTTACCGTCTTAGCTAGGTTTGCAAGTGAGGAGGTTCTAGATGCTCTAGACCTCCTTTACCCAGAGCGCACCCCTGAACTAGATGAAACCCTAGACAAGATTCGCTATGCTGCGGGGCAGAGATCAGTTGTTCGTTTTCTCAGGAGCCTGAACCATGCCAGCGCTGGACTACCAAACTTGGTTTAACCAGAACATATACCCTCAGATCGCATCGGGACAGTTAAAGTTCTCAAGCCCTACTGCAGCACTGGGCAATGCAAACGTAAAACAAAACTACGATGCATATGTAATCAGGACTCAACAGAACGATCAAATAGCTGCAGCTCAGGTCGTTAACGATAAGCAAAACCAGGCAACCCAGGATCTAGCCAAGCAGCTAGGCATTATTACTGATACCAATAAAGCCACTGTCGATGCTGTAACCAACGACTGGGCAAAAGCTATACAAGATGCGCTAAATAATAACAATAAAGAAGTTGTCGCCCCGCTTATGACATCACTTACTGATGCAAATAAGCAGATCACTGACCTGACTGGCTCACTAAGCAATAATCAAGTAGCGTTTCAAGCGCAAGCACAACAGCAGGCTGATGATTTCAACAAACGATTTGGCATGTTGGAATCGCAAAACAAAACTCTTAGTGATTCTTTGATAGCTGCCCAAGCCGAAACCAAGGCGCAGCAGGAACGGGCAATCAACCTGGCATCAGCTCGCATACCTACACCAAACCCGGTAGCTGCTGCACCTGTCCTTGCTGGACAGCGGCGATCAGTTGTAGGCAATAGCTCTAGCAACATGCTCTCTAACCTGCAGATCCTATCTACACCAGGGAAAGGCAACAGTCTTGCTGGGCTGCAGATAGCGTGACATGATACAACAGTTGGTGAACTAAGCAAATGCCAGACGCAAAGCAGACATGCAAATCACGCTGGTCAAAGCTTGAGACAGAGAGATCTATTTACCTGCGTCGTGGCGTTGAATGCTCAAGCCTGACAATACCTTCGTTAATACCCGAGTCAGACCAGACCTACGGGACTAGCCAACTGAACACAGCGCTTCCATCCCTGTATCAAGGAGCTGGGGCCAGGGGTGTCAGTGGTTTATCGGCAAAGCTATTGCTGGCTCTGTTCCCACCAAGCCAGCCGTTTTTCAAGCTGCAAATAGATAAAGCCCGGATGCGTAGCTATGCCCAAAAGACCGGGCAAAAGCTGGAAGATCTGATGAGCACACTGGATGTAGCCCTATCTGAAATAGAAAGAATTGTCCTAGTAAAATTGGATACGCTTAAGGCTAGGCCTGCAATGTCAGAGGCACTTAAGCACTTGATCGTGTCCGGCAATGCACTTGCCTATGTTGCGCCAGATTCCATAAGGATGTTTCCGCTAAGGGCATACTGCATAAGACGGGATCCTGAAGGCAACCCAATTGAAATTGTGATACGGGAGCAGGTAGACCCGACAGTTTTGGAACCACAGTTCCGCCCCGAAGGAGGCAAGGATAAGGTCGATGTTTACACCCTGGTGCTGATTGATAAAGGGAAGGACAAGGTTGAGTGGCACCAAGAGGTAAATGACAAAAGGCTGCCAGATAGCAGTGGCTTCAGCCGTATTGATAACTCGCCATGGCTACCGTTGCGCTTGCACCGCATAGCAAACGAAAGTTATGGGCGCGGGCTGGTTGAGGAAGTCATTGGTGACCTGCAAACCCTTGAGAAGCTCAGCAAGGCAGTGGTTCAGGGCAACCTGATTGGGGCTAAGAAGATCTTTCTGGTCAACCCCAACGGCACGACAAGAGCAGCTGATCTGGCAAGGGCTGAAAGTGGTGACATTATTTCCGGCAACATCAATGACGTTGGTGTGCTAGGCACTGAGAGCACCAGCGACTATGCATCAGCGTTGCAGACAATGCAGCTGATCGAACGCAGGCTCAATTTTACGTTTCTTGCAAACGAGTCGATTCAACGTGATGCAGAACGAGTCAGCGCTACCGAGATTCGGCTGATGGCAGAGCAGCTGGAGCAGGGGCTAGGCGGGGTGTATTCAATCCTCAGCGCTGAGCTGCAGCTACCGCTAATCAAGCGGGTGTTATACCTGCTTGAAAGCGTGGATGGTATGCCATCCATACCAGAAGGACTGGTTAACCCAATCGTTACCACAGGGCTAGAGGCTATTGGCCGTGGCAATGACAAGTCACGTTTGACTGAGTTTATATCCACTGGCTTACAGATCGCTCAGTCTCTGGATGAAGACACCAAGCAACGCCTGAATATGCAGGAGTTGTGGACCAGGCTTGCGGCTTCACTCGGAATTGAAATTACTGGGCTTATTAGGACAGAAGAAGAACTACAGTCTATACAAGCTAAGAACCAACAGCTAATGTTGGCTCAGCAACTTGCTACTCAGGGGGCATCACAAGTTGGACCAGGACCTCAACAAGCGCAGCCGCCTACGCCAGGTGGAGGATCAACCGGAGGCCCCGCAGGAATGCAGCCTGAAGCCGGTAATCCAAGCCAGGTCGGTTGAAGTTTGCAATGAACGCATGGAAGGTGACATTGATCCTGTCACCAAGCGTCCCTACCGGAAGCTCTATCGGGCTGATGGTCAAGGTTATTTCTGGGAAAGCTGAACATGCAAATTGAAACTGGCACTGATACAGCCTCTGTATACGAGGCCCAAGGTGGAGCGGAAGAAGCTGCCAAGATCGAGGCGGCTAAAGCTGAACTACTAGACGAGTCTCAGCAAACCGAAGGAGAGGCGAATGGGCTGATCCTCGGCAAGTACGAAACAGTTGATGATCTGGCACAGGCTTACAAAAGTCTTCAGTCCGAATACAGCAGGTTAAAAAATGGCCAGTCAGAACCGGCGGTCTCAACGCAAGCGACTGAGCCGGAAACAGCTGCTCCGGAAGCAGAAGGAAATCAAGCTGGTACTGATCCAGGGCTTAGCCCAGAACAGACCCAGGCCATTGCAGCCAGCCTCATTGGCCAAGCCGGTGGCGAGGCTGAGTATCGTCGCTTAACTCAGTGGGCTGCTGATCCAAACAACGTAAGTGCTGAGAGGGTTAACGCCTATAACGATGCTCTTACTAAGGGAGATCAGCTATCTGCAACCCAAGCCCTAAAGGCCATGCAGTATGACTTCCTCATGCGTAACGGCTATGAGCCGAGGCTGGTTGGCGGCAGTGTTGCATCAACAGAAGTAGCTCCATTTGAATCTCAGCAGCAAGTAGTAAAGGCAATGAACGATCCTCGATACAGCGGGCCAAGCCGGGATCCGGCATACATAAAAGAAATAGAAGCACGAATGGCAGTTTCCAACCTGTTCAGTACGCGCTAATTTTTAGACATGAAGCATCATTCCCTGATGGGCCGGTGAGCCGGAACCCCATGAAGGCGGATCGAGTGCTCACGGAACCACGGTTCCAGTTGGCCTAGCCAACAGTTGACACCCTTCAACCTTCTACGAGAAACACAATGGCACCAACTCTTTCACGGCCCGGCTCTATCAATGGAGCTGTCAGCACCTACGCTGAACAAAACGCACTGTTCCTAAAGGTCTTCAGCGGTGAAGTCCTGTCTGCCTTTGAGCGCACTTGCCTGTTCAAGGACTTGTGCCAAACCCGTTCCATCACTTCAGGCAAATCGGCACAGTTCCCTGTGACAGGTCGCCTCCCCTGGGGCTACCACACACCTGGCGCTGAAATCACCGGCTTGGGTCAACTCGCCCAAAATGAAGTAACCATCAACATTGATGATTACCTCTATGCCGCTGCCAGCCTCTACTCGCTGGACGAAGCCAAAAATCACTACGACATTCGTAGTATCCACTCAACTGAGATCGGCAACGCTCTCAGCCGTGCATACGACAAACGTGTTGCACGTCTTTTGACTTTGGCTGCCCGTACTAGCACTTCAGATTTGACAGCTGATTTGCCCTCTGGCCTTACCCCTGACCAGCAGGCTCGGACTGGAACCCGTATCGACCTGGCAAGCGCATCTCCAACTGCTGATGCCTATGTGGCAGCAGTGTTTGCAGCTGCTGCCCGCTTGGACGAAAAGGATGTATCCAGCGAAGGCCGGATTATTGTTACCACGCCTGAGGTTTACTACACGCTGATTCAATCCAGCCGTGCTGTGAACACCGATTTCAACCACCTCAGCAATAACGGTGGTTATGCCGAAGGGCAGATCTCCAAGCTGGCAGGGTTCA
>Ga0209297_1001613_pt1 | contig 13042 bp, 10 predicted proteins | sample S_130805_MF_Meta_FD_187322 | JGI IMG/M metagenome (GOLD analysis project Ga0209297, IMG submission 187322) | Freshwater microbial communities from Lake Simoncouche, Canada to study carbon cycling - S_130805_MF_MetaG (SPAdes) (version 2) | ecosystem: Environmental > Aquatic > Freshwater > Lake ... | reverse complement strand
TCGGTTGAATGTTTTGCGTGATCCAGTGCGTCGAGCTGAATTGATCGAAGAAGGAAATCGCAAAGGCACGTGGTACGACGCAGCGAAAATTTTCCCACTCGGTCTTGATGAACTGCCGAACTACAACGTTGATAATCCGAAGTCGGTTGCTGTGCTCGCCGCCGAAGCAGGCGTGACACCTGTTGAGTTGATCGTTGATCGCTTGCTGCAAAGCGAAGGCCGCGAGTTGTACAACGCGTGGTTCTTTAACCGCAATACCGAATCGATGGAAGTGTTCTTGCAACTCGATGCAGTTGTTCCGGGTCTTGGTGACGCTGGTGCTCACGCTGGCCAGATCTGCGACGCCGATAGCCCGACCTTCTACCTGTCGTATTGGTATCGCGATCGCAAAGCCGTGACCCTTGAAAAGGCGATTCACCAATTGACCGCCAAGCCAGCAGCCGTTTTGGGATTGGTCGACCGCGGAACTTTGAAGGTTGGCGCCTTTGCCGACATCAACGTCTTTGACCCCGAAAAACTGCAGACTGAGTACCCCGAGTACGTTTATGACTTCCCGGGCGAAAAGGGCCGTTTCCGCATTAAGGCTCGGGGCTATGCCGCGACCATCGTGAACGGTGAAGTTGTGACCGATCAGGGTGAACACACTGGTCACCGACCAGGACGGGTCTTGCGCGAATTCGCACGTTAGGTGGCTTTTGGGCACGGCGAACTAATGTTGCCGTATGCCTAAGCCCGGAATGCACTCAGGAATCAGTACCGACGACGCGATGAACTTGGCCATGTCGGCCAAAGTTGTTCCGCTTTATGAAGCGGTCGTCAAATTCATTGCCGAAGAAGTCGAGCCGGTGACGGCTCAGTTCTACAAGCTTGGCGAAGGCCGCGCCGACCATTGGGGTTATGGCGTGGGTCAGCTTGAACTGCTTGATTCATTGAAGGCCAAAGCCAAAACTCGTGGACTCTGGAATTTCTTCTTGCCCGACGCCGAAACCGGCGAAGGTCTGTCGAACCTCGACTACGCCTACATCGCTGTCGAATTAGGCAAGAACCCGCTCGCATCTGAGGCAATGAACTGCAGCGCTCCCGACACCGGCAACATGGAAGTTCTTGAGCGTGTCGGAACACCCGAACAAAAGAAGCAGTGGCTCGAACCATTGTTGGCAGGTGTCATTCGTTCGGCATACGCAATGACCGAACCCGATGTGGCTTCGTCAGATGCAAAGAATCTTGAATGCCGCGCCGTACTTGACGGTGAAGAGTGGTTGATCAACGGCGAGAAGTACTACATCTCGGGTGCTGGCGATCCGCGATGCAAGATCATGATTTGTATGTTGATGACAAGCCCTGATGCGTCACCACATCGTCGTCACTCACAGATCTTGGTTCCGATGGACACCCCAGGTGTTGAAATTCTTGGACCGATGGAAGTTTTCGGAGAAGACGATGCGCCGCACGGCCACATGCACTTGCGTTTCACTGATGTGCGCGTGCCTGCAGCAAACATGTTGCTCGGCGAAGGACGTGGTTTTGAGATTTCGCAAGTACGTCTCGGACCGGGCCGTATTCACCACTGCATGCGTTCAATCGGTGCTGGTGAGCGGGCGCTTGAATTGATGATTCGACGTGGCTTGAGCCGCGAAGCTTTCGGCAAGCCGATCGCTCGCTTGGGTAAAAACACCGAAGTCATCGCTAAAGCCCGTATCGAACTTGAAGCCATGCGTTTGATGGTGTTGCGTGCCGCAAAGGCTATGGACACCATGGGTAACGCCGAAGCCCGCGTTTGGGTGAGTGCCGTCAAGGCGATGGTGCCGATTCGTGTGTGCGCAATCATCGACGAAGCAATTCAGGTGTTCGGAGCAACTGGTGTGTCGCAGTGGACGCCATTGTCTCGCATGTACGCCAGTCAGCGCACGTTGCGTTTGGCTGATGGTCCCGACGAAGTGCACTGGCATGTTGTTGGTCGTAACGAAATTGCGCGTTACGAAGGTGAAGACAACGACACCACACGTGCTGCTCGCACGCAAGAGGGTATGTTCTCGGGTCCAGCCTGATCATGGAAGTTGAAATGATTGTGGAGATTCCGCAAGGGTCTCGCAACAAATACGAAATGGATCATGAAACTGGGGCGATTTGGCTCGACCGTACATTGTTCACGGCAACGCAGTATCCGCTTGATTACGGCTTCTTCCCGAATACTTTGGGTGAAGACGGCGACCCGCTCGATGCTTTGGTGTGGTTAGGTCAACCGACCTTTCCGGGCTGTCACGTGTATGTTCGTCCAGTCGCAGTGTTCTGGATGGAAGATGAAGCTGGTGGCGACGCCAAGGTTTTGTGTGTGCCATCGCATGATCCGCGCTTTAAGAGCTATGTCGACATTGAAGACTTGCCCGAGCACATGCTTGATGAAGTCGGAAACTTTTTCGAGACCTACAAGTTGCTTGAACCGAACAAAGAAACCACCGTTCGCGGATGGGAAGGTCGCCAAGCGGCTGAGAAAGAAATTGCCGACGCGTTCAAGCGTCTTCAGCCACACTGATCATTGCGTCGGCTGAGACAACGCGTCATCAATGATGATGTTGATGGCACGAATGAACCCGTCGTCGGCAATTTTTTGAACGTGGTCGGGGTCGGTGGCAACCGCATCAAACTCGGGCATGTTGACATAGCGGTAACGGGTTTGCCGGATTGTCCAGGTGTCGGGTGCGCCGCCCGAATCAAAGACGCTCGTGCCAAGGGCGTACCCCTCGAGCATTTGGTAGGTACGCACCAAGTTGTCGCCCGTGAGCCCCATAGCGACAAGATGAGTACTGATGCGACGAGTGAGAATGAGGCCTGAGGGGAAGTCGCCGGTCGCTGACACATAGACGGCCGACAAATGAGCGTGTTGGCGAAAGACTTGGCGGACATTGCTGAGAATCGCGATCACACAGTCTTTGGGGGAGGCGCCCACAGGATCGGGCAAGTCGCCCACTTCGGCGAGCACGGCGTCAAGCATGGCATCCAGCAGGCTTTCCTTCTTTGGGAAGTGCCGATACAGCGCAGTGGGGTCAACGCCGAGTTCTTTGCCCAGAGCGCGGATCGTCAAATCAGAGACGTCGTGGGCTTCCACAAACTCCAGTGCTACTCGGACGAAATCGTCCCGAGTGAGAGTGTGTTTGTGTTCCGTCATCGAGAGAACCCTAGTGAGTGCGCACGGTCAATTGAACTTGTTCACGAACCTGTAAAAGAAATGGTTTGGGTATTTCGCCCAGGCATGGGCCCGTTCTATGCTGTCATCACAGTTGATGTCATCATTGCTGACATCAGTCAACCTCAAAGGGGAGCAGATGTCAGTATTCAAGGGTCGATTTGGGCGATGGGCGAAGGTAATTTTCACAGGTGCTGTGGCCGTTTCGACAGTCGCAGTGCTTCAGGCACCGAGTTCGCCAGTGAGTGCGACAACTGCGGACCAACGAGATGTTGCATTCAGTGCCAATGCGACGGCGGCAATGCCTCCGAACGCTCTATTGAACGCGATGGTCGAATTGCCGGACGGTAAGTGGATTCTTGCCACCGGTGCGGGGCTGGTACGTCTGAATGCCGACGGCTCGAAGGACTCCAGTTATTTGGGCAACTACGACACGCCCAATACAGGAGTCACCCTAGATGTCAAGGCAATGGATGTGGACGCCAACGGTGGAGTCATTTATTCCATCTGGTCTAATTTATTTCGATTGAATCCCGACGGAAGCGCTGACCAGGTCTTTACGAATCCCGCTTTCAGCCACCAGATCTCGGCGGTCAAGGTTCTGGCGAGTGGAGACATTCTGGTTGCGGGTGAATTTAACGACACCAGCTACTACGGCTCCGGTGGGCTGGTGAAGGTCACAGCCATAGGTCAACCAGTGACTGCCTTTAACAACAATGTCGGTAGCAGTTGGTATGGCACCGGTCAGTTCGTGACTTTCCCTCCAAATGCGGGAGACCTGGAAGTCGACAGTCAGGGACGGATTCTTCTGGCGGGACATACGTACACGTCTATCCCCATGTTGGTGCGGTTCGCTGCGGATGGGACTCCCGACACGACGTTCAATACGACGCTCGGCAACTGGCTTGGAGCAACTCCAGGCTCGGATGGTTACGACGTTGAAGTATTGGCAGACGGTGGTTACTTACTGGTTGGATTTAGTGGTTCCCCTCAAGTTGCTTATTCTGTTGACGCAACTCACCCGCAAGCCCCGTTGCCAGGTTCTCCCTACTCGACATGCTTTCCTGTACCTCTGTTTCGTGTGGAAGCGGACGGATCTTCAAACACCTCAATAAACGGAGTTGAAGATACAAGTTCTAATGCAACTTGTGCGCCAAACTCGGCGAGAACGATTGTCGGTGGATCACTTAATGCATCGACAAGGGCTGGAGATTTGTGGGGCGAATACGGGGGAGTTTCGGTTGACCCCAATGGGGACATCCTCGTCGGTGGACGCTTCTTCGACGCAACTGCGGAAAACTTAGAATCGGGGTTGGCCAGATTCAGTTCTAGTGGACAATTCGTGTCGTTGGCTGAAGAGGGTACAGCGAATTGGACAGGGTGGAATGTGCTAACGCAGCGCGCGGTTCGCCTAGTGGCAAAGTCTGCGGCTGGGGACAACATTGTTGCGGTGTCGGCGTCTGCTTACGATTGGGCTACTGGTTCAATGATTACGACAGTGAAGATCCGGAAGTACTCGGCAGCGCCAGTCCCAGTTCCGACGGTGACTTCGGTGAGTCCGACATCGGGTTCGACGGCTGGCGGTACGGCAATAACGATTACGGGTACGAATCTCGGTAGTGCTTCAACAGTGACTGTCGGTAGTGCGGCCTGCACAAATGTGGTGGTGGTATCGGCGACATCGATTACATGCACAACTCCGCCTGGCACTGCCGGTACTGCGAGCATCATCGTGACCGCGGGTAGTCAGTCGAATGTGGCGAACTCATTGTTCACCTATAACGCTCCGGCGACGACAACGACGACGACAACGACGACGACAACGACAACGACGACCACGACCACGACTACTGCGCCTGCTGTAACGACGACTGCTGCGCCTGCTGTAACGACCACGACTGCTGCGCCTGCTGTAACGACCACGACTGCTGCGCCTGCTGTAACGACGACGACTGCTGCGCCTGCTGTAACGACGACGACTGCTGCGCCTGCTACAACTGCGCCGGTTGGTCCGGTGAATGTGACGTCAAGTAATCAGTCGTCGTTGACACGGACACCTGGTGCGGCGACTGCGATTGTGAATGGTCAGCCAGTCACGGTGGCTGTTGAGACACCAGCTGATTTGCCGGCTGCGCAAGTTGATCCTGAAGATCGCTCGCCAGCTCAAGTTGCAGCGTTGCAGGTGGTTGCCGACAACTTGGTCGATCAACTCAATCAAGCCGCCGGTGGTAACAGCGGCCTTGCGGTTCAAGACACGCCAACTGGTGCTGCAATTACTGGTCTTTTAGATAAGCCGGTCCCGATTGAAAACACCGTGCTTGTTGAAGCGGCTAACAAGTCAACGTTGTTTGCGGCGTTGAACGAAGATGGTTCAGTGACTGAAGTTCAGCCAGGTGCTGTGATTGAAGTTCTCGGTAATGGTCAGGTAGGAGTGGTTGCTTCTGGTTTGACACCCGGGGAAACTGCCGAGTTTGTCATCATGTCGACCCCGACATTGTTGGGTAGTTACACCGTGTCGGCTAACGGCACGATCAAAGCGCAGACATCGTTGCCCGATAGCATCGGTCTTGGCAATCACACGTTGGTTGTTGCGAGCCCCACAGTTCAGGCATCGCTTGGATTGAAGGTTTCGGCGACACCGTCAACTTTGCCTGCAACTGGTGCGTCATCAAGCAACACGATGCAGATTGCGTTGTTCTTGATGGTTGGCGGTTTGATGGTGGCGTTCTTGCGCCGTCGTCGCCACATTCTCAACTAGTTCTGTGATTCTGGTGCAGAATTGTTGCGTATTTCGCAATGATTCTGCACCAGTTTCGCGTCTGGCGTTAGATACTGGTGAGCAAAGTTGCGATGCTTACTAAGCAAAGCACTAACGCCGGAATGGTGTTGGCTACGGTGTCGCGAACTCGTACGTGGAACCACGTGGCCAACAAGAAATACATGGCCAAACAAAATGCAGCGTAGATCCGTAAGTTGTTGTCGCTAAACCCGATCAGTAATCCGGCGGCCCCAGCAATCTTGGCGATACCAAGTGCTGGGATAATGCGAGTCGGCATTTTCAATTTCGTCATACTCTTGACGATCTGCGGCATCATTTTCAAGTCGGCGTACGCCGAAGCGATACAGACGAGTGCCAAGACGACCGACAAGATGTGTGAAGCAAGCGACATGCGCTCAAACATAATCGCCAGCAATGGGCTACTCTCGGTATTTGTACCGTTGTTTACTGGGGGTCATCATGGGATTACAAGAACAAGCCAACAAGGCAGTTGCCGAAGCGCACTGGAATTCGATGTATGCCAAAGACTGGGCCGACGTTGCGAGTCGCTTTGCCGATGATGCCGAATACATGGATGTGGGTGCAGTGCCGCCGGTCGTTGGTGGACGCGACATCGCCGATCGCTTGAGGCTCGGACTTGGGCCGACCGCGAAGATGGTGCATCAGCCAGGCAATGTGCTGGCCGAAGGCGATGTGGTGATCACTGAACACAAAGAAGTGTGGCACTTTCCTACCGGCGAAGTCATCGTGCATCCATTCACATCGGTGATGGAAATTCGCGACGGCAAAATCTGCCGCTGGCACGACTACTCACACTTAGGTAACTTGCTCGACAATGCTCCGCAGTGGTGGCTCGAGTACATCATGAGTGGCGGAACCACCCCAATACCGAGCTAGACCCAACTGACTAGAGGAGTTTGCGGAAGAGCTTGGCCTTCTTGTCGGTGTACGGCGGGTAGGCGAGCGACGGATCGAGTTTGGTGCCACGACTCAGCACCGGCTTCATGTGCTGGAACAACCGCACACCTGATTTGCCGTGATATCCACCCATGCCACTTTCGCCAATGCCACCAAAGGGCAAGTGCGGGCTCGTGAGGTGCATCAAAGTTCCGTTGACGGTCATTCCGCCGGCAGTTGTCTTGGCCAGCACTTCATTCACAACCGACTTGTTCTCGGCAAAGACATACAACGCCAATGGGTGCGGGCGAGCCGTAATGAAATCAATGGCTTGCTTGGTTGAGGTGATGGAGATCACTGGCAACAACGGTCCGAAGATTTCTTCGTTCATCAAAGCCGAGTTCATGTCGACATCAGCCAATACGGTGGGTGCAACGTAGCGGCTCTCGGCATTGGTCTCGCCTCCGATAACAACCTTGCCGCCATTCATCAATGACTTCAAGCGATCAAAGTGGCGTGGCGAAACGATGCGTCCGTAGCTTTCGCTTGTTTGCGGGTCGGCACCAAAGAAATCGGTGATGGCTTTGCCGAGTTCGTCTAAGAAAGGCTGGCGAACTTTTTCGTTGACCAAGATGTAGTCAGGGGCAACACATGTCTGGCCAGCATTGAGCCACTTGCCCCACGCGATACGGCGAGCAGTGACACGAATATTGGCTGACTCGTCAATGATGACGGGGCTTTTTCCGCCAAGTTCAAGCGTGACGGGCGTGAGGTTGTTAGCAGCAGCGGCCATCACAATGCGACCAACGGTTCCGTTGCCGGTGTAAAAGATGTGATCAAAATGTTCGGCAAGCAGTGCAGTTGTTTCGGGCACTCCACCTTCGACCAATGTGATGGCCTTCTGATCGAGATACTTCGGAACGAGCCGAGCGAGCACTTCTGAAGTTGCAGCCGAAACTTCGGACGGCTTCATGACGACGGCATTACCGGCAGCAATCGCGCCAGCAGCTGGAACGAGCAACAACTGAATGGGGTAGTTCCAAGGAGCAATAACAAGCACGACACCAAGCGGCTCGGGAATGAGTTGCGACTTCGCCGGCATGGTGACAAGAGGCGTAGGAACGCGCTGGGGCTTATTCCACTTCTTGAGGTTCTTGAGCATCAACTTGATTTCGCCCGTGATGAACGCGATGTCGGTGATGAAACCTTCGACGGTTGGTTTGCCAAGGTCGGTCTTGAGCGCAGCCAAGAATTCGGGCTCGTTCTCTTCGAGCATCTTGATCATTTGCTCAAGCTGGTTTTTGCGCCAAGCGAGTGGGCGAGTGTGGCCCGAGTTGTAGGTGGCGCGGAGGTCTGCGGAGTAAGTCGACATAGTCATCCATTCAATCAGTGGTTTAGGGTTCAACGATGGCGAAGCCGGGGGCATTGGTGTCGATATTGCCAAAGATATTGAGCAGCGCTGCGCCGTCACCTTCGAGAGTGATGTTTCCAGCAGTGATCTGATCAACAAAAGTTGTTTGCTGCGTCAAGATGTCGATTAACAACGAACGGTTGATCGATATTGACGCAACCGCTTCGGGGTCATGACGACCCTGTACGCCGTAGAGAGTGCGGTGTGACAGCGCAAGAACCCATTTCTCGTCGGCGGTGCCTCGCATGTCAGGGAATGTCCAGTTGAGCCTCAGTGACAATCCACCGACTGCTTCACTGTCTAAGCGAACCGAAATCGTGTCAAAGATTTGTTCAACCGTCATTGCAACCAAGATGCCGCGTGCTCGTGCGGGGCTAGCTGGCAAGTTGGGAGTTCCATGACGTAATTCTTGAGCACCCATCAAATACGCGTTACGGAAAGTCGATGATTCGCTTTGGTAACCGAGCTGTTCAAGTAGATCAGCCTGAAGTGCGCGTGCTTCAGTATTCGATGGATCGGCAAAGACTAAATGGTTCACCAATTCAGCACCCCAGCGATAGTCGCCGTTGGCAAGCGCCTCGCGCCCAGCTCCAATCACTTTGTCTGCCCCGCCAGCCAATGCCACATATCGTTGACCTACCTCGACCGGTGGCAACTTGTTGAGATTTGCGGGGTTGCCGTCATACCAACTGAGATAACGCTGATACACCGCCTTGCTGTTGTGAACGAGATCTCCGTAATAACCATGAGTGTGCTCTTGCGCCAAGAAGTCATCGGGCAACTTGAGGGTGCTCGCAATTTCGGTGGGAACAAGTCCTTGGTTGGCAAGACGCATGGTTTGATCGTGCATCCACTTATACAAGTCGCGTTGCAGTCCTAAAAACTCAACGGCATCTTCATGGCCCCATCGCGGCCAGTTGTGTGATGTAAACAACACTTTGGTTTGTGCACCGAATAGCTCAATAGCTTCGTTGATGTACTTCGACCAACGCAATGAGTTGCGAACGAGGGCTCCGCGAATCGGAATCAGGTTGTGCATCGTGTGTGAACAGTTTTCGGCCATGCAGAGCGCATCAAAGTCGGGGAAGAAGAAGTTCATCTCGGCGGGAGCTTCGGTTTCGGGTGTGAGTTGGTACACAACTCGCACGCCATCAATCACCATCTCTTCGCCAGTAAAGGTGATGTCTCGATTTGGCGCAATTAGCGTGTTCGGGCCGATGGGTATTGAGTTTCCGAGCCCGCAGTCAACATGACCGCGCGGGCCTGGCGGCAGCAAAGGTCCGAATTGATACAGAGCACGACGTCCCATTGCCGGGCCAGCAATCACATTTTCTCCAACAACTTCGTGCAAGAAACCAACTGGTGCGATGACTTGGCACTTTCCGGCATCAACTTCGGCTTGTGATGTCACGCCAAGGACGCCACCAAAGTGGTCGCCATGTGAGTGGGTATAGATAACAGCAACGACCGGGCGATGACCAAGATGCTTGGTGATCAATTCATAACTGGCGCGAGCGGTTGCTTCAACGGTGAGAGGGTCAACAACGATCCATCCGGTGTTGCTCTTGATGAACGTGATATTCGAAATGTCGTAACCGCGAACCTGCCACACGCCTTCGGTGACTTCGAAGAGTCCATGATTGGCATTGAGTTTGGCGTGGCGCCACAAATTGGGGTGCACCGTGTCGGGAGCGTCACCTTGTAAGAATTCGTAGCGGCCAATATCGCCAGCCTGTCGACCTTGCGAGTCAGTGATTTTGGTGTCTTCAAGCGAGGCAATGAAACCACGTTGAGCACGCGTGAAGTCTTCGGGATCGAGGGGAGTGGCAGCCGAACTATTCAAAGCACGCGTGTGCTCAGATGCAGGCTTAGAACTGTAATCGGGCGATTTCATTGAGTTCTCCTAGGGGTAGAACCACCGTACTCGTTCAATCTGGCGCCTCAAAGAATTGAAGGCTTAGTTGCTCACAGTCCGAGACTCGCCAATGACTTCAGCGCAGAGTGCTTCAACATGTTGCACATCAACACCGAGCTTGTGGGCAATGTGTACTGACCAAATTAACGATTGCAGGTTTGACTCAAAGTCAACTTGCGATCGAGTCTCCGAACGTGCGGCTTGCCGGTTTTGACTGACCATGACAAATGTTGAGAGAAAGATCGCTTCAAGACTCACGATCATCGTCAGTAATCCAAACGGGAACTTGTCGAATTTGGCTGAAGCACCGACGAGTCCGACGTTGATTGCGATCCAAACGACGAACCAGACTGAATGCAGGTACACAAAATTGAGTGACCCGGCAAACTTCGTCACTCTGTCGGCGGCCTTATCTTGAGCGGTGTAGAAGCGCTTGAAATGCATGCGCGCATTACTGACACCCCAATGATCAAGCTTGAACATTTTCCCATCAACGGTGCCATCAGCCTCGTCGATGATTCGGCAGGCTTCGCATGAGTGAATGGCAGATTCTTGGGTCTGGGTCATGGGCAAACCCTAGGGGGCAAAAGTAGACCGAAGGACGAAGTTGGTCTATTGTTAGGTTCACTCTTTATTGATCGGGGGATCATCGTGAAGATTCGTGCTTTGTTCATCGTTCCAATTTTGACCGTGGGATTAGTGAGTTGTTCTGGGGGCGACTCGAAGAACAGTTCTGCGACGGCTGATACCAAGGCTCCAACGACCGACGCTGAAGCGCCTGTTACCGAAGCGCCGACCACAACTGTTTTCGCTCCAGAACCCGTGGCGATGAACGATGTTGGAGAGACGACGGTCGAAGGTCCGGTCACTGGTGGCGGCGGACAAGTCATTTTCGGTACCGCAACCTTTGATGGACCGGCCTATGGATATACCGAAGAAGAATATTTCATTTCGGGAACGGCAAACAGTTACACCTCTGATCAGCCATTGACCGAAGACGGCATGTGGAACGTCACCCCCAAAGACACAGCTGAGTACAAAACTCGAATCTTGGTTCGACGTCCAGTGACCGCTTCCGAATTCAGCGGCACGGTGTACGTGGAATGGCTCAATGTCACGGCGGGATTAGACACTGGGCCAACTTGGTCGTTGTCATGGGTAGAAATGCTTCGTGAAGGAGCAGCTTGGGTGGGAGTTTCAACCCAACGCGTTGGTGTTGAAGGTGGCGGAAACAAAATGGGCGAGTTCAGAGTCTTGAAGATCGCCGACCCCGAGCGATACGGAACTTTGAATCACCCCGGCGACAACTACAGCTACGACATCTTTAGTCAAGCGGGTGCGACAGTTTGGAATCAGGCCGACACAATTCTCGGAGGCCTCGAGCCGACAACAGTGATTGGCATGGGCGAATCACAGTCCGCGTTCCGTATGGCTGCGTATCTCAATGCAGTTGCAACGACTCACGATGTGTACAGCGGCTATCTGGTTCACAGTCGTGGCGCACGAGCAGCAAACTTGTACTGCGCGACGAATTGCGCAGACCCGGGTGACCCATCCGATGTGAAGGGTCCCGCTGTTGCGCTCATCCGTACCGATCTCAAGCGACCGGTCTTGAACTTCTCATCTGAAACCGATGTTGTCGGAACCAACCTTGGTTATCGCAAAGCCGAACAACCCGACACCGATTTTTTCCGTAGTTGGGAAACAACAGGTACGGCGCACGGAGACGCGTACAGCCTTGGCATTGGTGATTCTGATACCGGAACGGGCAATGGAGACCAGGGCTTGTTTGATGCTCAGTTTGGTGCGCCATCATCGGTGTACATGGGAATCATTGAGTGTGGATTGCCGATTAACGCCGGCCCTCATACATACGTATTGCGTTCGGCAATTCATTCGCTCGATCAGTGGGTTCGCACTGGCACGCCGCCAGCGTCAATGCCAAAACTTGAAAACAACGCTGATCTGACGGGCTACAACTTGGATGCACAAGGAAACGCTCTTGGCGGAATACGTACCCCCTACGTCGATGTTCCGTTGGCCGCTCTGAGTGGGCTCGGACAAGAAGGCGGAAGCTTCTGCGGACTTTTCGGAACGACGCGAAGCTTCACAGCAGATGAACTCTCGGCCTTGTATCCAACAGCCGATGATTTCATCACGAAATGGAATGCAGCGACCGATGCAGCAGTTGAGAGTGGGGCGATTCTTGCTGTCGATGCCGAAAATATCAAGGCAGCAGGAGCAACATACGCCGCTCGTTGAGGATTCGTTTTGTTAGGTTGAACGAGTGAATTCTTCTGTTGAAACCAAACCAGCACGCAATCCGATGCTGGCCATTTTTACGACTGTCTTTATTGACATGCTCGGTTTCGGAATCTTGATTCCGGTGTACCCGTTGTTGATTAGTCCAGGCTCGCCATTTCGCGTGACCCCTGAAGGTTGGTCCTTTACCCAAGGGCTCATCATGCTGGGTTGGCTGCAAGGAATCTTCCCGTTGTGTATCTTCTTAGCAGCTCCAATTTTGGGCCAGATGTCCGACCGTTGTGGTCGCCGACCGGTCTTGGCATTTTCAATTTTTGGAACAGCTATTGGGTATGCAATCTTTGCGATTGGTATCAGCACCGCGAATATTCCCCTTTTGTTTATTGGTCGCGCTTTAGACGGCATAACAGGTGGAAATCAAGCGGTTGCACAAGCGGCAATTGGCGATGTGAGCACCAACGAAAATCGTGCCAAGAACTTTGGAATGATTGGTGCCGCATTTGGCCTGGGATTTATTCTGGGACCCTATATCGGCGGTCGACTGAGCGGCCCGAATAAAAGCTTTTATGGTTTGTTCAACACGCCTGACTGGTT
>Ga0209297_1001610_pt1 | contig 13056 bp, 10 predicted proteins | sample S_130805_MF_Meta_FD_187322 | JGI IMG/M metagenome (GOLD analysis project Ga0209297, IMG submission 187322) | Freshwater microbial communities from Lake Simoncouche, Canada to study carbon cycling - S_130805_MF_MetaG (SPAdes) (version 2) | ecosystem: Environmental > Aquatic > Freshwater > Lake ... | reverse complement strand
CACGAATTGCAACCTCTGCAGGGATTCCAATGTTGCTGACATCTCTAGCTGATGCCGAAAAGTCATTACGCGGGGAAGAACATGGAACTCACTTCCACGCCCAAGCAAGTAAAACCACATCGCGACTACTTTGGCTTGCGCACGCGACAACACCGCAAGGCAAGTTAATCCTTGATGCGGGCGCAGTAACTGCCATTTTGGAACGTGGAGTTTCTTTACTTCCAGCCGGTGTTACAGCTGTTGAGGGAGAATTCATTGCAGGCGACGCAGTTGAATTAGTCGGCCCAACCGGAAAAGTCATTGCACGAGGTCTTGTCGCATTTGATTCTGAAGATCTGCCACAAATGTTGGGACGTTCCACAAAAGAGCTCGCTGCATCATTGGGCGCAGAGTATGAACGTGAACTAGTTCATCGTGATGATTTGGTGTTGATCTAATGAGTGCGCAGACATTGATAAATACATTAGCCGACACAGCTCGAGTCGCAGGCCGCACTTTAACTGTTGCAACTGGTGCCCAGCGCAAAGCAGCACTTCAAACTATCGCAGATGCCATCGAGGCTCGAAGTGCGGAGATTCTTGAGGCCAATGAAAAAGACATGACTGCAGGACGTGCAGCAAATCTGAATTCATCTCTCTTAGATCGACTTTTATTAACCCCGGAGCGGATCAAAGGCATTGCCGGGGGAGCACGCCAAGTGAGTGAACTTCCAGATCCACTTGGCAACACACTGCGCAAATCAACTTTGCCTAACGGTATTGAATTGGAACAAATTTCAGTTCCATTCGGCGTGATTGGAATGGTCTATGAAGCCCGTCCGAATGTGACTGTTGATGCGGCGGTAATTTTGTTGATGTCAGGTAATGCAGCACTTCTTCGAGGTTCATCTAGTGCTTCCCATAGCAATGAGATCTTGGTCCGCGTGATGCGTGAGGCTTTAGCGACTACTTCGATTTCTCCAGATGTTATTCAGTTAGTTCCATCTGAAGACCGTGAGACTGTTAAGGCGCTACTAAATGCCCGAGGCAAAGTGGATTTAGTTATTCCTCGTGGAAGTGCGGCACTAATCCGCATGGTGGTTGATGAATCAACTGTTCCAACAATTGAAACAGGCGCTGGTGTGTGCCATGTTTATATCGATGAGTTTGCTGATCTATCAAAGGCATTGCCCATCATTATTAACTCAAAGGTTCAGCGCCCTAGCGTGTGTAATGCTGCAGAAACTGTTCTACTCCACACCGCAGTAGCCAATGAGATTGGACCAGTTGCACTCAAGGCGTTGCATGAAGCTGGCGTTATCTTGCACTGTGATGCCGCAACTCTTGCCATAGCCAAAAGTGCCGGTATTCCAGCAACGCTTGCAACGGATGAAAACTTCTGTACTGAGTACGGAACTTTAGAAATCAATGTTGCCGTCGTTGATTCTGTTGATGCAGCAAGTGCTCACATCGCAAAGTTCGGCACTCAACACACAGAGGCGATAATTTCTGAGAATAAAGAGAATGTGAAGAGATTTATTGCGTTGGCAGATTGCGCAGCTGTCATGGTCAATACATCCACCAGATTTACAGATGGCGAGCAGATGGGCTTTGGGGCTGAAATTGGTATCTCAAATCAGAAATTACATGCCCGTGGCCCTATGGGACTTGAAGCCATGACAACTACCACTTGGATTGTTACTGGAAATGGGCAAATTCGCAGTTAGCGAGCAAATTAATTAGACTCAACCCCATGAGCAGCCTTTCACGCGATGATGTCGCAAAACTTGCAGGCCTAGCCCGCATCGAAATGAGCGATGAAGAGTTAGTGAATCTGTCTAATGAGTTCACAGTTATCTTGGACGCAGTTGCGCGAGTTCAAGAGGTTGCCGGGGCCGATGTTGAACCAACTTCGCACCCACTTCCACTTCGCAATGTTTTCCGCCCAGATGTAGTGGTGCCAAGTCTTACCCCTGAAGAAGCTTTATCTGGTGCACCAGCGCAAGAAGAACAACGCTTCCGCGTTCCACAGATTTTGGGTGAAGAATGATTCGCAATAACGCAACCGAGATGGCAGCAAAACTTGTTGCTGGAGAAATTACATCTGTTGCATTAACACAGGCGCACCTTGATCGAATCGCTGCTGTTGATGCAGATGTGCATGCATTCCTTCACATTGATACTGAAGGCGCACTTGCACAAGCTGCTGCAGTTGATGCAAAGCGTGCCAAGGGTGAAAAGTTGTCTCCTCTTGCAGGTGTTCCGCTTGCGCTTAAAGATGTTATGGCTCAAAAAGGTATTCCAACAACGTGTGGTTCAAAGATTCTTGAAGGATGGCGACCACCGTATGACTCAACGGTTGTTGCAAACCTGAAGAAGAATGACATTGTTATTTTAGGTAAGACAAATATGGATGAGTTTGCAATGGGTTCTTCAACTGAAAACTCTGCTTATGGTCCAACGCATAACCCTTGGGATTTATCTCGCATTCCTGGCGGTTCAGGTGGTGGATCATCTGCTGCACTTGCCGCTTTTGAAGCACCACTTGCAATTGGTACAGATACAGGTGGATCTATTCGCCAACCTGCAGCGGTAACAGGAACTGTTGGAGTAAAACCTACCTACGGCGGAGTTTCTCGCTACGGCCTAGTTGCATTTTCTTCTTCACTTGATCAAGCAGGTCCTTGTGCTCGCACTGTATTAGACACAGCGCTGCTGCATGAAGCAATTGCAGGACATGATCCAAAGGATGCAACAAGTATTAATGCTCCAGTCCCACAAGTTGTTGCTGCTGCAAAATCTGGTGACGTTAAGGGAATGAAGATCGGCGTTGTTAAAGAACTTAATGGTGATGGATACCAACCAGGAGTTCGTGCACGCTTTGAAGAATCACTTGAATTGTTAGCAAAAGCTGGCGCAGAGATCGTTGAAGTATCTGCCCCTAACTTTGAATACGCCCTAGCCGCTTACTACTTAATTGCCCCATCTGAATGTTCATCTAACTTAGCCCGCTTTGATGCGATGCGTTATGGGCTGCGCGTTGGCGATGTTGATGGTGCATCAGCTGAATCAGTAATGAATTTGACACGTGAAGTTGGCTTTGGCAAAGAGGTCAAGCGCCGCATTATCTTGGGAACTTATGCTTTGTCATCTGGTTACTACGACGCATATTACGGAAGCGCGCAAAAAGTTCGCACACTGATCACTCAAGATTTTACAAATGCTTTTGAGAAGGCAGATGTGTTGGTTTCTCCAACATGTCCAACAACCGCATTTAAAATTGGTGAAAAAGCTAATGATCCGTTGGCAATGTACTTAAATGACATTGCAACAATCCCAGTGAACATGGCTGGTATTGGTGGAATGTCATTACCTTCAGGTTTGGCAGATGAAGATGGATTGCCGGTAGGTTTTCAGATTATGTCTCCTGTTATGAAGGATGAGCGTATGTATTCTGTTGGCGCAGCCCTTGAGGCAGCGCTACTTTCCAAGTGGGGTGCTCCATTGCTGGATAAGGCACCAATTATGGGAGGTGCCAGATGACACTTTCATATGATGATGTAGTTGCTAAGTACGAACCAGTATTGGGTCTTGAAGTTCACGTTGAGTTAAATACGAACTCAAAGATGTTTTGTGGTTGCAGCACTATCTTTGGTGCAGAACCAAACACACAAACCTGTCCTGTTTGCCTAGCTTTGCCTGGTGCATTGCCAGTTGTGAATGAAAAGGCTATTGAATCAACGATCAAAATTGGTCTTGCTCTTAACTGTTCTATTGCGCCATTTTCTCGTTTTGCTCGAAAGAACTACTTCTATCCAGATATGCCAAAGAACTTCCAAATCTCTCAGTATGACGAGCCGATCTGTGTTGATGGCTATGTTGATGTTGAAATTGAAACTGATGAGGGTCCAAAGAAGTTCCGTGTTGAGGTAGAGCGCGTTCACATGGAAGAGGACACAGGTAAGTCACTACACGTGGGTGGTGCAACTGGCCGTATTCATGGCGCTGAATATTCACTCCTTGACTACAACCGTGCAGGTATTCCATTGGTTGAAATTGTTACCAAGATTGTTCCTGGCACAGGAAAGTACGCACCAGAGGTAGCAAAGGCTTATGTTGCTGAACTTCGTGACATCTTGCGCTCGTTAGGCGTGAGTGATGTGAAGATGGAGCAAGGCTCACTACGTTGTGATGCAAACGTGTCACTGCGACTAATTGGCGCAGAAAAGCTTGGCACACGGAGTGAAACTAAGAATGTGAACTCACTACGTTCTGTTGAGCGCGCGATTCGCGGCGAAATGATCCGTCATGCAGAGCTGTTAAATGCAGGTGGACGTGTTGTTCAAGAAACTCGTCACTTCCAAGAAGACACAGGGCTAACTCGCTCTGGTCGTTCAAAGGAACAAGCAGAGGATTACCGCTACTTCCCAGAGCCAGATCTTGTGCCAGTCGAACCAGATTCTGCCTGGATTGAAACTTTGCGTGCAGCATTACCCGAGCGACCATCTATTCGTCGCAAGCGTCTACAAGAAGCATGGGCTGTTCCTGATAAGGAAATGGCTGCCATGATTAACGCAGATGTTCTAGATATTGTTGAAGCAACTGTGCTGCTTGGTGCGGACCCTACAAAGTCTCGTACATGGTGGCTTGGGGAAATTTCACGTATTGCAAATGACAAGGATGTCCCAATAGCAGATCTTGCAATCACTCCTACTGATGTTGCAGCGATCGTTGCACTTGTTAATGCCGGAGAACTAACTGACAAGCTTGCCAGACAAGTTGTTGAAGGCGTTATCGCCGGTGAAGGCAAGCCATCAGAAGTTGTTGCAAAACGGGGAATCAAAGTTGTTAATGATGATGGCGCTTTAATGGCAGCAATTGAAAAGGTTTGCGCCGAACAAGCAGAGACTGCGGACAAGATTCGCAACGGACATTTACCTGCAGCTGGTGCATTAATCGGCGCTGTCATGAAAGAGACAAAGGGCCAAGCAGATGCTGCCAAGGTTCGCTCGCTCCTCTTAACCCATCTTGGACAATCAGAAGGCTAGACTTAGCAAATGCCCAATATGAAGCCCCGCTCTGGAGTAGTTACTGATGGACTTGAAAGAGCTCCTGCACGTGGAATGTTGCGTGCAGTTGGAATGGGCGATGCGGATTGGGTCAAACCACAAATTGGTATTGCATCATCATGGAATGAAATCACGCCATGCAACTTGTCTCTGGATCGCTTAGCTAAAGCATCCAAGCAAGGCGTAATTGACGCCGGCGGTTTTCCAATGCAATTTGGAACCATCTCTGTTTCCGACGGAATCTCAATGGGCCACGAAGGAATGCACTTCTCATTAGTCTCGCGTGAAGTAATCGCAGATTCAGTTGAGTGTGTAATGCAAGCAGAACGTTTAGATGGAATGGTTACATTTGCTGGGTGTGACAAATCATTGCCAGGCATGATGATGGCCGCTGCGCGTATCGATGTTGCAAGTGTTTTTGTTTATGCAGGATCTACATTGCCAGGTCAGGTTGATGGCAAAGATGTAACAATCATTGATGCATTTGAAGCTGTTGGTGCCTGTGCTCGAGGACTAATCACAAAAGAGCGCGTGGATGAAATTGAACGTGCAATCTGTCCAGGAGAAGGTGCCTGCGGGGGTATGTACACCGCAAACACAATGGCAAGTATTGGTGAAGCTATTGGACTTTCTTTACCTGGATCTGCTGCGCCTCCAGCTGTTGATCGCCGTCGTGACACTTATGCAATTGCATCTGGCGCAGCTGTTGTAGAGCTGATTCGCCAAGGAATTACTACTCGCGATATTTTGACAAAGCCCGCCTTTGAAAATGCAATCACAATTTTGATGGCACTAGGTGGTTCTACCAACGCAGTTCTACACCTTTTAGCTATTGCAAACGAAGCACATGTAGATCTATCTCTAGATGACTTCCACCGCATTGGTTCAAAAGTTCCTCTGCTAGGAGATCTAAAGCCATTTGGCCAGTTTGTAATGAGCGATGTCGACAAGGTTGGAGGAGTCCCAGTAGTTCTCAAGGGCCTACTAGATGCCGGGTTATTGCACGGAGATGTGTTAACCGTTACCGGCAAGACTATGGCCGAGAACTTAAAGGAAATTAATCCTCCTGATCCAGATGGACAAATCTTGAAGGCGGTCTCTGCTCCGATATCTACTGATGTTGGAATCACAATTCTTGGCGGGTCTCTTGCAACAGAAGGCGCTGTTTGTAAAACAGCTGGAATTGGAATTGAAAGCTTTGAAGGCCCTGCGCGAGTATTTGAACGCGAACAAGCCGCAATGGAAGCACTGGAAAATGGATCAATTACAGCCGGTGATGTCGTTGTAATTCGTTATGAAGGTCCAAAGGGCGGACCAGGTATGCGCGAGATGTTAATGATCACTGGTGCGATTAAAGGTGCCGGACTAGGCAAGTCAACATTGCTATTAACTGATGGACGTTTCTCCGGTGGATCAACTGGTTTATGTGTTGGTCACGTTGCACCAGAAGCAGTTGATGGGGGACCGATCGCATTTATTAAAGATGGTGACAAGGTGCGCATTGACATTAAAAATCGCACATTGGATTTATTGGTAGATCCAGCAGAACTTGAGGCTCGAAAAGTTGGCTGGAAGCCGCTGACCCATAAGTACACCCAAGGTGTTTTAGCCAAGTATTCGAAATTGGTTCAGTCCGCATCCAAGGGTGCGATCTGTCAGTAGCTCTCTCAAAATATGAGATCTGCATCTCATCCCTTGACGTTGAGCCTGCTTCATTGGAGAATGGGCACATGAGCACAACATTTGTGGTGGTGATTTAAAGGCGCGTGATCGATTTGTGATCAGGCGCCACCCTCAGTTATCTGGGGGTTTTTTCATTTCACATACAAGCGGCTGTGCAGAACGAAAGACCAGAACGAAAGGAGATGGATATGAGCAAGAAGATGAGTGGAGCTAAATCACTCGTGCAATCTTTGGAGTCTGCCGGCGTCGATGTGATGTTCGGAATTCCAGGTGGCGCAATTCTTCCTGCCTACGATCCAATCTTTGATAGCAATATTCGCCACATCTTGGTACGTCACGAACAAGGCGCTGGGCATGCTGCAACTGGCTATGCCCAAGTAACTGGTCGCGTTGGTGTGTGTATTGCAACTTCTGGTCCAGGTGCGACCAATCTTGTTACACCACTTGCTGATGCAGCCATGGATTCTGTTCCTATGGTTGCAATTACTGGTCAGGTGCCATCGGCAGCAATTGGAACAGATGCTTTCCAAGAAGCTGATATCCGCGGCATAACAATGCCGTTCACAAAACATAATTATTTGATTACTGATCCACTAGACATCCCACGAGCTATTGCAGAGGCATTTTATATTGCTTCATCTGGTCGCCCAGGTCCGGTACTCGTTGATATCGCAAAAGATGCATTGCAGAAAGAAACAGATTTTGTGTGGCCAAAGGAGTTAACTCTTCCTGGATATCACCCGCAAATTGAACCTACAAATCAGGCGATTAAAGATGCAGCAGCGTTAATCGCGCAATCATCAAAGCCAGTCTTTTATGTTGGTGGCGGCGTCATCAAATCAAATGCTTCAAAAGAATTGATGCAACTTGCTGAGCTAGTAGGTGCACCTGTTGTGACAACTCTTATGGCACTTGGATCTTTCCCAGATAGTCATCCACAACATTACGGAATGCCCGGAATGCACGGAACTGTCGGTGCAGTTACCGCACTACAAAAGGCTGACTTACTTATTACTTTGGGTGCACGCTTTGATGACCGTGTTACTGGAAAGCTTTCAACTTTCGCTGTTAATGCAAAGGTAATTCACGCTGATATTGATCCTGCCGAAATCGGTAAGAATCGCTTTGCAGATGTGCCTGTAGTTGGCGATCTGAAGCACACAATCGCTGCACTTATCCCTGCGGTAAAGGCAGAGTTTGCAAAGGGGCGCGCAGATCTTGCTCCATGGCTGGCTGCAATGAACAAACTGCGTGCGACTTACCCATTGGGTTATGACACACCTAAAGATGGTTCTTTGTCTCCGCAATATGTAATTGAACGTCTGAGTGCAATCACAGGACCTGAAGCAATTTATGTTGCTGGCGTTGGTCAACACCAGATGTGGGCTGCGCAATTTGTTAAGTATGAAAGTCCACGAACATGGTTGAACTCAGGTGGTCTTGGAACTATGGGTTACGCCGTTCCAGCTGCAATGGGCGCAAAAGTTGGTGCACCTGACACAACAGTATGGGCAATTGATGGCGATGGATGTTTCCAGATGACAAATCAAGAGCTTGTGACCTGTGCGCTGAACAATATTCCGATCAAGGTTGCAATCATTAACAATGAATCTCTGGGAATGGTTCGCCAATGGCAGACCTTGTTCTACGAAGGCCGATATTCAAATACAAATCTTGAATCTAAGCGGGTACCAGATTTTGTAAAGCTTGCTGATGCGATGGGTTGCGTTGGCTTGACTTGTGATCGCCCTGAAGATGTTGATGCAATCATTAAGAAAGCAAACTCGATTAATGATCAACCTGTTGTTGTTGATTTCCGAGTATTCCGCGATGCAATGGTGTGGCCGATGGTTGCAGCAGGAACTTCAAATGATGATATTAAGATCGCGCGTGAAATGGCGCCTGACTGGGATTCACAGGAGCTCTAATGAGTACTCATACACTTTCAGTTCTGGTTGAAAACTCACCAGGTGTTCTTGCACGTGTCGCAGGTCTTTTCTCACGTCGTGCATACAACATCGATTCTCTTGCAGTAGGCCCAACAGAAAATCCTGATATTTCAAGAATGACTATCGTTATTAATGTTGAAAGCCATTCATTAGAGCAGGTAATTCGCCAACTGGATAAGTTGGTTAACGTGATTCACATTGCAGAGCTAAAGCTGGAGGATTCGGTTCAAGCTGAACTTCTACTTGTGAAGATTTCTGCCACATCTAAAAACAAGTTTGATGTTGAAGCGGTCCTTGAGACCTATGGTGCATCAATTGTTGATGAGGATTCTGACTCTGTGACCATCGAGGCCACGGGTGATGCGGCAAAGATCAGTGATCTACTTAACGCTTTAGAGCGTTTTGGCATCCGTGAACTGGCTCAATCTGGCCTTGTTGCCATTGAGCGTGGCAGCGGTTCGCTGGCAGACCGTACCCTTAGCACTCAAAGTATTCCTACCGCTGACAGCGGTCAGGCTGATTACCAAAACTAAAGACACCAACACAAAGGCGAATGGAGAAATACCGTGGCAGCAACGATGTATCACGAAGAGGATGCTGATCTTTCAATCATCCAGGGTCGCAAAGTCGCGATCATCGGTTACGGATCACAAGGACATGCACACGCGCTTAACTTGCGCGACAGTGGCGTAGATGTTCGCGTTGGCTTAAAAGATGGTTCACCATCTCGCGCAAAGGCAGAGGCAGAAGGTCTTCGCGTTGTGAGTGTTGCTGAAGCGGTTAAGGAATCAACGGTCATCATGATTTTGGCGCCAGATCACTTGCAGCGTCACATATACACAGATTCAATTTTGCCTAACCTTAAAGATGGCGATGCATTGTTCTTCGGACATGGATTTAATATCCGCTTTGGATACATCAAGCCAACAACATCAGTTGATGTCTGCATGGTTGCACCAAAGGGCCCAGGGCACTTGGTTCGTCGTGAATATGCAGCAGGTCGTGGAGTTCCAGTAATTGTTGCTGTTGAGCAAGATTCAACAGGGAATGCATGGCCACTGACCCTTTCTTATGCAAAGGCAATTGGCGGACTTCGCGCTGGCGGAATTCTTACAACATTTACTGAAGAGACAGAAACAGATCTATTTGGTGAGCAATCAGTTCTTTGTGGCGGAGCATCTCAGCTAGTTATGTATGGTTTTGAAGTACTTACAGAAGCTGGATATCAGCCAGAGGTTGCATACTTTGAGTGCTTGCACGAACTCAAGTTGATTGTTGACCTGATGTACGAAGGTGGAATTGCAAAGCAGCGCTGGTCAGTTTCTGACACAGCAGAGTTTGGTGATTACGTTTCTGGTCCACGTGTAATTGATCCACACGTTAAGGAAAACATGAAGGCAGTTCTTGCAGACATCCAGAGTGGTGTCTTTGCAAAGCGCTTCATTGATGACCAAGAAGCAGGAGCACCTGAATTTAAGTCACTTCGTACTAAGGGAGAGACACATCCAATCGAGGCTGTCGGCCGCGAACTTCGCAAGATGTTCTCTTGGATGAAGCAGTCAAAGGGCGACGATTACAAAGAAGGCAGCGCAGCGCGTGGCTAAACCTATTGTTTTAATCGCTGAAGAACTCAGCCCAGCAACACTTGAAGCGCTAGGTCCTGATTTTGAAGTTGTTAACTGTGATGGTGCAAACCGTGCAGAACTTCTTGCAGCCCTTGCTAAAGGTGTAGATGCAGTTCTGATTCGCTCAGCAACAAAGATGGATGCTGAAGCTATTGCTGCAGCAAAGGGCCTGAAGGTTATTGCTCGCGCAGGTGTTGGCCTAGATAACGTTGATATTCCTGCAGCAACTGCTGCAGGTGTCATGGTTGTCAATGCGCCAACCTCAAATATCGTGTCAGCTGCCGAATTAGCAATTTCATTGCTGATGGCATCTGCACGTTTCATTTCTCCAGCACATGCAGCATTGCGTAATGGAAAGTGGGCGCGTTCTAAGTACACAGGCGCAGAAATATTTGAGAAGACTCTTGGAATTGTTGGCTTTGGCCGCATTGGTCAATTAGTTGCTCATCGCATGCAGGCATTTGGAATGGATGTAGTTGCATACGATCCATATCTACAGCCCGCACGTGCAGCACAACTTGGCGTGCGCCTTGTTGAACTTGATGAACTGCTAAAGATTTCAGATTTCATCACTATTCACCTTCCTAAAACGAAGGAAACAGCGAACCTAATCGGTGTTGATGCATTGAAGAAGGTAAAGCCTTCTGTTCGCATCATTAACGCTGCTCGTGGTGGTGTGCTTGATGAGGCTGCTCTATTTGATGCAATCACAGAAGGTCGTGTAGCAGGCGCAGGTCTTGATGTGTTCTCAACAGAGCCATGCACAGACTCACCTCTATTTACTTTGGATCAAGTTGTTGCAACACCTCACTTAGGTGCTTCAACTGATGAGGCACAAGAGCGTGCAGGAATCGCAGTTGCTGTTTCAGTGCGTAAGGCACTTGCCGGTGAACTAGTTCCAGATGCGGTAAACGTTAAAGGCGGAGCAATCCACGAAGAGATTCGTCCAAGCTTGCCTTTGGTGGAAAAGATGGCTCAGATTGCAACTGCAATCGCAGGTGAAGCTCCAGTCAGCATGGACTTAACTGTTAAGGGCGATATTTCAGAACACGACTCTTCGATCCTTGCAACAAGTGCGCTTAAAGGCGCACTACTCGGTTGTGGACTTTCAGATGTTACATACGTCAATGCACCAGCACTTGCTGCAGAGCGCGGCGTAACTTCTGCTGTTACAACTGATCCTGAAAGCCCTGAATACCGCAGCATGATTTCACTTCGCGCAGCACTTGCCGATGGCAAGATCGTTACCGTTGATGGAACATTGATGGGTATCCGTAAGGTCGAAAAGATCATTGCAATTGATGGATTTGATCTTGATCTTCCACCAACTGAAAATCTTTTGTTCCTTCGTTATTCCGATAAGCCAGGTGTTGTTGGCATCGTGGGTAATGCTCTTGGAAAATCTGGAATCAATATTGCAGGCATGCAGGTTGCACGTAGTGCAGCTGGCGGAGAAGCATTGATGGCGATCACAGTTGATTCAGTCATCAGTGATGAACTCACAGCTTCAGTTAAGAAGGAAACAGGAGCAGATGTAGTGCGCTCCGTAACTTTGGTGGGGTAATGACAACAATTAATTTGGCAGTAATTGCTGGTGATGGCATCGGCCCTGAGGTTGTAAACGAAGGCCTCAAGGTTCTAGATGTTGTTGCTAAAAAGTATGGGGTCGAATTCAAGAAGACTTCATATGATCTTGGTGCAGCATTTTGGCATCGCACAGGTGAAGTTTTGCCTGAAGCAACATTGGCAGAGCTGGCAAAGGCAGATGTAATTTTGCTCGGTGCAGTGGGAGATCCAACTGTTCCAAGTGGAGTGCTAGAACGTGGTCTATTGCTAAAGCTTCGCTTTGCATTTGATCACTACATCAATCTGCGCCCGGCACGATTAATGCCAGGTGTTACAGGACCACTTGCAACCAAAGCGCCAATTGATTTTGTAGTAGTTCGTGAAGGCACAGAAGGCCCATACGTTGGAGCCGGTGGTGTCTTAGCTGAAGGAACTGACGCTGAGATCGCAACTGAAGAGAGCTTAAATACACGTCGCGGAGCAGAGCGTGTCATTCGTGATGCTTTTGAGCGCGCTTCAAAGCGTGAACGTAAGAAGTTAACCCTTGTACACAAAAACAATGTTTTAACTCGCGCAGGTGGCTTGTGGACTCGCACATTTAATGAGGTTGCTAAGGAATATCCAGCAATCACAACTGATTACTTGCACGTTGATGCAGCATCGATGTTCTTTGTTACCAACCCAGAACGATTTGATGTTGTCGTAACAGATAACCTATTTGGAGACATCTTGACTGATATCGCTGCAGCAATCTGCGGTGGCATCGGACTTGCAGCCTCTGGAAACATCAACCCAACGGGTAAGTTCCCTTCGATGTTTGAGCCAGTTCATGGTTCAGCACCTGATATTGCTGGAAAGAATTTAGCTGATCCGACTGCGACTGTTATGTCTGTTGCAATGATGCTTGATCACCTTGGTTTCGCAGATGCTGCGCGTGATGTTGAACGTGTAGTTGCAGCCGATCTTTTGGCGCGCGGAGATAAGAAGCGCAGTACTAGTGAAGTTGGAGATGCGCTAGCAAGCGCGTTGTAATCTTATGAAAATCACTCTGAATCCAAATGCTAAGGATGTAGCTACACGCGATGCGTTAGTGGCTGAAGGTGGATTTGGAAAGTACTACACCGATCATATGGTGATGTGCGAATGGAGTGAAAAGGATGGCTGGGGTGAACCGCACCTAATGCCG